>Ga0308161_1000483_pt1 | contig 63139 bp, 45 predicted proteins | sample PhyFR2_FD_201034 | JGI IMG/M metagenome (GOLD analysis project Ga0308161, IMG submission 201034) | Phyllosphere microbial communities from UC Gill Tract Community Farm, Albany, California, United States - DLSLF.R2 | ecosystem: Host-associated > Plants > Phyllosphere > Unclassified | place: USA...
TCGCGCTGATTCTCGATGTTCCGAGCATGCTCAAGCGTTACGCCGCACGGCGTATTTGATTTTGGTGGGGCCCAGGCGGTAACGCCCGCCCCACCTAACGGAGTGTTTATGGCAGTCAAGGTCCTGGTGGTGGACGATTCGGGTTTCTTCCGCCGCCGCGTCTCGGAAATTCTTTCCGCCGATCCAAGCATCCAGGTGGTCGGTACGGCCACCAACGGCAAAGAGGCGATTGATCAAGCCATTGCGCTGAAGCCGGACGTGATCACCATGGACTACGAGATGCCGATGATGGATGGCATCACGGCAGTCCGGCACATCATGCAACGCTGCCCGACCCCGGTATTGATGTTCTCCTCGCTGACCCATGAAGGCGCCCGAGTGACCCTCGACGCGCTGGATGCCGGTGCGGTGGACTTCCTGCCGAAGAATTTCGAAGACATCTCGCGCAACCCCGAGAAGGTCAAGCAACTGCTGTGCGAGAAAGTCCACAGCATTTCCCGCAGTAACCGTCGGAGCCTGTTCAGCGCCCCCGCGCCAGCGCCTGCCCCGGTAGCGCCTGCGGCTGCGCCCACCAGTTCCTCGTTCAGTCGCCCGGCGCCTGCACCGGTTGCCCGGCCTGCGCCGCCGCCGGTGCGCACGTCGGCAGCGGCTGCCGGGCATTCCCATTCGCCGGCGCCCAAGCGCAAGGCCTACAAGCTCGTTGCCATCGGTACTTCTACCGGAGGCCCGGTGGCCTTGCAGCGCGTACTGACCCAACTGCCGGCCAACTTCCCGGCGCCGATCGTGTTGATCCAGCACATGCCGGCCGCGTTTACCAAGGCGTTCGCCGAGCGTCTGGACAAGCTGTGTCGCATCAGCGTCAAGGAAGCCGAGGATGGCGACATCCTGCGTCCTGGCCTGGCGTTGCTGGCCCCGGGCGGCAAGCAGATGATGGTCGATGGCCGTGGCGCGATCAAAATCCTGCCAGGTGACGAACGCCTCAACTACAAGCCGTGCGTGGACATCACCTTCGGTTCGGCAGCCAAGTCCTACGGTGACAAAGTTCTGGCGGTAGTGCTCACCGGCATGGGCGCCGATGGCCGTGAAGGCGCGCGCCTGCTCAAGCAGGGCGGCAGCGCTATCTGGGCCCAGGACGAAGCCAGTTGCGTGATCTATGGCATGCCCATGGCCATCGTCAAGGCTGACCTGGCCGACGCCGTGTACAGCCTGGACGACATCGGCAAGCATCTGGTGGAGGCCTGCCTCTGATGGATGTCTTGAGCCTGATCGGCATCATCATGGCGTTTGTCGCCATTATCGGCGGCAACTACCTTGAAGGCGGCCACCTCGGCGCGCTGGCCAACGGCCCGGCGGCGCTGATCGTGATCGGCGGCACCGTGGGCGCTGCGTTGTTGCAGTCACCGATGAGTTCGTTCAAGCGTGCGATGCAGATCGTGATCTGGATCATCTTCCCGCCACGTGTCGACTTGGCCGGTGGCATCGACCGAGTGGTCAACTGGAGCCTCACCGCACGCAAGGAAGGCCTGCTGGGCCTGGAAGGCGTGGCCGATGCCGAACCCGACAGCTACTCGCGTAAAGGCCTGCAATTGCTGGTCGACGGCGCCGAGCCGGAAGCGATCCGCAGCATCCTGGAAGTGGATTTCTACACCCAGGAAAGCCGCGACATCAACGCCGCCAAAGTCTTTGAAAGCATGGGCGGCTACGCGCCGACCATCGGCATCATCGGCGCAGTCATGGGCCTGATCCACGTGATGGGCAACCTGGCCGATCCTTCGCAATTGGGCAGCGGTATTGCCGTGGCGTTCGTCGCGACTATCTACGGCGTGGCGAGTGCCAACCTGGTGCTGTTGCCGGTGGCCAGCAAGCTCAAGTCGATTGCCATGCGCCAATCCCGTTACCGCGAGATGTTGCTCGAAGGCATCCTGTCGATTGCCGAGGGCGAGAACCCGCGTTCCATCGAATTGAAGCTCCAGGGCTTCATGGATTGATGGGGATGCTTTCTGTAGGGGGGAGCTGCCAATGAGCCGTCGCCGTCGCGAGCCTGAAGAGCACGTCAATCACGAACGCTGGCTGGTGTCCTATGCGGACTTCATCACCTTGCTGTTCGCGTTCTTCGTGGTGATGTATTCCATCTCGTCGATCAACGAAGGCAAGTACAAAGTCATTTCCCAGGCGCTGATCGGCGTGTTCAACGATGCCGACCGCTCGCTCAAGCCGATCCCCATTGGTGAAGAGCGGCCCAAGAGCGTGACCCCGGCCAAGCCGCTGGTCAACGACAGTGACGAAACCGCTGCCGGCGTGGGTGGCACCAGCGACCCGCTGAAAAGCATTGCCGATGACATCAGCGCCGCGTTTGGCGACCTGATCAGCTCCAACCAGATGACCGTGCGCGGCAATGAGTTGTGGGTGGAAATCGAGCTCAATTCCAGCCTGTTGTTCGCCAGCGCCGATGCGTTGCCCAGCGACCAGGCATTCACCATCATCGACAAGGTGGCGGCGATCCTCAAACCGTTTGAAAACCCGATCCACGTCGAAGGCTTTACCGACAACGTGCCGATCAGCACCGCGCAGTACCCGACCAACTGGGAGCTGTCCTCGGCCCGTGCCGCCAGCATCGTGCGCATGCTCGCGATGCAGGGCGTGAACCCCGGTCGTTTGGCGTCGGTGGGCTATGGTGAATTCCAGCCAGTGGCCAATAACGCCACGCTGGAGGGCCGTGCACGCAACCGTCGGGTGGTGCTGGTCGTTTCGCGCAACTTGGATGTGCGCCGTAGCCTGACCGGCACCGGCACCGCCAATGCAACACCGGACGCGGCCTTGAAGCGCGCTGGCACACAAACTGCACCGGCCCCTGCAAAGCCGCCGGTTCGGCAGAGTGCCGTCAATTCTCCGTCACCGGTTCAATAACCTTGCAATGTCTCGGTCGTGCGTGTGCCCACCGGGAGGAATCATCCGAATGAGAGTCTGGGCAGTTGCCAATCAAAAAGGTGGAGTCGGCAAGACCACCACCTCCATCGCTTTAGCCGGCTTGCTGGCCGAGGCGGGCAAGCGTGTGGTCGTGGTCGATCTCGACCCCCACGGCTCGATGACCAGCTATTTCGGTTACGACCCGGATGCGCTGGAGCACAGCAACTACGACCTGTTCCTGCACAAGGGCAACGTGCCGAGCGACTTGCCCGGCCAATTGCTGCTGCCGACCAGTAACGAGAGCATTTCCCTGCTGCCGTCCAGCACCGCGCTGGCCACCCTTGAGCGCCAATCGCCGGGGCAGAGCGGCCTCGGCCTGGTGATCGCCAAGACCCTGGCGCAACTGTGGCAGGACTTCGATTACGCGATCATCGACAGCCCGCCGTTGCTCGGTGTGCTGATGGTCAACGCCTTGGCGGCCAGCCAGCAGTTGGTGATCCCGGTGCAGACCGAGCACCTGGCGGTCAAGGGCCTGGAACGCATGGTCAGCACCCTGGCGATGATCAACCGCTCACGCAAGCAGGCGCTGCCGTACAGCATCGTCCCGACCTTGTTCGACCGCCGGACCCAAGCGTCGCTGGGCACCTTGCGCGTCTTGCGTGACGCCTACCCGGAAACCATCTGGAACGGCTACATCCCAGTGGACACGCGCCTGCGCGACGCCAGCCGTGCCGGGCTGACGCCATCGCAGTTCGACGGCAAGAGCCGTGGGGTGCTGGCCTACCGCGCATTGCTCAAGCACCTGCTGTCCCAGCAGCTTGTCGCGCAGGTGGCCTGATGAATCGTCCTGTCAAACTCAAGACCCGGCCGCAACTGGCACTGGAATCCTACCTGGATGCCCTGTTGCAGGAAGCGACCGCGGAAGAATTGCCGGAACCGATCCTGGTGCTGGAACCTGCGGTAGAAGAACCATCGGCCAGCATCCTGGATGAGTTCCAGTTGGCTGTATTGGAAGAGCAGGCGCGTGATGCGTATACCGCGCCGGTGATTGTGCCGGTCGCCGTGCCGGTGGTCATGCCTGTCGCGCCGGTGGTGGTCGAGCCGGTTGTGGAAGTGCACCTGCCACCGAGCATTACGCCGCCACCCGTGAGCGGCGATGATCGTCCGGCCTGGGCGGCAGAGCCGTTCGAGTGCCTGCTGTTTGACGTCGCCGGGTTGACCCTGGCGGTGCCGCTGGTGTGCCTGGGTTCAATCTATTCCCTGGAAGGCCAGGAATTGACGCCGTTGTTCGGGCAACCGGAGTGGTTCCTCGGGATCCTGCCGAGTCAGGCCGGTAACCTCAAGGTCCTGGACACCGCACGCTGGGTGATGCCCGACCGCTACCGCGACGACTTCCGCCAGGGCTTGCAATATGTAATCTCGGTGCAGGGCTACGAATGGGGGCTGGCGGTGCATCAAGTCAGCCGCTCGTTGCGCCTGGACCCGAACGAAATCAAATGGCGCAGTCACCGGGGCCAGCGGCCTTGGCTGGCGGGCACCGTGATCGAACACATGTGCGCGTTGCTCGACGTCGCCGAACTGGCCGAGTTGATCGCCAGCGGTGCCGTCAAGTCGATGCCCGTAAACATACGCAGTTGATTGAACAATAAGGGCCGCGCGCGAGTGCGGCCAACGAAGCACACACGCCGTTGGTAACGGCATTTGAAGGGGTCATGGGTATGAATAAGTCAGCGTCCGCACAAGGTTTGGATGATCCGATCCTGCAATGGGTTACCTTCAAACTGGACAACGAAACCTACGGCATTCACGTGATGCGCGTGCAGGAAGTGCTGCGCTACACCGAGATCGCCCCGGTTCCAGGTGCGCCGAGCTACGTGCTGGGCATCATCAACCTGCGCGGCAACGTGGTGACGGTGATCGACACCCGCCAGCGTTTTGGCCTGGACACGGTTGAAGTCAGCGACAACACCCGTATCGTCATCATCGAAGCCGACAAGCAAGTGGTCGGGATCATGGTCGACAGCGTTGCCGAAGTGGTTTACCTGCGCCAATCGGAAGTGGAAACCGCGCCGAACGTGGGTAACGAGGAATCGGCCAAGTTCATCCAGGGCGTGTGCAACAAGAACAACGAACTGCTGATTCTGGTTGAGCTGGACAAGATGATGAGCGAAGAAGAGTGGTCGGATCTGGAGAACATCTGATTGTTTTTTGAAGCCGTGGTGATTGTCCTGGCCCTGCTGTGGGCCGGGACGCTGGCGTTTTTGCTGCGCTACGTGCGTCAGCAGCGCGAATTGGCGATGCAGCAGGCCGAGCGCGATGCCGTGCGTGACCGGCGCCTCCTGGAATTGGTCAAGCGGGTTGATCACTTCCAGCAAAGTGCGGTGAAGGTGGGGGATGAGGTGCATGAACTGCGCGCCATCCTCGCGCCGTTGCCGGACAAGCTGGCGCAGATCGAACAGCGCGACCCGGCGAGCCTGTCGTTTGCCCAGGCGGCGAAGCTGGTGGGCATGGGCGCGACGGTGGATGAGCTGACCCAGTCCTGCGGCTTGACCCAGGCTGAGGCGCAGTTGATGAGTAAATTGCACAAAAGCTGAGAATTGGTTTCACGCCTGCCAATACCGCTCTGACCCTTGAGTTAGAGCGTCGCAATGTGACAGTTGGGCAGCCGGCAAATGGCTGCTTTTGCGAATTGTGTCACAGTGCCATCTTTTATCTGGGCACTTTTGTGTCGTTGTGGTGACAAAGCCTGCGCATGTAGGAAGTTTCACTCACAAGGATGCGAAATGTCTTTCGTTGCTGTACCTAGAACAAAACAATCAGTGTTGCTGCAGTCCTGCATTTCCACCTGTGCTGCGGTTGGTTTGCTGGCCAGCGTGGCTGCGTCGGCGGCCGAGCCGCAGGCACCGGCCCAGCAATTGATCCAGCAGCAACAGCGCGAGCGTGCACAACGCGAGCAGCTGGAGCCGTCGCCCGACGTGCGCCTGCAAGCGCCTCAAGATACCGATGCCAGCCTGCGCCTGCCGCGCGATGAAGCGCCGTGCTTCAAGATCGACCGCGTGGTCCTCAGCGGCGACCAGGCCGAAGATTTCCAGTGGGCCCTGCGTGCCGCCAACCCGTCCGATGATCCCGTGCAGGGCCGTTGCGTCGGCGCGCGCGGGATCAACCTGACCATGAAGCGCATCCAGAATGCGATCATCGCCAAAGGCTTTATCACCACCCGCGTGCTGGCTCAGGCTCAGGACTTGAACCAGGGCACCCTGTCGCTGGTGGTGGTGCCCGGCCAGATCAAACACATTCGTTTTGCCGCCGGCACCTCCGCCCGCGCCAACTACTGGAATGCGATGCCCGCGTCCGATGGCGATGTGCTCAACCTGCGCGACATCGAACAGGCGCTGGAAAACTTCAAGCGCGTGCCCACCGCCGAAGCCGACGTGCAGATCACCCCCGCCGAAGGCGCCGATGCGCAGCCGGGCGAGAGCGATGTGGTGATCGCCTGGAAGCAGGCCGTGCCGGTACGGGTCAGCCTGTCGGTGGACGACTCCGGCAGCAAGCAGACCGGCAAGTACCAGGGCAACGTCGCGCTGTCGCTGGACAACCTGGCGACCCTCAACGACCTGTTCTATATCAGCTTCAACCATGACCTCGGCGGCGGCGAAAGCGGCGACCGTGGGTCCAAGGGCCATACCATTCACTATTCGGTGCCCTACGACTATTGGCAGTTGAGCCTGACGTCCAGCGAGTACGACTACCACCAGACTGTCGCCGGGGTGAACCAGGCGTATTCCTACAGCGGCCGCAGCCGGACCAATGAGGTGCAGCTGTCGCGGGTGATCTATCGCGATGCGGTGCGCAAGACCACCGTGTCCCTCGGCGGCTGGAGCCGCACCTCCAGCAACTACATCGAAGACACCGAAATCGAATTTCAGCGCCGGCGCATGGCCGGTTGGCAGGCGGGCATCAATCACCGTGAATTCATCGGCGCCAGCACCCTCGATCTTGGCGTGGGCTATCGCCGTGGCACCGGTGCGCGGGATGCCTTGCGTGCGCCTGAGGAAGAAAACGGCGAAGGCACCTCGCGCTCGCAGATCATTTCCGCCAACGCGCAATTGCAGGTGCCGTTCAGTGTCGGCCAGCAGAAGCTGCGTTACATCGGCGGCTGGCGCGGGCAATGGAACCGCACGCCGCTGATTCCCCAGGACCGCTTTTCGATTGGCGGGCGCTACACCGTGCGCGGCTTTGATGGCGAGCAGATTCTGTCTGCCGAACGCGGCTGGACCTTCAGCAACGACCTCGGGCTGACCCTGGGCAACACCGGCCAGGAACTCTATGTGGGCGTGGATTACGGCCAGGTTGGCGGGCATTCCACCGAGTACCTGCTGGGTCGCCGCCTGGCCGGCGCAGTGGTGGGCCTGCGCGGCGGCTACAAGCAGTTTTCCTATGACATCTACACCGGCAAACCCCTGGAAAAACCCAAGGGTTTCCAGACCGCCGACGTGACCAGTGGCTTCAGCGCCAACTGGTCATTTTGAAGGAGGCCAGCATGTCCGACGACACCCTCGAAGTGCTCGCGCCCACGGCGCCCGACAGCCCCATCGACGAAGCCCAGGTGCTGGGGTCGGCGGTGTGGTTGTGGATGCACTCGGCGGCGCATCGCGATGCGCCGTTGCACAGCCTGTCGACCCTGTTGTTGCCGGCGATCAAGCTCCGCCAGTTCATCCTGATCAGCGAAGCGGGGCGCCCGGTGTTTTTCCTGTCGTGGCTCAACCTCAGTGCCGAGGCCGAGGCGCGTTATCTGCGCGAGCCGGCCGTCTGCCTGCCCGCCGCGGACTGGGACAGCGGCGACCGCCTGTGGATCAACGACTGGGTCGCGCCGTTCGGGCATACGCGGCGGGTCAGCAGCCTGTTGCGACGGCGGCTGTGGCCTGGGCGGATCTTCCGTTCGCTGTACCACCGAGGCGATGAGCGCGGACTGCGCGTCATGAATTTCCAGGGGATCGCCGTCCTGGACCTGGAGGCGCAAGCCTGGTTTGCCACTCACCCGTTACCCAGTGAAGCGCTCTGATCAGCCACCGCGCAAAGGATCTGCATGAATAAGCATCTGTATCGAATTGTCTTCAACCAGGCTCGCGGCCTGCTGATGGTGGTGGCCGAAAACGTCAAGAGCGTGTGCAAGGCCCCCGGCACTACCGGCGCCGTGGCGCGTCCGGGTGCGGCGGTTGCCACGCTGACGCCGCTGCGGTTTGCGCTGATGCTGGGCATGGGCTGGGTCGCGCTGGTGGCACCGGTTCAAGCGCAGGTGGTGGTCGATGGCTCCGCACCGGCGGGCCAGCGCCCGACCATCGGCGCCGCCGGCAACGGCACCACGGTGGTGGACATCACCCGGCCGAGCGGCGCGGGCGTGTCGCGCAACACCTATACGCAGTTTGACGTGGACAAGCGCGGTGTGATCCTCAACAACGGCGTGACCAACAGCCAGACCCAACTGGGCGGCTGGATCGAAGGCAACCGCAACCTGGCCAACGGCAGCGCACGGGTGATTCTCAACGAGGTCAATTCGAGCAACCCCAGCCAGTTGCGCGGGTTTGTCGAAGTGGGCGGCTCCAAGGCGCAGGTGGTCATTGCCAACCCGTCGGGCATCGCCTGTGACGGTTGCGGGTTTATCAACGCCGACCGTGCGACCCTGACCACCGGCCGCGCGCAGTTCGAGAACGGCCTGATCAGCGGCTATCAAGTCTCGGGCGGCAAGGTCAGCATCGGCGGCGAAGGCATGGACGCCAGCCGTGCCGACTACACCGAAATCATTGCGCGCACCGTCGAGGTGAACGCGGGTATCTGGTCCAAAGACTTGACCATCAAGGCCGGTACCACCGGCGCGGCGCCGACCGACACACCCACAGTCGCCATCGACGTGGCGCAGTTGGGCGGCATGTACGCCGGCAAGATCACCCTGGTCGGCAACGGCGCAGGCGTCGGTGTGCGCAACGCCGGGCAGATCGGTTCCAGTGCCGGTGAAGTGGTGATCGGCAGCGACGGCCGCATCGAAAACCACGGCCAGATCAGCAGCGCCACCGACTTGACCGTCCGCGCCGACAAGGGCATCGACAACGACGGCACGCTGTACGCCCAGGGCAACCTGGCCGCGCACACCGCTGGCGACATCGACAACCGTGGCATCGTGTCCGCCCAGGGCAATGCCGCGCTGACCGCCACCGGCGCTAATTCGGCGATTCGCAGCCACGCAGGTTCCGCATTGGCCGCAGGCGTGGACAGCGCCGGCAAGCTCGGCAGCAGTGGTTCGCTGACGCTGACCTCGGCCGGCACCCTGAGCGCCAAGGGCCAGAACCTCGCCGCGCAGACCCTCAAGGCCAGCGCCGCGCAGGTCGACCTGAGTGACAGCCAGACGTCCGCCCAGACCGTCGAGTTGACCAGCACCACCGGCAACCTCGACCTGCGTCGCAGCCGTGTCACCGCAAGCGGCGCCCTCACGGCCGACGCCAATCAGAGCCTGCTCAGCGATGCCGCACAGGTCGGCGCGGCACAGATCAGCGTGACCGCGTTGGACCTGTCCAACGTCGCCGGCAAGTGGGTGCAGACCGGCAGCACCGGTATGCAGATGACCGTCGCACGCAGCCTCGACAACAGTGGCGGTACGCTTTCCAGCGGCGGCGCCCTCGGCGTCAGCGCCGACAGCCTGAACAACGCCGGCGGTCTGGTGCAATCGGGCGGCCTTGGCGACTTGGCTGTCAGCGCACGCCAGCACCTGAACAATCAGAACGGCAAGCTGGTCACCGCTGCACAACTGACCCTCGACGGCGGCATCCTCGACAACAGCAGCGGGCAGATCACCGCCGGCGGCGCGCTGGGAATCAAGGCCGCGCAGTTGAACAACGCCAACGGCACCGTCGCCGCCACGCAAACCCTGACGGTCAAGACCGACAGCCTGCTGAACCAGGGCGGCACCCTCGGTTCGGTGGCCGCCGACCTGATCGTCAACAGCGACACCGGCGTGCTCGACAACCGTGGCGGGCGTCTGGAGGCGGCCAAGGCGCTGACCCTCAACGCACTTGGCCTGAACAACCAGGGTGGCGTGATCACCGGCGCGCAACTGCTGCTCAATACCCATGGCCAGCAGCTCGACAACAGCGTAGGCACCGTGAACGCCAGCGATACGCTGGGTGTCGACAGCGGCGCGTTGATCAACGATGGCGGCATCATGCAGGCCAAGTCGGACCTGCGCGTGGATACCCATGGCCAACAGCTGAGCAACCGCAATTCCGGCAGTACCGGCGGCATCCTCGGCCAGCGCGACGTCACGGTGCGCGCCGGTCAGGTGTTCAACGACCAGGGCTTTATCGGCAGCGCGCGCACCCTCGACATCAACGCCCAACAACTGAGTAACCAGGCGGGCCTGTTGCGCGCCGACGGGCATCTGTTGCTGACCGCCGCGAGCGTGGACAACAGCGCGACCCAGGGCGCGAACCAGGGCATCAAGGGTCAGAGCGTCGATCTGGACACCGATACGCTGACCAACCGCGTCGGCTCAATCGTGTCCGACACCACGCTGAACCTCAAGGGCAGCGGCAGCGTGGACAACGACGCGGGCATCCTCTCGGCCGGCAGCATGCTGACCCTGGCTGATCGCAACCCGGCGCAGAAAAGCCTGGCCATCAACAACGGCGCGGGCACCCTGATTGCGGGCCAGTCCGTGCTGCTCGACAGCGCCAGTTACAGCGGCGCCGGCAAGGTCCAGAGCCTGGGCGACCTGACCTTTCGACTGACCCAGAATCTCATTAACAGCGGCCTGGTGCAGAGCAACGGCGACCTGTCGCTGCAGATCGGCGGCACCCTGGCCAACCAGGGCGCGGTGCAGTCCGGCGCACTGGTGCGCGTGGATGCCGGCGCCATCGACAACGGCGCCAGCGGCGTGATCAGTGGGCGGCGCGTGCAGGTTAACGCGGTCAATCAGTTCGACAACCGTGGCGTGGTCGATGGCGAGACCACTCGCCTCAGCGCCGCGACCCTGAACAACCTCGGTACCGGGCGCCTCTACGGTGATCATTTGTCGATCAGCGCCGGTACCCTCAACAACACCCTCGAAGGTGCCACGGCGGCGACCATCGCGGCACGCAACCGCCTGGATATCGGCGCACAGGTCATCAACAACCGTGAGCACGGGCTGATCTTCAGCGCCGGCGATACGGTGATCGGCGGCTTGCTCGACGCCAACGACCAGGCCAGTGGCCAGGCACAGGTGCTGAACAATGCGAGCGCCACCGTCGAAGCGCTGGGTCATCTGAGCGTCAACGCCAGGCAGATCAACAACACCAACGAACACTTCACCACCCAGCGCGTGCTGGTGTCCAATCAGGTACTGCAGGAGTTCCTGCTGTCGGGCTCGACCAACCGTTACACGCCGGACCAGATCTCGCTGTACAACGACGAGGTGCTGCACCTCGTTACGCCGGAAGGCTACGGTACGCGCTGGAACCGCTATGACTACACGCGCAGCGTCACCGAGACGCAGATTGTCAGCTCCGACCCGGCGCAGATGCTCGCCGGTGGCAACCTCAACTTGATCGCCGACCAGGTGCTCAACGACAAGAGCCGGATCATCGCCGGCCAGGCGTTGAACGCCAGCGGCGTCGGCAGCGTGATCAATACCGAGTTGGATGGCCAGCGCATCACCACCGACAGCGGCACGCTGAGCAACTTCTATCGCATTCAGCGCAAAGGCCGCGACCGTCAGGGCCGCGGCATCACTGCGTACACGCCGGCACCGTTGATTCAGCAGATCTCGCTCAAACCCTCGGTGTACACCGAGTACGCGGCCATCAACGGCAGCGGCACCCAGGTCGGCGCGCTGGTCCTGGCCAACGTTACCGACAGCACGGCGGGCACCGGTGCGCTGGCGGGCGCTGGCCGCACCCACGCCGTGAGCCCGATCAGCGAAGTGAAGGCGCTGACCCAATTGGACGCGGCAGGCGCGGTGGAGCAGATCCGTACCGGCGGTTTCAACCCCGACCTGCCTGACAGCAGCCTGTTCCAGACCAACCCGAACAGCACCGCCAGCTACCTGGTGGAGACCGATCCGCGCTTTGCCAACTATCGCAAGTGGTTGTCTTCGGACTACATGCTTGGGCGCCTGAACCTGGACCCGGCTGCCACGCAACAGCGTCTCGGCGACGGTTTCTACGAACAGAAGCTGATCCGTGAGCAAATCGCGCAACTCACCGGCCGGCGCTTTCTCGACGGTTACGCCAGTGATGAGGAACAGTATCGCGGCATGATCGACAGCGCCGTGACCCTGGCGGATCAGTGGAAGCTGATTCCCGGTGTGGCCCTGACCGCCGAGCAGATGGCGCAGCTGACCAGCGACATCGTCTGGCTGGTGTCCAGGGACGTGACGCTGGCCAGCGGTGAAGTCCGCCAGGTGCTGGTGCCGCAGGTCTATGTGCGGGTTCGCGAAGGCGATCTGGATGGCTCCGGCGCACTGATGTCCGGGCGCACCTTGAACCTTGATGTGCGCGGTGATCTGGTGAACTCCGGCAGTCTGTCCGGGCGCGATGGCGTGAACATCAGCGTGCAGAACCTCGACAACCTCGGCGGGCGCATCCAGGGCAACGACGTGGCCCTGAGCGCCAGCCAGGACATCAACAACATCGGCGGCCTGATCAGCGCCAACAGCCGGCTGGCCCTGAGCGCCGGCAACGACATCAATGTGCGCTCGGTCACCACCGACAGCGAGAGCGCGCAGGGCACCCGCACCGGCCTGTCGCGGGTGGCGGGGCTGTATGTGTCGGCACCGGCGGCGAGCCTGATTGCCACTGCCGGCAACGATATCAACCTGCAAGCGGCGCAAGTCAGCAATACCGGCGTCGGCGGCAAGACGTCGCTGGTGGCGGGCAACGACATCAGCCTGACCACCGTGAAAGAGTCCTACACCCAGGCCAACCAATGGGATGGCGACAATTGGCGCAAGGAAGCCGGGCGCAATGAAGTCGGCAGTTCGGTGCAGGCCAACGGCGACATTCGCATGGGCGCCGGGCGTGACGTGCAGGTGCGCGGGGCGCTGGTCAACAGCGACGCGGGGGCTGTGGCCGTGAGTGCGGTGCGCGATATCAACGTCGAGGCTGGCGAGCGCTTCAACAGCGCCGACGAAGCGCACAAGGTCAAAGGCAGCAACGGGATGTTTTCGAGCAAGACCACCACGACTCGCGACACGGTCAGCCAGACCACCGCCCAGGCCTCGACCTTCAGTGGCGAGCAGGCGGTGATGCAGGCCGGCAACAACATCACGGTCACCGGCAGCAATGTGGTGTCCACCTCGGGCACGGTGCTGGCGGCGGGCAATGACATCAAGGTATTGGCGGCCACCGAGCAGCTTGACGAAAAACACATGAAGGATGTGAAGACCAGCGGCATGTTCAGCGGCGGCGCGATTGCCGTCACCGTCGGTTCCAAGCAACAGACCAACAAGGACAGCGGTCAGCAGACCACGGCGGCCGCGAGCAACATTGGCGCAACCGACGGCAACGTGCTGATCAGCGCCGGCGGCGAATACCGTCAGGTGGGCAGCAATGTGAACGCGCCCAATGGCGATGTGTCGATCGACGCGTCCGAGGTCAATATCCTTGAAGCGCGCAACCTCAGTGCGCAGCAGCAGGAGCAGCGCTTCAAGCAGACCGGCGTGAGCCTGACCCTGACCAACCCGATTGTGAGTGCGGTACAAACCGCCCAGCGCATGAACAAAGCCGCCGAGCGTACCGACGACAAACGCATGAAGACCCTGGCGGCGCTGAGTACCGCGTGGTCCGCCAACGACGCCCATACTCAGGTCATGGCCGACCCGGCGGCGGCGGGTGGGATCAACCTGAGCATTGCCCTGGGCATGAACAAGAGCGAGAGCAAAAGCGAGCAGACCAGTAACACGGCGGCCGCTTCGACGGTCGCGGCCGGAGGGGATGTGATGATCGTGTCCTCGGGGGGCACGCGCAACAACGACCTGACCGTGCAGGGCAGTGAGATCACGGCGGGCAACAATGCGTTGTTGAAAGCCGACGGCAATATCCTGCTGGCGGGCGCGCAGAACACCATCGAGCAACACAGCACCAACAAAAGCGTGAATGGCAGCCTTGGTATCGGCATCTCGTTTGGCAGCGAGAAGAACGGCCTGAGCTTCAACGCGTCCGCCTCCCAGAGCCGTGGCAATGCCGATGGCAATGACCTAGTGTGGAGCAACACCCACGTGACGGCCGGCAAACAGGCCAGTCTGATTTCCGGCAAGGACACCACGCTGCGAGGTGCGGTGGTGTCGGGCGAGACGGTCAAGGCCGACGTTGGCGGCAACCTGAATGTCGAGAGCCTGCAGGACACCAGTACCTTCGCGTCCAAGCAGAAGAGCATGAGCGCCGGGATCAGCATCTGCATCCCGCCGGTGTGTGCCGGTGCGGCGACCGCGAGCTTCAGTTCCACCAACGCCAAGCAGAAGTCCAACTTTGCCAGCGTGATCGAGCAATCGGGCATCCGTGCCGGCGACGGTGGTTTCGACATCAACGTGCGCGGCAATACCGACCTCAAGGGCGGCGTGATCGCCAGTTCCGACAAGGCTATTGCCGACGGCAAAAACAGCCTGACCACCGGCACGCTGACCGTGTCCGACATCCACAACGTGTCCGAGGCCAGCGCCAAGACCTCAGGCGTCGACCTGAGTTCGGACATGCTCGACGGCAAACTGGGCACGGCCAAGGCGCTGCTCGCCAACAGCCTCAACAACGGCTCGGACTCCGACTCCGAATCCAGCGACACCCGCAGCGCGATCAGCGCCGGCACATTGGTGATCACCAACGCCGAGCGCCAGCGTGTGGTTGGCGGCATGACGGTCGACCAGACGATTGCCAGCCTCAACCGCAACACCGAGGCTGCCCACGTCGCCGTGGGACGCTTGGATGTGGCGGAAATGGGGCGCAAGGTCGAGGCCGAGCAGGAGATCAAGCGCGAGTTCTATCATCAGGTTTCGTTGTTGGCGGATGAGGCGTATCGCAAGATCTTTATCGAGAAGGCGCGGGTGTATGAGGTCTTGAAGGACAAGGATGGCAAGGCGATTGTTGATCCAGACGGCACAGTTCACCGTCGCGAACTGAGCGATGAAGAGAAACAGAACCTCAAGAAAGGGCCTGACGGCAAAGTGCATATCGCCAACAATGGCATTTTCAACGATATCGATGGTGCGGCCAAATACGCCGAGCAGCACAGTTCGGCCGATACCGGGCCGCAATACTTGATCCACTTCGAGAAGGCCAACAACTTCACTTCCGAGTTGATGATCGCGGCTTATCAGAAGAATCTGGAGAATGATTTCTGGGGGTTGTCCAATGCAGCTGTGCAAACCAAGGAGTACATGACGCAGTTTGGCCAGAGCGGGTTGCACATCGATGGTCACAGCCGAGGCACGTTGACTACTGGCAGTGCCATGGAGTCGCTGGCTCGTGATCCGGCCAACGCAGGCATCCTCGGCAAAACGTCGATGAACTTCTTCGGTGCTGCCTACGGTGTGCAGAAGGCCGACTCGTTGCTGGGCGTCTTGCAGAATCGTTCAGGGTTGGACTCCGAGTCACAGCGTGAGGCGATGGAGTTGCGCTACCAGAATCACTATCTCGATCCGGTCGCGCGCTTGCCGCTCGTGGGGTTCAACGCCGCTACAGGCGGTACGGTCCCGGACGGCAGCGTTCGTCTATGGGAGTGGCTGAAAGTGCTTGGCGGCGATAAGACAGCGCACAACTGCTACGGCAACGGGGGGGACGCCTGCAAGCCTTTCTGGGGTGATTCAACCGACGGCATGCCACACTTCAAGCGCGCCGGAGAATAAGGAGAAAGTTATGTTGAGAAGTTGCCTGCTGTTGAGTATTGGCGCTGTGTTACTGACTGGCTGCACGGGCAGGGGCTTTCAACCACCGCCGCCGGAATTCACCAATTGGAAAAAAAGCGGGGTCTCGCAAGCAGGCGTCAAGAGCGCTATGACCGCTTGCGGCTATACCAACCTGACAGGGACGGGGGACAAGACGCCGATTGACCAGGTACTCAAACGGTTTTATTGCATGAAAGACGCCGGTTTCAAGCGTACGGACAACATTGACTTGTGCAAGGAAGGTCGTATCGGCGAATCACCGGTGTGTGATGGCCGCCGCTGATCCATCACTGAAAGGGCCTAGTGAATGAACGATCTACGCAAACCATGAGGAAGATCGCGGTGTTCAGGAAGAGCCTGCTGTTGAGTGTTTGCGCTGTGTTATTGATCAGTTGCACGGGCAGGGGCTTTCAACCACCGCCCCCGGATTTTACCTATTGGCAAAAGAGCGGGGTCTCTGTAGAGGGCGTCAAGAGCAGTATGCTCGCGTGCGGCTACGAGAATGTGGCGGGCACGGGCGGCGGCTCAATCGATGAGAGGCTTAGGAGCTTCTACTGCATGAAAGATGCGGGCTTCACACGCAAAGATAACTTGGACATGTGCAAGCTTGGTCGCGTTGGCGAATCACCGGTGTGCGAAGGTCGCCGCTGATCCATCACTAAGGGTCGTAGGGAATGAACGATCTGCGCAAACCCTGAGGAAGAGCGCGATGTCCAGGAAGAGCCTGCTGTTGAGTGTTTACGCGGTGTTATTGATTGGCTGCACGGGTAGGGGCTTTCAACCGCCGCCTGGGGATTACACCCAATGGAAAAAAAGCGGCGTTTCGCAGCAGGGTGTCGACGATGCCATGCGCGCTTGCGGATATACGAATCTAGATGGGGTGGGAGACACGTCGCCAATTGATGTGGTCCTGACGCGGTTCTACTGCATGAAAGATGCCGGCTTCACACGCAAGGATAATCTGGACCTGTGCAAGCTTGGCCGTATCGGCGAATCACCGGTGTGCGAAGGCCACCGGTAATCCATTACTGAAAGGAAGCAGGGAATGAACGATCTACGCAATGGACTGTACGGCGTCGCGCTGGCATTGGCGGCGGTGGGCTTGGGCGGTTGTGCCTCGTCGATGACGGTCACCGGCGAGCCGGGGGTGAAAATGGGCCAGAGCTATGCACAGGTGCTCGCGGTGGTCAGCCGCAACAACGCCGTGACCAAGCAGGTCGAGGGCGAAGGCTTCCGGGCTGAGGGTTACTCGCCGATGTTCAAGGACTGCCGTATCAAGTACTTCATCTTCCAGGGCGCCGATGGCTTGCAGATGGTGAAGTACGAGCCGGCGCCGCAGCTGTCGGTCAACCAGAATTGCCGGCAGCCGTAAGCGGCTCTTTTTTCCTTTGCGAGTTGATTGCCGATGAATGTTTTACGTGGGGTTCCCGTGGTGTTGCTGGTGCTGCTGACGGGATGCGGCCAAGTGGCGAACATCCGCTCGCTGTCCACCGGCTACGTCGCCCCGACGTCCGGCGAAACGGCCCGCGTGCGGTTGATCACCGACGGTCTGGTGCGCGCAGTACCGGGGCGTGATTGCCTGGATTGGAATGTGCCGGGCGCCGGGGTGATGGCGTCGACGAAGGCGGGCTTCCCCGATCACAACGGCGAAAGCCTGGGCATGCCTGGGCCGATTTACTCGTGGGACGCTGCCGTGTCGTCCGAGTTGGTGGTGCCGGCGAACACGCCGATCGCGTTTCATTACCTGGGGAAATTGCAGTATTCCCGGCAATGCTCCAGCACCATGACCTTCGTGCCTCGGCCGGGGATGGACTACATGGTGCAGGCGTCGATCTATGCAAGCTGTTCGTTCCAGCTGCACGAACTGCCGGCGGGCGCTAAGCAATGGGTCGCGGTGGAGCCTGCGCCCAGGGGCAAGGTGTCGATGTGCAACGCGATGGATAATTTCTAGCAGGCCAATTATTTTTCGGCCTGAATGACTTTTTCCTACTCCTCAAAGGTCAACATCCTCAAGCACCATTGAACCCAGGAGTACGCCCCCCATGACCACCCCCAAGGCATTGTTGATCCTCCACGGCAAGCAAGCCCTCAACGAGGACGTGCGCGCGGCGGTGCTGGCCCGGCGCGAGCAGGGTTGGGAGTTGGCGGTGCGGGTGACCTGGGAGGGCGGTGACGCTCAACGGCTGGTCAAGGAGGCCCTGGACGGCGGGTATACCCACATCATTGCCGGCGGCGGCGACGGCACCTTGCGCGACGTGGCCGAAGCCATGGCCCAGGCCAAGAGCGACGCCAGCCTGGTGCTGATGCCACTGGGCACCGCCAATGATTTTGCCAAGGCCGCCGGTGTGCCGTTGGAACCTGCCCAAGCCCTGGCGTTGCTGGATGTGCCGCCCAGGGCAATCGACCTGGGCCAGGTCGGCGGGCAGATTTTCCTGAACATGGCCACTGGCGGCTTCGGCAGCCAGGTCACGGCCAATACCTCCGAAGACCTGAAGAAAGTCCTCGGCGGCGCGGCTTATCTGTTCACCGGCCTGACGCGCTTCAGCGAGTTGAAGGCCGCCTATGGTGAGCTGGAAGGCCCGGACTTCCACTGGAAGGGCGAGCTGCTGGCGCTGGGCATCGGCAACGGTCGCCAGGCCGGCGGGGGGCACGTGCTGTGCCCTGGCGCATTGGCCGATGATGGCTTGCTCGACATCAGCATTCTGCCGGCGCCCCAGGAAGTGGTCGGCACGCTGCTCAATCTGATGAGCGACGGCGGGCTCGACAATATGTTCGTGCGGGCGCGCCTGCCGTGGGTCAACATCAAGGTGGCGCAGGGCTTGTACATCAACCTTGATGGTGAGCCGCTGGAAGGGGACGACCTGCGTTTCGAAGCGCTGCCCAAGGCGCTTCGCGTGCATTTGCCGGTGGGTTCGCCCCTAGTCGTCCAGGCTGATGATCTGCTCGCGCACGGCAAATAATACGAGCCCCGCCACGTCGAATATCTGCAGGCGCTTCATGATCTGCGACCGGTGCGCTTCCACGGTCTTGATGCTCAGGCCCAGGCCGTGGGCGATCTCGCGGGTGGATTTGCCGCGCACGATCAGGCGCAGGATTTCCAGTTGGCGAGCCGTGAGGTTATGGCTGTGACCGGCGGGTGTGACCGGCCCCTGGCTGCGCACCAGCGCCTGGTTGATCACCGTGTGGGCGATCGCCGGGCTCAGGTAGCGCTCGTTGTTGCGCAGGGCTTGCAGCGCGTGTTCCAGCTCATTGGCGGTGGTGTCCTTGAGCAAATAGCCGTGGGCGCCGGCCTCCAGCGCGCACATGATCAGCTCCGGGTCGGTGTGCATCGACAGGATCAGCACCTTGCTCTTGGGGTGCGCACGCTTGAGTTGCTGCAAGGCGTCCAGGCCGCCGGTGTGCTTCATCGACAGGTCCAGCAGCACGATGTCCGGCAGCAGCGTATTGAATTGCTCCAGCAACTGCGCGCCATCGCTGGCTTCGCCCGTTACGGTGTAGCCGGGAATATCCTGGATCAGTGCACGTACGCCGGCCCGGATCAGGGCATGGTCGTCCACCAGCAGTAATGTGCAGCTCACTCGATAACCTTAGGGGCGCTGGCCCGTTCGAGGGCGCGGGGCGCCCAGGGGAAGAGCGCGTCGATGCGTGTCCCGTTGCCTGGCTGGCTGCTGACGGATAATGAGCCGCCAAGCTGATCAACCCGCTCGGACATACCCGCCATGCCCCGCTGGCCTTCCAGGCTGGGATTGATGGCGGGCGAAAAGCCCTGGCCGTCATCGCAGATGGTCAGCGACAGTCCTTCGGGCAGGCGTTGCAGGCGTACCAGCAGGTTGCGCGCCTGGGCGTGGCGCAGCATGTTGGTGACGGCTTCCTGGGTGATGCGAAAGGCCGCAACGGCCATTTCTTCCGGGATGCCGGTCAACCGTTGCTGGCATTCCAGGCTCCAGTGCACCGAGGTGTTTTCCAGGGTCTTGAGCAGGTGCGCGCGCAGGCTGGCTTCCAGGCCCAGGCTGGCGAGCTGGCGAGGGTTGAGGATGGCGGACACATCGCGCACCTTGGCCAGGGTCTCATTCAAGGTGTTGCACAGGACATTGCACTGGGTTTGCAGCTCATCCGGCAGGCGGCGCTTGAGCCATTCGCTTTGCAGCTTGGCGGCGGTCAGCAGTTGACCGATATCGTCATGCAGTTCGCGGCTGAGGCGGTGGCGTTCGTTTTCCTGCACTTGCAGCAGGCGATCGGCCAACTCCTGGGGCTGGAACTTGATGGATTTGCGCGAGTACCACTGTTGCAGGCTTACCACCAACACGGTGGCCAGGTTGAACAGCAGGACCATCAGCGGCAACGGTGCCGAGTGGGAATAAGCCCACAGGCTCAGCAGCAGCGAGCCAAGGCATAGGGTGAGGATCAAACGGCGTGCATTGCTGCGGGACGCGGACCTTGCGATGAATGTCTTGAGGCTGGCATGCATAGCGGATGGAGCCAATGAAGGTTCGCTGCGGGAAGACCGGTCGATGCTGACCGGACGCTGTTTGCAATACGTGATTGAATCGTTTTCAAAGTGGCAAAAGTTCAGCCACTTCGAGCGGGGTGATAGTACCACTACTCTTACCGTTGGTCGCCAGGTGCCTGTCTGGCGGGCTTATTTAGACGTGCAAACACCCCGGGACGCTAATCCCAGAGTTAATGAAGTGAGGTTTATTGTTTTAAAGGGCCTGTAGCCTTAATGGCTAATTGATATCCACGCAGGGGTCATTCAATTTCAACGCGTTAATTAAATCTGTCGTTTTTAGACAACTTCGCGCTGAATACGACTGGATAACCCCCTCAAGACGCGTGGTGAATACGCTGCTGCGGTTTATAACTGAAGTCCTTTTGTGGAATCTGCAGTGTGACCGTGGCGATCAATGTGGTTTGTTCCGCTTCATCCAGTGCCAGCAGGCCTGTCTTCGCATCGATCAACTCCAACTGCCAGGCCAGCAGCCTCAGGCAATCTTCCAGGGCATTGAGGGCCTGATCGTGCAGCTGCAAAGGGTTTTCGGCGTTGGCGATCAGGTACTGGATATGCCGCGAAAATTCGCTGATCGCCCGCAGGGCCAGGCAATCGGCCTTTTCGGCGAGCTTGATCAGGCTGACTTTCATGCAGTCGATCGCGTCGTTGTCGTTGCGAATCAAATGCAGGTGGCTCAGGCACTCCTCCGACTTGGCCAGTAGCTTTTCAGCCTCGTAGAGGAACTCTGGAAGTGCAAGTTGCCACTCGTTACCGTCGTTCATCATGCAAATCTCCGCAACATAAGGTTGGGTGATGAGAGGTCGCACAGGGTGAATGGCGTAAAACTACTGCTGAAAGATAACTGGAGTATGTAGGTTGCTTCTGATTGTTCGGTAGGACGTTTATTTGAATGACGGCGACGGCTGCGCGTGGCCCTTGTGAGCAGGCTCAATTGCGCACCTTCAGTTGCCGCGACGTGAACGTCCGTAAGACCCGTGGGCCGAGGGCTTGCGATGACAAACAAAAGCCTGACTCCATTCATGCAATGAGAATGGCGTCACATTAATGGCTATTAGATATTGCGAATATCAGGTTGGGCCTGATTGTGTATAGGGGAATCCCTTACATGGCGGAACCTTGCATCGATTTGAATGTCGTGCAATGCCGCAGTACCGCTGTCTGGAGAGGTGAGTGCAGTAGAGCATGATGTCAGTGTGACATCAATGGATTTACGTGGCATTTTAGCAGGGGGTCAAGGTCTGGCTTTCGCCGCCGATAACAGCAGTAATGAATTGCACAATCCCTTCGCGCATTTTCCAGCGCACACCAGGAGCTTTTAATGGCCGGCATTCTCGACACGGTAGACCAACGCACGCAACTGGTGGGTGAGAATCGCCTGGAGATCCTCATGTTTCGCCTGGCCGGGCGGCAGCTGTTCGCAATCAACGTGTTCAAGGTGCAGGAAGTCCTGCAACTGCCCAAGTTGACCCTGATGCCACAGCGCCATCCCTTCGTGTGCGGTGTGGTCAACCTGCGTGGCCAGACCCTGCCGGTGATCGATCTGTCCCAGGCCATCGGCATGCGCCCGTTGGTGCCCGGCCCGAACAGCACCATCATCGTCACCGAATACAACCGTTCGGTGCAGGCATTCCTGGTGGGCGGCGTGGACCGCATCGTCAACATGAACTGGGAGTCCATCCTGCCGCCGCCGACCAGCGCCGGGCGTCAGCACTACCTCACCGCCATCAGCAAGGTTGATGATCAACTGGTGGAAATCATCGACGTGGAAAAAGTCCTCGCCGAGATCGTGCCCTACAACGCCAAGGTTTCCCGCGAAAAACTCGAAGACCCGGTGCTGGAACGAGCCCGTGGCCGCGAAGTGTTGCTGGTGGACGACTCCAACGTTGCCCTGTCGCAATTGCGCGACACCCTGGGTCAACTGGGCGTGAAGATGCACATCGCCAGCGACGGTCTCAAGGCACTGAACATGCTCAAGGCGTGGGCCGACGCCGGCCATGTGATGACCGACAAGCTGCTGATGATTTTCACCGACGCCGAAATGCCCGAGATGGACGGCTACCGCCTCACCACCGAGATCCGCAACGACCCGCGCCTGCGCAAGTTGTATGTGGTGCTGCATACCTCGCTGTCGGGCAGTTTCAACGACTCGATGGTAAAGAAGGTCGGGTGCGACAACTTCCTGTCCAAATTCCAGCCCGACAAGCTGGTGGACGTGGTGCGTCAGCGACTGATGCTGGACGAAGTCACCGCTTGACCTTAGGGTTGCACTTTGCCCCTCAGGAATGCAGGCCATGCTTCGTCTCAGCGCGTTGTACCGTTACCCCTTGAAGTCCGGCAAGGCCGAAACCTTGCAGCAGATCGGCCTGGATAAACTCGGGTTGGACGGGGATCGACGCTGGATGCTGGTGGACGAGGCCAGCGGGCGTTTCCTTACGCAGCGGGCGGTGGCGAAGATGAGCCAACTGGCGGCGCTGTGGAACCGCAGCGGTGGCCTGACCTTGAGTTCGCCTGGCTATGCGCCGCTGGACGTGGCGCTGCCCGGCAGCGATGCAGAGTTGCGCGGCGTGACCATCTGGCGCGACACCCTGCGGGTGCCGGACGCCGGTGATGAAGCCGCCGCCTGGGTCAGCGCCTTTATCGGCAAGCCGACGCGGCTGGTGCAGATGCCCCTGGACCGTGCCCGCACGACTGAGGCTGGTTATGGTCGCGATGATGACCAAGTGGCGTTTGCCGACGGTTATCCGTTGCTGGTCATCGGGCAAGCGTCGCTGGACGACCTCTCGCAAAAAATCGGCCGCCCCATGGAGATGCTGCGCTTTCGTCCCAACCTGGTGATCGAGGGCGGCGAAGCTTTCGCCGAAGACGGCTGGACGCGCCTGCGCATCGGTGATGTGGAGTTTCGTGCGGTCAAACGCTGCTCACGCTGCATTCTCACCACCATCGACCCGCAAACCGGCGAGCGTAGCGCCGACCGTGAGCCTTTCGCCACGCTGGATACCTACCGCAAGACAGAGGACGGCGCGATGTTCGGCCAGAACCTGGTCAACGACGGCAATGGGCGCCTGGAAGTGGGCATGCCGGTGACCATTCTCGAATAGTTTTCAGCCTCCATAAAAAATGCCCGTCTCGCAGGAGACGGGCATTTTTTTGAGCGGGCGAAGGCTTAGCCGCGGTATTCGCACAGGTAAGCGGTGTCCACGGCGACCTTCAGCTGGAACTTGCTGTTGGCCGGAACGTTGAACTGGCTGCCGGCGGCGAAGGTTTCCCACTCGCTGGCGTCAGGCAGTTTGACGGTCAGGGCGCCGGAGACCACGTGCATGATTTCACGCTGGGCGGTGCCGAATTCGTATTCACCCGGAGCCATCACGCCGATGGTCGCCGGACCTTCTGCGGTGCCGAAAGCGATCGACTTGACGGTGCCGTCGAAGTACTCGTTGACTTTGAACATGGGCGAATCCTCGGAAAAAGGGTCTGGAAAGGTCGGCCAGTATGCCCAAGGGCAGGGGAGCTGCCTAGACCGGTAAAATCAACGGCAGCAGGCGTGCGGTATTGCGTGCATCTTCCAGTGCCCGATGTTGCTGGCCATGGAACTGCATCCCCGCCAATTGCAGCGCGCCGTTGAGCCCCAGCGGCTTGTCCAGGCGCCGGGCCATGGCGAAGCGCTGCTTGAGGTTCACATGGGGCGTCTTGGCGAGTGCGCTGACCACGCCATTGCGCTGCCATTCAAGCTCAAGCTGCGCGCGGTCATAGTCGCCCCAACTGGCCCAACCTTCCAGGCGCGGTTGATGCTGGGCCAGCCAGCGTTCGAACAGCGGCCACACCTCGGTGATGGGCGCGGCGGCGTCGATATTCGCCTGGGTGATGTGGGTCAACTGGCGGCAAAAAGGCGTCAGCAATGGGCGGCGCAAGGGCCGCACAAAGCGCTGGAAGTGGTCCAGTTCACGGCCCTGGCGGTTGACCAGGCTCGCGCCGATCTCGATGACTTCCATCTCCGTCACGGGCCAGCCGCCTTCATCCGTTGTGGCTTCAAGGTCAATAATCAGCCAATGAGGCATTGTGCAGGTTCCCGTACTCGTCCCTTCCTGATGGGGATAGAGCGTAGCCCGGCCCTGTAGTTCCGCCTAGGGCCTATTCGATCTCCAGCAAAACCTGGCGATTGCGCACCTGATCGCCTGCGACTGCCTGCACAGCCTTGATCACACCGTCGATGCCGGCTGTCAGCGGGTGTTCCATTTTCATGGCTTCAAGCACCAGCAGCAGTTGGCCTTTGCTGACGCGCTCGCCGGCACGGACCCGCACCTCGACAATGACGCCGTCCATCGGCGCCTTGACTGTGCCGCTGCTGGCGTCGGCCCGGCGGCTGGCGACCTGTTGGGTGCGATTGGTCACGGTCAGGCCCGGCAGCCACAGTTGGTCGCCGTCGAGGTGGTAAGCGACGCGGCGACGGATACCATTGAGCACCCGCGTGGCGTAGCGCCCGTCGGTGCTGAGTTGCAGGTCGTCAACGGTGACCGTGTGCAGGTCGCCGTTGACTTCCAGGCGGTAAGTCCAGGGGATGCCTGCGTTATTGCGCCATCCCGCCAGACCTTGGGCGTGCTGGTTGGCGCCGTGGTGATAAAACAGCGCGGCGGCGAGGGCAAGCTGCTCATTCGTCGCGGCGAGCGGCGCGATGTGGCTGAAGTGCTCGGCGATCAACCCGGTGCTGAAATTGCCGTCGATAAAGTCCGGATGCCTGAGCAGATCGGCCAGCAGTTGCTGATTGGTGTTGACCCCCAGCAGCACGGTGTCTTCCACTGCACGCAGCAGCTTGCGCCGCGCCTCCTCGCGGGTGGCGCCGTGGGCGATGATCTTGGCTTGCAGGGCGTCATAGAACGGGCTGATGGTCTGGCCTTCGCTGACGCCATGGTCGGTGCGTACGCCTGCGGCCGGCTCCCAGCGCAGCACCTTGCCGGTTTGCGGGAGGAAGCCTTGGGCCGGGTCTTCGGCGTACAGGCGCACTTCCATGGCGTGGCCGCTCAGGCCCACTTGTTCTTGGGTTAACGGCAGCGGCTGGCCGGCGGCGACCTGCAGTTGCCAGGCCACCAGATCGAGGCCGGTGATCAACTCGGTGACCGGGTGTTCCACTTGCAGGCGCGTGTTCATTTCCAGGAAGTAGAACTGGCCGTTGCGGTCGAGCAGGAATTCCACGGTACCGGCGCCAACGTAATTCACTGCGCGCCCGGCCTTGAGCGCGGCCTCGCCCATGGCCTGGCGCAGTTCGGGGGGCATGACGGGGCAGGGCGCTTCCTCGATGATTTTTTGATGGCGACGCTGGATCGAGCAGTCGCGTTCGCCGAGGTAGATCAGGTGGCCGTGGCTGTCGCCGAACAATTGGATTTCGACGTGGCGCGGCTCGATCAGCGCCTGTTCCAGGATCAGTTCGTCGCTGCCGAAGGCGTTCTGCGCTTCGGAGCGGGCGGTACGCAGGTGTTCCAGCAGGTGTTCGCGTTGGTGCACCAGACGCATGCCTCGGCCGCCGCCACCAGCGCTGGCTTTGATCATCAGGGGGTAGCCAATGCGGTCGGCGTGGTGTTGCAACGTGGCGTCGTCCTGGGCGCTGCCTTGGTAGCCGGCGATGCAGGGCACGCCGGCGTCGAGCATGGCGAGTTTGGAGAGGCGTTTGCTGCCCATCAGGTCGATGGCTTCTGCGCTGGGGCCGATAAAAGTGATGCCAGCGGTGATGCAGGCGTTGGCGAAGGCGGGGTTTTCGGAGAGGAAACCGTAGCCGGGATGGATCGCATCGGCGCCGGTGCGGTGGGCGGCGTCGAGGATGGCCTGGATGTTGAGGTAGGACTGCTGCACCGGGGCGGCACCGATGTGGACGGATTCATCGGCCATTTGGACATGCAGGGCGTTGGCGTCAGCGTCGCTGTAGAGGGCGACGGTGCGGTAGCCCAAGGCTTGTGCGGTGCGCTGGATGCGGCAGGCGATTTCGCCGCGGTTGGCGATCAGGATCTTCGTGAACGACGGCATGGCTGTGGTCCTTGTGTACATATCCGTTATTTAGGTAACGGCGGCTTAACTAACCAAAGGGTCTTCGCTCCAGCGGCCTTAGAGCCGACCGGTGTTTCATGTCGGTCACAATTCACAGGTGGGAGGGGGCAAGCCCCCTCCCACCTGTTGGTCTCCCTGCATCAGGTAGATCCCAGCTTCCGTTCGGGCATGCCGAGCCTGGGCGGGGCACCCTGATAACCGATATACATTCACTCACCGAGCCCACTCGGGTCTGCGTTTCTGCACAAAAGCCCGAGTCCCCTCAAGCCCTTCTTCCCCGGTCACCGCCTCGGCAAACCACTGCGCAGCCTGATCCAGCAACGGTCCCACCGGCTGTTCGACGCTGGCCAACAACAACGCCTTGGTCCGCGCATTGGCCCCCGGCGCACACTGCAATACCTGCCCCAATACCTCATCCAGCCGTTGCGCCAGCGCCTGCGGATCACGCTCGACAAAATGCACCACCCCCAACCGCTGCGCCTCAACCCCATCAAAGCGCGCTGCCGTCAGCGCCAATCGCCGCGCCTGGGTCAGGCCAATCCGCTTGACCACAAACGGCGCAATCTGTGCCGGTAATAACCCCAGGCTGGTCTCCGGCAAACCGAACTGCGCCTGGTGATCGGCCATCGCAATATCACTCACACACGCCAAGCCAAGTCCGCCGCCGAGCACGGCGCCCTGCAGCACCACAATCACGACCTGCGATACCGCTTCAACCTCTTGCAGCAAGCTGCCAAAGGCCCGGTTCAACTCGGCTGGTTGGTCGCACGCATTGGCCAGGTCCTTCACATCGGCCCCCGCACAGAAATGCCCGCCCGCGCCGCTGAGCACCACGGCTCGCACTTGGTCGTCGAGTCGGGCCAGGACCGCACGCAGTTCGTTGACCATCTCCAGGCTCATGGCGTTGCGGCATTCGGGCCGGTTGAGGGTGATGTGCAGCACGCCGTTATGGGGCTCCAGCAGCAAGGTGTTCATGGTTTTTTTCCCGGCAAGGTGCCCATCAGTTTGCAGATGATGCCCAGCATGATTTCGTCGGCACCGCCGCCAATCGATACCAGGCGCACGTCGCGATAAGCGCGGGCCACGGGGTTGTCCCACATAAAGCCCATGCCGCCCCAATATTGCAGGCAACTGTCGCTGACTTCACGGCCCAGGCGCCCGGCCTTGAGTTTGGCCATGGAGGCCAGGCGGGTCACGTCCTGGCCTTTGATGTATTGCTCGGTGGCCTGGTAGACCAGTGCCCGCAGGCATTCGATTTCGGTGGCCAGTTCGGCCAGGCGAAAATGGATCACCTGGTTGTCGATCAGTGCCTTGCCGAACGTCTGGCGTTCCTTGCAGTACTCAATGGTGCTGTCGATGCAGTACTCCAGGCCCTTGATCATATTGGCCGCGCCGAACAGGCGTTCTTCCTGGAATTGCAGCATCTGCATCATGAAGCCCGCGCCTTCGTGGCCGATGCGGTTGCGCTGGGGGATGCGCACGTCGTCGAAGAACACCTGGGCGGTCTCGGAGCTGTGCATGCCGAGTTTTTCCAGGGGCGGGCTGACGCGGATGCCGGGGGTGTTCATCGGCACCATGATCAGGGATTTGTTGATGTGCGGCTTGTCGTCCGACGTGTTGGCCAACAGGCACATGAAGTCGGCGCTGGGCGAGTTGGTGATCCACATTTTGCTGCCGTTGATCACGTAGTCATCGCCGTCCTTGCGCGCGTGGGTCTTGAGCCCGGCCACGTCGGAGCCGGCGCCGGTTTCCGAAACGCCGATGCAGCCGACCTGCTCGCCGCTGATGGCCGGGCGCAGGAATTCGTCGCGCAGTGCATCGGATCCGAAGCGGGCGAGGGCGGGGGTGCACATGTCGGTCTGCACGCCGATGGACATGGGAATGCCGCCGCAGCGAATGCTGCCGAATTCTTCGGCGGCGACGATCGAGTAGCTGTAGTCCAGGCCCATGCCGCCGAATTGTTCCGGCTTGGAAATGCCCAGCAGGCCAAGGTCGCCGGCCTTGCGGAAAACCTCGTGGATGGGAAAGCGCCCGGCTTTTTCCCATTCGTCCACATGGGGGTTGATCTCGCGGTCGACGAAGGCACGCACGGTGCGGCGCAATTGCTGGTGTTCCTGGGTAAAGATCATTTCTTATCGTTCTCCTGATCGTTAGAAACGCGCCACACCAAAGCTATTGGGCTGCAATGGCCGTACTTCGGCGTCATGGCAGATATCCAGCAAAAAGCCGAGCAACGTACGGGTATCCCGTGGATCAATCAGCCCGTCATCCCACAGGTTTGCGCTGCCGTACAGTGCGGTGGACTGGCTGTCGAGCTTCTGCGCGGTGACTTGCTCCAGCATGTCCAGCACCTTGGGATCGGGCACCAGGCCGTCTTTGAGCTGCTTGGCCTCGGTGACGATACGCAGCACCTTGCCCGCCTGTGCACCGCCCATCACCGCCGTGCGACTGTTGGGCCAGGCAAAGATGAAACGCGGGTCCAGACCTCGGCCACACATCGCGTAGTTGCCTGCACCATAGGAGCCGCCGACCACCACCGTGAGTTTAGGCACCCGCGCATTGGCCACGGCCTGGATCATCTTTGCGCCGTGCTTGATCACGCCTTGCTGCTCCGACTCGGTGCCGACCATAAAACCGGTGGTGTTGTGCAAGAACAGCAGCGGCGTGCGGCTCTGGTCGCACAACTGGATAAATTGCGCCGCCTTGCTTGCGCCTTTGGGGGTGATGGGGCCGTTGTTGCCGATCACGCCCATGGCGCGGCCCTGGATATGCAGGTGGCCGCAGACGGTGTGGGCATCGAACTCGCCCTTGAATTCCAGGAACCGGGAACCGTCGGCCAGGCGCGCCAGGATTTCGCGCACGTCGTAGGGCTTTTTCGGGTCATCGGGGATCAGCCCCAACAGCTCATCGATCGGGTACAACGGCTCCTGATAAGCACGGTTTGGCGTCGGTGGCAGGCGATCATTCCACGGCAGCAGGCTGACAATTTCACGCACGATGCGCACGCCGTCGGCGTCGTTTTCCGCCAGGTATTCGGCGGTGCCGGCAGTTTGCGCGTGCATCTCGGCGCCGCCCAACTCCTCATCCGTCGCCACTTCGCCGGTGGCCGCCTTGAGCAGCGGCGGTCCGGCGAGGAACAGCTTGGCCTTGCCGCGCACCACCACCACGTAATCCGACAACCCCGGCTGGTATGCGCCGCCCGCCGTGGCCGAGCCGTGCACCACGGTGATCTGCGGCAGGCCCATGGCCGACATGCGCGCCTGGTTGGCGAAGCTGCGTGCGCCTTCGACGAAAATCTCGGCGGCATAGTTGAGATTGGCGCCGCCGCTTTCGGCCAGGGTCACCACCGGTAATTTGTTCTCCATAGCGATCTGCTGCAGGCGCAGGGATTTTTTCAGCCCGGAGGGAGAAATGGTGCCGCCCTTGATCGCGCTGTTATTGGCCACCACCAGCAAGCGCACGCCGCTGACGTAGCCGATCCCGGCGATCAGCCCACCTCCGGCGGTGCTGCCGTCCTTGTCGTCGTGGAGTTTGTAGCCGGCCAGGCTGGCCAGTTCCAGGAACGGCGCGCCGGGGTCCAGCAACAGGTTGAGGCGCTCGCGGGGCAGCAGTTGGCCGCGCTTGTCGAAGTTAGGCTTGGCTTCCTGGGCTTTGCTCAGCAGGTTCTGCTCCAGTTGGCGCAGGTGCCGGATGCTGTCCAGCATGGCGTCGCGGTTGTGCGCGAAGGCGGCGCTGTGGGCGTCGATCAGGCTTTCAATCACCGGCATGGTGTATTTCCCTTCCTTGAGCACATCCACGCTGTGACCCTGAGCCGCTCGGCGTTGAAGATCAAATCGAAGGCCACGGCAACGCTCCTGTTATTGGCATTGATCGGCGATGTGTTGCGGCACCGCGATGGGGATTTCCAGCAGTTGCTGGGCGAAGGCCTTGCCTTGGGGATCGATGCGCAGGCTGGCAATGCCGCCGCCGCCCAAGGCGTTTTCCAGCAGGAAGTTCAGGCTGTGGCTGCCGGGCAGATACCAGCGCTCGACACGGCCGTGGAGCGGGTCGAGCACGTGGCTCATCCAGTCGACGATCACGGCGGGAGTGAGGGCTTCGGCGATCCACGGCAGGTACTCGGGATCGCGGGCGATCACGCCGATGTTGCTGTGGTTGCCCTTGTCGCCGGAGCGCGCCACGGCGAGTTTCACCAAGGGCACGCTGGCGTCGGCGCGGCCTTGTGGCTTGGGTGGATCCATCGGTATGGCCGGCAAGGTTGGAGCGTCGGCCATCGGCAGCGTGCACGCGTGGCGCTCGCCTTGGCAGTCGATCAGTAACTCACATGAGGACTTGTCGATCAGAAACGAAAACAACCGAATCAACGGGTACACGGTCGGTCGGCCGCCGACGATCCCGGTCAACCCCGGTGCCATCCCGGTAGCAGCCTGGGCAATCTCGCGGGCGAACAGCGCCAGCGCTTGCCTGTTCGGGTGCCGCACCGCCAGCTTGACCACCACTTCTCGACAGCCATGGCGCATCGCATGTGCGCCATAGGTGGCTTCGCTGCCCAGCAATTCGATATTCACCTCGGTGTACGGCGCCCAGCCGCGTTGGCTGAAGAGTTCCGAGGTCTTGTTGATGATCGCCTGGCTGACCCGCTCGGCCTTGGCCACCGCGTCGATCCCGGCAATCAGGCAACTGGCGGTGCAACGGAAGCCATCGGGGTAGGTGGCGCTGACCTTGTACTGGCCGGTGGGCGGCGAACCCTTGGCGCCGTGCAGGTGCACGCGGTGTTTTCCTTGCTGCTGCAGTTTGACCTGGGTGAAATCGCAGATCACATCGGGCAGCAGATAGGCGCGTGGGTCACCGATTTCATACAGTAGCTGTTCGGCCACGCTGAGTGTGCTGATCAGCCCGCCGGTGCCGTCGACCTTGTTCACGGTGAACTGGCCGTCGGCGCTGACTTCGACGATAGGGAAGCCGATGTGTTCATAGTCCGGCACATCGCGCCAGTCGGTGAAGTTGCCGCCGGTGCACTGGGCGCCGCATTCGATGATGTGTCCGGCCAGGGCGGCCTGGGCGAGGCGGTCGTAGTCGTGCCAGGACCAGTCGAATTCATGCACCAGCGCGGCGCTGACCACCGCGCTGTCGACCACGCGCCCGGTGATGACGATATCGGCGCCCAACGTCAAGGCGTGGGTGATGCCCGGTGCGCCGAGGTAGGCGTTGGCGGACAGGCACACCGGCGGCAGTGGTGCGCCGTTGAACATATCGGTGGTGCCCGCCAGTTTTTGCAATTGGGGTTGCAGGTCATCGCCCAGCAGCACGGCGATCTTCAGCGGTACCTGGGCTTTATCACAAGCCGCTTGCAGCGCCGCGGCGCAGGCCTGGGGGTTGATGCCACCCGCGTTGCTGATTACCCGGATGCCCTGGCGCTGGATATCGACCAGCAGTGGCGTGAGCACCTCGACAAAGTCCGGGGCGTAACCGGCCTGGGGATCTTTCAGCCGTGCGCCGGCGAGGATCGACAGCGTGACTTCCGCCAGGTAGTCGAACACCAGGTAATCCAGCGCACCGCCGTGCACCAACTGGGCAGCAGCCGTGCAGGTGTCGCCCCAGAAGGCGCTGGCGCAGCCGATACGAACCGTCTTGCTCATGAGAAATCCTTCCTCGAATGGCTGTTGGCGAGACTACCAAGCAAGCGCTTGGTTTGTAAACTCCAGTCACAGGTTTTAGCCAAGCGCTTGCTTGGTTGGCGGCCACGGCCTAAATTGCCGGCCAAGACGTCAGTAGAAGTAGAGGAGAGCAGCATGGATGAGCACCAAGCCCTGCGGGTGATGCGCACCATGGTCGATGGCGGCCAATTGACCGATCCCGACAGCGCCCGGGGCAAGTTGCTGCAAACCGCGGCGCACCTGTTTCGCAACAAGGGTTTCGAGCGCACCACCGTGCGTGACTTGGCCAGTGCGGTGGGCATTCAGTCCGGCAGCATCTTTCATCACTTCAAGAGCAAGGACGAGATCCTGCGGGCGGTGATGGAGGAAACCATCCACTACAACACGGCGATGATGCGGGCTTCGCTGGAGCAAGCGACGAACGTGCGCGAGCGTGTACTGGCGCTGATTCGCTGCGAGTTGCAGTCGATCATGGGCGGCAGCGGCGAAGCCATGGCGGTGCTGGTATATGAATGGCGCTCACTGTCGCAGGACGGCCAGGCCCAGGTCCTGGCGCTGCGCGACGTGTATGAAGACCTCTGGCTGCAAGTGCTGGGCGAGGCCAAGGCCGCGGGCTATATCAAGGGCGATGTGTTTATCGCGCGGCGCTTCCTCACGGGTGCCTTGTCCTGGACCACCACGTGGTTTCGCGCCGAGGGCAGCCTGACGCTGGAGCAGTTGGCCGAAGAAGCCCTGCTGATGGTTCTGAAAGCCGACTGAGGCGCAAGCTATTAATTTGCCGGTAGAAAGTTGTCTCGCCAGACAAAAACGCCTAGCTTATCGACATCAATCGGTTGAACGGTGTGTGCCTTGATGTTTTCGCCATGGCGGCTGGCTGCAGGACTGACAATATGGGCACTGGGCGCCGTGTGGTGGATGCCGGCCTCGGCTGCGCAATTGGTGCGCATCGGCGCGGCGCATTTCCCCCCTTACACCGTGCGCCCGGAGCAGGGCGCCGACACCGGGTTGCTGCCGCAATTGGTCGAGGCCTTGAACGCCTCGCAAACCGACTACCAGTTTGTGCTGGTGCCCACCTCCATCCCCAGGCGTTTCCGCGATTTCGAGCAGGGCCGGGTCGACATGGCCATCTTCGAAAACCCCGCCTGGGGCTGGCAGAAAATCTCCCACACCAGCGTCGATATGGGCCTGGAAGACGCAGAGATTTTCGTCGCCCAGCGCGAGCCCGGTCGCGGCCAGGAGTATTTCGCCGACCTCGCGGGCAAACGCCTGGCGGTGTTCAGCGGATATCACTACGCCTTCGCCAGCTTCAATCCCGACCCCAGGAACATGGCCGAGCATTTCAACGCCACCTTGACCTATTCCCATGACAGCAACCTGCTGATGGTTGCGCGTGGGCGGGCCGACATTGCCCTGGTGACCCGTTCGTACCTGAGTGACTTTATGGTACGCAATGCCGATATGGCCGCGCAGTTCCTGGTGTCGGAGCGTATCGATCAGGTTTATCACCATTACGCCTTGCTACGGCCGAAGGCGCCGATCACGGGGCCTGCGTTTGCCGAACTGCTCAAGCGCCTGCGCGATAACGGCGAGATGCTGAAGATTTTCGAGCCGTACCGCATCGACGTGATGGCGGTACCTTGATCGGCTAAATTTCTTCCCCCGGCTCACGTCACTTCCTTATCTGTCGACGATTACGTGAGCCCCTCCCATGTCCAATCTCAATGACCTGTCGGTCCTGCCGTTGCCGGCCGGGCCTGCCCTGAATGCCGATGAAACCGAAAGCCACCTGAGCCTGACCCTGGAAGGCCAGCCGCTGGCGCGTTTGCGCCTGGAACGTGGCGATGAGTTGCAGGTGCATCTGCAGACCCCCGGCGATGTGCCTTCCGCCCGCGCCTTGTGGGCCGCCTGCTACTGGTTGTTTGCCAAGGAGCCCGCCCGGCAGCGCCTGACCTGGCACCTTGCACATGTGCCCGAAGACGCCTTGCGCAGTGGCTTGCTGAGGGCCGCCGAGACCGCCGGGCAGTATCGCTGCGAGCGCACCCTGTTCTGGCAGTTGCCCCAGCCGTGGTTGGGGCATTCGTCCAGTGGCAGCTACCCGCAACAGATGATTATCAGTGCCGGCAAGCGCCACCCGGTCCGCGCACCGAAACCCCGAGGTGAGGTTTACCGACGTTACGACGCTCGCCTCGGCGCCTGGATTTCCCTGCGCACCGTTGAAATCGATGTGGACCTGGCGCGCTTCAATCGCTGGCAGAACAGCGCACGCGTGGCGAATTTCTGGCAGGAAAGCGGCAGCCTGGAGCAGCACCGGGAATACCTCGACAAGCTCGCCGCCGATCCGCACACCCTCACGCTGATCGGCTGTTTCGACGATGAACCCTTTGCCTATTTCGAAGCCTACTGGGCCAAGGAAGACCGTATCGCACCGTTCTACGCTGCGGCCGACTACGACCGTGGCATCCACATGCTGGTGGGCGAGGAACACCATCGTGGTCCGCACAAGGTCGCCAGTTGGCTATCGGCGCTGGTGCACTACCTTTTCCTGGATGACCCGCGCACCCAGCGGGTGGTGGCGGAACCGCGTGCCGATAACGCGAAGATGATCGGCCATATGCACAACCAGTGTTTCCACTGTGAGAAGGAATTCGACTTCCCGCACAAGCGTGCGGCGCTGATGATCCTGGGGCGGGAACGGTTTTTTGAGCGGTGCGGGTTGATCTGAGGCGAGGTTCACAGCCGGGAGCGGGCAGGCCGCTCCCCATTTTTCGCCTCAGACCCGGCGTGCGAAGGTATCGCTATGGCTGCCCGACACCTTGCGGCAGTGCACCAGCGCATCGCGGATCATGAAGTTGACCAGCGTTGGCGACACCCCCAGTTCCTTGGCGATGTCCTTTTGCGGCACGCCGTGCAAGCGGTACATCTCGAACGCGTAGCGGGTGCGCTGGGGCAGCTCGGTCAGCGCGTCGGCAATGTTTTCCAAGGTGTTGAAATTGATGTGGGAGGTTTCCGGTGAAGCGCCGTGAATAACCACATTCAAGCCTTCCTCTTCCGTTCCGGAGTATTTGAGTTCCAGGGCCTGCTTGCGGTAGTGATCGATGGCCAGGTTGCGCACGATCTGGAACAGGTAACTCAGTTGGGCCTTGAACGATGATGTGATCGTCGGCGCCGATTGCAGGCGAAAGTAGGCGTCCTGCACAACATCTTCGGCGCGGGAGCGGCAGCCGGTAATGCGTGCTGCGATCTTCACCAGAATCAATCGATTGTCGACGAACGCCTGGAGAAGTGGTGAGTCGCACCTGCCTGTGGATACTTGTTCCGTCATGGAAATCACCTTGAGAAATAGGTTGGGGGAGGGCGTCCTTGCTGAGGCCTCCTACACATCGGGCAACAAATTAGGCTGAATGATAATGATTGTCAAATGAGAAGGCGAACTAATCTTATGCTTTCTTGTTCGGTGTGAACCACGTCTCGCTCATCCCCGGCGACTAATTATTTGCGGTTGCCGTCCGTTCTTCTGGGTGACAGGTCCGTTAGCAAGGCGGCCAAGGATCAGCACCCGCAGGAGGACGAAATGGGTTTTTACCGTGCACACAGCGTGTTTCAGTTTGGAGTCTTCGAGCGATGAGCACGCCGACCCGGCTGCGCCTGTTCTGCCTGCCCTATTCAGGCGCCAGCGCCATGGTCTACGCACGGTGGCGCCGAGCGTTGCCCGAGTGGCTGCAGGTTTGCCCGCTGGAATTACCCGGTCGCGGCATGCGCATGGACGAGCCCTTGCAGCGCGATATCAAGGCCTTGGCCGCGCAACTGGCGGATGAAATCAGCCACGATTTGAGTGGCCCCTACGCGCTGTTCGGCCACAGCCTTGGCGGCCTGCTCGCCTTTGAGTTGGCCCACGCGTTGAACGCCCGCAACGTCCCTGCGCCGCTGGCGCTGTTCGCGTCCGGCACTGCCGGCCCGGCGCGTCGCGATGTCAGCGAATACGCCATCGAAAAGACCGATGAGCAACTGATCGCCCGCCTGCGTGAACTGCAGGGCACCGCCGAAGCAGCCCTGGCCAACCCCGAATTGATGCAACTGATGTTGCCCATCCTGCGTGCCGATTTCCTGTTGTGCGGCAGCTTCACCTATGGCGAGCGCACGCCGTTGGCCTTGCCGATCCATGTGTTCGGCGGCAAGCAGGACAGCGTGCGCGCCGACCAATTGCTCGACTGGCAACTCGACGCTGCCAGCGGCTTTTCCCTCGACATGTTCGACGGCCACCACTTCTTTCTCGTGCAGCACGAAAGCGCTGTATTGCGCTGCCTGCGGCGCTACGCCGACGAACACTTGGCCCGCTGGCGCAATGGCGTGACGCGGCAACTGGTCGCCGGCTGATAGCCACTTAATTCCCGAATTTCCCGCAAGCCGATTTCAGGCAGGAACCCCATGATGGACGCCTTCGAACTTCCCCGCACCCTGGTCCAGTCCCTTCAACGTCGCGCCGTGCAGACCCCGGACCAGGTGGCTCTGCGCTTCCTGGCCGAGTCCGCCGAGCACAGCGTTGTGCTCAGTTATCGCGACCTCGACCAGCGCGCCCGCACCATCGCCAGCGCCCTGCAGGCCAATGCCGCGTTGGGCGACCGCGCCGTGCTGTTGTTCCCCAGCGGCCCGGACTACGTCGCGGCGTTCTTTGGCTGCCTGTACGCCGGGGTGATCGCGGTGCCGGCCTACCCGCCGGAGTCCACCCGCCGTCATCACCAGGAGCGTTTGCTGTCGATCATCAGCGACGCCGAACCGCGCCTGCTGCTGACCATCGCCAGTCTCGCCGAGGGCCTGGCGCAGATCGAAAATGCGCCGCCGGTGTTGAGTGTCGACACCTTGGACGGCACTGACAATTGGGTCGCCCCCGAGGTGCATCCCGACGACATTGCCTTCCTGCAATACACCTCCGGCTCCACGGCGCTGCCCAAGGGCGTGCAAGTCAGCCACGGCAACCTGGTGGCCAACGAAGTGCTGATCCGTCGCGGCTTCGGCATCGACCTCAACCCCGACGACGTGATTGTCAGCTGGCTGCCGCTGTACCACGACATGGGCCTGATCGGCGGCCTGCTGCAACCGATCTTCAGCGGCGTGCCGTGCGTGCTGATGTCGCCGGCGTACTTCCTTGGCCGGCCATTGCGCTGGCTGGAAGCGATCAGCGAATACGGCGGCACCATCAGTGGCGGTCCGGATTTCGCCTACCGCCTGTGCAGCGAGCGCGTCAGCGAGTCAGCCCTGGAGCGCCTGGACCTGAGCAAGTGGCGCGTGGCCTATTCCGGTTCCGAGCCGATCCGTCTCGACACCCTGGAGCGCTTCGCCGAGAAATTCGCCGCCTGTGGTTTCAGCTCAGACAATTTCTTCGCGTCCTACGGCCTGGCCGAGGCGACGCTGTTTGTCGCTGGCGGCACCCGGGGTCATGGCATCCCGGCGCTGCGCGTCGACGAGACGGCGCTGGCCGCCAACCGCGCCGAGCCGGGGCAGGGCAGTGCGATCATGAGTTGCGGCACCAGCCAGCCGGAACACGCGGTGCTGATCGTTGACCCTCACACGTTGAATGAATTGCCCGACAACAGCGTCGGCGAACTCTGGGCCACCGGTCCGAGCATCGCCCATGGCTACTGGCGCAATCCTGAAGCCACCGCCAAGACCTTCGTCCAGCACGCCGGGCGGACCTGGCTGCGTACCGGCGACCTGGGCTTTATCCGCTTTGGCGAGGTGTACATCACCGGCCGCCTCAAAGACCTGTTGATCGTGCGCGGTCACAACCTCTACCCGCAAGACATCGAGCAAACCATCGAGCGCGAAGTGGAAGTGGTGCGCAAAGGCCGGGTTGCGGCGTTTGCGGTGAATGACCAGGGCCTGGAAGGCATCGGCATCGCCGCCGAAATCAGCCGCAGCGTGCAGAAAATCCTGCCGCCCGAAGCGCTGATCAAGGCCATCCGCCAGGCCGTGGCCGAGGCCTATCAAGAGGCGCCGAGCGTGGTGGTGTTGCTCAACCCCGGCGCATTGCCCAAGACGTCCAGCGGCAAGGTGCAACGTGCGGCCTGTGCGCTGCGTCACGCCGATGGCAGCCTCGACAGCTACGCGCAATTCCCCTATCTGCAAGGGCAGGCTGGCGATGCGGCGCTGGACGGCGAGTTGCAACAGCAGATCGCAGCGATCTGGTGCGAGCAGTTACAGGTCGCGAGTGTCGCTGCCGACGATCACTTCTTCCTGCTCGGCGGCAACTCCATCACCGCCACCCAAGTGGTCGCACGCCTGCGTGAAACCCTTGGCCTGGAGCTGAACCTGCGCATGCTGTTCGAGGCACCGACCCTGTCGACGTTTGCTGCCCATGTTGCACAGTTGCAGCAGGACGGCGGCGTCGCCCAAGGCGCAATTCATGCCTTGTCACGCCAGGACGAATTGCCCCAGTCCCTGGCCCAGAATCGCCTGTGGATCACTTGGCAACTGGACCCGCAGAGCAGCGCCTACACCATTCCCGGCGGCCTGCGCCTGCGTGGCGAGCTGGACGAAGACGCCGTGCGCCTGAGCTTCCAACACCTGATCCAGCGCCACGAAGCCCTGCGCACCCGCTTCTACGAGCGTGATGGCCAAGCCTTCCAGCGCGTTGACGCCAACGTAGCGTTCGACCTGCAAGTCATCGACCTCAGTGACCTGCCCGCCGCCGAGCGCGAAGCCCGTGCGCAGCAGATCCGCGAAGACGAGGCGCGCACGCAATTCGATCTGGAAAAAGGCCCGCTGCTGTGGGTGACCCTGGTGCGTCTGGACGACGAAGACCACCAATTGCTGGTGACGCTGCATCACATCATTGCCGATGGTTGGTCGCTCAACATCCTTATCGACGAGTTCTCGCGCCTGTACGCCGCCGCCTCCCAGGGACAATCCCTGGCGCTGCCGCCGCTCGCCCTGCAATACGCCGACTACGGCAGTTGGCAGCGCCAATGGCTGGCCGAAGGTGAAGGCCAGCGTCAACTGGCGTACTGGAAAAACCAACTGGGGGACGAGCATCCGACCCTGAGCCTGGCCACCGACCACCCGCGTTCCGCCCACCACCTGCACAGTGCTGCGCGTCATAGCGTGCGCCTGAGCGCCGGCCTCAGCGAAGCAATTCGCCAGACCGCCCAGGCCAACGAATCCACGCCGTTCATGCTGTTGCTGGCGGCGTTCCAGACCTTGCTCTATCGCTACAGCGGCCAGCGCGATATCCGCATCGGCGTGCCTAACGCCAACCGCCCGCGCCAGGAAACCCAAGGCCTGATCGGCTTCTTTATCAACACCCTGGTGCTGCGTGCCGAGCTGGACGGGCGCCTGCCGTTCACCCAGCTATTGGCCGCCACCCGCGAAACCGCGTTGGGCGCCCAGGCCCATCAGGACCTGCCCTTCGAACAACTGTTGGAAGCCTTCCCCCAGGCCCGCGAGCAGGGCCTGTTCCAGGTCATGTTCAACCACCAGCAACGCGACCTCAGCGCTTTACGCCGCCTGCCGGGCATGCTCGCCGATGAATTGCCGTGGCACAGCCGCGAAGCCAAGTTCGACCTGCAACTGCATACCGAAGAAGACCGCAACGGCCGTCTGAGCCTGGCGTTCGACTACGCCGATGAGCTGTTTGAAGGCGCAACCATCCAGCGCCTTGCCGAGCACTTCACCCACCTGCTGCACGCCATTTGCGAGCAACCCCAGCAAGCCCTCGGCGACCTGCAGTTGCTGCCGGTGGACGAACAGCAGCCATGGAGCCAGGCGCCGTGTGCGCCGGCCCAGCAATGGTTGCCCGAGCTTCTCAATCGGCAGACCTCGGACACCACCGCGCTGGTCTGGCAGGGCGGCAGCCTGACCTTCGCCCAACTGCACACCCAGGCCAACCGCCTGGCCCATTACCTGCGCGACAAAGGCGTCGGCCCGGACGTGTGCGTGGCCATCGCCGCCGAGCGTTCGCCGCAACTGCTGATTGGCCTGTTGGCGATCATCAAGGCCGGTGGCGCCTATGTGCCGCTGGACCCGGATTACCCCGCCGAGCGCCTGGCCTACATGCTCAAGGACAGTGGCGTGCAACTGCTGCTGACCCAAACCGCATTGCTGGAGCAACTGCCGAGCGCCGACGGCGTGTGCGTCATCGCCATGGACAGCCTGCACCTGGACCGCTGGCCGACCCAGGCACCGGGCCTGCACCTGCACGGCGACAACCTTGCCTACGTGATCTACACCTCCGGCTCCACCGGCCAGCCCAAAGGCGTGGGCAATACCCATGGCGCGCTGGCCGAGCGCTTGCAGTGGATGCAGGCCACTTACGCACTGAACGACACCGACGTGCTGATGCAAAAGGCACCGATCAGTTTTGACGTGTCGGTGTGGGAATGCTTCTGGCCGTTGATCACCGGCTGCCGCCTGGTGCTGGCCGGCCCGGGTGAGCATCGCGATCCGCACCGCATTGCGCAGTTGGTGCAGGAGCACGGCGTGACCACCCTGCACTTTGTGCCGCCGCTGTTGCAGTTGTTTATCGACGAGCCGTTGGTGGCCGAATGCACCAGCCTGCGTCGCCTGTTCTCTGGCGGCGAGGCGTTGCCGGCCGAACTGCGCAACCGCGTATTGGCGCAGTTGCCGGCGGTGCAGTTGCACAACCGCTATGGCCCGACCGAAACCGCGATCAACGTCACCCACTGGCACTGCACCGCAGAAGATGGCGAGCGCTCGCCTATTGGCCGGCCGCTGGGCAACGTGATCTGCCGCGTATTGGACGATCACCTCAACCTGTTGCCAGCCGGTGTGCCGGGCGAACTGTGCATCGGTGGCATCGGCCTGGCGCGGGGTTACCTCGGGCGTGCCGGTTTGACCGCCGAACGTTTTATTGCCGACCCGCTGGGCGAGGCCGGCGCGCGCCTGTATCGCACCGGTGACCGCGTGCGCTGGAATGCCGACGGCGTGCTCGAATACCTCGGCCGTCTCGATCAGCAGGTCAAATTGCGCGGCTTCCGTGTGGAACCGGAAGAAATCGAAGCACGCCTGCTGGCCCTCGACGGTATCGCCCAGGCCGTGGTGCTGGTGCGCAACGCCACGCTGATCGGCTACTACACCGCCAGTACCGCACTGGACGAACAGGACGTGAAAGCCGCCCTGGCCGCCGAGCTGCCTGAGTACATGGTGCCCGCGCAACTGATGCGCCTGGACGCCATGCCCCTGAGCCCCAGCGGCAAGCTGGACCGCCGCGCATTGCCGGAGCCGGTGTGGCAAACCCGCGAACACATTGAGCCCGAAACAGTGTTGCAGCAGCAGATCGCCGCGATCTGGCGCGAAGTTCTCGGCCTGCCAGCAATCGGCCTGCGCGACGACTTCTTCGCCCTCGGCGGCCACTCGTTGCTGGCCACGCAAATCATCTCCCGTACCCGCCAGGCCTGCGACGTCGAACTGCCGCTGCGCACTTTGTTTGAAGCCAGCGAACTGGGCGCGTTTGCCGAGCAAGTCGAGCGGATCCAGGCGTCGGGCCAGCGCAACCAGCAAACTGCGATTGCCCAGGTCGACCGCAGCCAGCCGGTGCCGTTGTCCTATTCCCAGCAGCGCATGTGGTTCCTCTGGCAGATGGAACCGGACAGCCCGGCCTACAACGTCGGCGGCATGGCGCGCCTGCGGGGTGTGCTGGATGTGGGGCGTTTCGAAGCCGCGTTGCAGGCCTTGATCATGCGCCATGAAACCCTGCGCACCACGTTCCCGAGCGTCGACGGTGTGGCCTATCAGAAGGTCTCGCCGCAGACCGGCCTGCGCATGGACTGGCAGGATATTTCGGCGCTGAACGAAACCGAGCGCCAGCAGCGTTTGCAGCAACTGGCCGATCATGAGGCCCACACGCCGTTCAACCTGGAAACCGGGCCGCTGCTGCGCGCCTGTGTGGTCAAGGCCGGCGAGCAGGAGCACTACCTGGTGCTGACCCTGCACCACATCGTCACCGAAGGCTGGGCCATGGACATCTTTGCCCGTGAACTCAGCGCGTTGTACGAAGCCTTTATCGACGAGCGCCTGTCGCCCCTGGCGCCGTTGCCGGTGCAATACCTCGACTACAGCGTGTGGCAGCGCCAGTGGCTGGAATCCGGCGAGCGCCAACGCCAACTGGATTACTGGACCGCACAACTGGGCAGTGAGCATCCGCTGCTGGAACTGCCGAGCGACCGCCCACGACCGCCGGTGCAAAGCCACCAGGGCGAGCTGTACCGCTTCGATCTGAGCGACGAATTGGCCGCCCGCGTGCGCGCCTTCAACGCCGAACGCGGCCTCACGCTGTTCATGACCATGACCGCGACGCTGGCCGTGTTGCTCTACCGCTACAGCGGTCAGACCGACCTGCGCATCGGCGCCCCGGTGGCCAACCGCATCCGCCCGGAAAGCGAAGGGCTGATCGGCGCGTTCCTCAACACCCAGGTGCTGCGCTGCCAGCTCAATGGGCAGATGAATGTCGGCGAATTGTTCGAGCAGGTGCGCCACACCGTGATCGAGGGCCAGTCCCACCAGGACCTGCCGTTCGACCATCTGGTGGAAGCCCTGCAACCACCGCGCAGTGCCGCCTACAACCCGCTGTTCCAGGTGATGTGCAACGTGCAGCGCTGGGAATTCCAGCAGAGCCGCCAACTGGCCGGCATGACCGTCGAATACCTGGCCAACGATGCCCGTGCGACCAAGTTCGACCTCAACCTGGAAGTCACCGACCTCGACCATCGCCTGGGTTGCTGCCTGACGTACAGTACGGATCTGTTCGACGAGCCGCGCATTGCGCGCATGGCTGAACATTGGCGCAACCTGCTGGAAGCGTTGATTGCCGACCCGCAACAACGCCTCAGCGAACTGCCGCTGCTGACCGCCACCGAACAACGCGCATTGCAGGACAGCCTGGGCGTCGAGGCCGGTGAACACCGCCTTGATCAGTGTATCCACCAGTTGTTCAGCCAGCAGGCACTCAAGCGTGCGGATGCGCCGGCCCTGACCTTTGCCGGCGTTACCCTCACTTACGCAGAACTCAATGCCCGTGCCAATCGCCTGGCCTGGATGCTGCGCGAACGCGGCGTCGGCCCGCAGGTGCGGGTCGGCCTGGCGCTGCCGCGCTCCCTGGAAATGGTCGTCGGCCTGCTGGCGATCCTCAAGGCCGGCGGCGCCTATGTACCGCTGGACCCGGAATACCCGCTGGATCGCCTGCACTACATGATCGAAGACAGCGGCATCGGCCTGCTGCTCAGCGACGCGGCGATGTTCGAGGCCCTCGGTGAACTGCCGGCCACAGTGGCGTGCTGGTGCCTGGAGGACGACTCGCCCGTGCTGGCGAACTACCCGGCCGATGAGCTGCCGTTTATCAGCCTTGCGCAACACCAGGCGTACCTGATCTACACCTCCGGCTCCACCGGCAAACCGAAAGGCGTGGTGGTGTCCCACGGCGAAATCGCCATGCATTGCCAGGCCGTGATCGCGCGTTTCGGCATGCGCCCGGATGACTGCGAGCTGCATTTCTATTCGATCAACTTCGACGCCGCCACCGAGCGTCTGCTGGTGCCGTTGCTCAGCGGCGCGCAAGTGGTCTTGCGGGCCCAGGGCCAGTGGGATGCAGAGGAAATCTGCGGGCTGATCCGCACCCATGGCATCAATATCCTCGGCTTTACCCCGAGCTATGGCAGCCAGTTGGCGCAATGGCTGGCGACCCAGCATCAGACCTTGCCGGTGCGCATGTGCATCACCGGCGGTGAAGCGCTGACCGGTGAGCACTTGCAGCGCATTCGCGCAGCCTTCCAGCCCGAGGTGTTTTTCAACGCCTATGGCCCGACCGAAACCGTGGTGATGCCACTGGCCAGCCTCGCGCCCGAGCAGTTGGAAGAGGGCGCCGGCAGCGTGCCGATCGGCAGCATTATCGGCGACCGCGTGGCGTACATTCTCGACGCCGATCTGGCTTTGGTGCCCCAAGGTGCGACCGGTGAGTTGTTCGTCGGCGGCGTGGGCCTGGCCCAGGGTTACCACGAGCGTCCAGGCATGACGGCGGAGCGTTTTGTCGCCGATCCGTTTGCCGCCAATGGCGGCCGCCTGTACCGCACCGGCGACCTGGTGCGCCAACGCGCCGATGGCCTGGTGGAGTACCTGGGGCGTATCGACCATCAGGTGAAAATCCGTGGTTTTCGCATCGAGCTGGGCGAGATCGAAACCCGCCTGCTGGAACACGAAGCGGTGCGCGAGGCGGTGGTGCTGGCGCTGGATTCGCCGAGTGGCAAACAGCTGGTGGCGTACCTGGTCAGCGACGCAGAGCACGGCCCATTGCGCGAGGGGTTGAAGACCCACCTCAAGGCGCAATTGCCGGACTACATGGTGCCCGCACACCTGATCGTGCTCGACAGCATGCCGCTGACCGCCAACGGCAAGCTCGACCGCCGCGCCTTGCCGCAGCCGGACCCCGAGGCCAATCGCCAACAGTACGTGGCCCCGCGCAACGAACTGGAAAGCACCTTGGCCGCGATCTGGTGCGCGGTGTTGAACGTGCAGCAAGTCGGTCTGGACGATAATTTCTTTGAACTGGGTGGCGACTCGATCCTGTCGATCCAGGTGGTCAGCCGGGCGCGGCAGGCGGGGATTCATTTCAGCCCCCGCGACCTGTTCCAGCATCAGACCGTGCAAACCCTGGCCGCCGTCGCCACGCGCTCCGAGCAGGTCACGGCGGAGCAGGGCGTACTCACCGGCAGCTCGGGCCTCACGCCGATCCAGCATTGGTTCTTTGATACCGATGTTCCGGCGCGTCAGCACTGGAACCAGGCGCTGGTGCTCAAGCCACTGCAACTGCTGGAACCTCATCGCCTGGAGCAAGCGCTGCTGGCAGTGCTGGAGCACCATGACGCGCTGCGCCTGAGCTTCACCCGGCGCCATGCGCAATGGCATGCCGAGCATTTGGCGGTGCCCCAGGGCGGCGTGCTGATGCAGGCGCAAGTGCGCGATATGGCGCAGTGCACCGCGCTGTTCACCGACACCCAGCGCAGCCTCGATCTGGAACACGGCCCGCTGCTGCGCGCCTTGCTGGTGGACGGCCCCGAAGGCCAGCAACGCCTGCTGATCGCGATCCATCACTTGGTGGTGGATGGCGTGTCGTGGCGGGTGTTGCTCGAAGACCTGCAGAACGTCTATCGCCAACTCAGCGAAGGCCAATCCGTCAGCCTGCCGGCCAAGACCAGCGCGCTACGTGACTGGGCCGCACGCTTGCAGGCCTATGCCGGCAGCGAATCCCTGCGCGAAGAATTGCATGTGTGGCAGGACCAATTGGCGGGCCCGGCCGTGGCGTTGCCGGTGGACCGTGCGCAGGGCACATTGCGCAATCGCGATGCCGAGACCGTCAGCGTGCGCCTGGGTGCCGAACACACCCGTCAGTTGCTGCAACAAGCGCCAAGCGCATATCGCACCCAGGTCAACGACCTGCTGTTGACCGCCTTGGCCCGCGTGCTGTGCCGCTGGAGCGGGCATGACTCGGCGCTGATCCAACTGGAAGGCCATGGCCGCGAAGCTCTGTTCGACGAGATCGACCTGACCCGCAGCGTCGGCTGGTTCACCAGTGCGTACCCATTGCGCCTGACGCCGCAGGCTGAACAGGGCGACTCGATCAAGGCCATCAAGGAACAACTGCGCGGCGTGCCGCACAAGGGCCTCGGTTATGGCGTGCTGCGCTACCTGGCGGACGATCTGTGCAAGCAGGCCATGGCAGCACTGCCAAGCGCCGACATCACCTTCAACTACCTGGGGCAGTTCGACCAGAGTTTCGGCAGCGAGGCGCTGTTCCATCCGCTGGATGAATCGGCGGGCCTGGCCCACGACCCGGATGCGCCGCTGCCCAACGCCCTGAGCGTCGACAGCCAGGTGTATGGCGGTGAACTGGTGCTGCGCTGGACCTTCAGCCGCGAACGCCACGACGCCCACACCGTCCGCGAGTTGGCCGAAGCCTACCTGGCCGAGTTGCGCAGCCTGATCGCGCATTGCCTCAGGGACGATGCCGGCGGCCTTACGCCGTCCGACTTCCCCCTGGCGCACCTGACCCAGCCGCAACTCGACAGCTTGCCGGTTCCGGCCAGCGCCATCGAAGACGTGTACCCGCTGACCCCGATGCAAGAGGGCCTGTTGCTGCACACCTTGCTCGAACCAGGCACCGGCCTGTACTACATGCAGGACCGCTACCGCATCAACAGCGCCCTCGACCCGGAGCGCTTCGCCCAGGCCTGGCAAGCGGTGATCGCCCGTCATGAAGCCTTGCGCGCCTCGTTCTGCTGGAACGTCGGCGAAGACATGCTGCAAGTGATCCACAAACCCGGCAGCACGCCAATCGAGTACCTGGACTGGAGCAAGGACCCCGAGGCTGAGCAAGAGCCGCGCCTGCAAGCGCTGCTCAAGGCTGAGCGCGAAGCCGGCTTCGATCTGCTCAACCAGGCACCGTTCCACCTGCGCCTGATCCGCGTCGGCGAAGCGCGCTACTGGTTCATGATGAGCAACCACCACATCCTCATCGATGCCTGGTGTCGTTCGCTGCTGATGAATGACTTCTTCGAGATCTACATGGCCCTGGGCGAAGGCGTCGAGGCGCAGTTGGCCACGCCGCCGCGTTATCGCGACTACATTGCCTGGCTGCAACGCCAGAATCTGAATGAAGCACGCCAGTGGTGGCAGCAGAACCTCCAAGGCTTTGAGCGCACCACACCGATCCCGAGCGATCGGCCGTTCCTGCGCGAACACGCGGGCCACAGCGGCGGCATGGTGGTGGGCGACTGCTACACCCGCCTGGATGCCCGCGATGGCGCGCAACTGCGGGAATTGGCCCAGGCCCATCAGCTCACCATCAACACCTTTGCCCAGGCGGCATGGGCCCTGGTGCTGCGTCGCTTGAGCGGGGACCGCGACGTGCTGTTCGGCGTCACCGTGGCCGGGCGTCCGGTGCAAATGCCGGAGATGCAACGCACCGTCGGCCTGTTTATCAACAGCATCGCGCTACGGGTGAAGCTGCCGCAAGACGACCAACCGTGCAGCGTGCGCCAATGGTTGAGCGGCCTGCTCGACAGCAATATGCAGCTGCGCGAGTACGAATATTTGCCGCTGGTGACCATCCAGGAACACAGCGAATTGCCCAAGGGCCAGCCGCTGTTCGACAGCCTGTTCGTGTTCGAAAACGCCCCGGTGGAAACCTCGGTGCTGGACCGTGCACAAAGCCTGAATGCCACTTCGGATTCCGGCCGCACCCACACCAACTTCCCACTGACTGCGGTGTGCTACCCCGGTGATGACCTGGGCTTGCACCTGTCTTACGACCAGCGTTACTTCGACGAAACCACCGTGCAAGGCATGCTCGGCGAGTTCAAGCGCCTGCTGCTGGCGCTGGTGCAGGGCTTCCATGGCGACATGGCCGACCTGCCGTTGATTGGCGAGCAGGAGCGCGAGTTCCTGGTAGAAGGCTGCAACCAGAGTGAGCACGCTTACCCGCTGGACCGCAGCTATATCGAGCTGTTCGAAGCGCAAGTCGGCGAGCATCCGCAGCGGATCGCCGCCAGTTGCCTGGACCAGCAATGGACGTACGATGAACTCAACCGTCGCAGTAATGGCCTCGGCCATGCGCTGATCGCGGCGGGCGTCGGCCTGGATCAACCGGTGGCACTGTTGGCCGAGCGTAACCTCAACCTGCTGGGCATGATCATCGGCAGCTTCAAGGCCGGTGCCGGTTACCTGCCGCTGGACCCAGGCCTGCCGAGCCAGCGCTTGAGCCGCATCATCGACATGAGCCGCACGCCGTTGCTGGTGTGCACCGAGGCGTGCCGTGAGCAGGCCATTGAGTTGCTCGACGGTGTCGACTGCCAGTTGCTGGTGTGGGAAGACGTGCCGGCCCGTGGTGAAAACCCAGGCATCTACAGCGGCCCGGACAACCTCGCCTACGTGATCTACACCTCGGGCTCCACCGGCCTGCCCAAAGGCGTGATGGTCGAACAACGCGGCATGCTCAATAACCAATTGAGCAAACTGCCGTACCTGGACCTGAGTGCGGCGGACGTGATCGCGCAAACCGCGTCGCAAAGCTTCGATATTTCCGTGTGGCAATTCCTTGCCGCGCCGCTGTTCGGCGCGCGGGTGGACATTGTGCCGAACACCATCGCCCACGACCCCCAAGGCTTGCTGGCCCACGTTGAGGCGCAGGGCATCACCGTGCTGGAGAGCGTGCCGTCGCTGATCCAGGGCATGCTGGCCCAGGACCGCATCAGCCTTGATGGCCTGCGCTGGATGCTGCCGACGGGTGAAGCGATGCCACCGGAACTGGCACACCAATGGTTGCTGCGCTATCCGCAGATCGGTTTGGTGAATGCTTATGGCCCGGCGGAATGCTCGGATGACGTGGCGTTCTTCCGCGTCGATTTGGCGTCGACCCGTGGCACCTACCTGCCGATCGGCACGCCGACCGACAACAATCGCCTGTACCTGTTGAATGGCGCGCTGGAGTTGGTGCCCCAAGGTGCTGTGGGTGAGTTGTGTGTGGCCGGCACTGGTGTCGGCCGTGGTTATGTCAGCGACCCGTTGCGCACGGCCGGCGTGTTTGTGCCGAACCCGTTCGGTGCGCCGGGCGACCGGCTCTACCGCACCGGCGACCTGGCGCGTCGGCGCAGCGATGGCGTGCTGGAATACGTTGGGCGCATCGACCATCAAGTGAAGATTCGCGGCTACCGCATCGAACTCGGTGAAATCGAAGCGCGCCTGCACGAACAACCCGAGGTGCGCGATGCCGCAGTGGGCGTGCAAGAGGGCGTCAACGGCAAGCACCTGGTGGGTTACCTGGTGGCGGCCGATGAAGCGCTGAACCCAGGCGAACGCCTGGACCGCATCAAGCAACGCCTGCGCGCCGAACTGCCGGAATACATGGTGCCGCTGCACTGGCTATGGCTCGACCGCCTGCCGCTCAACGCCAACGGCAAACTCGACCGCAAGGCCCTGCCAGCCCTGGAGATTGGCCATTTGCACAGCCAGGACTACCTGGCGCCGCGCAACGAACTGGAAACCACCTTGGCCGCGATCTGGGCCGAAGTGCTCAAGGTCGAGCGGGTGGGGGTGGAAGACAACTTCTTCGAACTGGGCGGGCATTCGTTGCTGGCCACGCAGATCGCCTCGCGAGTGCAGAAAACCTTGCAGCGCGATGTGCCGCTGCGGGCGATGTTCGAGTGCAGCACGGTGGCGCAATTGGCCGAGTATATCGATGGGCTTGCGGCCAATGACATCAGCGCGGAGAAGGTGGATCGGTTGAGTGATTTGATGGCGGAGTTGGAGGGGCTTTAAGCGTCGCAGCCCCCCGCCCACACTTGAATGTATTCACACATCAAAATGTGGGAGGGGGCTTGCCCCCGATGGCGTCATCCCAGGCAACGCCTATCTCGGCCCAAGAATCTTCACCAACTTATCCGGTGACGGCGCCCCCTGCTGTTGCTGCAACCCACCCTTGTCATCCAGGTAGAAAATCGCCGGCGTCGCCGACAATTCCAGCTCATCCATCAACTTCATGTTGGCATCGAGCTTGGCTTCGATATCCGCCGGGATCTTCGCCAGCGCCTGCAATTTGCTGCCCTTGCCGGCGGCTTCGTGTTCTTCCAGGGCTTTTTGCGGGTCTTTGGCGGCGAACAGTGCAGCCGACTTGGCCGCGCTGTCTTCGCGGATGATGCCGACCATGATGTGGCGCAACTGCACCTTGCCGGCCTTGACCCACGGCCGTGCCTGTTCCCAGAACATGTTGCAGTACGGGCAGTTGGGGTCGCTGAACAGGTAGACGATGCGCGGGGCGTTTTTGTCGCCGTCCTGGATCCAGCTGCTTTTTTCCATCTTGGCCCAGACTTCCTTGGCCATCGGTGCGTACACCAGTTTTTCCAAGGGCGCGGTGCTCAGGTCATTGCCCTGGGCGTCGTACAGGTTGCCGGCGATCACGTGTTTGCCATCGGCGGTCAGGTACAGGGCCATGCCGCGGTTCTGGTATTGCGCGGCGTAGCCGGTGAGGCCGCTGGGGGCGTCGAATTTGCCGATGATCCTGGCGCCCTTGGCTTCGATCTGTTTGATCGGTGCGGGCCAGTCTTCGGCGTGGGCCAGGGTGGCCGCCGCCATCAGTGGCAGCAGGGTCAGCAGGTGGCGGAGGCTTGGCATGTCGGTTTCCTTGTGGCAGCAGGGACGGTGTCGAAAGGTTCCATGGCACGGGCCAGGCTGGCCTGGGACAACTCGCCCAGGTGGCTGTTGATCAGGCGTCCGTCGGCCTGGTAGAACAGGGTGGTCGGCAGGGCCATGGAACCCACGGCCTGGCCGAGGCGGCCGCTGGCGTCAAACAGGACGTTGTCCAGGTTCAGGCCCTGGGTGGCCAGGTAGGTGCTGACGCTTTGCATGCTTTCGGCCTGGTTGACGAACAGGAAGGTCACGTCAGGGCGCATGCGCTGGGCACTTTCCAGCACCGGCATTTCGCGCCGGCACGGCGGGCACCAGGTGGCCCACAGGTTGATCACCAGCGGACCGCCCTGGTAATCCGCCAGTTGCACCACTTCGCCATTGGCGTTGCGCAGGGTGATGTCCGGCAGGCGCGTGCCTTTTTCATACACGCTCAAGGACAGGCTGGTCATGCCCCAGAACAGCAGGCCGGTGATGACCCCGGCGCTCAGTGGCTTGCGCAGCGCCGGGCGGCGCCAGCCGTAGGCCAGTGCACCGAGGATCAGGGCGATGATACCGGGCCAGGCGAGAAAGCCGCCGTCGCGCAGGTCGACCATCTGCAGCCAGTCGCTGCTGTAGTAACTCCAGTACATCAGCACAAAGCTGACGCGTGCCGCGAGCATGCCCAGCAGGAACAGGCTGAACAGCACCGATTCCGGGTTCTCACCGCCACGCTTGGCCACGCGCCAGCCCACCAGGGTGGCGAGAATCAACGCGCTGATCAGCAGGATGTGATTCAGCGCGATGGCGAAGGTGCCGATGGTCAGGGTCAGCATCAGAGGGCGTCCCGGGCTTGGGTCCAGCGTTGCAGGAAAGCGTCGGCATTCACTTCGCCGGTGATGCGTTGGGCGCGGCGTTCTTCACCGTCAGGGCCGATCCAGACGAAGCTCGGTGGTCCCGGTACTTTGTAGCGGCCCAGCAGTTCGCGGCTGGCGGCATTGTCGGCGGTGACGTCCAGGCGCAGCAGGCGCACGTCTTTGAGGGCATCGAGGACTTGGGGTTGGCCGAACACCTGTTTTTCCATGATCTTGCACGACACGCACCAGTCGGCGTAGTAGTCCACCAGCACCCATTGGCCCTGGGCCTTGGCGCTGTCGAGCTGGTTTTGCAGGACGGCGGGGTCGTTGATGGTCATGAAGGCGTCATGGGCGGTGGGCGCACCGGCGACCTGCGCGCCTCTGTACACCTTCAGCGGTTGCCACAGATCGTCGCCACCACCGGCCGCGCCCACAACCAGCACTGCGCCCCACAGGCCCAGCACCAGGGAACCGGCGCCGAATACCTTGGCCGCCAGGCCGTACTCGCGGGCCAGGGTCCAGCCGCAGTAGGCCATCACCAGCGCCAGTGCGCCCCACAGGCCGATCCACAGGCTTTCGCCGACCACCGGGCGAATCATCAGCACGGCGGTACCCAGGAACAGGAAGCCGAAGATGCCCTTGAGCACGTTCATCCAGTTGCCCGGCTTGGGCAGGAAGCGGTTGCCCACGGTCACCAGCAGCAACAGCGGAACCCCCATGCCGATGCCCATGTAGAACAGGATCAAACCACCGTGCAGTGCATTGCCGCTTTGCGCGATATACAGCAGGACGCCCGCCAGTGGCGCGGTCATGCAAGGGCCGACCAACAGGCCGGACAGCGCGCCGAGGACCCCGGCGCCGATCAGGCTGCCACCGCTTTGCTTGCGGCTGACGTTGTCCAGGCGATCGCGCAGGAAGGCGGGCAGTTGCAGTTCAAAGAAGCCGAACATCGGCAGGGCGAGGATCACGAACAACGCGGCGAAACTGCCGAGAATCCAGGGTGTTTGCAGCAGCGCGGCGAGATTGGCGCCGAGCAATGCCGCCAATACGCCGAGCGCTGCATACACCAGCGCCATGCACACCACGTAGCTGCTGGCCAGGGCAAAACCACGGCGAGGACTGGCGCCACTGCCCGCCACCAGGCCGGCGAGGATTGGCAGCATCGGCAGTGAACACGGCGTAAATGCCAGCAGTAGGCCCAGGCCGAAGAACACCAGCAGGCTCCAGCCCAGGCTGCGCTGTTGCAGGCCGCTGGCCAGGCTCTGGTCCTGGGCCTGCGCGGTGGCGGCGACGGCGGGGTTGCCGCCCAGGTCTACGGTGATCGACTGCGGCGGGTAGCACAGGCCTGCATCGGCGCAGCCCTGCCAGCCCAGTTTGACCTGGCCGGTGGCCCCGGCGGGCAGCTTCACTTCCAGGCCCTGGCGATACACTTCCTGCTCGCCAAAGAACTCGTCGCTGTGGGCTTCGCCTTGCGGCAGTGCCGGCTGGGCGGCCAGGCCCTCGAACTTCATGCGCTGCTTGTACAGGTAATAACCATCGGCAATTTGCCAATACAGCTGGGTCTCGCCACTTTCGAGACGTTCGGAGGTAAAGGTAAAGGCCTTGCCCACCGGGAGGAAATCGGGTTTGGTCTCAAACGGGTTGCCCGGTGCGGCCTGGGCCAACCCGGCGAACAACACCAGCAGAAAGGTAAACAGATGCCGCATGGTCAAGCCTTAGTCCGATACAAGTGAGGCACACAATGTGTGGCGTTGATTAACCGATGATTAACCGGGCGCTATTCTAAAGTGTAGGGAATATCTGAGCGTGACTCTTTTCACGGCATAATCTGCGCTTAATCCGCTGCACCTTTAATCCCCCCCATCTTTCATGAAGGGTTCACCATGCACGTACTGGTCTGTGAAGACGACGAACTGATTGCCAGCGGCATCGTGGCCGGCCTCACCGCCCAGGGCTTTACGGTTGAGCGCGTGGCCACGGCGGCGGCTGCGCGGGCGATGCTCAAGGCGGCGACCTTCGACATCATGGTGCTCGACCTTGGCCTGCCCGACGAAGACGGCCTCAAGCTGCTGCAGCAACTGCGCAGCCAGGGCCTGGAGATTCCGGTGCTGATCCTCACTGCGCGGGATTCGGTGACCAACCGCGTCGACGGCCTGCAAGCCGGCGCCGATGATTACCTGCTCAAACCCTTCGACCTGCGCGAACTGGCTGCCCGCCTGCAAACCCTGCTGCGTCGGATGGCGGGGCGCAGCGTCAACCTGATCGAACATGGCCGGTTGACCTATGACCCCAGCAGCCGCGAAACCCTGTTGGGCGGCCAGCCGGTGGATTTGTCCCGGCGTGAGCAAGCGCTGCTGCAGGCGCTGCTGCACAACAAGGGCCGGGTGCTGTCCAGCGAACAGCTCAAGGACAGCGTCTACGGCTTCAACGATGAGCTGGAGAGCAACGCCCTCAACGTGCATATCCACCACCTGCGGCGCAAATTGGGCAATGGCATTGTCGAGACCGTGCGTGGCCTGGGCTATCGCCTGGGCCCGGCGGATGATGGCGAGAACGCTTCGTGAAAAGCCTGCGCCTGCGCCTGACCTTCAAGCTCGGCGCCGCATTCGTGCTGATCTGGGCCCTGGCAGCGGCCTGGATGCTCAACGACCTGCGCAACCAGATGATGTTCTCCCTCGACCAGCGCCTGGTGGCCTCGGCGCGCATGGTGGCGGGGCTCACCGAGCAGATGCCGGGCCTGGCCAGCGTCAGCGGCGGCGCGCATTTCAGTGCCGAGCAGTTGCACGTGCCCGGCGGCATGGCCTGTCAGGTCAGTTCGTTGCGCGGGGAAATCCTGGCGCGCAGCCATACCACGCCGGATCAGGGCCTGGAGTCGCAACGCAGCGGTTTTCGCGACCAGGAGATCGACGGCGTGGGCTGGCGCAGCTTTACCCTGTCGCGCGGCGACCTGCTGATCACCACTGCCGACCGCCAGGTGGAGCGTGAGGCGTTGAATATGTCGATCCTGCTGGCGGCGTCGGTGCCGGTGGGCGTGGCCATGCTCGGTTGCCTGTGCCTGCTGTGGCTGGGCATCGGCCAGAGCCTGCTGCCGCTCAACCGCATGCGCGACGCGCTGATGCGGCGCAGTGCCGATTCCCTCGAACCGCTGCAGATCCACCCGCTGCCCAGCGAACTCAAACCGCTGCTGGACACCCAGAACCAACTGTTGCAACGCATCGCCAAGACCATCGAGCGTGAACGCCGTCTCACCGGCGATGCCGCCCACGAACTGCGCAGCCCGCTGACAGCGATCAAGACCCACCTGCAAGTGGCGCGCATGACCGAAGGCGCGGCCCGCGACCAGTCCCTGGCCCACGCCGAGGAGGGCGCCGACCGCTTGCACCGTACCCTGGAGCAGTTGCTGCTGTTGGCCCGGGTGGAAGGCAGCCTGTCGTTTGACGATGGCCTGCAGTCCAGCGCCGCAGAAGTCGCACGGTTGGCGATCCAGGATGCCAATGCTGGCGATAACTCGCGCATCGACCTGATCCTGCCGGACAATCTGTCCGCTGCCCCGGTGGAAATGCCCGTGGGCCTGGCGGTTGCCGCCCTGCGCAACCTGCTGGACAACGCCTTGCGCCATACTCCGGCGGACACGCGGGTAGAGCTGAGTGTGTTCACCGCCCCTGATCAAGTGGTGTTCCGCGTGCGCGACCATGGCAAGCAGATTTCCAGTGAAGACCTGCAATACCTGACCCAGCGCTTCTGGCGCAATGGCAACAGCGAAGGGTGCGGCCTGGGCCTGGCGATCGTGCAAGCGATTGTGCAGCGCTGCTCCTGTTCACTGACGTTCGACAGCCAGGCCGATGGCCTGCGTGTCGAGTTGGGCATGCCGCTGCGACGCTGAACGCCGTCCTTTCAAGTGCCAAATAATTACCGCCCTCCTGGCGTTCAAGTCTTCAGGATGGCGGTAATTTTTTTGCGCTTGAACGGGCCGAATGACTCGGCCTGTATTGAAAAGGATGGTTCTTATGTTGGTCATCGACACCAGTTTCCCAGCCAGGCACTTCAACGACCGCAACGGCGAGCCTGTGGGACAACTGATCCTGCATTACACCGCCGCGCCGTTCGCGTCCTCCCTGCGAACCCTGACCCAGGATGGGGTCAGCGCTCACTATCTTTTGCCGGATCCCGATGAGTCCGGCTACCGCGCTGCCGGGTATGACGAACTGCGCGCGTTTCGTCTGGTGGAGGAAACCAAGCGTGCGTGGCATGCCGGGGCGAGCCAATGGGCTGGGCGGGATAACCTCAATAGCCGTTCGATTGGTATCGAGATCGTCAACCTGGCTCGGGATGATGCGGGGGTGTTTACCTTTCCTGCGTACGCCCAGGAGCAGGTTTCGGTATTGATTGCATTGGTGCGCGACATCCTCGGGCGTTACCCGCAGATCGGCCCGGCGGACATTCTCGGGCATTCGGACGTGGCGTATTGGCGCAAGAGTGATCCAGGCCCCCGGTTGCCCTGGCGATGCTTGTACGACGCCGGGGTGGGCGCCTGGTTTGATGAGGCGACGCGGGCGATGTATCAGCGTCGGTTTGGTGTGGGGCTGCCACCGGAGGTAGAGGTCGAGCGGGCGTTTCAGCGGTATGGGTATAAACCTGCGCAGAACCGACGGGCGTTTGAGCAGCGGACGCGGGCGTTTCAGATGCACTTCAGACCGCGAGATTACCGTGGCGTGTTGGATGCCGAGACGTGCGCGATCCTGTATGCCCTGAATGAAAAATACCGAGGACTTTGACGCCGAGTACCGTTCAACCGCATCCGTTAACGATCAATAGCCCTAAATCCCCCAGCCGCTGATGCGTTTCCAGAACAGGAAATCCGTGCGCATGCCCTTGGGCCAGACGCCAACGGATCGGCAGTTTGGTCACCATCATCAGCGTATTGAGGGATAGAGAGATGTCAGTCGCTACCAGCCGTATCGAAAGCGCCCCGGTGCATGCCAGCCCAGCACCTGTGGAAACGCTCTACCAGTTCGACGAAACACCGCTGCTGGCCCGTCAGCGCCAGCAAGAGTCCAACGCCCGCAGTTACCCACGGCGCATTCCCCTGGCGCTCAAGCGTGCCAAGGGTATTTATGTGGAAGACGTGGAAGGCCGCCAGTTCATCGACTGCCTGGCCGGAGCCGGCACGCTGGCGCTGGGGCATAACCACCCGGTGGTGATCGAAGCCATCCAGCAAGTGCTGAGTGACGAACTGCCGTTGCACACCCTCGACCTGACGACACCGGTCAAGGATCAATTCGTCCAGGATCTGTTTGGCCTGTTGCCGACCGAGTTGGCGCGGGAAGCCAAGATCCAGTTCTGCGGCCCTACCGGCACCGATGCGGTGGAAGCCGCGCTGAAACTGGTACGTACCGCCACCGGGCGCAGCACCGTGCTGTCGTTCCAGGGTGGCTATCACGGCATGAGCCAAGGCGCGTTGAGCCTGATGGGCAGCCTGGGGCCGAAAAAGCCCTTGGGCGCGTTACTGGGCAATGGCGTGCAGTTTCTGCCATTCCCCTATGACTACCGCTGCCCGTTTGGCCTGGGCGGCGCGGAAGGCGTGCGGGTCAACCTGCATTACCTGGAAAACCTGCTCAACGACCCGGAAGCCGGAGTGTTGCTGCCCGCAGCGGTGATTGTTGAAGTGGTGCAGGGTGAGGGCGGCGTCATCCCCGCCGACCTCGACTGGCTGCGCGGCCTGCGCCGCATCACCGAGCAGGCGGGCGTGGCGTTGATTGTCGATGAAATCCAGAGTGGGTTCGGCCGCACCGGCAAGATGTTCGCCTTTGAGCACGCCGGCATCATCCCGGACGTGGTGGTGATGTCCAAAGCCATCGGCGGCAGCCTGCCGCTGGCGGTGGTGGTCTACCGCGACTGGCTCGACACCTGGCTGCCGGGCGCCCATGCCGGCACGTTCCGTGGCAACCAGATGGCGATGGCGGCGGGTTCGGCGGTGATGCGCTACATCAAGGAACATGACCTGCCCGGCCATGCGACAGCGATGGGCGAGCGCCTTGGCAAACACCTGCGCATCCTGCAACGGGACTTCCCGCAGTTGGGCGATATTCGCGGCCGCGGGCTGATGCTCGGCGTGGAGCTGGTGGACCCGGACGGCACCCTCGACATTCAGGGCCACCCACCGGTGCATCGCCAATTGGCGCCGCTGGTACAGCGCGAGTGCCTCAAGCGCGGGCTGATCCTGGAGCTGGGCGGCCGCCATGGCAGCGTGGTGCGCTTCCTGCCGCCGCTGGTGATCACCGCCGCAGAAGTCGACCGCGTGGCCGAGATCTTCGGGCGCGCCCTGGCTGCCGCTGTGGCCAGCCTCTAATTTTTCGACGGCTTGGTACGTCTCTACAGATATCAGTGCTGCGCGTGGTGCGCAGCCAGTTTTTTTGCGATGGAGAACAGCAATGACCTCAGTATTTGACCGCGACGACATCCTGTTTCAGGTAGTGGTCAACCATGAAGAACAGTATTCCATCTGGCCCGACTACAAGGCCGTGCCGGAAGGCTGGCGCACCGTAGGCAAGAGCGGCCTGAAGAAAGAGTGCCTGGCCTACATCGAAGAAACCTGGACCGATATGCGCCCGTTGAGCCTGCGCCAGAAGATGGATGGCGCTGCACTGGCCTGAATACGGCGGTTTTTGTCTTATGTGGTGAGCACGCTTGTTGTGGTGAGCGGGCTTGTCGAATCGTCGCACCGCCCGCGCTGGAGCGCGAAGCGGTCCTGATGAGGAAGAATTCGGTGTAACAGGAACAACTCAGTGGCTCGGGTGGGGGCTGCTTCGCAGCCCAGCGCGGGACAAGCCCGCTCACCACAACAACCCCGCCTGGCAAAGGTGGGTGCGATGCCTTCAAGCTTCCTTCTCTTTCTCCAACCCACGCGACGCCCCCGTGACCACCTGCACACTCAAGCGCGGTGTGGCCAGATCCAACCCCGCCTCGTCCAGATGCCGTTTCAGCGACAGGTTGAACGCCCGCGATACTTCCCACTGTTTGATGGGCGCCGTTTTGAACCGTGCCCGCAGGATCGCGCTGCCTGACTCAAAACTCTCCACGCCCTGGATCTCCAGTGGCGACCAGATATTGCGGCGTTGCAGCGGGTCGTTGCGCATTTTCTGGCCGACATCGCGGATCAGTTTGATCGCGTTATCGATGTCCATGTTGTACGGGATCGCCACGCGGAAGATCGCGTAGCCGAACTCCCGCGAGTAGTTCTTGATGCTCTTGATCTCGCTGAACGGAATGGTGTGCACAATCCCGTCGATATCGCGCAGGCGCACGGTGCGGATGGTCAGGCCCTCGACGGTGCCGAGGTGGCCGCCCACGTCCACGTAGTCATCGATTGCCAGGGAGTCTTCGATGATGATGAACAGGCCGGTGATCAAATCCGCCACCAGCGACTGCGCACCAAAACCGATGGCCAAACCGATCACACCGGCACCGGCCAGCAGCGGCGTGACGTTCATGCCCATGTTCGCCAGGGCGACGATAGCGGCGATGATAAAGATGGTCACGAACAGCACGTTGCGGATCAACGGCATCATGGTCTGCGCCCGCGCATTGGCCAGGCCTTTGCGTGAGCGGGTGAGGGCGTGGTGGATCGCGGTGTCGCTGAGGATCCAGATCAGCCAGGCAAATAGCAGCGTGCCTGCCAGGCCGAACAGTTTGACCGCGATTTCATGCCCGTCGCCTTCGGTAAAACCAATCAGCGACAGGCCCCAGACCCGCAGGCCCAGCTCGATAAACACCAGCCACACCACTAGGTGCGCCAGGGTGTAGATGAAGCTTTTCAGGCGCTCGGAGTACAGCGCATGGCGTTTGTGCCCGCGTTGCGGCTTGAGGGCATGGCGACGCACCAGGCCGTTGATCACCATGCACAACACCAGCAATACCGTGCACAGCAGCGATTGGCGCAGGGCGGTGCTGGTGTCGCCGGCAGAGACGAACGTGGCAAACAGTGAAATACCCACCAGCAGCAAGGCCGGGATGTACCAGAACGAGCCGATGATCTCGATGGTGTCACTGAGGGCGCGTCGCGTGAGGCGGCGTGACAGCGGCTGGTTGCGGATCAGGTGGGCGATCGGCCGGCGAAAACGCAGGATAAACACGCCGGTGGACAGCGCCGCCATTACATTGGCGACGGTTGCGGCGGTGTGCGACAGGTGTTGGCCGAGGGCCGTTACCAGGCGCGGGTCGCTCAGGGCTTCGCCAAAGGCTGCGAAGCTGCCGATCCACCACAGCGGACGAAACGCCTGGTGCCGCAGGATATACAGCGCACGATGGCGGTGCGGGCCGTCGAGCAGCGAGAAGGCGATCACGCAGATGGCCGAGAAACAGGTGCCGACCACCAACGCGTAAGCCAGCACCATCGCCAGGGACTTGCCCAGGGACGAGGGCAGGGCGTAACTCATGTACACGGTGATCACCAGCGCGATCAGCCACGGTCCCAGTTTGCGCAGGGCAAAGCGCACCATGTCCCAGGTGCGGGGATGTTGCGGCAACTCTTCAGGCAGGCCGAAGCGCTCACGGACGCGGTGGCTGAGCCATATCAGCGCATAGGCCAGCAGGCTCCACACCGCCAGAATCAGCGCGAACCCAAAGATGATCGGCAGCCATTCGTTGGCCGGCAGCATCAACGCATCAAGTTCGTCCTTGGCCAGGTCGACCTCATTGGACCAGCGTCCCAGCGGGCTGTCGTTACCGGAGAATTGTTGCTCCAGGGTCGACAGCGTGTTGCCGATCAGCCCAAGCACGCCTTGTTCGGCGGCCGGCTGGGCTTTTTGCGTGGCGGCGCGCAGCTTCTTCAGGTCGCTGAGCAGTTGGGTGCGCTGCTGGTCGTTTTCCAGGGTCTTGATCACCTCGTCCAGCGATTGGCCGAGGGGCACTTCTGCCTGGGGCTGTGACTTGTTGGAGCTGCCCATCAGGCCGGGCAGGCCGACCGCCTGGGCAGACGCCAGCGGCAGCAGGGTGAGCAGGGCAATCAGCAGGTAGCAGGGCAGAGCAAACAGACGGGAAAACACGAGGCGTTCAACCTTGGAAACGACGGGTTGAGCGAGTGTACGAGTGCACGGGTCATTCGGCCAGTTTGGCGAGGATCTTGTACACCACAGTGCCGAGGATCAGCAGCATACCGATCCACATGCCGAACACACCGAGGGGTTTGTCGCGAAAATTGAAGCCGACTGCGAGCATGATCATGCCGATCAGGATAGGGATAAGCATGGCGTGGAAGGAGGACATGGAGATCATGGGACGACGGCCTTGTCGGAGTGGGAATACTGACAAGTCTAGGTCGGATTGCGGGAAGTGCAGGTGATATAGATCAGGTGTACGCAAAACCAAATGTGGGAGGGGGCTTGCCCCCGATAGCGGTCTATCAGTCAGCTTGTTTTTAGCTGACCCACCGCATCGGGGGAAAGCCCCCTCCCACATTTTTGACTGTATTCAGCCTTTGGATCAGGGCAAGTCGTGGCTGGCGTAGAACGCGCCCAACACCTTCACCAGATGCGCCAGGTCATGGCTGCCGCACAGTTCACGAATGGAGTGCATGGCAAACGTCGGCAGGCCGATGTCCACGGTGCGCACGCCCAGGTGGCTGGCGGTGATCGGGCCGATGGTCGAGCCGCAACCCATGTCGCTGCGCACTACAAAGCTCTGTACCGGCACTTCCTCGGCCATGCACAGATGGCGGAAGAACCCGGCGGTTTCGCTGTTGGTGGCGTAGCGCTGGTTGCTGTTGACCTTGATCACCGGGCCGGCGTTGAGCTTGGGACCGTGATTGGCGTCGTGCTTGTCGGCGTAGTTCGGGTGCACGCCGTGGGCGTTGTCCGCAGACACCAACAGAGATTTCTGAATGGTGCGTACGAATTCATCACCTTCAGGCAACAGGCGGCGCAGGGTCTGTTCCAGCATCGGGCCATCGGCGCCGCAGGCGGAGCAGGAACCGACTTCTTCGTGGTCGTTGCACACCAGTACACAGGTTTCGTCGCTTTCGCTGGTGAGCAAGGCTTGCAGGCCGGCGTAGCACGACAGCAGGTTGTCCAGGCGCGCGCCGGCGATAAAGTCGCCATTAAGGCCAATCACGGCAGCGCTCTGGGTGTCGTAGAAGCTCAGCTCGTAGTCGAGCACCACATCAGCGTTAAGCCCGTGCTCGCGTGCCAGTTGCTCGGTGAGCACGGCGCGGAAGTCCACGCGCTCGTCACCGGCAAATTGCGCGAGGATCGGCGGCAGCTCGGTCTGGGCATTGATCGCCCAGCCCTGGTTGGCTTCACGGTTCAGGTGAATGGCCAGGTTGGGGATGATGGCGATGGGCAGTTTGAAGTCGATCAGCTGGCTTTCGACCTTGCCGTCACGGCGGAACGTCACGCGGCCGGCCAGCGACAGGTCACGGTCGAACCACGGGGCCAGCAAGGCGCCACCGTAGACTTCCACACCTAATTGCCAGAAACCCTGGCGTTGCAGCTCGGGCTGGGGCTTGACCCGCAGGCATGGGCTGTCGGTATGGGCGCCGACCAGGCGAATCCCGCCCTGCAGCGGCGAATGGCGGCCGAGCTTGAAGGCGATGATCGAGGAGTCGTTGCGGGTCACGTAATAGCGACCGTTGGCTTCGGTGGTCCAGGTTTCGCGCTCGTCGAGACGCTGGTAACCGGCCGCTTCCAGACGCTGGGCCAGGGCGGCAGTGGCATGAAAAGGAGTAGGGGAGGCCTTGAGGAAGTCGATCAGGCCTTGATTCAACGCTTCGCGCATAAAAAGCTCCAGACAGCAGTGCGCGGAGTTTACCGCATTGGTTTGACTCGGTGTCCAGAACTGACACAGAACAAATGTGGGAGGGGGCTTGCCCCCGATGACGAAGTGTCAGTCACTGAATCTGTTGACTGAACCGATGCCATAGATTCAGCATCTACTGGAAGTTGTGTAGATACCCATGGCCATCGGGGCAAGCCCCCTCCCACATTTGACCGTGTTCACCGCTTAAAAGGGTGCAGGGCACTCAAAGCGCAAGCGCTCACCGCTTTGCGGGTGAGTGAAGCTCAGCATGCTCGCGTGCAAACACAAGCGCGGCCACGCAGCCAGGGCCTGCTCATGGGCATACAGCCCGTCGCCGAGCAGCGGATGACCGATGGACAGCATGTGCACCCGCAACTGGTGCGAGCGTCCGGTGATCGGCGTCAGCTCCACGCGGCACCAGTCCCCGCAGCGCTCCAGCACTTTCCAGAAGGTCAGCGCATGCTTGCCGAATTCATGGTCTACCACATGCCGGGGCTTGGTCGGCGGGTCGTAGCGCAGGGGCAGGTCGATGCTGCCGCTGTCCAGTTCCGGCTGGCCCCAGGCCAATGCGGTGTAGGCTTTTTCGGTTTCGCGGTCGTGAAACTGACGGGACAGTTCGCGATGGCTATCGGCGTCCCGTGCCAGCAGGATGATCCCCGAGGTTTCCCAGTCCAGTCGATGGACGATGCGGGCCTCGGGGTAGCCGTTTTCCTGCAGGCGGGTGATCAGGCAATCCTTGTTGTCGTCGGCGCGGCCAGGCACCGAGAGCAGCAGGGTCGGCTTGTTCACCACCAGGACAGCGTCGTCCTGATGCAGGATATGGATATTGGACAGCGGCATTAAACAGCCTCGCAACAAACGCCAACGGCGGCTCGACCACCCCGTTCCCGCAAGGGGATCAAGGTGATCGAGCCGCCGTGGCGGCCGCCTGTTCGATCAACGATCAGGCAGGGTGATATTGAGTTCCAGAATCGAGCAGCTGCCGTCATTTTCCAGAGCGACATGCACGTCATCGTTGCCGATATTGACGTACTTGCGAGGAAGCGATGTTCCACGGTCTTGCCCAGCAAGCGATCAACTGCATCGCTGTACGCCTGGCCGGCGTCGCTCTGGTCGTCAAGAATCACCGGCACGCCCTGGTTGGAAGCCTTCAGGACGGCTTGGGATTCCGGGATCACGCCCAGCAGGGTAACCGCGAGGATTTCCTTGACGTCTTCAACGCCGAGCATTTCGCCATTGCTGACGCGCTCAGGGTTGTAACGGGTGAGCAGCAGGTGCTCCTTGATCGGGTCTTCGCCTTTTTCGGCGCGCTGGGACTTGCTGG
>Ga0308161_1000484_pt1 | contig 63107 bp, 54 predicted proteins | sample PhyFR2_FD_201034 | JGI IMG/M metagenome (GOLD analysis project Ga0308161, IMG submission 201034) | Phyllosphere microbial communities from UC Gill Tract Community Farm, Albany, California, United States - DLSLF.R2 | ecosystem: Host-associated > Plants > Phyllosphere > Unclassified | place: USA...
GAACGCCGGCTGCCGCCGTTCCTGTTCCACTACATCGATGGTGGCGCGTATGCCGAGCACACGCTGAAGCGCAACGTATCCGATCTGTCCGACATCGCGCTGCGCCAGCGCGTCCTGCGCAACATGTCCGACCTGAGCTTGGAAACAGAGCTGTTCGGCGAGAAACTGGCGATGCCGGTGGCACTGGCACCGGTCGGCCTGACCGGCATGTATGCCCGTCGCGGCGAAGTGCAGGCCGCGCGTGCAGCCGACAGCCGCGGCATTCCGTTCACGCTGTCCACGGTGTCGGTGTGCCCGATCGAAGAAGTCGCCCCGGCGATCCAGCGCCCGATGTGGTTCCAGCTGTACGTGCTGCGCGATCGCGGTTTCATGCGCAATGCGCTGGAGCGCGCGCAGGCGGCCGGTGTAACCACCCTGGTATTCACTGTCGACATGCCGGTGCCGGGCGCGCGCTATCGCGACGCACACTCGGGCATGAGTGGTCCGAACGCTGCAATGCGCCGCATCGGCCAGGCCATCACCCATCCGCGCTGGGCGTGGGACGTCGGCCTGCGCGGACGCCCGCATGACCTCGGCAACATCTCCACCTACCGTGGCAACCCAACGGGCCTGGAGGATTACATCGGCTGGCTGGGCAGCAACTTCGATCCGTCCATTTCGTGGAAGGACCTGGAGTGGATCCGTGAGTTCTGGAAAGGCCCGATGGTGATCAAGGGCATCCTCGACCCGGACGATGCGCGTGATGCGGTGGCGTTCGGCGCCGATGGCATCGTGGTCTCCAACCATGGCGGCCGCCAGCTCGATGGCGTGCTGTCCACCGCACGGGCGTTGCCGGCCATCGCCGACGCCGTGCAGGGTGACCTGAAGATCCTCGCCGATTCGGGCATCCGCACCGGCCTGGACGTGGTGCGCATGCTGGCGCTGGGCGCCGACACCGTGCTGCTGGGCCGCGCGTTCGTCTACGCTCTTGCCGCGCAGGGCGAGGCCGGCGTGGCCAACCTGCTGGACCTGGTCGCCAAGGAAATGCGCGTGGCGATGACCCTGACCGGCGCGCATCGCATTGCCGACATCGGCCGTGATTCGCTGGTGCGCCTGCCATGAGTGATCGCAATACGGTGCTGGAACAGTTGCGTGCCGCGGTGGGGAACCGCCACGTACTGACCGGCGACAAGGCCACCCGTCGCTTCCGTCGCGGCTATCGCTTCGGTGATGGCCCGGTACTGGCGGTGGTGCGCCCGGGCACGCTGCTGCAACTGTGGAACGTGCTGCAGGCCGCGGTGCAGGGCGGGGCCGCGATCATCCTGCAGGCGGCCAATACCGGCCTGACCGGCGGTTCCACCCCGGACGGCGATGACTACGGCCGGCCGATCGTGCTGGTCAGCACCCTGCGCCTGACCGGCATCCAGCTGTTGAATGAAGGCCGCCAGGTGCTGTGCCTGCCCGGCGCGACGCTGGACCGGCTGGAGCAGACGCTGGCGCCGCTGGGCCGCGAGCCGCACTCGGTGATCGGCTCGTCGTGCATCGGCGCCTCGGTGCTGGGCGGCATCTGCAACAACTCCGGTGGCGCGCTGGTGCGCCGCGGCCCGGCCTATACCGAACTGGCGCTGTATGCGCAGGTCGACGCGCGGGGTGAACTGCAACTGGTCAACCATCTGGGCATCGCGCTGGGCGACACGCCCGAGCAGATCCTGCAACGCCTGCAGAGCGGTGACTACAGCGCCGCCGATGTCGGCGACGGTGATGGCCGTGCCGCCTCCGATCCGCGTTATGCCGAGGAAGTGCGCAAGGTCGATGCCGATACCCCGGCACGCTTCAACGCCGACCCCAGCCGCCATTTCGAGGCGGCCGGATCTGCCGGCAAGCTGGCGGTGTTCGCCGTGCGCCTGGATACCTTCGAGAAGGAGGCCGCCGAGGTCTTCTATATCGGCAGCAACCGCACCGACAGCCTGACCGCGATCCGCCGCCAGCTGCTGACCGGCTTCGAGCGCCTGCCCATCGCCGGCGAGTACATCCACCGTGATGCGTATGACATCGGCGAGCGCTACGGCAAGGACAGTTTCCTGCTGATCGACAAGCTCGGTACCGCGCGCGTTCCGGCCGCATTCGCACTGAAGAGCCGGGTTGATGGCTGGTTTGAACGGCTGGGCCTGCGCGGTGTCACCGACCGCATGATGCAACTGCTGACCGGCCTGTTGCCCTCGCACCTGCCCAAGCGCATGGGCGAGTTCCGCCAGCGTTACGAGCATCACCTGCTGCTGAAGGTGTCCGCACAGGATGCGGCTGCCACCGAGGCCTGGCTGCGCGGCTTCTTCAACGACCACGAAGGCGGCTACTTCCATTGCACGGCGGACGAAGGACGCAAGGCCTTCCTGCATCGTTTCGCGGTGGCCGGTGCGGCGGTGCGCTACCGCGAAGTGCATCGCCGGCAGGTGCAGGACATCGTAGCGCTGGACATCGCGCTGCGCCGCGATGACGCCGACTGGTTCGAGCAGCTGCCGGCCGATATCGATGGGCGCCTGCTGCACAAACTGTACTACGGCCATTTCCTGTGCCATGTGTTCCACCAGGACTACATCGCGCGCAAGGGTGAAGATCCGATGGCCATCGAGCATGCGATGTGGGCGTTGCTGGACCAGCGCGGCGCGGAGTACCCGGCCGAGCACAACGTCGGCCACCTGTATCCGGCCAAGCCGGCGCTGGCCGGCTTCTACCGCACGCTGGACCCGAGCAATACCTTCAACCCCGGCATCGGCCAGACGTCGAAGGCGAGGGGCTGGGGCAGCTGCGACTGCGACGGGCACTGAGCCGGAACGTGGCGCCTGCGCTACCATCGGTCTCTCGCAAGGACGTGCCGCTGCGCACAGGATGAACATGGTTTCCACGCGCATGGCTTACGCGGTGCTGTCTGTACTGCTGCTGGCATCGTCGTTGCCTGCAGCGGCGGACGTTGCGCCCGTTCAACGGGATGCGGCAGGCAACCGGCTGGAGACGCTGCTGCTGCAGGGCGGGCAGGGACCGGAAGGCCCGGAGCGCTACTGCACTGCTGATGGCCAGTGGTGCGTGCAGGCGCTGCCTTCAGCGGGCGAAGACCAGCCGGCCTCGCTGGAAGTTGCCGAGCGCGCGGATGCTGAAGGCGAGCCGCAGATGCGCTACGTGCCCATCGACGTGGTTGACGATGGCGACCTGCGGGTCTGGCCCTTCATCGTGCGCCTGGCGCCCGGCGCCGGGGCAGGCCAGGCCGTGGCCGATCCACAACAGGCCGCATTGCAGAACGTGCTCGTCGGCGGTCTGGTGGAGGCCCGTGCGATGTATTCCGGCGGCGGTGCCAGCGCATCGACCCTGCACCTGGCGCGCATCCGTCATCTCGACGATGGCATCCAGGTGGACGCCGACGTGCTGTCCGTTGCGTGGTCGGCCAACAAGATGATCCGGGCCTGTTTCAGCGAGCGCGATTTTGATCAGCGCGCAGGCGCCTGCCATGACGAGTACAGCTTCGATGCGGAACTTGCGCTGGCAGCCGAAGCGCAGGACATGCCCGTACTGCGCTACCAGACCGGGGCCACCAACTATCCGGCCGGGGTATCACCGCAGCGGGACTCGCTGGCCAAGGGGCGGTTGACGAAGAGGGACCTGCGCACCGAACAGGATGCGCAATGCAGCTACACGCGCACCTTCCGCTTCACGTCAGGGGCGTACCAGCCGGACCAGCCGCTGCCGGAGTGCTCGGCCTACACCGAGCCCTGAACCATGGAGCCGGGCGCAAGCCCGGCTCTGCGCAACGGCCGTGACGCGCTTACTCGCAGCGGGTGGCGGTGATGATGTTGTCCTTGTCCACGAACACGCGCAGGCGGTCCTGGCGGATGTCCTTGGTGGTGATGGTGGCCGGGCCGATGGGGTTGACCATGCCGGCGCCGCTTTCGCTGGACAGGCGGCGGATGTTCGGCTCGTTGGCCGGCTGGCCGATGGCCCAGCCCAGCTGGCTGGCATCGCAGCGGCCACTGCCCTTGACCTCCGGGCCGGGAGTGCTGACACAGGCCGACAGCAACAAGGCCGAGGTGGGCAGCAACAGAGTCAGGCGGATGGTCATGCGGGCGCTCCTGCGCAGGGGATTGGCGGCACGATAGCACTGACCGCGCGAAACCCGGCAGCGTTCGGGTCATTGCCCGCGCGGCCGCCGCACTGCATAGTGGCCGGCGTTGCCGGCAACGTGCCGGCGGGCAGGCCGGGCCACTCCGGTGCAGGTGTTGGGTCCGGTATGAGGTCAGGCAGTTTCCGTGGCAGGCAGAACGCAGTGAAGGCGACGGCAGTGCTGTCGTTGCTCTGCATGGCAGTGGCAGCCATGGCTGCCGAACCGACGCCAGCGCCGGCGGCCGAAGCGCCGGTATTTGGTGGCTGGCGCAACCTGCAGACCGAAGCCGGTTACCAGCCGGCGCAGCGCAACCTGGCGTTCGCGATGCTGCCGCAGGCCGCAACCCGTGGTGATCGCTTCGCCATCCTCGACCGTGAAGGCAAGCGCACGGTGTGCTGCCTGCAGGTGGCCAGCGAGTCGCTGGGTGTTGCCGCGCTTCGCGAGCAGTACCACCTGCCGCAGGCCGGGGTGACCGATCTGAGCAACGGCCGCAGCCCGGCGCGCCCGTATCTGCCGCATGTCTATGCGATGCAGCGGGTGGATGAACTGGCCGATTATGGTTTCGCCGATGTTGCCGGTGCCTACAGCGACCTGGGCGGGCTGCTGCTGCCCGACGCTGCCGCCTTGGCTGCCGATGGCACTGAAGTGCGCGTGGGCGAGGGCCATTATCGCCTGCAGTTCCACCGCCAGCCGCTGGCCGATGATGACGGCGCACTGGACCGGTACACCCTGCAGGTGCTGCCTGCCGGCGCCCCGGTCGTGATTGAAGTGCCGTTCGGCACCTACTGATTGCCACATCCCACTGGCTAGAATGGCGCGCGGCGCTGCCTGCGCGCCTGATCCTGCGAGTTGTTGCCGTGCGATTTCTGTTGCTGCCCCTGCTGTTGCTGGCCGGTTGTGCCAGCGTGCCCCCCGCGCCGCCTCCGGCCCATTCGGATGCGCTGTGGCGCCTGATCGAACGTGATTGCCAGGGCGCACAGTCGCCACGCGGCGATTGCCTGCAGGTGCGCACGGCCCTTGACCAGCGCGATGTGCTGGTCAAGGACGCACACGGCCGCTATCAGTTCCTGCTGATGCCGCTGGACAAGGTCAGTGGCATCGAAAGCCCCGCGCTGTACCGACGCGGCGCACCCAATTACTTCGCCGCCGCCTGGCAGGCCCGCGCTCGCACCGAGCAGGCACTTGGCCAGTGGTTGCCGCGCAGCGTCGCCAGCCTGGCATTGAACTCGCCGCATGGACGTTCGCAGCACCAGCTGCACATCCACGTCGATTGCCTGCGCGCCGACGTGCTGCGGGCGCTGGAAGACAATCGCGCGTCCCTCGGCACGCAGTGGGCACCGCTGCCGGTACGGCTGCGCGGCCATCAGTACCAGGTGCGGTTGCTGCCGGGCGAGGCGTTGACTGCCAATCCCCTCAACCTGCTGGCCTATGGCCTGAGCGGTGTGGACAGGGTTGGCCAATGGAGCCTGCTGGTGGCGGGGCACGAGGACGTGCATGGCGCGCCGGGTTTCATCCTGCTGGCCACGCAGCTGGATCCCGGCAGCGACAACGATGCCAGCGCCGAGGAGCTGCAGGACCATGCCTGCAGCGTGTTGACCGGCGCGGATGCTTCGCTGGAGCGGGTGCGCTAGTTCTCTGCTGACTGCCGTTGCAGCCAGGCAGGGGCTGTCAGGGCGTAGAGCTGGCGGTCCTGCCAGCCTTCGACATCCAGGTGGTGGTCGCGCAGCAGGCCTTCGCGCTCGAAGCCGATCGCCTGCAGGGTAGCGACCAGCGCGCTGCCTGCATCGGGCGGCAGCAGCACGAACAGGCGACGGATCCCCACCTGTTCGAACAGGAACGTGCACAGCGCCTGCAACGAAGCGTGCAGCTGCCGCCGCTGGGGACAGCCTGCGGCATGCAGCCAACGCAGTTCAACGCTGCGCGCATGCGCGCAATGCAGGCGCAGGTTCAACTGGTCCAGCAGCTCACCCGCTGCATCGAAGCTGCCCAGCAGCAGCTGATCGTTGTCGTGTTGCAGCTGCGAACGCTGCACACCGCAGAGGAAATGGGCTTCGGCATCGAAATGGTCAGGCAGGTTGCTGCTGCGTTCGACCTGTCGATAGTGGTGACGCCAGGCGGAAAGGTCTGAACGCTGCAACGGGCGCAGCACCACAGGCCCGTGCTGGAGCAGCAGGAGGTGGCGGCGCAGCACCGGTCGCAGCGGTGGCAAGGAAGTAGGGAAATACCGGTTCATGGGGTGCGACGATGCCGCAGGCCGGCGAGGGGGAACAATGAAAGAAGTTGCAAATGCGGCGTGGTCACTGGCTGCGGTCTGATTCGGTTCAGGCATAACGCCATCAAGCCTGGTCATTTCCGTTGCAACCATCCGTTCAGGACACTTTCGTTACGGGATCGTTATGCGCACACCGTCGCCAGCGCCCCGGACCACCCGCCCAACTCCCCCAGGAAGCCCATGTCCGCCTCTTCCCTGGCGCTGCGCCCGCGTCCGCTGGTGCTTGCCTTGTCGTCCCTGATGCTGGCCTCGTTGCCCGCCTTCGCGCAGGAAAGCGCACCCACCTCATTGCAGGAAGTGAAGGTCACCGGCTCGCGCATCCCGCGTGCCAGTGTCGAGGGACCGTCGCCGGTCACGGTGATCAGCCGCGAGCAGATCGATGCGCAGGGCTATCGCAATGCATTCGATGCGTTGAGCGCGCTCACCGAGAACACCGGCAACGTGCAGGGCGAGGACTTCGGCAATACCTTCACCCCGGCGGCGAACACCATCAACCTGCGTGGCCTGGGCCCGAACCGCACGCTGGTGCTGGTCAACGGCCGCCGCCAGGCCGACTATCCGCTGGCCTACGAAGGCTCGGTGAACGTGGTCAACCTGGCCAACATCCCCAGTGCGCTGATCGAGCGCATCGAGGTGCTGGCCGCAGGGGCATCTGCGGTGTATGGCTCCGATGCCATCGCCGGTGTGGTCAACATCATCCTCAAGGACCGCTTCGACGGCGTGGACGTCAACGTGCGTGCCGGCGGCACCCAGCAGGGCGGTGGTGACAACCAGCGCGTGCAGGTGGTGGGAGGCAGCTCGGGCGAACGCTGGGAAGGCCTGTTCGGCTTCGAACTGGACGTGCGCAAGGCGATCCATGCGCGCCAGCGCGATTTCATGGATTCGCTGGACGATGACCCCACCGGCAAGGCGCCGCAGCCGACGGCCGTCGCCTATCGTCGCAATGCAGCCACCGGTCGCAACATCGATCCGGGCACCGCCGGCTGCGATGCGGCTTCGTCCATCTACGGTGGCAGCGTGCTGCGCGCCAACAACCCGCGCCAGGGCTGGTACTGCGGCAGCAACGAAGCCGCTGCCAGTTACTGGACCGTGCAGACCGAGAAGCGCAACCTCAACGGTTACGGCCTGCTGACCTTCCACGTCAACGACACCACCGACCTGTTTGCGGATGTCGCGCTGGGCAGCGCACGGATCAACAACAATACCCGTGCGCCCACCTGGACCTCGTCACGCAACTACTTCTACAACCAGAACACGGGCAACCTGGAGAGCTGGTACCGCCGCTTCGCGCCGGAGGAAATCGGCGGCCTGCCGCGCAATGCCAATCGCTTCCTGGAAAACTCGTGGTCGTTCAACGTCGGTGCGCGGGGTCAGATCGGCGACAGCGGCTGGGACTACGAGGCCGTCTACAGCCGCTCGCGCTACGAGAACCGCACGCGCCGCCCGGTGCTGCTGGCCGGCATCAACGAGTACCTGCTGGGCCCGCAGCTGGGTGTGCGCAACGGCGTGGAGGTCTATGCACCAGACCCTGCGCGCCTGTTCCAGCCGTTGACGCCCGACGAGTACGGCCGCCTGTCCGACTACCAGGAAAGCCGCAATGCCGCGTGGCTGCAGACCTTCAGCGCGACGGTCAACGGCCGCCTGTTCGCATTGCCCGGTGGCGATGCCGCATTGGCCGCGGTGGTCGAGGCGGGCAGCCAGGGCTACCGCAACCGCCCGGACCCGCGCTTGGGCACCGGCGAATTCTGGAACACCAGCGCCGGCATCGGTGCCGGTGGCGAACGTGACCGCTACGCGGCCGGTGTTGAACTGCAGCTGCCGTTGCTGCAGTCGCTGACCACCACCCTGGCAGGTCGCTACGACCAGTACCGCGCCGGCGGCGAGCATATCGGCAAGGCGACCTGGAGCTTCGGTGTCGAATTCCGTCCGATCGAAAGCCTGCTGATCCGCGGCACCGCGGCCACCAGCTTCCGTGCGCCGGACATGAACTATGTGTTCGCCACCGAGACCCGTGGCTACAACCCCGGCATGACCGACTACTGGCGCTGCCGCACCGCCGGCCAGTCGTATGACAACTGCGACTACAACGGCCTGTCGATCGACTACAGCAACCGCGCCAACCCGCAGCTGCAGCCCGAGTCGGCCAAGTCGTATGGCTTCGGCGTGGTCTGGTCGCCACTGTCCGGGCTGGATTTCAGCGCCGACTACTACGACATCCGCATCGACAACGAAGTGACCAGCCTCGACACCAGCCGCATCCTGCGTGATGAGGCCGATTGCCGGCTGGGCCGCACCCTCGGCGGCGAAACGCGCGACATCAGCTCGTCGCTGTGCCAGGACGCGCTTTCGCGGGTGATCCGCAACCCCTCCACTGCCACCGTGCAGCCGGACCAGGTGACCCGCGTACTGATCAACCCGATCAATGCGGCATCGGAGTCGGTGCGCGGCATAGACCTGAAGGGCAACTGGCGCTTCGATGCGGGTCGCTATGGCCGCTTCACCACGCGCCTGGCCTACACCCTGGTGCTGGAGCATGAGTACAAGCAGTTCGCCGATGACGAAGTGCGCGACATCCGCAATTCGCTGGATGACTACCAGTGGCGCAGCAAGGCCAATGGCAGCATCACCTGGAACCAGGGCGACTGGACCACGACGCTGTATGGCAACCGTTTCGGCTCGCTGCCCAAGACCGATGGCAGTGGCCGCATCGCACCGTACATGACCTACAACGCCAGCGTGTTCCGCCAGTTCGGCGAAAACCTGTCGGTGGGCGTGATCGTCAACAACCTGCGCGACAGCCGCCCGCCGGCAGACAAGAACGGTGGCGGTTGGCCGTTCTATCCGGTCGGCAACTACGACCCGTATGGCCGTCAGTTCTGGGTGCAGCTGGATTACCGGTTCCGTTAAGCGATGCAAAACGAAAGGCCCGGCATTGCCGGGCCTTTCTTTGTGTGGCACTTCGCTTCCAGCGCCATGCAATGGCATGCTCACCCAATCAGCAGGGAGGAAACAACGCATGGACGTTCGTCATCTGATGGTTGTGGTGCTCGCAGTCGCGGGCTGCAGCAGCAAAGAAGAAGCACCGGCAGCCGCTGCCCAGGATGCCACGATGGCGCCTGCCGACCGGGTTGAGGCAGCAACACGGATACGCGCTGCTGCAACATCCCTGCACACCGCTCCCGCTTCGCCCGGGGCTGCAGTCATTGCTGCGGCGGCCAAGCCAGCGGAAGGAACGTTCCTCGCCGGCGAGCGCAGCCTGTTGAGTGAGGGGGCGATGTCCGTTGAACGATTCCATGCGGTGGTCGGTTCCAACAGAGCATTCGCACAGGCGGTCAGCCAATTCGAGCAGGATGCCGCACGCCAACCGGAAGCACAGGATCTGACCGGGCTGTACAGGTCAGCGGTGACTGCGGCGCTTGACGGGAATACGGACGTGGTCTCGTTCGCATGCGGCTACAGCTTGTGCCTCGGCGAGATCCGCAGCCGGAGCGAAGACGGTTTCAGCGCCTGGGCGCACTCCTTCGGGAAGGGCAACACGCCTCCCGTCTATGCATTCGCAACGGCCGAGTACACGCTGGGCCGGAACCTGCATTCGGGACGCTTCGTGTTCTCCACCGATCCGGCTGCCAACGGCATCACCACCCAGTAGGTCGGGACATGCCGGGCGGATGAAACGTTACGGCAGCGCCTGCACCAGGTACGACTCGATGACGTAGCTGAAAGGCTGCTGCTGGCGGTCGCGCAGCAGTGCGCGCACTTCCAGGATCACACCATGGTCGCCTTCGCCGCGCGGCGGCCAGAACGTCTGGTCGGTCACGGTCTGGCGCTGGAAGCCCAGCGGACCGACCACGCGGCCGAACGGCTCGTCGGTCGTGTCCAGGACCTGGTTCATGGCCGGGCTGAGATGGTCGGGCAGGTACCAGTTGTCGGCCTCGGACAGCACGCGGCTGCCGCAGGCCAGCTGCACGCGCCGGTAACGCAGGGGCGTGGAGGCAGTGGCGCCCAGGGCCTGCAGCACGTCGGCCGGCGCGGTCTTGTCCTGGCCGTGCACACGCACGGCACGAACCCGGGCCTGCTCGGCCAGGCCGTGCTCGGCGCACCAGCTTTCCAGGGTGGCGGTGGCGCTCTGGCCGGCCAGCACGCGCTGGTGCAGTACCTCCACCAGCGCGGCGGAGGCAATCCGCTGCTGGCCCGGCGGCGCCTGCAGGGGCGCGCTGGCGCTGGCATCGGTGGCGGACAGGCTGGCGATCGGGGCAGCGGCCAGCAGGGACGCGGCCTGCCAGCGGCGAAGACGATCGTGGCGGTCGGACGGGCCCATGCGGCATCACAGCGGAAACAGGCGCCCATGTTACCCGTTCAGGCGTGTATCCGGCGTCCCTGCGGCGCACGGTCGCGGACGGGATTCATCGTGCCGGTGAATGCATGGCATGCAGATATTTCGTTGGCCGATGGACGCGGCGGCGGGCAGGATGGCGCCAGTGTTGGCTTTCCGGGAGAACCTGATGACCCTGCAGTTCGTCCATGGTGGCGTCGATCGCGACGGTGCCCCGCTGCATTTCCACATCCGTGATGGCCGGTTTGTCGGCATCAATGGCGACAATGCAGCAGCACAGGGAGCCGAAAGCGTCGATCTGACCGGCTTTACCGTGCTGCCTGGACTGGTCGACGGCCATATCCACCTGGACAAGAGTTTCGTCGGCGACCGCTGGCATCCGCATCAGCCGGTGAACAGCCTGCGCGAGCGTCTGGCGGTGGAAAAAGCCGCGATTGCTACCGCCGCACCCATGGCCGATCGTGCCGAGGCCCTGATCCGCCAGTGCAGCGGATTCGGTACGGTGGCGATGCGGTGCCACGTTGACATCGATGGCAGCACCGGCCTGCGTCACCTGGAGGCGGTGCGTGAAGCGGCGCTGCGTTGTGCCGACATCATGCGCATCCAGTGGGTGGCATTCCCACAGGCGGGCGTGATGTCGTGCCCGGGTACGGCGGTCATTCTGGAACAGGCGATTGCTGCCGGGGTGGAGGTGCTTGGAGGCATCGACCCGAGCACGCTGGACGGGGATGCCGAAGGCCAGCTTGCGCTGTTGTTCGGGCTGGCCGAGCGCTATGGCGTGCGTCTGGACATCCATCTGCACGAGCCGGGCGAGACCGGGCTGGCGCAGCTGCTGCGGATCGCCGCGCGCACACGCGCGGCGGGCCTGCAGGGCAGGGTGGCGGTCAGTCACGCCTATGCGCTGGGCGAGGTGCCGTTGGCGCGGGCGCTGCAGGTGGGTGAGGCCTTGGCTGCCGCAGGCGTAGCGATCATGAGCAATGCGCCGGGCGACCATCCGTTCCCGCCGCTGCGTGCTCTGCACGACGCCGGTGTGCGAGTGTTTTCCGGCAACGACAACATCCGCGACTGCTGGTGGCCCTATGGCAATGGCGACCTGCTGCAGCGGGCGATGCTGCTGGGCTATCGGTCGGGCTTCTACACCGATGCGGACCTGATGCTGGCGCTGGACATGGTCACCACCCATGCGGCGGAGGTGATCGGGTTGCCGCAGTACGGCATTGCAGAAGGTCGTCCGGCTACCTTCGTGGCGGTGCGTGCCGACCATGGCCCGGCGGCGGTGGCCGCAGTGCCGGCCGAGCGACGCGTGGTGGTCGACGGCCGTTGGCTGTAGCGGCCGGGCGGTGCCCGGTAGCACCTGATAGTGCCGGCCGCTGGCCGGCAACTTCAACAGCAACAGCCGAAGCAACAGCGGCATTCCGAGGTAGGGCGGTGCGGTGTCGGATTGCGGGGACGCCGCAAGTCCCCCTCCGGGGCCCGGCACAGCCCGGGCCCACCCCGCCATCCCACAGGAAACCAGCTGTTGCTGTTGACGTTGCTGTTGACGTTGAGGTTGCCGGCCAGCGGCCGGCACTACCCATGGGGTGCAGGGCGCAGCCCTGCCGACTATTCCGGCTCGCGCTGCACCTGTCGCCACAACTCGCTGGCCAGCGCACGCACCGCATCATCGGCATCGGCGCGATGCAGCAGGCCGATCTCGTAGTTGTCGACAAGTGGCAGGTCTGAGCAGATATCGATGATCAATGCGCGAACTTTGATTGCTCCCGCAGGTTCAGCATCAATCTTCGTATACGTCATTCTGCGCGGCTCAATCGCGCTCCCATGGGCTCAGCCGACCTTGCGCGCTTGCTGGATGAGGAATTCCTCGAGAGTTTCAAGCAGATGGTTGATCTCGATGGTCTCGCCTTCTTCGACGCGTTTGATCAACAGGGTGCCGGCGCTGACCATGATATTGGCGTCTCCATAGCGGAGAACCGCATCGATGCCCCATGCATCGGTTACCTGCGCCCAGGCAAGTTCCGGTACACGCTGTACCAGACAATCACCGAATGCGACACCCAGTGCTTCCCAACCGTCACAATCATCGCGATCGATCAGTTCCGCATCGACTACGCGTTGCAGCGTACTTGGCAGAAGCGGCCACTGAACAGGCACTGCGGGAAACCCATATGCGACCAGGGCAGCAACCTTTGCACGCTGCTGGCGCATGTGCGCGATGAATGCAGGTGGTAGCGGATCGAATCGGATGTCTGCTTCGTCCTTCGGAGCAGGGGTCAAAGTAACCTGATACTTGTTGGTCATAGGCGGGGTAATCCGGAGAAGACGTTCAGTACCCTATCGCCTAGGCTTTGGGTGTGCCATCAGCGGGCCTTTTACGACAAGCGTGTACACGCTGGCGCTCCAGCGCCCTTTCGGATGCTGGACGGTCGTTTCGATCCACGCATGGCGTGGATCTACTGCGGTCAGTTCGGCTCGCGCTGCACCTGGCGCCACAACTCGCTGGCCAGCGCACGCACCGCATCATCGGCATCGGCGCGATGCAGCAGGCCGATCTCGTAGTTGTCGACAAGGGGCAGGTCGCGCTGCCCATCGATGATGCGGTGTTCGCGGTTGACCGCGCGCCGTGGCAGCAGGCTGATGCCGATGCCGTCGGCCACCGCGCCCTGGATGCCGCTCAGCGAGGAACTGGTGAACGCGATGCGCCAGCGCAGGCCCAGGGCCTCGACGGCCTGGATCATCTCGTCGCGGTACAGCCCGCGCGGCGGGAAGGTGACCAGTGGCAGCGGGTCATGCTGCAGGCTGCTGCTGCGCAGGCTGTCGATCCAATGCATCGGTTCGCGCCGGCAGTGCACGGCCTGGCGGGTGTTGCGACGCTGCTTGACCAGCACCAGGTCCAGCTCGCCATGGTCGAAGCCATGGGCCAGATCACGGCTGAGGCCGCTGCTGATTTCCAGCTTGACCTGCGGGTGGCGGCGACTGAAGGCGGCCAGCATGCGCGTGGTCTGCGGGTTCACGAAGTCCTCCGGCACGCCGATGCGCACCGCGGTCTCCACGGTGGCGCCGGCCAAGGCCTGGGCCAGTTCCTCGTTCAGATCCAGCATGCGCCGGGCATAGCCCAGCAGGGTGTGCCCGGCGTCGGTGGGATGCACGTCGCGGTGGCCGCGTTCAAGCAGGCGGTGGCCGGCAAGCTCCTCCAGGCGACGGATCTTCTGGCTGACCGTGGACTGGGTTGAATGCAGGCGGGTAGCCGCGGTGGTGAAGCTGCCACAGTCGGCGACCATCACCAAGGCCCGCAGCAGGTCCAGTTCGAACACTGTTCTATTCGATTTGGCACTGTCTTGCATTTGAACATTTCACTTCTGGATACCCGTGCCGACTTCTACCATGCAGGGCAGGGGCCGGCAATGGCCGGCGCCATTGCGCATGAGGAGAGTCACGATGCACCACCCTCGCTCCCGGCAGCGCCGTTCGGCATTGGCCCGCATGCTGCTGCTGTGCCTGCTGGCCATGGTCATCCCGGCGTGTACGGCGACTTCCCGAAGCGACGCCGATGCGCAGCTGCGCGATGCCGCCAGCCGCGGTGATGCCCGCGCCGTGCGCGAGGCACTGGATGCAGGTGCTGATCTGGAGGCGCGTGACGGCCAGGGCCGCACGGCCCTGCTGCTGGCCACCCACGGCAACAACGTGGATGCGGCGCGCGAACTGATCGAGGCCGGTGCCGACGTCAATGCCAAGGACGCGTTGCAGGACAGCGCGTACCTGTATGCCGGCGCGCGCGGCCTGGATGAGATCCTGGCGCTGACACTCGCCCACGGTGCAGACCTGCGCAGCACCAACCGATATGGCGGTACCGCGCTGATTCCTGCCGCCGAACGCGGCCATGTCGCCACCGTGCGTACGCTGCTGCGCGCCGGCGTGGCCGTGGATCATGTCAACCGTCTGCACTGGACTGCACTGCTGGAGGCGATCCTGCTTGGCGATGGCGGCCCGCGCCACGTGCAGATCGTACAGCTGCTGCTGGACGCCGGCGCCAACCCCGAGCTTGCCGATGGCGACGGCGTAACGCCGCTGGCGCACGCCCGGCAACGCGGCTACGCCAACATCGAAACCCTGCTGCGCCAGCATGGCGCGACGCGCTGACACCCGCCCCTTCCACCCGCACGCTGCCGTGCCCACCAGGATGCCGTCCATGTTCCGTTCCCATCCGTTGTCCCTTGCCGTCCTTCTTGCCGCTGCACCGCTGTCGGCGTCTGCCGCCGAGCGCGCCGATCTGCTGATCCGCAACGCCACGGTGGTCGATGTCGAGCACGCACGCAGCGTGCCCGGGCAGAGCGTGGTCATCCGTGGCGAGGACATCGTCGCGGTCGGTCCCGATGCGCAGCTACGCAGCCAGTGGAACGCCAGCCGGCAGATTGACGCCAAGGGCAAGTACCTGATTCCAGGCCTGTGGGACATGCACGTGCACTTCGGTGGTGGTCCGGCGCTGGTGGAAGAGAACAAGGCGCTGCTGCCGCTGTACATCGCTCATGGCATCACCACGATCCGCGATTGCTCCGGTGATCTTCCGCAGCAGGTACTGCAGTGGCGCGGCGACATCGCCAACGGCACGCTGTTCGGTCCGCGCCTGCTGACCTCCGGTGCGAAAATCGAAGGCATCAAGCCGGTCTGGAAGGGCACCATCGAAGTGGGCAGCAAGGCCGACGCGGACAAGGCGATCGAGCGCCTGCAGCACGACAAGGTCGACTTCGTGAAGATCACCGACAGCACGCTGACGCCGGAGCTGTTCCTGTACTCGGCCAGCGCGGCGCGCAAGGCGGGTCTCAAGGCCTCGGGCCACATTCCGATGGCGTTGACGGTGGAGCAGGCCGTGGATGCGGGCCTGGCCTCGATCGAGCATCTGGACTATGCCTTCAAGGCTGGCAGCAAGGACGAGGCGCAGATCGCGGCTGATTTCGGCGCCGGGCGCATTGATCGCGCCGAAGCCAACCGCCGGCTCGAGGCCAGCTTCGATCGCGAAACCGCGCTGCATGCCTACCGTGATTTCGCCAAGCGTGGCGTATTCGTGACGCCGACCCTCAACGGTGGCCGCATCCTCGACTTCCTCGACCAGGACGACCACGCCAACGACCCGTATCTGGCCTATATCGGCCCGGGCCTGCGCGCGACCTACACCTGGCGCATCGAACGGGCGGCCAAGGCCACCCCGGCGCAGATCGAGGCGCGCCATGCGCAGTACCACCAGGTGGCTGCGGTGCTGCCGCTGCTGCAGGAAGCGGGAGTGACGATCATTGCCGGTACCGATGCCGGCTTCCTCAATTCGTTCAACTACCCCGGCATCGGCCTGCACCAGGAACTGCAGCTGTTCGTGAAGGAAGGCCTGAGCGCACCGCAGGCGCTGTCGGCCGCGACCCGTTCGGGCCCGGCCTGGTTCGGCCAGATGCAGCGCTATGGCGGCGTCGCCACGGGCAAGGCGGCCGATCTGGTGCTGCTGACGGCCAACCCGTTGCAGGACATCGCTGCCACCGAAAAGATCGACAGCGTGATCCTGCGCGGTGATGTGTACGATCGCGCGGCGCTGGACAAGATGCTGGCCGACACCAAGGCAAAGGTCGCTGCATGGAATGCCGTGGCGAAGCAGGACCACGCTTCGCAGTGATGCGGCCGGTAGCGCCTAGCGCGGTGCCGGCCGCATGCCATGCAGCTGCGGCAGCGTGGTTTTCATCGCATCGATGAAGGCGCGCAGGCGCAGCGGTTGCTGTCGCGCAGCGGGGAACACCAGATGCACCGGCAGCGGTGGTGCCTGCCAGTCCGCTAAAAGCTGCACCAACCGGCCTTCGGCCAGATCCTCGGCCACCAGCCAGGCCGACACCACTGCGGCTCCCAATCCAGCACGTGCGGCCTGCTGCACCACGAACAGGTTGTCACTCAGCAGGCGCGGTGTGATCGACAGCGTGTGCGCACGGCCCTGCGCATCGTGCAGCAGCAGACGTTCGCGGTAGTAGGTGACCAGCGAGATCCACGGCAATGCCTGCGCCTGTTCGGGGGTGGTGATCGACTCCGCATCGGCCAGCGACGGTGCGGCCACGACAATGCGAGGTACTTCGGCCAGCGGCAGGGCAACCACGCGCGGTTCATCGACCGCGCCGACCCGCACCGCGCAGTCGATGCCTTCGGCGATGAAGTCCGGGCGGCGGTCCTCGAGGATCCACTCCAGGCTCAGTTGTGGATGCTGGGCCAGGAAGTCGAGCATGGTGGGCAGCAGCTGTGCCTGGCCGAACGCATGCGGCACCATCACCCGCAGGCGACCGCTGAGCCTTTGTGTCTGCCCGTGCAGCTCGGCCTGCAGCGCTTCCCATTCGTCCACCACCCGCTGCGCATGGCGTTGGCAGCGCTGGCCGTCCTCGGTCAGCAGCAGGCCGTGGGTAGAGCGCTGCAGCAGGCGCAGGCCCAGCTGCCGTTCCAGGGCTTGAAGCCGACGGCTGACGGTGGGCTGGGTGGTGCCCAGCTGCACGGCGGCAGCCGAAAGGCTGCCGCTGTCGACGATGCGCAGGAAGGTACGCAGCAGGTCCAGGCGGTCGCCGCCCGATGCAAGGTCGCTCATGCGTATGGCGTATGTAAAGTATGTTGTTGAGCCTACTACAGACGGTTCGCGAATGTAGGCACGCTGGGCTCCAATTCTCTCCCTGGTGCCTTCCATGCCCGCTCCCTCGCTCTCAGCCGTCGTCTCTGCGCCACGCGCTGCGCCCGCCCCATCACTGGTGCTGGCCATGGCCGCCGGCGCGGGCTTTTCGGTGGCCTCGCTCTATTACAGCCAGCCGATGCTGGGCCTGATCGCACAGGATCTGGCTGCGGGCGAGCGTGCCGTGGGCCTGGTGCCGACGCTGACCCAGCTGGGCTATGCGCTGGGCATCCTGCTGCTGGCTCCGTTGGGCGACCGCTTCGACCGGCGCAACCTGATCCTGCTGAAGTCGGTGCTGCTGGCGTTGGCCCTGGGGGCGGCCGCCCTGGCCGGCCAGTTGCCGGGGCTTCTTGTTGCCAGCCTGCTGGTGGGGCTGATGGCCACGCTGGCACAGGACATCGTGCCGGCCGCCGCGGTGCTGGCACCGGATGCGCAGCGCGGGCAGGTGGTGGGCAGGGTGATGACCGGCCTGCTGCTGGGCATCCTGCTGTCGCGCGTGGTCAGCGGCGTGGTGGCCGAAGCCTGGGGCTGGCGCGTGCAGTTCGGCCTGGCAGCGCTTTCGGTGCTGGCGATGGGGGCGGTGATGGCACGCGCACTGCCGCACTTCGCTGCGACCAGTACGCTGCGTTATCCGGCGCTGCTGGGTTCGTTGCTGGCGCTCTGGCGTGAGCAGCCGCAGCTGCGCCGCGCCGTGGCCAGCCAATCGCTGCTGGCGGTGGGCTTCAGTGCGTTCTGGTCGACGCTGGCGCTGATGCTGCACGCACGGCTGGGCCTGGGCAGTGCCGCCGCGGGTGCGTTCGGCATTGCCGGTGCTGCGGGTGCATTGGCGGCACCGGTTGCCGGTCGTTTTGCAGATCGGTTGGGCAGCCCTGCAGTCGCGCGGTTGGCGATTGCCGTCGCCTTGGTTGGCTTTGCGCTGTTGCTGGTCGATGCGTGGCTGCCGGCCGTGGCGCTGCTGCCGTTGCTGGTGGTCAGCGCGCTGCTGTTCGACTTCGGTTTCCAGTCGGCGCTGGTCGCGCACCAGACCCTGGTCTACGGCCTGGTGCCGCCGGCGCGCAGTCGCCTCAATGCACTGCTGTTCACCGGCATGTTCATCGGCATGGCTGGCGGCGGTGCGTTGGGCAGCCTGGCGCTGGCGCAGTGGGGTTGGCACGGCGTGGCGTGGCTGGCGACGATCTGCGCCGGCGGCAGCCTGCTGATCCGTCTGCGTTGAGGGTGGTTCGGCAGGGCTGCGCCCTGCACCTGCTGTAGTGCCGGCCGCTGGCCGGCAACCTCAGCAGCAACAGCAGAAGCTGGCATTCCGTGGGATGGCGGGGCGGTGTCGGATTGCGGGGACGCCGCAAGTACGTCCTTGTAGGCTCAGCCGCGCCATCCATGGCGCGGATGCCCCGCAATCCGACACCGCCCCGCCTTCGACAGTTTCGCGGTGTCTGTCCCCTCCCCGCCATCCCAAGGAATGCAGGCTTTTGCTGTTGCTGTTGCTGTTGCTGTTGCTTCGGCTGTTGCTGTTGCTTCGGCCTCTGCGGGTGCCGGGCGCAGCCCGGCCGAAACCCCTTCACTCCTGACCGGTGTCATCCAGGCTGATGATTCCGCGACGCAGTGCCTGGGTTACCGCGTGGGTCCGGTCGCCAACGCCCAGTTTTTCCATCAGGCTCTTCATGTGTGCCTTCACCGTCTGCTCGGAAATCTGCATGCGTTCGCCGATGCGCTTGTTCGACAGGCCGCCGGCCACGTGGCGCAGCACTTCGGTTTCGCGTGGCGACAGCCGGTCCTCCACCACGTGCGCGGCGATGCTGGCCGCCACTTCCGCCGGGATCGGTGCGCGGCGGCCACTGGCCACGGTACGGATGGTGGCTACCAGTTCGTGGCGCAGCATGTCCTTCAGCAGGTAGGCGCTGGCACCGGCCTGCAGCGCGCGCACGGCGCGCACGTCGCCGCGGTAGGTTGTCAGCACGATGATGCGTGCGCGGGGATCGATCGCACGGATCCGCACGATTGCTTCCACGCCATCCATGCGTGGCATCTGCAGGTCCATCAGCACCACATCCGGGCGCAGCTGCTGGTAGGAGGCAAGAGCCTCCTCGCCGTCGGCTGCTTCGCCGAGCAGGCGCAGGTCGGCATGTGCGCCGAGCAGTGCGGCCAGGCCATCGCGCAACAGCGGATGGTCATCAACCACCAGCACGCCGATGGGAGGAAGGGATTCAGTCATGGGAGGTTCTGCTCCAGGGCCAACGCCAGCGCGGTGGATGTCGGTGATACAAGCGACGGGCCGGCACGGACAGCGCGACTTCGGTACCCAGGCCGGGGCGTGTCCACAACTGCAGCTCCGCACCCAGCCGTTGTGCGCGCTCGCGCATGCCCTGCATGCCCCAGTGTCCGCCGCCGGCATTGTCATTGGCGATGCCGACGCCATCGTCGCGCACATGCAGCAGGAAGCAGCGGGCGCCGTAGGACAGTTCCACTTCGATGGCACTGGCCTGCGCATGCCGCAGCGCGTTGCGGATGGCCTCGCGCCCGATCAGGAACACTTCCTCGGCGGCTTCGGCCTGCAGCGGCGGCGGGGTGCCTTCCATGGTCAAGCGCAGTGGATTGGTGCCTTGCCCTGCATATTCGGCATGCACGTCGGCCAGCGCAGAGGCGAGATCGCGGCCGGCAAACGGTGCGTCGCGCAGCGCGTTGACCCGTTCCCGGCCTTCGGCCAGATTGCGCTCGGCCAGCAGCATCGCCGATTCCAGCTGGGTGCGTACCGGCTCTGGTGTCTGTGCCGACTGGCTGATGGCGTGCAGGCGCAGGATGAGTCCCTGGCTGCCCTGCAGCAGGGTGTCGTGCAGATCGCGCGCAATGCGCTCGCGCTCGCCGTTGCGTTCCTGCAGGCGGGCGCGGAACAATGCCGCCAGCTGCCGGCTGCGGACCCGCACGGCCAGCGCCAGCGCAGCCATCACCACGCAGACGCACAACAGCTTGAACCACGCGGTCTGCAGGAACGTCGGTGCGATGTGGAAGCTGCGGCTGGCTGGCGTGCTGCTCCAGATGCCATCTTCGTTGGCTGCTTCCACCTCGAAGCGGTAATGGCCCGGTGCGAGGTTGGTGTAATAGGCGCGCGTGCTCGCGCCGGCCTCCTGCCAAGCGTCGTCCACGCCGGACAGTCGGTAGCGGTAGCGGTTGCGCTCCGGCCGCGCCAGCGACAGCGCGACATAGTCGATCTGCAGCTGGGTAGTGCCGGCCGGAAGGCGCAGTCCCTCCTGCAACGGGGCCTGGGTACTGCCATACAGCACGTCACCGATGCGCACGCCAGGCGCCATGGTGTTGATGTGCGACTGCCGCGTGTCCAGCCACGCCAGGCCTTGATTGGTGGCAAGCCACAGCAGGCCATCAGCCGCCAGTACCGCAGTGGGGATGGGGCCGCTCTGCAGGGCGATGCCCGGCATGCCGTCAACCGCGTCGAACAGGCGGGGGGCTATCGCCTGTTCGTTGCGCAGCGCGCTGCGCAGGGTGGCAACCTGCAACCGCACCAGGCCGCGGCTGCCATTGAGCCAGAGCAGCCCGTTCGCATCGGCGACCATGCCGGTGATGCCTTCCAGCACGCCGGCCATGTCGGTGCGCACCGGCAGGAAGCGGCCGTTGCCGAAACGCGCGGCCAGGCCGGCCTCGCCAGCGACCAGCAGCAGATCCTTGTGCTGCAGCAACGCGGTTACCGGGCCTACCGACAGCCCTTCGGTGGCGTCGTAGGAGTTGACCGTAGCGCCGTGCAGGCGGCGCAGGGTGCCATCGGCGTAGCCCAGCAGCAGCGCACCGTCATCGGTACGCGCCAGCGACGAACAGGCCTGCTCGGGAAGCCGGGTTTCGCGACGCCAGCGGTTGTCCGTGTAGTGCAGCACCGCGCGCTCGCCGGCGCAGGCCCAGGCCTGGTCCGCATCGGCAAACAGCAGGGCGTGCAGTGGCTGCCCGGTGAACGGTGCCGGCAGCGGTATGAGGGTGGTGTGGCCGCTGACGGTGCGCGCCAGATTGATCCAGTCGAACTGCCATACCGGAGTGGGTGCCTGCCGTGCCGCGGCCTGCAGCTGCGCAGCGCTGCGGCCCAGCAGCGGACGCCGCAGGTCGAACAGCTTCAGGTCTTCGCCATAGCCATACACCCGGCCATCAATGGCGCGTACCAATGACCGGTACGGATCGGTAGGGCCCACGGACAAGGTCTGCACGCTGTGCGCACGGAAGCGGTTGAGGCCGAGGTTGGTGCCTACCCAGATGTTGCCTTCGCGATCGGCAAGGACCGGCACTGCCGACGTCGCGGTAAGGCCCTGCGCGGCATCGAAGCGCTCCATGCGCATAGCCTGTTGGCCGTCGAAGGTGACCCGGGCCACGCCACCGTGCGGGCTGAGCGTGGCCCACAGGGCTCCGTCGGCCGTGAACTGCAGGCGCGAGGCGACCAGCCCGGGCAGCCGCCGTGCTTCACGTTCCTCGGCGGGCAACAGGCCATGCGCGTTGGCCAGCGGCGACGTGCCGCGCACGCGGTCGGCCAGCCAGATTTCGCCGCGCGGGCTCTCAACCAGCGAGGCCATCTGCGAGACCGCGATGCCGGTGGCTTCGAAGCGGGCCGCGCCAGGAGGGCGACGCCATATCTGCAGGTCCGCCAGCACCCAGAATGTGCCGTGGCGGTCCTGCAGCACCCATTGCACGCGTCTCTGCGGCAGGCCGAAGGAAGCCGGCGGCTGCTGCCAGCGATGTCCATCGAACCAGCGCAGGCCGCCATTGACGGCAGCCCACAGGCGGCCGTTGCGGTCATGCGCGAAGCGCGGGACCACACCCACCGGCACGCCCTGTGGGCGGCCGAAGCTGCGCAGGCGTTCCTGCGTGAACTGGCTGATGCCTGCCTGGAAGTAGCCGATCCACAGGCCACCATCGCCACCATCGCCACCATCGAGGCCGAGGGTGACCATGTTGGTGGAGGGAAAACGGGTGCCCGCCGGTGCGGCCTGCCGCTCGAAACGCCGGCCGTCGAAGCGGTACAGGCCCGAACCCGTGGCCAGCCACAACATGCCCTGGCGGTCCTGGACGATATCCCAGATATCCCCCGGGGCGCCCTGGCCGACGCGCCAGGCGGTGTGCTGATAGCCGGGCATGCCATCGCTCACTGCGGGTTGCTGCACGGCGAAGACGGGCAGGGCAGTCAGCAACAGCAGGCACGACAGCAGCGCCGGCAGGCGACGCAGGAAGGGGAAGGGGCGGCCACGCATGCGGTCATTCTGGCAGGTGCGGGGCAGGCCGGGGTGACCCGTTCGGGGTAGGCGTACCGCTTCGGTGTCCGCTATCACGCCGTGATGGATGACGGAGCCCGGCGATGCAGCGCTTGTATGTGATGTTCCCTGACCGCGGCCCCGGACTGGGACTGCTGTGGCTGCGCCTGTGCGTGGCAGGGGGTCTGTTGGCGGGCGGAAGTCCGGCCGGTGTGCCGGGACTGATGTGCCTGGCGGCGATCGGCCTGCTGCTGCCTGGGCTGCTGACCCCGCTGGCGGTGCTGCTGGCGGTGCCGGGGTTGTACGGGCAGGGCGCGGCGCTGCCCTGGCTGCTGCTGCCGTTGGCCCTGCTCATGCTGGGGCCGGGCGCGTATTCGCTGGATGCGCGGTTGTTCGGCCGCCGCCTGCTGCAGCGCCGGCCTCCCCCGAATGGGTGAGCGCCGGCCTCGACCGACGGGGGTAGGGCGATCGCAGCCGGCGGCACACCATGGGTGCTCCCGTCGCGGCGCTCCTTCATGGCTACCGTCCAGCCTCCTGCCCTGTCCGCAACCACGTTGGCACCGCACCAGTCGGCTGCCCTGCAGCGTGCGCTGCGCTACATCGACGAGCACCTGTCGCAGCCGCTGCGGGTGACCGAGCTGGCTGCCGTTGCCTGCGTAAGCCGGTTCCATCTGGTGCGGTTGTTCCGCATGGGTACCGGCGCCAGTCCGCTGCGCTACGTGCGCCGTCGGCGCATCGAACGCGCCACGCAGCTGCTGCCGACGGCCGCGCAGTCGATGACCTGCCTGGCCCAGCATCTTGGCTTCTTCGACCAGAGCCACTTCGTCCGCAGCTTCCGCGCCGAGACCGGCTGCAGTCCCGGCCAGTACCTGGCCGATGGCGCGGCACGTTCCCAGCCCCCTGTTGTTTCCTCCACCGGAGTCCACCCATGAGCCTCGCCACCACCACCCCCGCCAAAGCACTGCTGTCACCGGCCGACCACGCCCTGATACTGATCGACTACCAGTCGCAGATGGCATTTGCCACCCACACCATCGACATCTCCGCGCTGCGCAACAACGTGTCGTTGATCAGCAAGGGCGCCAAGGGTTTCAAGGTGCCGGTGCTGCTGACCACGGTGGCCGAGAAGTCGTTCTCCGGCCCGATGTTCCCGGAGCTGCCGGCGATCTTCCCCGGCCAGGCGGTGTTCGATCGCACGTCGATGAACACCTGGGAAGACCAGCCGGTGATCGATGAGGTGAACCGCATCGGCAAGCGTCGGCTGGTGCTCGCCGGTTTGTGGACCAGTGTGTGCATCGTCGGCCCGGCGCTGTCGGCGCTGGAGCAGGGGTTTGAGGTCTACGTGATCACCGATGCCTGCGGCGATGTGAGCGAAGAGGCGCACGAACGTGCGATCGCCCGCATGGTGCAGGCCGGTGCCGTGCCGATCACCAGCGTGCAGTACCTGCTGGAACTGCAGCGCGACTGGGCGCGTGCTGAAACCTACGACCTGACCACCGGCATCGCCCGTGACCATGCGGGTGGCTATGGCGTCGGCATCCAGTACGCCAAGACCATGTTCGGCGCGCAGGAAGGCGGGCACTGAGCGTGCGCGATGGCCATGGCCTCGACCTGGCCTTGTTGATCCTGCGGGTGGCGGCGGGAGGATTCCTGCTGCCGCATGCGCTGGGCAAGTTGTTCGGCTGGTTCAACGGGCCGGGCCTGGCAGGTTTTGCCGGCGAACTGCGTGGCTTCGGTCTGCCGTCGTCGGCGCCGCTGCCACTGCTGCTGGCGCTGCTGCAGGTGGTGGCCGGTAGCGCTGTGATGCTGGGCTGGCAGGCCCGGATCGCCGCGCTTGTCGCTGCCGCCTTCATCGCCTTCACCGCGCTGCTGGCGCTGCGCAACGGGTGGTTCTGGATGCGCGGCGGTGCCGAGTATCCGTTGTTGTGGACGCTGGCACTGCTGGCCATCGCCCTGGCCGGGCCCGGTGCATGGGCGGTGGATGGTCTGCTTCTTTCTGGAGACATCGCGTGAACAACGAACCTCTCGATCCTGGCCGCCGCAATGTGGTGCTGGCCACCAGTGCCGCGCTGGCGCTGGGCCTGGCTGGCGGTACCGCCGCGGCCATCCAATCCCCTTCCAAGGAGCGTCGCATGAGCACACTGGTCATCCGCAATGCACGCATCACCACGCTGGATCCGCAGCAGCCGCATGCGCAGGCACTGGCCGTGCAGAGCGGCCGTATCGTCGCCGTGGGAAGCGACGAGGACATCATGCGCGGTTGGGGCAGCGAAGCCACGATCGTCGATGCGCAGGGGCGGCGAATCGTGCCCGGACTCAATGACAGCCACACCCACCTGATCCGCGGTGGCCTGAACTACAACCTGGAACTGCGCTGGGATGGCCTGCGTTCACTGGCCGATGCGATGGCCATGCTGAAGGCGCAGGTTGACCGCACGCCCGCGCCGCAGTGGGTGCGCGTGGTCGGTGGATTCACCGCGACCCAGTTCAGCGAAAAGCGCCTGCCGAGCCTGCAGGAGCTGAACGACATCGCTCCGGATACGCCGGTGTTCCTGCTGCACCTGTACGACCGCGCGCTGCTCAATCGCGCCGCGCTGCGTGCCTGTGGCTATACCAAGGAAACGCCGGACCCGCCCGGCGGACAGATCGTGCGCGATTCGCTGGGCAACCCGACCGGCCTGCTGCTGGCCAAGCCGAATGCACTGATCCTGTATGCGACCCTGGCCAAGGGGCCGAAGCTGCCGGTCGAGTACCAGGCCAATTCAACCCGCCATTTCATGCGCGAGCTGAACCGCCTGGGCATCACCTCGGTGATCGACGCCGGAGGCGGTTTCCAGAATTACCCCGAGGACTACCAGGTCATCGAGCAGCTGCATCGCGATGATCAGCTGACCGTGCGCATCGCCTACAACCTGTTCACCCAGAACAAGGGCAGCGAGGTCAGCGATTTCCGTGGCTGGAGCGAGATGCTGCAACCGCGCCAGGGCGATGACCTGCTGCGCCACAATGGCGCCGGCGAGATGCTGGTGTTCTCTGCAGCCGACTTTGAACTGTTCAACGAGCCGCGCCCGGAACTGCCACCGGAACTTGAGCCGGAGCTACACGATGTGGTGAAGCTGCTGGTGGAGAAGCGCTGGCCGTTCCGCATCCATGCGACCTACGACGAAAGCATCAGCCGCATCCTCGACGTCTACGAGCAGGTCAACCGTGAGGTGCCGTTCGATGGCCTGCACTGGTTCATCGACCATGCCGAGACCATCACCCCGCGCAACATCGAGCGTATCCGCGCACTCAACGGCGGCATCGCCGTGCAGCACCGCATGGCCTACCAGGGCGAGGCATTCGTGCAGCGCTATGGCGTGCAGGCGGCGCGGCACACGCCACCGGTGAAGCGGATGCTGGCCGAGGGCGTGCCGGTTGGCGCCGGCACCGATGCTACCCGCGTGGCCAGCTACAACCCGTGGGTGGCGCTGTCGTGGCTGGTGACGGGACGCACCGTCGGCGGCCTGGCCCTGTACGGCGATGAGAACCTGCTGGAGCGCGAGCAGGCCCTGCGCCTGTGGACACAGGGCAGCGCCTGGTTCTCCGGCGACGAAGCGGTGAAGGGCACGCTGAAGGTGGGCCAGCTGGCCGACTTCATCCTGCTGTCGGCCGACTTCTTCCGCGTCGATGAGCAGCAGATCGCCGACATCACCAGCCTGCTGACCGTGGTGGGTGGCCGCATCGTGCATGGCGACGGCGACTACGCCGGGTTGGCGCCGCAGCTGCCTCCGGCGATGCCGGACTGGTCGCCGGTGAACCGCTTCGGTGGTTATCACGTCGGTGGCGGGGCGACCGGGTTGGCTGCGGCGCACCGTCATCACCATGGTGTGGCCTGCGACACCCATGGTGCGCATGGCCACGCGGTCCGTCATCCGGCGCCAACCGACGACCTGACCGCGTTCTGGGGCGCGATGGGGTGTTCGTGCTTCGCGTTCTGACCCTGGCTTCGCTGGTGTTGCCGTCGTTGGCGCTGGCCTGCGACGGTGGTGCCTGTACCACGGTTGGCGACGGCCAGTTGCAGTGGGATGCATCGCTGCGCCTGCGTGGCATGTACTACGCCCCGACCCGGTTTGGCGTCGGTGCTGGCGACGATGGCTACGGCCTGCTGCGTGCGCTGGCTTCTGCCTCTTTCGCGCAGGGTGATTGGCAAGCGAAGCTGCAGCTGGGTACGCATGCCGAGCGCGGCAAGGCCGGTGGCCCAGGTCGTACCGATCGCGGCGCGCTGGACGTGCAGCAGGCGTACTGGCGCTGGGCCGGCGCTGGCATGCACGTGCAGCTGGGCCGGCAGGAAGCGGGCTATGGCAGCTCGCGCCTGTTGTCGGTGCGCGACGGGCCGAACATCCGCCTGGCCTTCGATGGTGCGCGGGTGGGGTGGCAGGGCAGGCTGGGCGCACTGGACCTGATGGCGCTGCGCCCGGTCGAGAACCGCCCGGGTGCATTCGATGACCGCGGTGAGCGCGGTGCACACCTGCTCGGCGCGTATGCGACCACGGCCAAGGGCGCTGGCATCAGCCAGTGGGACCTTTACCTGCTCGACTATCGTCGCGAGGGCGCGCGCTTCGCCGCGGGCAGCGGCACCGAACGGCGGCAGACCCTGGGCGCGCGCTGGTTCGGCCAGTCGGGTGCGCTGGACTGGAATACCGAACTGGTGGCGCAGGGCGGTGAACTGCGGGCGGTGACCGGCGATCTGGACATCCGCGCCTGGACCCTCGCCACCGATACCGGTTGGCGCTGGAGCGCGCTGCCGCTGCAACCGCGGCTTGGCCTGAAGGCCGACATTGCCAGCGGCGACGCAGACCCGGGTGATGGTCGACTGGGTACGTTCAATGCGTTGTTTCCCAAGTCCGCCTATTTCAGCGAAGCCAGCCTGTTGGCACCGGCCAACCTGATGGATCTGCAACCGACACTGGCACTGCGCCTGCATGAGGCGGTGACCACCGAGCTGGGTGTGCAGCTGGCGTGGAAGCATCGGCGCGCCGATGCGGTCTATACCACGCCGGCACCGTTGGCAGCGTTGCCCGGCAGTGCCGGAGGCGCACGCCGCATCGGTACCCAGTACAAATCCGAAACCCGCTGGCAGGTCAATGACCACTGGCAATGGCAGCTGCAGCTGGCCTGGGTCGACGCGGGTCCTGCACTGACGCAGGCCGGCGGCCGGGACACGCTGTTCGCCTCAATCGTTGGAGCTTGGCAATGGTGAACGCATCGGCGTCACAACACTCCCCGCAGGTCGATGGCGCGTGGTCGCCGTTGAAGATCCGCATGTTCCGCTCGATCTGGCTGGCGATCCTGGCCAGCAACATCGGCACCTGGGTCAACGACGTGGCTGCGGCCTGGGTGATGGCCGAACGCACCGGTTCGGCGCTGATGGTCGCGCTGGTGCAGTCGGCCACCACCGTGCCGATCGTGCTGTTGGCGCTGGCGGCCGGGACCCTGGCCGACATCGTCGACCGCCGCAAGTACCTGCTGTTCACCCAGGGCTGGATGCTGCTGGTGGCGGCAGCGACCGCCGTGCTCACGGCATTGGACCTGCTGACGCCGCAGCTGCTGGTGCTGCTGACCTTCTGCATGGGCTGCGGTGCGGCGATGGCCATGCCGGCACAGGCCGCGATCGTCTCCGAGCTGGTTCCGCAGCCGATGCTGGCCTCGGCCGTGGCACTCAACTCCATCGGCATCAACATCGCCCGCTCCATCGGGCCGGCCATCGGCGGGGTGATCGTGGCCCAGCTGGGTGCGGTGTGGGCCTTCGGGTTCAACGCCATCACCTTTGCCGCCATGCTGTTCGTGGTGTGGGGCTGGAAGCGTGATCCGAAGGCGTCCAGCCTGCCGCCCGAAGGGTTCGGCGCTGGCCTCAAGGCGGGCCTGCGCTATGCGAGCCGTGCCGGTCGCCTGCAGGCGGTACTGATCAAATCGGCCGGCTTCTTCTTCTTCGCCGCGGCGATGAACGCGATGCTGCCGGTGGTGGTGCGCGGGCAGATGCAGGGCGGAGCGGGGCAGTACGGCGTGCTGCTGGGTTGCATCGGTATCGGTGCGGTGGGCGGTGCATTGCTGCTGCCGAAGCTGCGGGCCAGGCTTGACCGCGACCTGCTGGTGCTGCTGGCCACCTTGTCGCTGGCAGCAAGCCTGGCCGGCCTGGCGCTGACCCGCAGCTGGTACGTGTTGCCGCTGGTGATGCTGGTCAATGGCTTTGCCTGGATCACCGTACTGTCTTCGTTGCAGATCGCAGCACAGACGGCGGTGCCGGCCTGGGTGAGGGCGCGTGCGCTTGCCCTGTACATCATGGTGTTCTCGGCCGGCATGGCGGCCGGTGGCCTGAGCTGGGGCGCACTGGCGCAGCGCACATCGCCCGAGCTGGCACTGCTGGTGGCTGCTGCAGGTGCGGTCATCGGCGGCCTGCTGGTGTGGCGGGTACGCATTGCAGGCGCCGAAGATCTGAATCTGAGCCCGGCCGGGCACTGGCCCGCACCGGAACTGTCGGTGCCGGTGTCGAATGATCGGGGGCCGGTGCTGGTGACCATCGAATATCGCATCGATGCCGCCGACCGTGCCGCGTTCCAGGCGCAGATGCGCACGCTGGGAACGATCCGTCGGCGCGATGGCGCCGTGGTCTGGGGCGTGGTCGAAGATGTGGCAACCCCGGGCATTCATCTGGAGTATTTCGTCGCAGCGTCGTGGCTGGAGCACCTGCGCCAGCATGAACGCATCACCGCCGACGACAAGGCGATCCAGGAGGCGCTGCGCGCGCTGCATCGCGGCGAGCGCGCGCCGGTGGTGCGTCACTTCGTTGGCGGCCATGATCCATTGCCGGCGGCGGCGCCGCATCACCACAGCGATATCTGATGGTCCCGTGATGGAGCTGGCCGCTGGCCGGCTCCAGGGCAGGAGCGGCGGCGCACGGGCGCCGCCGCGATACGTCATCTGCGTGCGAATGCCAGCAGGTCGGCGTTGAACTGATCGGCATGGGTCAGGGTGAGGCCGTGCGGTGCACCGGCGTACACCTTCAGTTCTGCGTTGCGGATGATCTGCGAGGACAGCTTGGCCGAAGCATCGAAGGGCACGATCTGGTCGTCATCGCCATGCACCACCAGAGCCGGCACGTCGATCTTCTTCAGGTCGTCGGTGTAGTCCACCTCCGAGAATTCGTGGATGCAGTCGTACTGGCCTTTCACGCCGCCCAGCATGCCCTGCAGCCAGAACGAATCACGCATGCCTTCGGTGACGCTGTTGCCATCACGATTGGCGCCGAAGAACGGCGTGGCCAGATCCTTGAAGAACTGCGAACGATCGCCACCGGTGCCCTTGCGGATGCCGTCGAACACTTCCAGCGGGGTACCGGCCGGATTGCCTTCGGTCTTCAGCATCAGCGGCGGCACCGCGCCGACCAGCACCACCTTGGCCACGCGCTTGCTGCCATGGCGGCCGATGTAGTGCGCCACTTCGCCACCGCCGGTGGAATGGCCGACCAGGATAGCGTCCTTCACGTCCAGCGCATCCAGAACGGCAGCCAGGTCATCGGCGTAGGTGTCCATGTTGTTGCCGTCCCAGGTCTGGCTGGAGCGGCCATGGCTGCGGCGATCATGGGCGATCACGCGGTAGCCGTTCTGGCCCATGAACAGCATCTGCGGGTCCCAGGCATCGGACGACAGCGGCCAGCCATGGGCGAATACGACAGGCTGGCCGGTGCCCCAGTCCTTGTAGAAGATGCGGGCGCCATCATTGACGGTCACGAAATTGCTCATTGCAGGTTCCTTGGCGAAAGGGAGGGAAGACGCCTGCGGGTTGGCCGGCGCCTGCGGCAGTACAGCGCACGATGGGCGATGTGCATTGCACGGCTGTGCCGGATTGGCGTGGTCGTCACGCTGACGCGACTCGCTCTGGCGGCAGGCCGGTGCTGATGGCAACCATGGCCATCGGACGCGTGAGGGCCAGTCATGAAGATGCCGGGATGGGGAGTGCTGCCTGCAGTGCTGTTGGCTGCTGTCGCGATGGCACAGACCAACGTCTACAAGTGCACCGGAGGTGAGCATCCGGTCTACCAGCAGACGCCCTGCCAGGGGCGCGCGGAGTGGCGCTGGGAAGTGCCCGGTGCCGAGTCGAAGGCACGCGGGCCCACACCTGCAGTCGTGCAGCCTGCCCGCAGCGGTAGCAGGCGGACGCCACGGCGCGGGCGCGCACAGGGCGCGCTGATATCGATCACGGCTGACCCGCGTGGCTGCGAGCGGGCGCGCCGGCGGCAGGTGGCAACGCTGGCCAGGCCGCGCAGGCTCGACTACCTGCAGCGCAGGCAGCTGGATGACGCGGTACGCGAGGCCTGTCGTTGAGCACAACGAAAAACGGCACCCGAAGGTGCCGTTCTTGTCTACAGGCCCGTAAGACCTCAGCGGCCGTCGCTGGCGGCCGCCGGTGCCGTCGCCGCATCTGGCTTGGGCAGGCTCAGCTCCGGGTTGCCCTGTTCGGCCTGCAGGATCTGGATCCGTCGCTGCAGCGCATCGAGCTGGCTGTTGGTGCTCTGCACGTCGGTGCTCAGGCTGACCGCCTGCTGCTGTGCCTGCTGCAGCGCTGCGCTCACCTGCGCCGACTGCGCCTGCTGCTGTTCCATTTCCTGCTGCAGGGTGCGCAGGCGCTCTTCGTTGTAGGCCACCAGGCGCTCGGTGTAGCGCTTGCCGGCTTCCAGCCGGGTGGTGTCGATGTAGACCTGCGCCAGCTGTTCGGACTGCTGCGCGAAGGTGCGGTAGACACGCTCGGCGTTGTCGACGGCATCGGTCTTGATCACCCGCCAGAAGTTCTTCTCCTGGAACAGGGCCACGTAGTAGGTCAGGGTATTGGCGTTGAACAGCAGGCTGGCGCCGTAGTTGCCGTTGTAGGTGGTACGCAGCTCGGTGAGCTGCTGCGCATCCATCAACTGCTTGAGTTCGTCGACGGTGTTGCGTACCACCGGTGCGGCCTTGGCCGGCTCCACCGTGGCAGTGCGATCGCCACGTGCGGCCAGCGCCGACGGCGCCACCACCATCATGGCCACGGCCAGCAGTGCTGCGCCGCGCCGATACCGGGCGAAGACGGTGCCCCCTGAAGTTTCTCGCATGTCTAGACCATCCACGGATGTAGTGTGGGTTGAGTTGAATGTGGTTCCCCGCCGCGAGTCTAGCATGGGCGCGGACGCCGCCAACCGGTGCCCGCGCGGGTCAGAAGACCAGCTGCGCCGAGCTGCACTGGATCGACTGCATGCTGACATCGGTGCGGCCCAGTTCCAGCCCGAGCAGGCTGGCCAGGGTGTTGGTCAGCAGGGTGCCGACGCTGTTGAGTACGGGCTTGAGCGCCGCCAGCACCGGGTTCAGCAGCGCACACAGCAGGCCACTGCAGGTGACGTTGTTGCCGGGGGTGGTCACGCCGCCGCCGTTCTGCCCATCCAGGAATCCGGCCGGGGCGGTCTGGATGTAGGATGCCAGGTTGGTGCGCACGCAGCCGTTGTAGTCGATCAGGTTGCCCAGCAGGCTGTCGCAGCGGTTGATCAGCAGGCCGCCGACCAGCGAGCCCAGCAGGCCGTCGAGCAGGCCCAGGCCCTGGCCGGTCACGGTGGCGCGGTAACCGGCCCAGACCGATCCATCTTCCCAGCAGGTGCTCAGGCCAATCAGGCAGGGCTTGGGTACGCCCTTGGTAACGGTCCAGTTGCCCAGCGGTGCGAGGTTGCGTGACGGATCGCCATCGCGCAGCAATGGAATCACCTGGTCCACGTTGTAACGCCCGCCGCTGGGGAAGGCCGCCTGCAGGTAACGGTCGGCCAGAGCCTTGGCCGTGTCATTGGCGCTCATGCCCTGCTTGGGTGAACTGAGCATGCCCGACAGCACCCGCAGCAGTTCGTTGACCAGGTCTGACACGGCGGTGCCGACGGCCAACGGGTTGATCCGGGTCGAGCCGGTCTGGCCTGCGGCCAGGGTCAGGCTCTGCGTGCTGGTCAGTGCCGGCAGGGTGACCTTGTCGTTGATCAGGGGCTGCCCCAGAAGCTTCAACAGCTGCTCGTTCTGCAGGGTCGCGTCGCAGACGTTGCTCTTGGAGAAGCGATCGGCTGCGTTGACCTTGCCGACGCAGGCGCGCAGCACCGAGGAATCGACCTGGATGGTGGCCGTGGGTGGTGACGCACCGCACTGGATGCTGGTCAGCGTCCCCATCGCATTGGCCACATCCACGTGCAGTGGCAGATGCAGGCGGGTGCCGAGCAGGTTCAGCAGCGGGCCGATCGCGAACAGGCGGTCGCTGTCGACGTCCACCATCAGCCGCACCTGCGCGTTGTACGCGCGTGCGCCGACGCCACCGATGGCGATCGACGGCGGCTCCACCACGCCGGCCTTGACGTCGATGCCCAGCAGGTTCAAGCCCTGCACCTGCACGCCATTGCCATCGTTGGCGATGGAGATCGCGGCGGTGACAAGATCCAGCACGTTGACCCTCGATTCCAGTGCGCTGCCGATGGTGCCGTCCGGTGAGATCACCTGCGCGAACAGGCCGCCGCCGCCGTTCTGGCTGCCCAGCAGAATGTTCAGCTGGTTGATGTCCAGCCGCGTGCCGACCAGGTTGGACAGCGCCTGCAGCTGTACGCCGACGGCGGTCTCGCGGCCCACCACCGTGGCAGTGGCATTGACCAGCTGTGCCAGTGATATGCGGTTGACCGACAGCAGCCGGTTGAAGTCGGCCACGCTGAGGTCGGCGGTGACCGGGATGCCCAGTGCCGCCAGCAGCCCCGACGGGGTGACGGTGGCCTGTGCCAGGCCGTCGTAGGACAGAATTGTTGCGTTGGTGACGTCCAGGCCGACCAGCCGAAGGGTCGCCATCAAGGGGGAGTTGCCATTGGTGCGCAGCAGCTGCGAACCCACTGCAAACACGGCGGTGGGTTCCGAACGCTTGGCCACCGCCTGCACGCGCAACGTGGGCAGCCCGCTGTTCTGGCCGAAGAACGGCAGCACGCCGCGTTCGGCAATGACCCGCACCGCGTTGCGTGGATTGCCTGCGTCCACGCTTGGGCTGAAGTGGTCAGCCGTTCCGCGGGTGGCATTCCAGTTGCCACACTGGATCTGCACCTGCCCAGGGAAGGTGTTCTGTGCGAGCGCGTTCTGCCGGGCCGCGCTGTTGTCGGCGTTGTCGGGCCGGCACAGGTCCAGCCGTTGTGCGCCTGCCAGCGCAGCCAGATCGACCACCTTCTGCGCATCGCGCTTGGCCCAGAACAGGAAGCCGATCTCGATCAGGCCGAGCATGGCCAGCAGCGCGATCATCACCAGCATCATGGTGACCGACATACCGCCGCGCGGGCGACTGAAGCTGATGTGGCGTGCTCGGTTCATGGCGGGCCTCAGCGTCCGGATCGGGAGGATCCTGCGGACTTGGCGACGTCGGTTTCGAAGAATTGCGGAATGTCGTACTGGAAGCTCTTCAGGTAACGCGCGTAGCTGGATGTGGCCTGGTCGCCGAGGATCGGCAGGCGGGCACCGGCCACCTCGCCGGACGCTTGCAGGCGGAACAGGCTGCGAGTGGTGTCACCGATCTGCGAGGTGTTGGGCTGCAACTGCGTGCCGCCGAAATCAGGCCTGGCTTCAGGGGTTGCGGGGGCTGCGATGGGCGCCGCGGCTGGTGGCGGCGATGCGTCCACGGTAGCCAACGGCTCGCTGTGCAGGGGAGCGGCTGCCGGTGCGGGCGCGGCACCACCCAGCATCTGCCCGGTCAACGGTTGCTGCGGCGTCTGCGCCTGCACAACCGCAGCGAAAGACAAGCCGGCAAGCACCGGCAGCAGGCAGCGGATCAGCGGCGTCGAGGTCATGGCGTGTTCCCGGTGGGATGGTCGGTGGAGCCGAAGCGTTCCAGCATCGAGGGCGGCAGTCGTGGCGGGTCGCGTTCGTCGCGACCATCGCGGCGCGGTTCGGCGGCCAAGCGTGGGCCTGCGTTGGCGGAGTTGGCAGCTACCGAAGCAACTGGCCGTGCCGCTGCCGCCGCTGCAGCAGTGGCAACGGCTTGGCGTTGCTGCAGCCGCGCGCGGATCTGCTGCGCCTGCTGCTCGACGCTGCGGCGGGTCTCCTCGCTGAAGCTGGCCTGTTGGGCCAGCCGTTCGACGGTGGCAGTGTCGCCACGCAATAGCGCCCACAGGGCAAGATTGGCGGTGGCCTTGGCATTGCCTGGCGACAGTTCCAGCGCCTTGGCCAATGGCTCGCGTGCCTGTTCGAAGCGGCCGGCACGAAGCCGTGCATAGCCCAGGTCGCCGAGGTAATCGGTGTTCAGCGGGCTCAGCTGGGTGGCACGTGCCAGCGCCTGTTCGCCGCCCTGGTCGTCGTCGCGGAGGGCAGCGATCAGGCCCATGCCGTGTGCAGCGGCGGCGGCCTGCGGGCCATTGCCGAGTTCGCGGTACAGCGCCAGCGCCGCATCGATCTGGCCGGTCTGGCGCAGTGCGTCGGCCTGCAGCAGGCGCAGTGCCGGGGTATCGCCGTAGCGCTGGCGGAACGCATCCACGTGCGCCAGCGACGCGTACCAGGCGCCCTGCTGCTGCATCCGCTGGATCAGTTCCAGGTAGGCGTTGCGGCTGTCCTGCGGGGCCGGCGTCGGCTCGGCCAGGCTCGGCGCACGCAGGTACTTCGGCGTGGTGGAGCTGCAGCCGGCAGCGGCGGCAACCAGGGCAAGCAACAGGCAGGCAGGGCGCAGGACAGGCATGAAGGTCATCCCATTTTCGACAAGGTAGTGGCCAGCGCGACCAGCGCCGGTCCGGCCAGCACCAGCATCAGTGCCGGCAGCAGGGTCAGCATCATCACCACGGTCATCTTCACCGAGAGCTTGCCGACCTTTTCCTTCAGCGCGTTGCGGCGCTGCTCGCGCAGGCGGACGCTGAACTGGCGCAGCGGTTCCTGCACGGCACCGCCGTGGGCGTGCACCTGCAGGATCAACTGCACAAGGCTGGACAGATCGTCATCGCCGTACACATCGCTCAGCCGGCGCAGCGACTGCGCGCGCGTGCGCCCATGGGTGTAGGACACATTCGCTTCCTGGATTTCCCCACCCAGCACCGGCAGTGCGTCGCGCAGCTTGTCGCCCAGTGTCTGCAGGCTCTGATCCATGCTGTAGCCCACGCCCTGCAGCAGGCGCAGCAGGTCGATCAACAGCGGCAGCTCATTGTTCACCGCGCGTCGCCGCCGCTTGACCCACGCACTGAGCGCGAACTTCGGCAGCAGCAGGCCAGCAGCCAGCGCGCCGATCACCACCATGATCCTCGACAACCCCGTGGCGTCACTCAGCGTCAGCGCAATACCCAGTACCAGCACCGCCAGCAGCAGCCGCAGGCCGAGGTAGATGGCGGTGCCGCGGCGGGTGTTCCAGCCGGCCAGGTCCAGCAGCAGGCGATCCTCACCGGCCAGCAGCGCCGCTTCCAGGCGTCCGCCGCTCAGTCCGCGGCCGAACTGCTCCAGCCAGCCGAGTGAGTCCTTGCGTGCGTCAGCCGCTGTGTCGTCGCTTTCGCGCGGACGCAGCGCTGTTTTCAACGTGGCCTCGCTGCGGTCCTCGCGATGGCTGCGCACCCAGCTGCCAAGCCCCAGCAGGGCCACGCCGGCGGCCAACACCAGCAGGGCAGCCACGAACCAGATGCTGGCGCTCATTGGATGCCTCCTGCGTGGACGGGGATGTTCATAGTGATTTGGCCAGGCGGTACAGCAGGAAGGCGCCGGTCAACTCCAGCGCCAGCGCGATCAGCAGGATCTTGTGGCCCAGTGGGTCGTGCAGCACCGGCTGGAAGAATTCGGGACTGGAGATCGCCATCAGCACCGCGCTGGCCGGCGGCAGAAGGCCCAGTACCCATGCCGACATGCGGGTTTCAGAAGTGGTTGCGGCCAGTTCCTGCTGCGCCTGTTCCAGGTCACGCATGAAGTCGCCCATGCGCTGCAGGATCTGGTCGGCACGGCCACCGATGCGCACGCTCACGCCCATCACCACCGCCAGCACCTTCAGCACGTCCATGCGGTAGGGCTGTGCGGCCAGGTTGAGCGCACGGTCAAGGTCCATGCCGCCACGTGCATAGCGCACCGTGGTGTCGAGCAGGCCGCGCAACGGCGCGTTGGTCTGCATCGACGCGACCTGGAAGGCAGCCTGCAGGCTGTTGCCGAGCGCGGTAAGGCGCACCAGGTTGTCGAGGAAGTCCGGCAGCTGGTGCAGCAGCTGCGCCTGCAGCTTGCCGATACGGCGCATCAGCCACAGCCAGCAGCCCAGCAGGTACAGCAGCAGGGTCAGCGGGAACATCCAGAAGGTGCCCAGGCGCAACACCGCGAACGCGGACAGGGCGATGCCCGGCAGCAGCATCAGCAGCGGCAGCTTCCAGCCCGGTGCCAGGCCGGCACGCTGCAGCAGCCCGTTCCAGGGCAGGGCGCGGCGACCCGGCGCTGGCAGCGGCGCCTGCCGTGCTGCATCGGCCGGCGCGGCGGCAGCGCCGGTGCCGCGCGCCAGCTGCTGCTCGGCATGCTGCAGCGAGGCCTGGCGCTGTTCGCGGCTGCTGGCCGTCCCCCACAGCCACACCGCCAGCGCCAGCAGCACCGACACGATGCTCAGCACACCCAGCAGCAGGCCGGTACCCATGCTCAGAAGTCTCCGTACAGGGATTCGCGCAGCAACTGCCGGAACGGCTCCAGCTTGTGCGAATGTGGCTGGAAGCCGAGGCCGATCCAACGGTCGATTTCCTTGCCGCTGCCATCGATCTGCACTTCGTGGCGGAACATCTCCTGGGTGGTGATCAGGTTGTCGCTGACGCCGGTGATTTCAGTGATGGACACCAGCACCCGGCGGCCGCTGCCCAGGCGCGAGATCTGCACGATGAAGTCGATGGCACTGGCGATCTGCCGGCGCAGGCTGTCTTCGCTGCCCTGGAAACCGGCGAAGCCGGCCAGCATCTCGATGCGGTACAGGCAGTCGCGCGGTGAATTGGCGTGTATGGTGGCCATCGATCCGTCATGGCCGGTGTTCATCGCCTGCAGCATCTCCAGCACCTCGGCGCCACGCACCTCGCCGACCACGATGCGGTCCGGGCGCATGCGCAGGCTGTTGCGCACCAGGTCGCGGATGCTGACCGCGCCCTGGCCTTCGGCGCCACCGATGCGGCTCTCCAGGCGCACCACATGCGGGTGGTTGAGCGAGAGCTCGGCGGTGTCTTCCACGGTGATGACGCGTTCGTTGGCCGGCACATAGCTGGCCAGCGCATTGAGCAGCGAGGTCTTGCCCGAGCTGGTGCCACCTGACACCAGGATGTTGCAGCGGCCCAGCACCATCGCCTTCAGCAGCGCCTGCATCGGCGCATCGAAGGTGCCCTTGGCCAGCAGTTCGTCGGGGGTGAACGGATCCTTGCGGAACTTGCGGATGGACACCATCGGCCCATCCACCGCCAGTGGCGAGATGATCGCGTTGAGGCGGCCACCATTGGGCAGGCGTGCATCGACCATCGGATTGGAATCATCCAGGCGGCGGCCGAGCGGGGCGATGATGCGGCGCAGGATGCGCAGCAGGTGGGTGTCATCGGTGAAGCGCTGAGGTGCGCGTTTGAGCTGCCCGCCCTGGGAGACATGCACATCCTTGAAGCCATTGATCAGGATGTCTTCGATGGTGGGGTCATGCAGCAGGTCATCGAGCGGGCCGAACCCGGTCAGCTCCTTGACCAGGCCTTCGGCCACCACCTGCATTTCTTCTTCGTTGATGGGGATGCGCCATTCCTGGATGAAACTGACCGTCTGCACTTCCACCCAGCGGGCGATGGTGTCGGGGGCCCAGGAATCGATGTCGATGCGCTCGTCTTCGATGCTGTTGAGCAGATGCTCGTGCGCGGCCGACAGCACCTTCTGGTACTGCTCGGTCTGTGCGAACGGCAGGCTGCCCGGTGCATGCTCCGGCACCGTGCTGCGGGCGACAACGTGCGGGAACGGGGTCACTTTGTCTTCCATTGCGATCCACCCAGGGCAAGGGCAAGTCTTTCCCGCAGGCCGTGCGCCTGGACCGGGCAGGCAGCCGGATCCAGGCGTTGAACCAGCGGGGCGAGGGCACGCAGGTACGGGTCGCGCGGCGCATCCTGCAGCAGCAGATGGCCATGGCTGGCGGAGGCGCGCACCCGCGACCGCTCGGGCAGGGTGGCCAGCAGCGGCAGCTCGAAGCGGCGCGCGATCTGTTCAGGGCTCATGCCACTGTTGTCGTCGTGGCGGTTGATCACCAGCTGCAGTCGCTTCTCGCGGTCGCGCTGGCCGGAAAGGTGCTTCAGAGCGTGGTCCAGCGACACCAGGGTGGCGATCGATGCGTCGGCCACCAGCCAGATTTCATCGGCCTGGTCCAGCAGCAGCGGCGGCAGCTGCCGCAGCGGGCAGCCGCCGGCATCGCACAGTACGCTGGAAAACACGCCGCGCAGTCGTTGCAGCAGCGCACCAGGATCGGACGGCGGCAGTGCGTCGCTGCCACTGGCACGGTCGAGCAGGACCAGTCCGCTGGTGTGCCGGGCCATCGCCGTGCGGGCCAGGGTGGCATCGATGCGGCTGGCATTGCGCAGCGCATCTTCGTAGTGGAAGCGGCTGTCCAGGTTGAGGTACAGGGCGAGGTCGCCGGCCGGCTGCGCCAGCTCCATCAGCAGCCCATCCTGCACGGCGGCATCGCCCTGGGCCAAGGTGCGGGTCTGCTGTGCGAGCACCGACAGGTGTGCGGCCAACGTGCTGGTGCCGACGCCGGCGCGCACGCCCAGCAGCACGATCAGGCGCGCCTTGTGCGCCTGCTGTGCGCTTGCGGCGGGGCGCGGTGACAAAGCGCGACGCAGGGCGGCTTCGATGCCGGTGTTGTCACTGTCCAGGTCCAGTACATCGCGCAGGCCGGCGCGCAGCGCCATCACCACGCCTTCCACCTGGCCGGCGCTGGTGGCGCCCACCGCCACCAGGGTCAATTCGGGTTGGGTCTGCTGCAGCTGCTGGGCCAGCACTGTCGATGCCGAGGCATGCTCCGGGCGGAAGTCCAGCAGTACCAGGTTCTGCGGGCCACGCTGCAGGTCCTGTGCCGAGGTCGGCTCGCTGCTGTCCTGCCAGTGCAGTGCCGTGGCCGGCGGCAGCTTGGCAGCCAGGCGTGGCAGCAGTTCACGGTCGATCCCGTACAGGACCAGGTTCATCGGTGGTCCTTGCGGGTGCAGCGGCAGGGCAGTGGCGTAGGGCATGGGCGTAGTACCGGAGACGTCATGCAGGTCAGCGCGAGAAGCCGGGAACCGGATCGCGGCTGATCGGGCCAAGCAGCCACGCGCCCCATTCGGGCATGTTCGGCTTGGCTTCGCGATCGCCGGGCAGCGGCAGTTCGGTATTGCGGGCAATCGGCTGTACCAACCGCGGGGTGACGATGATCACCAGTTCCTTGTCCTGGCGCTTGTAGTCGAAGTTGCGGAAGAACGTACCGATGATCGGCAGGTCGCCGAGCAGCGGAATCTTGTTGACCGTCGAAGCCACGGTGGAACTGACCAGGCCGCCGATGACGAAACTCTCACCATCGCCAAGCTCGACGGTGGTGTCGGCGCGGCGGGTGGTGATCGAAGGGATCTGCACGCCGTTGAGCGCGATCGCATTGGTGTAGTCCAGGTCGCTGGCTTCCGGGGCAACCTTCAACGCAATGCGGTTCGGAGAGAGCACAGTGGGGGTAACGGTGAGGCCGATGCCGAAGGGCTTGTAGGTGACCGTGGTCGTGCCGAGCCCCTGCGGCTCCAGGATCGGCAGTTCGCCACCGGCCAGGAAGCTGGCGCTCTGCCCGGACAGCGCGACGAGAGTGGGCTCGGCCAGCACGCGCGCCATGCCGTTGGCCTGCAGCAGGTCGACATCGGCGTTCCACAGGCCCTTGGTCGAACCGAACACCAGCCTGAACGCCGAGGAGATCGGTGACTCGCTTTCGTTGCTCGACTCACCTTCCTTCATGCCAGGCAGGATGCCGGTGTTGCCTGGCAGCTGCCCGCCCGGCCGCGCGAATCCATAGGCGAAGCCACCGTTGCGGTTCTGGAAGTTGATGCCGATCTGCTTCAGCGCGGTCTTGTTGAACTCGACCACCTTCACCTCGACCTGCACTACGCCGCCGCTGCTGATGGTGGAGGCATCGGCCAGGCTGCCGTCCTTGCCGAGCGCCATCACCGCGGTCTTCTGCTCCTGCATGTGCGCCAGCACGCTGTCGCTGCTTCCCTGCAGCAGCCCCTGCTGGTCCTGCTGGGTGAACACCAGTCCGCTGGAGCCGGCATCGGCGGCCCCCTGCACGGCACTCTGCACCCGCACCTGCACGCGCTGCGGTTCGCTCTGCTTGCGATGCCAGAGCAGCAGGGTGGTGGTGCCGGGGGCCTTGCCTACCAGCAGCGCCTGGCGTGCGCCGCGCAGCATCACGATGTCAGCTACGCCGGGGTCGGCGATGGCAACCCGTTCCAGGTCGGCCGGCAGCGTCCATGGCCGCTGTTCGCGGGTCTGCAGCAACAGATCGTCGGCAGCCACGCTCGCACCCGGTGCCAGCAGCACCAGCAGCAGGGCCAGCCAGCGCTGGCGGACAGTGGGGCGTAGGCGGTGGCGACGTTCAGTCATGTGCGCTCTCGGCAAGGGTCAAAGGGAGCCACGGGGGGCAGCAGTGTCGCCGCGGATGATTTCGATGCCCGCCGGTCGCGGCGTCGAGCGACGCTGCACCGGTGCACGCGCCGGCGTTTCGTGGACGCTGCGCTGCACGCTGCTGCCGCGGCCAGCCAGCGCATCGCCATCCAGGCCGGCGTAGGCGTTGTTCTCCGGTCGCTGCAGGGCCTGCTGCTGCTCGTTGTCCAGGCCGCGCACCGGGTCCAGCACGCCGCGCGCCTGTGGGAACAGCGCCACATCCGGCAGGCCGGTATCGGCGGGATTGCGCAGGGCGAGGAACAGCTTGCCCTGCTGTGCGCCGAGCAGCAGCCGGTTGGCGTCGGCCACCGGCACCGCCAGCACCGCGGTGCGCGCCGGCTGCGTGGCATCGCTACCGTTTGCGTTGCTGGGGGCGCTGCTGGAACCGCTGGTGATATCGGCTGCACGTGAGTCGTTGCCTGCCGTGGCCGGGGCCTGGCCCTGGCTGCTCGTCGGGGCTGCCGCGATGTCCTGCTGTCCGTAGCTGAGCACGCGCAGGCGTGACAGCAGCAACCGCGTCTGTGCGATGTCCTGCTGGCCGTTGTAGCTGGTAGCGGCGCTGCGCAGGTTGAGGAAGACGTCAACGAAATCACCGGGCAGGATGCGGTTGCCTGCCGCGACCAGCTCATCGACCGGCACCGCCAATGCCCGTTCACCCGGCCGCAGCTGCAGCGAGAAGCCCTGTGCCAGCAGGCTGGCACCAATCGCGCTGCCTTCGCTGATGTCCTGCACCGGCACCTTGCCGACCACCGCTGCCAGGTCGGCAACGGCCCCCGGCACTTCCGCGGTGCGTTGTGTCAGCCGCACGCCATTGGCGCTGATCGGCTCGCCGGCGGGTAGCCGCGCGGTGGCTTCAACGACACTGAAGGTCTGCGCATCGGCCTTCACGATCGTGCTCGGGTTGTCCGCCGAGGCCGCAGGCTTCCGCCCGATCACGAAGGCGACCACGGCCAGCAGCACGGCGAGCGCGATCAGCGCGATGGCGGCGATGCGGGTCAACTTGAGCATGAAAATCGTCTCCTGTACCGATCGTCAGTTGCTGCCGAGGTCCAGCTGGGCGACCGCGACGCTGCGGATGGGGGCCTGCATCACCCAGCCATAGAGCGTGGCGGTGCCGGGCAGGAAGGGGTGGGACGCATAGTCGTAGCTCACCGTCACGGTCATGCATTGCACCGTCGCCAGGCCGGCGCAGGGCGCCTGCGGCGAGACCACGATGGCGCCGGTGCCGCCGCCGCTGCAGTCCGGGTTCTGCCCGGAAAACTGCAACAGCCATTGCATGGAGCGGCGGGCCGCCAGGCAGGCGGCGGTGCGCCGCTCGCCGGCGTTGCCAAAGCGCAGCGAAGCACGCGCGCCCTCGGCCGAGGCCGTCGCCAGCGTCTGCTGCGCGGCCATGATCAGCACGCCGGAAAAGGTGAGCAGCAGCAGCGGCACCAGGCCGAGCAGCAGCATCAACGCGAATTCGATGCTGGCCACGCCGCGTTGGCGTTGGCGCGCGAACGCTTTCATGCGACGCCTCCATAGGTGGTTGCCAACACCCAGCCAATCGCCGCGAAGGCCAGGTAGGCTGCGTAGGGAATGCCCTGTCGCCCCTCGCGCGCGGCATGCAGTTCGCGCAGGGCAGCGTGGCCATTCAAGTGCGTGCTGGCGCGGTTTACCTGCATCTGCAGGCGCAGCGGCAGGTGACCGGCCAGCTGCCGACCGGCCAGCACCAGCACGGCGTGGGCGCCTGCGGCCAGGCTGGCCAGCACCCACACCGGCAGCAATGCCTTCCAGCCCAGCAGCAGGCCGAGCACGGCGAAGAACTTCACATCGCCGGCGCCCATCCAGCGCACCGCATAGAACGGCAACAATGCCAGCAGGCCAACGACTGCGCCCAGCAGGTGTGGCGCCCAGGCCGTGCGCGTGGCATTGAACTGGCCGGCGATGATCAGGGGCACGGCGATCGCGCACGCGGCCAGCAGCCAGGTGTTGGGCACGCGGCGGGCATACAGATCGCTGATCGCAATCCGCAGGCACACTCCCATGGCCAGCAATCCCAGCAGTGTCATCGCACACCCTCGTTGTCCGTCACTGGACAGTTGCAGAACCCCTCATCGGCCACCGCGGCCGCCATCGAAGCGACCGCAGGTGCTGCACCCTGCGCGCTGGCTAGGTGGTGGTGGCGTCGGTGGCAATGGCCTGCAGGCGGGTGAACAGCGTGGTGAAGAACGCGGTGATCTGGGTTCTGCCCACCACGATCAGGATGCCGGCGATCACGGCGGCCAGCAGCCCGTATTCGAGCGCGGTCACGCCATCTTCTTCTTTCAGGAACTTGCGGATCGATGCGTTCATGACGGTTGTCTCCCTCTACCTGTCAGTTGCTGCAGGACACCTGCATGGGCGGTGGCCCGGCTCCGCCGGGACCGTCCGTAGGCCCCCGCCATCCTGGCGGAGGAGGCACGGCGGGCAATCCCGCTGTGCTCAAGCAGGGTGATCATTCCCGGGCAGGGCAGCGGCCGCGCAACCACGACCACCCAGCTCCAGGCCGGTGGTCGAAACGGTATCTCGTACGTGCACGGTCATGCTGTCCCCCTGGGTGTGGCCGCTGTCTGCGTGCCCGATCACCGTGTATTCGACTTTGCCTGAATGGCGGTTCCCTGCAACCGGAACCTATATGCAAATTCGGCAGATTCGCCGGATGCCTGAATATTGCGGCGCGGATCTGTGACGTAAATCCGTTCCTGCGCAAAACGATTCATGGTCGTGCAGATAATGTGATGCCCAGCCGCGCGCATGCGAAAACCATGCCATCGGCGCGCACATTTTCTTCACGCAGTTGATAATTCCGCAGCGTCGAAACATCCTGTTTACGACTGCCGATTATCGGGCATACTCGCATTCAAGGTTTTGCATTTTCAGGGAGGGACGCGCGTGCATCGCAGCGTCCATCTCGGCAACGGACGATGCTCTTGGAAACGGCGTGCGCCCTGTCAGGCAGTGGGGGCGGGGTCGTGCGGCAGGCCAAACGGGGGACGACACTGTCATGGTCGATGGTGGGGTGGAAGACAACGACGACGGCGATCTCAGGTCAATCGACCTGGCCACGCTGAGCGGCGTGCTCCGCGTGTGCGATGTGGAACTGTTGCTGCTGGATGGCAATGGTCCGCGCGCGGCATTTGCTTCGCGCGTTCACGAGGAAGCCCTGTTCTGCAGCATCACCTGTGGCTTCCACTGCCGCGGCCGTTTCATGCTGCCGCCGGACTGGGCAATGCTCGGCTACCTGCACACCACCGATGATGCATTGAGCTGGTGCCATGGCGTGCCGCTGACGCCGGGCATGGCCTTGACCGTGATGCCCGAAGGCATCAGTGAATTCACTCTCAGCCCTGGTACCCAGATGACGCTGATGCTGGTGCCGGTCGCGCGCGTGCAGCGCAAGTTGACCGAGCTGAGCCTGCGCAGCACGCCACCGGCGGGGCAGGCGCTTTCACTGTTCAACCTTGGCGATGATGCGATGCCGCTGGTACGCCATTACCAGCAACTGCACGCGCAGCTGGGGCAGGGTGGTGGGCTGCAGCCGGAAGAAACCGAGCGCCTGCTGCACGAGCATGTCCAGGCGCTGCTCGGTGCCGGCCCAGCCGATCGGCCCAGTTGCAGCCGCGCCCGCCGCACGCATTACCTGATCGCGCAGCGGGCGGAGAACTTCATGCGCCTCAATCTTCGCCGCAATATCTACATGAATGAAATCTGTGACGCCGCCGGCGTCAGCGAGCGTGGCCTGCGCTATGCGTTCGAGGATCTGTTCGGCACCTCGCCCAATCGCTACCTGTCGATGCTGCGGCTGTGCGCGGCCTGCCGCAGCCTGTCGATGGCCGATTCCAACCGGCGTTCGGTCAAGGCCATCGCCCTCAGTTGCGGGCTGTGGGATCTTTCGCGCTTTGCCGACAACTACCGGAAAGTGTTCGGCGAACTGCCGCGTGACACGCTGATGCGCGCGCCGGCACAGCTCGGCCAGCCAGCCTGAGGGGTATCGGCCGGGCTGCCGCCCGGCACCCGCAGAGGCAAGGGCAACGGCAACTGCCGAAAGCAAAAGCAGGTTTCCTGTGGAATGGCGGGGTGGGTCCGGTTGCGGGGGACGCCGTAAACCCGTCCATGGGGGCTTGGCCGCGGCATCCATGCCGCGGACACCCCCGCAACCGGACCCACCCCGCCTTCGACAGTTTCCCGCGCGCTTTGGATGTAGCGCCGGGCCATGCCCGGCCGAGGGAAAGTCGGATCATCAATTTCTATTTAGATCGAAATAATCACTGAAAATCAAAGATCGATCATGTCGACAGTGAATGCACGACGGCAGATCGAACCGTCGTGGGGAAACTGTCACAGGTGGGGCGGTGCGGGCTTGCAGGACCGTTGGCGCCATGGATGGCGCCATCGAGCCCCATGGACGGGTTTACGGCGTGTCCTGCAAGCCCACACCGCCCCGCCAACCCGCAGAAAACCCAGAGCCGGCTGTTGCTTCGGCTTTGGCTTTTGTTTTCGCCTCTGCGGGTGCCGGGCGGCAGCCCGGCCAGCCCTCCCTGCCGGATTTGCATATGTGGCTGCCGAATCCGGCCGTGGATTTGCCGGAATGCGCGATTGCCCTGCCGGAATGAAGTGCTCAGCCCTCGCTGAAAGGCGCGAAATGTCAGTCACCTGCCTAACGGCAAGTCCACTGACATTCAAGTTGTCCGCCTACGGGGGAAATGCTCATGAACCGCATCTACCGGCGTGTATGGAACCGCCAGCTCAATGCTCTGGTTGTGGCCTCGGAACTGGCCACCGGCGATAGCGGTGGTACCGCACCGCGCGACCGTCGTGCCAGCCTTCTGGTGCCCAGCACCCTGGCCATGGCACTGCTGTGCGTGCTGGCCAGCGGACCTGCGGCGGCGACAGAGGCCAATCAATCGCTGCGCGACCTGCAGGCGCTGGCGGCCAAGTACACCCAGCCGATGCCGGTGAAGGTGGACGCCGAAGTGGCGCTGGCCGTGGCTGCACGACAGGCCCAGGCGAACCCGGCGATCAGTGCCAACGCACGCGTCGGCCTGCAGCTGAGCACAACGTCATTGCCGGTCGTGCGCGACGTGCTGCCGGCCACCGTGCAGGTCAAGCTGGCGGCCGGCGCCGCGCCGCGCCAGGTGCCTGCACCGGTGCTGGGCGCCGACGTGCGCGCCAACATCGGTGTTGGCACTGCAGCCGCTACCCGTGTCGATGCCGCGCTTGCGGCGAACGTCGCACCGGCCGCACAGGCGCCGTTGGGTCTGGCCGCCAACGCGACAGCAAAGGCCGATGTCGGCATCGCCGGCAAGCCGGTTGCCAGCATCGACGCCGGCACCCGGGTTGCCGCGGCAGCGGGTGCCGCGCCGTCCGGCTTGAAGGCGGCCGTGGATGGCAAGGTCGATGCGCAGCTGGTCGTGGCCGGCAATCACATCGAAGGCCAGGGCCAGATCGGTGCCACCGCAGCGGTCACGCTGCCGGCCAAGGAAGAGCTGCCGGGTGACACCGATGACCGCGCGATCACCGCAGCGTTCGATACCGGCGTGGCAGGCAAGGTACGGGTGCAGGGCAAGGACGGCGAGGAAATCGTCGCCGATCGCAATCTCAAGCTGGCCGGCACCGCAACCGTCGCCGCGCAGAACAGCGCGCTTGGCCTGGGCGGCCTGCTCAACGGCGTCGGCACTGCGCTCAACGGCGTTGGCAGCGCGGTCGGCAGCCTGCTCAATGGTGACCTCAACGGCACCGTCGGCAACCTGACCGGCGCCGTCGGTGGCCTGGTCGGCAATACCCTGGGCAGCCTCGGCCTGAGCTCGCCGTCGGCCATTCCGCCGACCAGCCCGAAGGCGCCCGCCGCTGCCGACCCGAACGCGGGCCTGGTGATCGGTACCGGTGGCCTGGTGGGCGGTGTCACCGAACTGCTCGGACCGACCACCGCCAGCCTGTTCGGCGGCACCGGTTACCTGTCCAACGGCAACCTCAAGCTCAGCACCGCCAACGTCATGCAGACCTATTCCACGGTCAACGTGCTCGGCCTGCCGGTGGTCAATGCAACGCCGGTCGGCACCACGCTCAACGGACTGGGTGGCGCGGTCACCGGTGGCAGCTCGCACCTGACCCTGATCGGTGGCGTCACCTCCGACAGCTACATCTACAACATCAACAACGGCAATCCCGGTGGCCTGCTCGGCCTGCTGCTGCCGACGGACTCGCCGGCCTGGGCGGCCAAGTGCCTGGACATCGCGCTGGCGGACATCTCCTGCTGGGCGGTAAACGCAGCGCAGGACTACCAGGTGCTGATGGGCGATGGCGCCTATGCCAACGGCTCCAAGGAAGTGGTGATCGGTGCCAACGCCCGCCATGAGCTGCCCAAGGTCGATGCCAACGTCGCCTTCCCGGGCGCGGGCGCCAATGATCCGAGCGATCCGACCGGCGTTCCCACCGCCGACTATGCAGCACGCATGGGGCACTCGGTGGTGGTCGGCGACAGTGCCAGCGGCACTGCCAACGGGCAGACCCTGCTCGGCGCAGAGAGCACCTCCAACCAGGCCAACTCGGTGGCGCTGGGCTATCGCTCGGCCGCACTGCGCGGCGCGCAGGCCAGCTACAGCGCTTACGGCCTGACCACCGCACAGGTGTCGGCGGGCGAAGTGTCGGTGGGCACCGCAGGCGGCGGCGAGCGGCAGATCACCAACCTGGCGGCCGGCAGCGCCAACACCGATGCCGTCAACGTGGCGCAGCTGAAGGGTGCGATCAGCCAGATCGATGCGGTCGGCGCGGCGGCGGTCACCTATGACCTGGATGGTGCAGGCGACCCCGACTACCGCCGTGTCACCCTCGGCAATGGCACCGGCACCACCACCATCGGCAACCTGGCCGCCGGCGCGGTCAACGCCACCAGCAGCGAGGCGGTCAATGGTGCGCAGCTGTTCGCCAGCAACGACACGATGGCAAAGTTCTTCGGCGGACGCGCAGCGTTCGATCCGCTCACCAGCACTTTCACCGCACCGCTGTTCGAGATCAGCACCATCTCCACCGGTGGCGCCGTGGCCCCGGGGCTGTATGACAACGTCACCGACGCCTTCGATGCGGTGGATGGTTCGCTGGTCAACCTCAACACCCAGATCAACGACATCCGCAACACCGGCACCCGGTACCTGCGGGTGAACTCGACCGGTGCCGACGCCGTGGCCAGCGGCGCCGAAGCAATCGCCGTCGGTGCCGGTGCCAGCGCAACCGCCGCCAACAGCATCGCGGTCGGTGCCGGCAGCCTGGCCGACCGTGCCAACAGCGTGTCGATCGGTGCCGCGGGCGCCGAACGCCAGGTCACCAACGTCGCCGCCGGCACCGCCAGCACCGATGCGGTCAACCTGGGTCAGTTGCAGGCTTCAGAAGAGGGCGCGCTGCGCTACGACCTCAACGGCGACGGCAGCGTCAACTACGCAAGTGCGACGCTCGGCGAGTCCGGCACCGCCACCACGCTGCGCAACCTCGGCCCGGGCCAGATCAGCGCGGCCAGCAGTGAAGCAATCAACGGTGCGCAGTTGTTCGCGGCCAACCAGACGGTGGCCACCCACCTCGGCGGCGGCGCTGCAGTGGATGCCAATGGCGTGGTCACCGCGCCGACCTACACGCTCAACAACGTCGCCGCCAATGGCACGGTCAGCCAGGGCAGCTACAACGACGTCGGCACGGCCTTCGATGCGGTCAGCAATTCGCTGGCCAATGTGGCCGAGCAGACCGATGACCTGGACGCGCGCGCCGTGAAGTACGACGTGGACGGGAGTGGCAACGTGGTCGATACCGTGACCCTCAGCGGTACCGGCGGTGCACCGGTGAAAGTCACCAACGTGGCCGCCGGCAGCATCCTGGCGGGCAGCAGCGATGCCATCACCGGCGACCAGCTGTTCAGCACGCACCAGACGGTGGCCAGCTACTTCGGTGGCAGCACCGTGTACAACGGCAGCACCGGGCTGTGGACCGCGCCGACCTTCAACATCTCCACCATCGCCACCGATGGCACCATCACCGGCAACGACTACAGCAACGTCACCGCTGCGTTCTCTGCAGTGGACGGCTCGCTGCGGGTGCTCAACCAGCGCATCAGCAGCGGCGGCGGCAGCCCGTACCTGGCGGTCAACTCCACGGCTGCCGCAGCCACGGCCACCGGTGCCGAAGCACTGGCGGTCGGCCCGCAGGCCAGCGCAGCCGGTGCGGGCAGCGTAGCGGTCGGCAACGGTGCCAATGCCAGCGCAGGCAACAGTGTTGCGCTGGGTGCCGGTTCGGTGGCCAGCGTCGGTGCGCAGACCGGCTATACCGGTGCCTATGGCCAGGCCGGCGCCAGCAACTCGTCCGGTGAGGTGGCGGTGGGCAGCAGTGGCAGCGAGCGCAAGATCACCCACGTGGCCGATGGCTCCGACGACCACGATGCGACCAACGTCGGCCAGCTGAAGAACGGCGTGAACTACGCCATCGACCAGTCCAAGGCCTACACCGACCAGAAGATCCAGAACATCACCAACGTTGCCGGCAGCTTCCGCGCCAACAACAGCAACAACCTGGCCGATCCGGCCGCCACCGGCGCCAACTCCGCCGCGGGCGGTGCCGGCTCCACTGCGGCCGGGGCCAACTCGACCGCATTGGGCAACGGCTCGCAGGCGCAGGCAGACAACTCGGTGGCGCTGGGTGCGGGCTCGGTCGCCAACCGCGCCAATACGGTGTCGGTGGGTGCAGCCGGTGCCGAACGCCAGGTGGTCAACGTGGCCGATGGTTCGCAGGCGACCGATGCGGTCAACGTGCGCCAGCTGCAGGCTTCGCAGCAGGGCACGATCCGCTATGACACCACCACCAACGGCACCACCAACTACAACAGCGTGACCCTGGGCAGCACCAGCAGCGGCCCGACCACGGTGCGCAACGTCGCTGCCGGCACCGCCGGTACCGACGCGGTCAACGTCGACCAGCTGAAGTCGGGCATGGCGCAGACCCTGGACTGGTCCAAGGCCTACACCGATGAGCGCATGGGCGGCTTCGAACGCGACCTGCGCAAGACCGACAACCGCGCCTCGGCCGGTATCGCCTCGGCGATGGCAACCGCATCGCTGCCGCAGCCCAGCGAAGCCGGCCGCAACATGGCCTCGATCGCCGCCGGCAGCTACAACGGCGAATCCGGCGTGGCCCTGGGCATCTCCGGTGTCTCCGAGGGCGGTCGCTGGATCTACAAGTTCAGTGGTTCCACCAACAGCCGCGGCGAGGCCGGTGTGGCCGTCGGTGCCGGCATCCAGTGGTGATCGCCTGCGCCGGGTCGCATTCGCGGCCCGGCGCAGCGGGCAACGTCTACAGGGGGAATGACATGAAACCGCATCGCATCGCTCGCAGTGGCCGCGTCGCCGCCACGCTGGGCCTGATCCTGGCCGCAGGGCTGCTGGTTGCCTGCCGCAGCCACGCACCGGCCGCCGACGGCCTGGCCGACAGCACCGCCGTCACCTTCCCGGAGGCCAGCAAGGCATCGCTGAAGGAAGGCATCTATCCGGATATCGCCGACCTGCGCCGGTTCGCACCGGGCATGAGCAAGCGCCAGCTGTACACGTTGCTCGGCACCCCGCACTTCAACGAAGGCATGTGGGGCGTGCGCGAGTGGAACTACCTGTTCAACTTCCGCACCGCACAGGGCGCGGAGTACTTCACCTGCCAGTTCCAGGTGCGCTTCGACAACAAGGGCATCGCCCAGGGCGGCTACTGGAAGCCTGAATCGTGCGCAGCGGTCCTCGACCCGCCGCGTCCGCCGCCACCGCCGGCGCCGGCGCCCTTGCCGGAGCAGCCGCTGCGGCTGGCTGCCGATGCACTGTTCGGCTTCGACAGTGCCGTACTCAGTGCCAGCGGCCAGCAGGCCGTGCAGGGTGTACTGGCGCAGGTGCGTGAGGCCAGCCAGGTGCAGTCGATCCAGGTGGTCGGCTACACCGACCGCATCGGCAGCGCTGCCTACAACCAGACGCTGTCGCAGCGACGTGCCGAGGCGGTGCGCATGGCGCTGGTACAGGGCGGCGTATCCGCGGCGAGCATCAGCGCTGAAGGGCGGGGTGCGGCCGAACCGCTGGTGCAGTGCGACCAGCGCAACCGGCGCGAGCTGATCGCCTGCCTGGCGCCCAATCGCCGGGTGCAGATCGCGGGCGTGGCCCGATCGCACTGAATCCCCGCGCCGGGGCGTGCCCCGGCATCCCGAGTCCCCCCTGTCCTGCCGGCAGGACGTGGAAACGTCTCCCCCGTTTTCCACGCCTGCCGGTGGGCAGGTTTCTTCCCTGGTGCACCTGATGAATGCCCAATTCCTGCCCTTGTCCATGAAGACGGAAGCCACTCTCAGCGTGTACGGCCAGCTCGGCAACCATGCGGTCGTGCGCATTCCCGGGCGCCGGCTGCCGGGCCTCATCCTGCAGGCCGACACCGTTGCCGGCTTCCTCACCCAGCTGCAGGAAGCACAGGCGTGCCTGCGCAGCGGCCGCGCGCAGCGTGCCGACGCCGAGCTGGACATGCTGGTCGACATGCTCGAGCAGTGGTACGCGCTCATCGAATCGCGCCTGGCCGATGCCGGCGAGGCCTTGTAGAGAAACAGGGGACGGAGGGCATCAAGTCGTTTCCCGCACAACCGGGGCATGAACGACTTGATCCCCTCCGTCCCCTTTTCTGTTGCTATGCGCAGGCGCGGATCATCCAGCAGGCGGTTTCCACCCGCACACGGTCACCGTCGATGAACGGTGCGAACGCGGTCAGCGCCTGCTGCAGCAGCGCTTCGGCGCGTGCGGCCGGCAACGCACGCAGGGCCAGACCCACAGGTCCGAGCTGGCCGACGTAGCTGGCCAGCGCATCACGGCTGAGGAAGCAGGTCAGGTCCAGCGGCGCGATGTCCACGTCCTGCCATCCGGCACGCTGCAGCAGCCGGCGCACCCGTTCGCCATCGGCGAAAGCGAACTGCCCCGGTGCACCGGGTACCCGCGCCGGCAGCACCAGCTGGTCTGCAAGGGCGTGCTCGGCGGTGGTCATGAACGGATTTTCCTGCGCGCTGCGCCAGGCGATGCAGCGCAGGCCCGCGCCCGTTCGGGCGGCACGGTGCAGGTTGGCGAAGGCGGCCTGCGTGTCCTCGAAGAACATCACCCCGAAGCGCGACTGGATCCAATCGTAGCGCGCCGTTGCGAAGGGATGGCGCTGGGCATCGGCAACGATGAAGTCGACCCCGCGCCCGATCGCGGCGGCGCGCTGGCGGGCCAGGTCAAGCATCGGTGCGGAGATGTCCACGCCCGTGCAATGGGCGTCAGCGCGTGCTGCGGCGGCGCTCAGCGTACTGGCGCCGGTGCCACAGCCCACGTCCAGCAGTTCCGTGACGGTAACCGGCAGCTCGTCGCGCAGGGCATCGGCCATCGGTTGGAACAGGTCGTCCAGCAGGGTCTGCTGCGCGACCCAGTTCTCGCCGGCGGCGCCGTTCCAGAGCGTGTTCTGATCGAGCGGGAGTGAATCGTCCATGGGCTTGCCTTGCGCGGGGAGTGCGACCATGGTGGCGCTTGAAGCCCACTTGAGGTCAATCACGATGCAGGAACTGGATATCGGTGAGGTGGTCCGCCGCAGTGGCGTGCCGGCCTCCACGCTGCGCTACTACGAGCAGCTCGGCCTGTTGCAGGTGCTGGGGCGTCGCGGCCTGCGCCGGCAGTACCACGAACAGGTGCTGGAACGGCTGGCACTGATCGGCCTGGGGCAATCGGCAGGCCTGTCGCTGCAGCAGATCGGCGCAGCGATGCCGCAGGGGGCAGGGCTTGCACTGGATCGCACGGCATTGCTGGCCCGGGCCGATGCGCTGCAGCAGCAGATCCGCAGATTGCAGCGGGCTCAGGATCGGCTGCGGCGGGCTGCCGCCTGTCCACACGCCGAGGATGCTCGGCGCTGCGCCTCGTTCCGCAGGTTGCTGCGAGCGCAGCAGCGCGTAGCGCGCGGATGAACTGCCGACACCCGCTCAATCGCGGGTGCTGACTTCCCAGGTGGCATGCAGCACGCCCGGCACCTGTTCCATCCGCGCCAGCACCACGTCCAGTTCGTCGGCGCTGACCGCGGTGCTGACCAGCACTGCGATCACATCAGTGGGCGCATCGGCGTGCTCCACCAGTTGCACGTCGCCAACGGGGTACTGCGCGGCTTCCAGCGCATCGACCAGGCGCTCGCGCACGCGCGGCACCGCGTCGGCATCCACGCTCAGGCGCACTTCGTAGGTCGCTTCGCTGGCGGCTTCGTTGATCGGGATGCGATTGATCGCGTTCACCAGTGGCCGCAGCAGGGTATTGCCGGCGATGATCAGTACGGTCAGCAGCACGCCTTCGGCCAGCATGTCCGCGCCGGTGCAGCTGCCCACGGCAGCCGAGCACCACAGCGTCGCGGCGGTGTTCAGGCCGCGCACGTTCATGCCTTCCTTCATGATCACGCCGGCGCCGAGGAAGCCGACGCCCGAGACGACGTAGGAGATGACCCGCACGGCCTCGGCGCTGCCGGCGATGCGCATGCCCAGGTCAACGAAGGCGGCAGCGCCGACAGCCACCAGCACGTTGGTGCGCAGGCCAGCGGTGCGTTGCCGGTACTGGCGTTCGGCGCCGATCAGGGTGCCGAGCACGAACGCCGCCAGCAGGCTGACCACGGTGTCGGCGAAGGGGCCGGGCTGGAAGGTTTCAATGAAGCGCATGGCCGCAGTCTACCTCCCGCAGGTGACAGTAGAACCACGCCACGCGTGGAGGGGCAGGGGGCAGGGGGCATCATCCACGCATGGCGTGGATCTACTCGTCGACGCGCTCGCCCATCATTTCGCGCTGGCGCTTGTCCAGTTCCTCCGCATAGCGCTTGCGCACGAATGCTTCAGACACCACGCCCAGCACCTGGCCATCGTCGGCCACCACCGCCAGCTCGTCGGCCTGGGTCTGGTCGAACCGCTGCATCACGGTCACCACGTCGGCGCTGGCGGCAAGTGCCACGTCGCGGTTCTCGGCGAACGTACCTACGACGTCCTCGGGCTTCACGCCGTCGCCGAACAGGCGCGGAATCTGCACGATGCCAGCGTAGTGGCCTTCACTGTCGATCAGGATCACCCGGCTGCCCGAGCCCAGCGGGAAGCGCTGGCGGAAGGCGGCGGCATCGAGGTCGGCCGGGGCGGTGGCCACACCCTTGCGCATCATCCGCCCGGCATTGAGGTTGTGCACCCAGCCGATGTCACGTGCGCTCTTGATGGTTTCCCCGCGCAGGTGCATGCGCCAGGTCGAGAAGGAATAGCCGAACCACTGCCGCACCAGGGTGCTGGACACCAGCACGGCGCTCATCACCACGCTGGTCAGCAGGAAGTCGTGGGTGCCTTCCAGCACCAGCATGGCCATGGTCATCGGTGCGCCAACCACCGCCGCGGCCAGTGCAGCCATGCCTGCCAGCGCTGCCGACGTGGCGTCGACCACAGGAACGCCGGTGGCCATCGCCAGCAGCCCGGCAAACAGCGTGCCGACCAGGGTGCCCATGAACAGCGAGGCGAAGAACAGGCCGCCGCGGAAACCGAAGCCCAGCGAAATGCCGGAGGCCAGGCATTTCAGCGTCAGCAGCCCGCCGATCCAGATCAGCGGCAGATGGGTGGTCAGGTCCAGGTGCAGCGCTCCGTGGCCGGACGACAGTACCTGCGGGCTGGCCAGGGCCAGCGGAATCAGCAGCAGGCCGCCCACCACCGGGCGCCCCCACAACGGCAGCGGGCTGCGCTTGACCGTGCCTTCGATGGAGGCGATCAGGCGCATCACCACGATGCCGACCATCGCACAGCAGCAGCCGAGCAGGCCGTAGATCGCATAGTCGGCTGCGCGCACGTCGATGGTCGATGCCGCCGGCAGCAGATAGGCGTCCACGCCGGCCTGGTCGGCAACGAAGGCGCCGGCCAGCGCGGCCACCGCAACCGGCGCGAGTGCCGCCGGCGTATAGGCACCGATGACGATCTCGAAGGCGTAGAACGCCCCGGCCAGCGGTGCACCGAAGGCCGCGGCGATCGCACCGGCCGCACCAGCACCGACCAGGATGCGCACGTCGTTGCGGCGCAGGCGCATCACCCGCCCCAGCTGCGAGCCGCTGCCGGCGCCCATCTGCGTGTAGGACGCCTCCAGTCCGACCGAAGCACCGCAGCCATTGGAGACCAGGGTCTGGGTCAACACGATCAGGTTGTCGCGCATCGACATGCGGCCGCCATGCAGTGCGTTGGCTTCCACGGCATCCAGCAGCGGGCGTTTCAGGCGCGTGGCAGCCAGGCTGACCAGGCCCACCACCAGGCCACCCAGCGGCAGCACCAGCAGGGCAGTCCAGGTCAAAGCGGGCAGCGAGCTCAGGCGCATGCCCTCGTCCAGCCCATACAACGCCGTCTGCAGGGTGCGTGCCAGCCCAGCCTGCAACAGGGTCAGGCCGCCGGCGATCAGCCCGACCACCAGCGCCAGGGCGATGAACCACAGGTCGCTGCCGCGCAGGCGCAGGCGCAGGCCCTGGAAGGCCAGATGCAGGCGCGATGGCGAAGCGGTGGAGGACATGGTGGCGGCATGATACGCCGCCACCGTGAGCGCTACCGTCACCGCATCAGGCGGTTGCCATGCTCAGAAGCGGTAGCGGCCCTGCAGGTAGAACGTGCGCGGCGCGGCCACCATGCGCCCGGCGTTGCCATCCACGTTGCGGGTGTACCAGCGCTTGTCGGCCAGGTTGTTCACGCCCACCGCGACCTCGCTGTCGGCCAGCCAGCGCAGCTGCCAGGCGGCCTGCGCGTTCCACAGGCGTACGCCGGGTACACGGCCTACGCGCGCGTCGGCGGCTTCTTCCCAGGTGTTGGCGGCATCGGAGAACTGGCCGCTCTGGTGGGTGCTGGACACGTTGAAGGTCCAGCCGGCCAGCGCATAACGGGCGCCGACGCTGTCGGTATCGCGCGCGTAGAACGGCACATCGAGGCCGCGGTTGTCGCCGGACTGCTGGATGGCCTTGGTCCAGGTGTAGTTCGCGTACAGTTCCAGCCCGGCCAGCGCGCTGCTTTCGGCAAAGCGGTACTCGATCGCGCTTTCCACGCCCTTGTGGTCGGTGGCGCCGATGTTCTGGAAGGTGGGCGGGGTGATGCCCGGCACCTGCAGGATCTGGTTGTCGAAGCGCATCTTGAACACGGTCACTTCCGCACGCAGCCCGCCATCCTGCCAACGCGCGCCCAGCTCGGTGGTCCTGGCGATTTCCGGGTTCAGCGGATTGGTCGCGCTCTGCGAGTTCAACTGGATGTTCTGCACCGGCCCGAACGAGGTGGTGTAGTTGCCGAACACGGTCAGCTGCGGGGTCAGCAGGTAGGCGACGTTGAGCGAGGGCAGGGCCTTGTCGTTGCGGCTGCTGAAGGTCGCGCCGCCGCCGGCCTGGCGGCGGTCCATGTCGATCCACTCCATGCGCACGCCGGGCGTGATCCGCCACTGGCCGATGGCGATGCGGTCATCAACGTAGAACGAGTGCGCATCGGTGGCGTTGTCGAAGCGGGTGGTCGCGCCGGTCGCACCGGTACGGCGGGTAACGGTGTAGCTGCGGTCGTTGCCACGCTCGCGCAGGAAGCGGTAGCCGGCGGTGATGTCGTGCACGCTGCTGCCCCAGTGCAGGCGCTGGGTGTAGCGCGGCTCGATGCCGAGCACACGGTAGTCGCGCGGCTGCACCGTGATCTGTGTGTTGGCCGCGTTGATCAGCGAACTGGCCCGGTTGCTTTCGTTGTAATACGCCAGCACCTCGAACTCGCTGTTCTCCGACAGCGTGTTGGTGTAGCCCAGGTCGATGCCGGTGCGATGGCCCTTCCAGAAGTCGGACGGGCGGGTGTTCTGGAACGGATCGGCCTGGTACTGGGCGCGGGTCAGGCCGCCCGGAGTCAGAGAGCGCACGTCGTAGTACGACAGCTTGGCACGCAGCTCCTGCTGTGCGTCGATGGCATAGGCGAACTTCAGCGCCAGATCATCGAAGCGGTCATCGCTGCCCTGGCGCCAGCCGCGGCCGTCCTGCCCCGAATACAGCAGGGCCATGCCCAGGCCGTTGTCGGCGGTGCCGCCGAGGAACGTGTTGTACTGGGTGCTGTCGCCGCCGCCGTGGTCGTAAGCGCTGTAGCGCACGCCGGCCTCGCCGTGCAGGCCGGCCGCAGTCGGAATCGCGCGGGTGCTGAAGTTGATGATGCCGCCGACATTCTGCGGCCCGTAGCGCACCGCACCGCCGCCGCGTACCACGTCGATCGATTCGATATTGGCCAGGCTGGCCGGGGCGAAGGAGAGCTGTGGCTGGCCGTACGGCGCAACCGCCAGTGGCACGCCGTCCAGCAGGACGGTCGAGCGCGGCGAGTAACGGCCGGTCAGGCCGCGCACGCCGATGTTGAGCGAGACCGAGCTGCCAGCGGTGCCGGAGTTGTCGGTGACCTGCACGCCGGGAATGCGGCGCATGGCATCGCCCAGGCTGGCGGCGCCGCTGGCCTCGATGCGCTGGCGATCGACCACGGTACGCGCGCCAGCGAAGCTCTTGACGCTGTCGTGCAGGCCGGTGCCCAACCAACTGCCCGACACCTGGATGCTGTCGAGCGTGGTCGCGCTGTCCTGCGCGAGCGCGCTGGTGACCGGGAACACGCACAGGGCGAGGGCGGCAGCCAAGGGCAGGCGGGCCGGTTGCGGGGCAGGAATGGACATCGGTGCGGGGCGTGGAGGGTCGTAAATGAGAATTATTGCTGATTCCATTCGCCATTGGAATCGGTCCGCCGTTCAGCGCTTTGGCCCGGTGGTAAAGTGGCCGATTGCCTCCTGACCCGCTGAGAACTGCCATGTCCACTGCTGCTTTCTACCCCGTCGGTACCCCTGGCCAGCCGTGGGGCGTTGCGGAAAGGGAGCAGTGGCGTGCGCGCCAGCAGCGCCTGCGCCGTTACGACGAGGAGGTGCTGCCGCGCATCGATGCACTGGCCGGGCACTTCGACAAGGTGGCCTACGGCCAGCTCGACTATGCAGGCGAGACCTACACCCTGTTCGCCCTGCGCAGCCGCGACTGGAACCCGGCGTTGCCGGCCGCGCTGGTGACCGGCGGCGTGCATGGCTACGAGACCAGCGGCGTAATGGGCGCGCTGGAGTTCCTCGAAAAACATGCCGCCCACTACGCCGGCAAGGCCAACCTTCTGGTCGCGCCGTGCGTGAATCCGTGGGGCTTCGAGCGCATCAACCGTTGGAACTTCGATGCGATCGACCCGAACCGCAATTTCCGCGCGGACGGCCCGGCCCGTGAATCGACGGCGCTGATCGAACTGATCGCACCGTTGAAGGGCCAGTTCGTGCTGCACATCGACCTGCACGAAACCACCGACAGCGACGAGAGCGAGTTCCGTCCCGCACTCGCCGCGCGCGATGGCAAGCCGTTCGAACCGGGCCTGATTCCCGATGGCTTCTACCTGGTGGACGACAGCGGGAATCCGCAGCCGGCCTTCCAGCAGGCCGTGGTCGCCGAAGTGGAGAAGGTGACCCATATCGCACCGGCCGACGACAAGGGCGAGATCATCGGTTCTCCGGTGGTCGCGCATGGCGTGATCGAGTACGCGCTGGTGCCGCTGGGCCTGTGTGCGGGCATCACCGGGGCGAAGTACACCACCACCACCGAGGTCTACCCGGACAGCCCGCGCGCGACGCCGCAGCAGTGCAACGATGCGCAGGTCGCGGCGGTGTGCTCGGCGCTGGATTACGCGCTCGCCCATCGTTGATCGGTAGCGCCGGCCGCTGGCCGGCAACCACGGGGCAAGGGGATGCCGGCCAGCGGCCGGCACTGCCTCACCCCAACGCCACGGCCCACCACAACGCCGCCGGCCCCGGCGGCGTATCGCGGCGCCACACCAGGTCGCTGTGGATGCGGCGCGGCCAGCCCGGCACGCGCAGTTCCAGCAGGCGGCCCCGGTCGTAGCGCTGCACCAGCGCACGCGGCAGTTCGGCCCAGCCGATGCCGTCCTCGGCCATCTCCATCACCATCAGGTAGTCCGACGCGGTCCATGCCGGCCCGCTGATCGGCGGTGCGTGGTCGACCTGCGCACTCAGCCGCACCTGCCGGTGCCGGGCCAGTTGCGCCGCCGCACGCACGCCGGCCTGCGCCAGCGGATGGTCGCTGGCCACGTACACCGCCAGTTCGCTGTGGTGGGCCAACGGCTGGGCCATCAGCGCATCGGGGTACTGCGCCTGCCGCGGCAGCAGGCCCAGCCCGGCGCGGCCAGCATCCACCAGTTCCAGCACGTCGCGCCCCTCGGCATCCAGCCATTCCAGCTCGATCTCGGGAAATGCCTCGGCAAACCGCTGCAGCACACGTTGCGCCGGATCGAGCTGGTAGACATCGGAGAACACCACGGTCAGGCGTGGCTCCACGGGTGCGGCCAGGCGCACGCTCAGTTGCTGCAGGCGCGCGTCGGCGGCAAGGATTTCCTGCGCGTGGCCCAGCACCTGCCGGCCGGCGTCGGTCAGCTGCGGATAGCGGCCGCTGCGGTCGAACAGAACCATGCCCAGGTCCGCTTCCAGATGGGCAATGGCAGTGCTGACCGTGGACTGGGTCTTGCGCAGCCGGCGGGCGGCCGCCGAGAAGGAGCCCAGCGCGGCGGCCTCGACGAAGGCCTGCAGGGATTCGGGAGAATAGGGCATTGATCCATCGCTCCTGTCGATGGAATCCATTTTGATACCACCGTAAAAGACGATGATACTGACCGCCGTCGCCCCTGTCTGCGCGGGCGTTCCGGATCATCCACGCACGGCGTGGATCTACTGATGACGTGGCGCGGTCCCCGTCCCGCAAGGAGCTTCACATGTCCTGTACTGTTCCCGCCCGTGGCGCCTTCGTCGCCTGGGCCTGCCTGACCGTGGCGATCGTCGCCGAAGTGGTCGGCACGTCCTTCATGGCCCATGCCGCCCGCGATGGCGGCTGGACCGGCTATGTGGTGATGGCCGCCGCGCTGGCGCTTTCCTATTACTTCCTGGCGCTGTCGGTGCGCCGCATCGCCGTCGGCGTGGCCTATGCGGTGTGGGAAGGCCTGGGCCTGACCCTGCTGACCGTGGTCGGCATCAGCGTGTTCGGTGAGAGCCTGTCGCTGCAGCAGCTGGCCGGTCTGGTGCTGGCGGTGGTCGGCATCGTCTGTGTCACCCTCGGGGAGGCACACTGATGAACTTGATGGCCTTGTTTTTCGTGATCTGCTCGGCGCTGATCGATGTGGCCGCCAACATGATGGTGGCCAAGTCCGATGGCTTCCGTCGCTGGCGTTGGGGTGTCGGCGCCATCGTGCTGGTCTGGATCGCCTTCGCTCTGCTGGGCCAGGCCGTGCGCTACATGGACCTGGCCACCGCGTATGCGATGTGGGGCGCGATCGGCGTGATCGGCACGGCCACGTGTGGTCGCCTGTTGTTCGGCAACCGCCTGCGCCTGATCGGTTGGATCGGCATCGGCCTGGTCACGGCGGCCGTGCTGCTGCTCAGTACGGCGTGATCTGTCGTGGTGCGGCTGTTCGTTTCAGCTCCATGGCGCAGTTGCGGTGGAATTCATCCACCCACTTCAGTCAACGTTACGGGCGGATTCCAGCTGGCCCGCAGGATAATCGCCCGTCATCGCGGCACTAATCAGGCGCGCCCGTTTGGTCCGTGGATTGTCATCGACGTATTGAGTGCACGCTTCCTGGAAAGCCTTCGCTGCCTCGAGATCCGGATGTTCGCAATTGGGGATGATGTTCGCGCACCTGTTTAGCATCGCGGGTACGACATAACGCATATCCGCAGCATCCATGGACCCCAGCTGTTCAACGAAAGAAGACCGGGTAGTTGAGAGTTTCAGGACTGGTGCGTATGCGAACCCTCCGGTAGCCAGGGCGTGCATCCTATCGTCTTTCACTGCTGGCCTTGTTGAGGCCCCTTCCGGAGGTGGGTGCTGCAGGGACGCCAGGACGTTGAGGATTGCCGGGTGGTAGTTCTGCGAGGTGAATTCGCGGGGTTGCCGTTCCAGCGTGGTTCTGAAAGTGGACAGGGCCGGTGAGGCGGATTGCAGCACTTCCGGGCCTCCGATCAGTTCCAGCGTCTGCAGGATGTGGCTGAGAAGATGCGGATCACCGAAACTGGCCGATTCCGTGCACAATTCCAGACAATAATCCAGCGCTTCCTCGTCGCTCCAGTCGATGTCCCAGAAGTAATCGTTTCGAACCGCGATGGATTCGAATTGCAGCTCGCTAACACGCTCGGTCGTGCACCTTCTGTCCAGCACCGATGCTATGCGCTCGCTGGGCATGGCGCCAGTACGAAGAAAGAGATCTATGCTGTCGATGAATTCGTTATCGGGGTCGATGAGCAGAGTGCTGCAAGCGTTTCTGAATTGATCATGCTGCTTGATGCTGCCGGTCCGGTCGGGAGCGATCTTGGCCATCACCCCTTGCTGCCCCAATGCGTGAAGATTGGCGCCCATCATCAGTATGAATGATGCAAGGAATTCCCGAAGCGGCTTGCCTTGTGAATACTTCTTTTCGCCCAGCCAATCAATTTCCAGTGCGATCCGCCTGATCGCCCTGATATTGGTGATGCCGCAGCCAGTGATCAGGGGGGTAATCATCCCAGCCAGATGATGACCGGGAAGTGCGATGGCCGTGGACTCCTGCGGGGTTGGAGAGTAGAACAACTCCCGGTCAATTATCTTCTCGCGGATCTGCATCCACTTCGTGTGATCTTTCAGCCGCTCGCTGTTCATTATTAGGATGACTCGGCAAGCGCTGAGTTCCATCAGCTCGTCGATGAAGCCAGCGACTTCGTCGATATCCAGATCAGGATGCTTTCGTTCAAGGTCATCGAGAACGATCACCTTTCCGCGGACAGCGCTCCTGAAGGCGATCAACGCAAGATCATTGGCAATGGCCGCTCCGGAATAGAGCTTTTCAATGGCTGCACCATAGACATCGCGATCGGCTTTCGTTCTTCTCGCCAGCCAACCGCGGATCCCTCCCTGCTCAGCGACGATGTTGTCGAGCAGGGTCAGTTTCAGGTTGTTGATGCTCTTGACGCTGAAGAGCGAGGCAAATGCCGCTTCCCGCCTGTTCGCTTTGAGCGTCGAACGAACGCAGTGTGTCTTCCCTGTCCCCCATGGTCCCGACACAGACATCGCACGAACAGATTTGCTGAGCAGAGCCGCTCTCAATTGATCGGCCAACTGTGAATACGCCTCGGTGCTGATCAGTACGCTATCCACTTGGGCCTCCGTGCCGTCTGTCTGTCATTTGTCGATGGTTTGTAACGTCCAAGATTATCAGCATTTGTTGGGCCGGCTACGCTCGGTCATGCCCGCCTGCCATTGCGACAGACGGCGGGCTGGCCGACACTCGGACTTTCCCGCAACGGAGTGCCCGCATGTTCAGTCACGTCACCGTCGGAACCAACGACATGGCGGCTTCCCGCCGCTTCTACGATGCCTTGTTCACTGCCATCGGCGGTCGTGCAGGCGTGTTCGATGACGAGGGCAAGCTGGCCTATATCAAGGATGGACGGATGTTCATGGTCATCCCGCCCATTGATGGCGAGGCGGCGTGCCATGCCAACGGCGGCACCATCGGCTTTGCGCTGGCAGACCCGCAGGCGGTGCATGCCTGGCAGGAAGCGGGGGTCGCCCACGGCGGTACCGCGGTGGAAGACCCGGCCGGCGTGCGGCACAAGGCCGGGCGCCAGTTGTACCTGGCCTACCTGCGTGATCCCGACGGCAACAAGCTGTGCG
>Ga0308161_1000490_pt1 | contig 62622 bp, 54 predicted proteins | sample PhyFR2_FD_201034 | JGI IMG/M metagenome (GOLD analysis project Ga0308161, IMG submission 201034) | Phyllosphere microbial communities from UC Gill Tract Community Farm, Albany, California, United States - DLSLF.R2 | ecosystem: Host-associated > Plants > Phyllosphere > Unclassified | place: USA...
CTGAAAAAAGTCTCGCTGCACATCAACGAAGGCGAAACCGTCAGCCTGATCGGCTCCAACGGCGCGGGCAAATCCACGCTGCTGATGTCGATCTTCGGCCAGCCTCGGGCAGAGTCGGGGCAGATTCTGTACAACGGCGTCGACATTACCCACAAGTCATCCCACTACATCGCCTCCAATGGCATCGCGCAGTCGCCGGAAGGGCGGCGGGTATTCCCTGACATGACCGTCGAGGAAAACTTGCTGATGGGCACCATCCCCATCGGCGACAAGTACGCCCAGGAAGACATGCAGCGCATGTTCGAGCTGTTTCCAAGGCTCAAGGAGCGGCGTACCCAGCGGGCCATGACCATGTCCGGTGGCGAGCAGCAAATGCTCGCCATCGCCCGTGCACTCATGAGCCGGCCCAAGCTGTTGCTGCTGGACGAGCCGAGCCTGGGGTTGGCGCCGATTGTGGTGAAGCAGATCTTCGCCACACTGCGCGAACTGGCCGCCACTGGCATGACCATCTTCCTGGTGGAGCAGAATGCCAACCACGCACTGCGCTTGTCGGACCGGGCGTATGTGATGGTCAACGGCGAGATTCGCCTTACAGGCACGGGTAAGGAGCTGCTGGTGAACGAGGAAGTGCGCAACGCCTACCTCGGCGGCCACTGATCTAAATCACAACGCAGTACCCCTGTGGGAGGGGGCTTGCCCCCGATAGCGGTGTGCCAGTTTCAGCTGTTCTGACTGACAAATTGCTATCGGGGGCAAGCCCCCTCCCACATTTGTTTTGTGGTGTTCACAAGACCGATCCCAAATTGTGGAAAACAAATCCAGCCCTCCTCCAAAGCGCGACATATAGCCGCCGCAAATCCCTGTTTTGTCACACTTTTGACTTGTCCCCATCCACTGTGGAACCGGCTGTGGGTAACGTGGGAGTAGCTGGCTGAACGCCTTTAAAACCGTGGCCTGTAGCGCGTCGGTTGTTTTTTGATCAGCCGCTTTTTGGCGACCGGCCGAGGGGTTTGTCAACCTGTTTAAAGACACAGGTATATGACCGAAATATGACCCTTCAGCCTGTGGATAAGTCTGTGATTAAACTCTGGAAAGACCTCCGCAGAGGCCGGAATGACTGGCCTGGAGCCATGGTCTGGATTTTCCCTCTGTCGACAGGCCTACATACGCCCTCGCCAAGGTCAAGCAAAAAACTTTCTAAAACCGCCTGAAAGCCTTGTACACAGCGGCTTGCGGTGTTTTGCACTTGCCCCCAAAGACTGTGGGCGCAGTTGTGGATAACCTGCGCGTATATGGCTGCAGGCCACGGTTCATATAGCGTTGCTTGAGGTGATCAAAAAGTGATCAGTTGTAGATGAAGGTGTGCGCTTAGCGGTTGCCGCGACGGCGGTGTAAGGGCATTCTGCTGGCTGTTTTTTTTCCCGATGCCCGCAAGGAGAACACCATGTCCGACACGCTGTTTATTACTGGCGCAACCTCAGGTTTTGGCGAAGCCTGCGCCCGTCGTTTTGCTGATGCCGGTTGGAAACTGGTGCTCACTGGCCGTCGTGCCGAACGTTTGAATGCCTTGGTTGAAGAGCTTTCCAAGCAGACTGAAGTGCACGGCCTGGTCGTGGACGTGCGTGACCGCAAGGGCATGGAAGACGCCATTGCCAGCCTGCCGCCATCGTTCGCCACACTGCGTGGCCTGATCAACAACGCCGGCCTGGCCGTGGGCACTGATCCTGCGCCCAAGTGCAGCCTCGACGATTGGGAAACCATGGTCGACACCAATATCAAAGGGCTGCTGACCACGACCAATCTGCTGCTGCCGCGCTTGATCGCTCACGGTCGTGGCGCCGGGATCATCAACCTGGGTTCTATCGCCGGTAACTACCCTTACCCTGGCAGCCACGTATATGGCGGCTCCAAGGCGTTCGTGAAGCAGTTCTCCCTGAACCTGCGCTGCGACCTGCAAGGCACAGGCGTGCGCGTGACCAACATCGAGCCAGGGCTGTGTGAGAGCGAGTTCTCGCTGGTGCGCTTCGGCGGTGACCAGGCGCGTTACGACGCCACCTACGCCGGCGCTGAGCCGATCCAGCCGCAGGACATTGCCGACACGATCTTCTGGGTGATGAACACCCCGGCGCACGTCAACATCAACCGCTTGGAGCTGATGCCGGTGAGCCAGACCTGGGCCGGGTTTGCGATTGAGCGGGGCGGTAAGTAAGACTTTAAGCCGAGTCGCTGCCATCGGGGGCTTGCCCCCGATGACGTCAAATCGGCCAAAACAGGCCATAAGGTACACTCCCCCCCTGAAAACCCCACCGCACCCAGCGGTTCAAAGGTTTTGACGGGAGGAAATGTGAGTAACCGAGGTGAGCAGGCACTGCTCAAACAATCGACGATTCTGATGTTCGCGGTCGCGATCGCCGGGATCGTCACGGGTGTGATATCCGGCGCCCAATCCATTCTGTTCGACGGCTTTTTCTCGCTGATCGCCACCGCCATCAAGGTGTTGATGCTGATCACGGCCAAGCTGATCGCCAAGAAAAGCAACGCGCGCTTCCAGTTCGGCTATTGGCACCTGGAGCCCTTGGTGCTGCTGATCGAAGGCAGTTTTCTGTTGTTGATCGCCATCTACGCGTTCCTCAACGGGGTGTTCGGCATTATCAATGGCGGGCGCGAGATCGAGTTGGGCCTGGTGATCATCTACGCGGCAGTGTTTACCGTCGTAGAATTCGCCTACTTCTTCTACGTGCGCTACCGCAACCGCACGCTCAAATCATCGTTGATCCAGTTCGACAACATCAGTTGGCTGGTGGACGCGATGCTGTCGGTGGGGTTGCTGATCAGCTTTCTGGCGGCGCTGTTGCTCAAGTCACAGGGCTATGACGAGTGGGCGGTGTATGTCGACCCATTGATCCTGATCCTGCTGGCCCTGAGCATGCTGGCGCCGGCCTTCAAGATCCTGCGCCCGGCGTTGCGCGAGGTGCTGGGGATTGCTCCCGACCACCTGGACGACAAAGTGCGCGAAGTGATGGATGCGGCCCAGGCCAAACATGGTTTCGACGACTACGTGTCCTACGTGCAGAAGCACGGGCGGGCGCGGTTTATCGAGATTCATGTGGTGCTGCCGGCGGATTACCCGGTGGCTAACGTCGCCACGCTGGACAGGCTGCGCGAAGAGATATCCACAGGGCTCGGCACGCCGGATGCAGCGCGCTGGTTGACGATCAGCTTTACGGGTGACCGTAAGTGGATTGCGTGAGGCCCTGATAGCAGGTCGCCAAGTGATACGGTGTGGTCGACGGCATGTCCCGTCGGCTCACGGCGCCGTCGGCGTCCAGGCATTCGTTCCAGCCTTTTGCATGCAAGAAGTGCTGTTGCAGCGCCAGCAATTGGCGTTGCAGCACCGCTTCGCTATTGGGCCGCAAGGTCAGCGCCCGCAGGTACTCGGCCTGGGCCCAGATACGTTGGGTCGCGTCACGCACAGTACCGTCAAGGGCGAGCATGCCGCTGACTGCGCCGGTTAACGTATCCACACCCTTCTGCTCGGCGTAGGCAAATGCCCGGGTCAGTGAGGCATGCAACGGCGTGCCGCGTAATACGGACGACGATTCCAGCAAGAAGAACCACTCGAACTGATGCCCTGGCTCGAACCAGTTATCCACAGCACCCAGCGGTTTTTCCATCATCACGCCCTGCTGGCGATCGATGAAACGCTGCTGCATGGCCGTCGCCAAGGCCAGCAACGCCGCTTGTACCTCGGCGTCTTCACGCACCGCGAGGGTGGCGAGAAAGCCTTCGGCCAGGTGCATCAACGGATTTTGCAGCGGACCGGACTTGAGGGATGACCAGTTACGCTCCAGCACCGCCTCATACAGGCCATCGCCCGTGGCGAAACGCTCAGCGACCACTTCGAGGGCCGCATTGAGTACCGATTCGACCAACGGTTCGCGCACTTTGGCCCAGTAGTGGGCGCAGGCGAAGATGATGAAGGCGTGGGTGTAGAGGTCTTTGCGTTTATCCAGCGGCTGCCCGGCCGGGTCGATGCTGTAGAACCAGCCGCCGTGCTCGGCGTCGTGGAAGTGCCGTTGCAGGGAACGGAACAGCGCAGCGGCACGTTCTTCGGCGAAGGCCGCGTCGGGTTCGCCGATCAGGCTGGCGAACAGGTACAACTGTCGTGCACAGGCCATGGCGCGATAGCGTTGCGGCGGCAAAGGCCGATGATCGGCATCCAGCGCCTCATAGGGCAGCGCCAACTCGGCATTCCAGCCTGGGCCCTGCCAGAGCGGCACGATCAGGGTGTGGAAATGGGTGAGTACGGAATTCAACGTGGGCTGGGAAGCGATGGGCATTGGCTGGCGTCGTCACGGCAGGGGTGTAGGCGCGCATGGTAGCAGAGGGGCAGAGGGGCAGCTTCAAGTTGTGAGCTGCAAGCCGCAAGTAAGAGCCGTTCGGCTTCTACTTGCAGCTTGCAGCTTGCAGCTTCTAGCTGACTAGCAACCAACCCCCAGTCGCCGCCGATGCCGCTCCAGCAACCCGCACCAACGGCGCCGCCGCTGCCGGCAGAAAACGTACCACGGCATACCCGGCCGCGTGCAATGCAGCGGTCGCCCCGACAAACCCCGCGGCATACGCCCAAGGGCTGGACATATCCGGCAGTTCCAGACCATGGGCGACCCCATGGAACAGTGCAAACAACGCCGTAGCGCCCACGGCCATGAACAGCGGCGGACGCACCGCCAGCGCCACAGCCAGGCCCAGGGCCAGCACCGACGCGGCAATCCCGCTTTCCAGCGCCGGCAATGCCAGGCCTTCAAAACCCAACACGCCGCCAATCAGCATGGTGCCGACAAAGGTGCACGGCAGGGCCCAACGGGCGGCGCCTTTTTGCTGCGCCGCCCACAGGCCGACGGCAAGCATGGCCAGCAAGTGATCGAGGCCGCCCAATGGGTGGCTGATACCGGCCACCAGGCCATTGTCGCCATGACCCGGATGCGCGAAGGCCAACGCCGGGGCGAGCAGCAGGGCGGCGGCGGCGAAGAGTTTGTTGAGGCTCATAGACAGGTTCCTTATGGGTTGATCAGGCGGCAGTGGTCAGCAGGCCCTGGCGTTCGATAAAGGCGACGATCTCGTCCAGGCCGACGCCGGTTTTCTGGTTGCTGAACACAAAGGGTTTACCGTTACGCATGCGCTGGGTGTCGCTGTTCATCAGTTCCAGCGACGCACCGACCAGGGGGGCGAGGTCTATCTTGTTGATCACCAGCAGGTCGGACTTGCAGATGCCTGGGCCACCTTTGCGCGGTAGCTTGTCGCCCGCGGAGACATCGATCACGTAGATGGTCAGGTCCGACAGTTCCGGGCTGAACGTGGCCGAGAGGTTATCGCCGCCGGACTCCACCAGGATCAGGTCCAGGCCGGGGAAACGCCGGTTGAGTTGATCTACCGCTTCCAGATTGATCGAGGCGTCTTCACGGATGGCCGTGTGCGGGCAGCCGCCTGTTTCTACGCCGATGATGCGCTCGGGCGCCAGGGCCTGGTTGCGCACCAGGAAGTCGGCGTCTTCGCGGGTATAGATATCGTTGGTGACCACCGCCAGGTTGTAGCGGTCGCGCAGCGCGAGGCACAGGGCCAGGGTCAGGGCGGTTTTGCCGGAGCCGACCGGGCCGCCGATGCCGACGCGCAGGGGTTGTGTGTTCATGTGCTTCTCCAAATAAAGCGCTCCTAGGAACGGAACAGGCGGCTGTACTGGCGCTCATGGGCCATGCACGCCAGGGACAGGCCGAACGCGGCGCTGCCGAAATGATGGGGGTCGATGCGGGCGGCATCCTGCTGGGCCTGTTGCAGCAGCGGCAGCAGCTCACTGGTCAGGCGCTGGGCGGCTTGTTGGCCCAGGGGCAGGGTCTTCATCAGCACGGCCAGTTGGTTTTCCAACCAGCTCCATAGCCAGGCGGCGAGGGCGTCGTCGGGGCTGATGGTCCAGGCGCGTGCCGCCAGGGCCCAGCCCAGCGCCAGATGGGGTTCGCGGCGTTGCTCAAGAAAGGTGCGGGCCTGGCTGTCCAGTTCCGGCAGGCCGTTGAGCAATTGTTGCAAGGAATAGCCCATCTGGCGGCTTTCCTGATACAGCTCGCGGGTCTCACGGCTGGCTTGGTGCGCTTCGCACAGTTGCGAGAGTGTCGGCCAATTCTGCTCGGCCGCAGCGCGGCAATGGGCAAGCAGCAGCGGCGCTTCGAAACGCGCCAGGTTCAACAGCAACTGGTCGCTGATCCAGCGGCGAGCGCTGGCGGCGTCCTTCACGCGGCCATTCTCCACGGCCATCTCCAGGCCTTGGGAATAGCTGTAGCCGCCAATCGGCAATTGCGGACTGGCCAGACGCAGCAGCGCCCAGGCTGGATTCATAAACGCACGCCGAACTGGTGCAGTTTGGGCGGGTAGTTGAAATCTTCATCGCCATGGCGCGAATGATGATGGCCGCCGCCATAGGCGCCGTGCTCCGGCTGGAACGGTGCTTCGATCGTCTGCGTGGTGGCGCCCAGCTGTTCAAGCATGGCCTTGAGGACATAGTCATCAAGCAGGCGCAGCCAGCCATCCCCAACCTGCAACGCCACGTGGCGGTTACCGAGGTGATAGGCCGCGCGGGTCAGTTCAAACGCGTTGGCGCAGGTGACGTGCAGCAGTTGTTCAGGCCGCGCGCATACACGTACGACACGTCCGTCTTCAGCCTGTAGGCATTCGCCATCGTGCAGCGGCGGCTGGCCACGCTCCAGAAACAAGCCGACGTCTTCACCGTCGGCACTGAAACAGCGCAGGCGGCTCTTGCTGCGTGCTTCGAAGTTCAGCAGCAACTCAGCGGCCCAGAGGGCTTGGGGGGCGATTCGGCGGTGGATCACCAGCATCAGGAAGCTTCCAGCTATGAGCGATGAAACAGCTAGAGCAAGGGGCTTGCCAACCCGGAGGGTGAGTAGGAATTCCTTGTAGGAGAGCCCTTTGGTGCCACTAAACGGGGCGTTTAGATAATTCAGGATTGACCTAAAATGGTGCGCGATATTGCTGGCCGCACCTGTTATGAGCGTTTCGGATTTGTCCTACGAGATATAGGGATTCGGCGTTCATCGCGTTACGTAAGGAATCATTAGGCTTTGCGCCGTATTTAATTCCCTGCGACGTTCATCATGTTCAAATCATTGTGTTGTTTAGTCATTGTCAGCCTGTCTTTTGTTGTGTCATCGGCTTCGGCCAATTTGCAGCCTCGGCCGGCCTTCGCGTCGTCACTTAAAAGCGGAGCAATCGATAACGTGATCGACCGAGCGCACGAGTTGCTGGGCACGCCCTACAAATGGGGCGGCACTTCCGCGAAGCAAGGGTTCGATTGCAGCAGTTTCCTGGTTTACCTGTTCAAGACCGAAGCCAATATCCAGATCCCACGCACGACCGCGGCGATGCACCGATCGACGGCCGCTACTATCCAGCGCAGTGCGCTCAAGCCCGGCGATGCGGTGTTCTTCAAGGGTAATGGGCGCGGCCAGGTCAGCCATGTGGGTCTTTATATAGGCCAGGGCAAATTCATTCATTCGCCGCGCACCGGCAAGACCGTGCGTATCGATTCGCTGAGCAACAGCTACTGGAACAAGAGCTACACCACCGCCAAGCGTTTCCATCCGGCGGGCTGATCGGCCTACTCGGTGCTGCCCAGGCCCTGCCAGTGCTTGAGGCCGATAAAGATGAAGCGCAGTTGCTGGGTGATTTTCGCCTGCGGCGTGAGATGGGCCGGTAAGGCGTGAGCCGGCGGGTCGATGATGTCGGGGAGGGTGGCGAACACGCTTTTGACAATCAGGTCGGCCATCACGTGCAGGCCCTCGCTGTCCAGGTGCTGCAACTTGGGCATCAGGGTCAGGTCGGCCGCCAGGTCACGGGTGATGTCTTCGCGCAAGGCGCTGATGGCTTGGCGCACGGCCAGGCAGCCGCCATATTGCTCGCGGGCCAGGAACAGGAATTGCGAACGGTTGGCCGAGACCACATCGAGAAAGATCCGCACCGAGGCGTCGATGATGCCGCCCATCACGAACTCATTGTGGCGCACCAGGCGAATGGTAGCGCGAAAGGTCTGGCCGACTTCACTCACCAGGACGAGCCCAAGCTGGTCCATGTCGGCAAAATGGCGATAGAAACCGGTGGGCACAATGCCAGCCGTCTTCGCCACTTCCCGCAGGCTCAGGCTGCCAAACCCACGGCCACACTCCATCAGATGGCGGGCAGCGTCCATCAGGGCAAGGCGGGTCTGTTGCTTCTGTTCGGCGCGGGGCAGCATGGGCGGGGGCTTTGTCGGCAAGTACAGCGACGCACTCTAGCAAAACAGCTCTGTTGGCGTCGAACTTGGCGGGGAGGCGTTGCGTGGCAGGTTCTACAAAAAGTCAAAAGCCCGATCGGGTGATCGGGCTTTTTTCTGGGCTACCATAGGGTTAGCTCTGTGCTTGATTTTGTTCTTTCAGGCGATCCGAACCATCTTCGGCAACACCTTCAGTGTAGGCGCGCTTGCTGATTTGATCGGCACCGTCTTCAACCAGACCATTCTCATGCAGGCGATCGCTGCCGTTTTCGGTCAGGCCTTCGGCGTGAGCGCGTTTGCTGATCTGATCCGAACCGTTTTCTGCAACAGCGCCTTTGGCGTAGTCACGGGCATCTTCTTCTTGCGAACCGCTACGGGCCAGGGTCTGGCTGAAGTGCACGGCGTCGGCTTTGACTTGTGGGGTGACCTGTTCAGCGGCTGGCAGGGCAAAAGCACTGGAAGCCAGGATGGACAACAGGACGGTAGCGAGTACTTGGCGTTTCATGATGGTTGCTCCTTGGGAGGGCGATAAAGTGGGTACAGGACTAATGCTACTCTCGATATGTCGATATAAAAGTTCATAAACACAATGGTAATAATCAACAGAATTGATTGTTCCTCGCGGAGGCTCTAGACCGGACCTCTCAAGCACGCGGTTTTGCACCGTGGTGGGTATTTTCGACACGAACCTGGGTAACAATGGTGCGCCGTCGATGATCGGATTTGTCCGGTCGATCAGGAAAATGGCTTTTTGCGACTAAATCGGCCACTGGGTTAAACCCCCGGACGGTTTACCAGTCGTACCCTTATGAGCTGTAGTTCAGCTAGTCGTGTTGAGGAGTCCTGTGCAATGACGCGCACTCGTAAAATCGTCGCCTGGAGCTGCGCCAGCTTCGTTCTGTTAATCGCCGTAGCGGTCCTGGTCCTGGTGTTTTTTGACTGGAACCGCATCAAACCGCCCCTCAATGCCAAAGTTTCCGAAGAACTGCATCGCCCGTTTGCCATCAATGGCAACCTCGCGGTGGTGTGGCAGCGCGAGCCTGATGAAGGCGGTTGGCGTGCCTGGGTGCCGTGGCCCCACGTGATCGCCGAAGACCTGACCTTGGGCAACCCCGATTGGTCGAAAAAACCGCAGATGGTCACGCTGAAAAAAGTCGAACTGCGTATTTCGCCCCTGGCCCTGCTGGTGCAGCGCGTGGTGATCCCGCGTATCGACCTCACCGAACCGAGCGCCGAGTTGCAGCGCCTGGCCGATGGCCGGGCCAATTGGACCTTCACGTTCGACCCTAAAGACCCGAATGCCGAACCCTCCAACTGGGTGGTGGACATCGGCGCCATCGGCTTCGACAAAGGCCACGTGACCCTCGACGACCAGACCCTCAAGACCCAGCTCGACGTGATCATCGATCCCCTGGGCAAACCGATCCCGTTCGGTGAAATCGTCGGCGATGCCGATGCCAGGAAGGCCCTGGAAAAAGGCTCCGCGCCCCAGGACTATGCGTTCGCCCTCAAGGTCAAAGGCCAGTACCACGGCCAGAAGCTGGACGGCACCGGCAAGATCGGCGGCCTGCTGGCCCTGCAGGATGCGGCCAAGCCGTTCCCGCTGCAGGCCCAGGTCAAGATCGCCGACACCAGCATCGCCCTGGCCGGGACCTTGACCGACCCGCTCAACCTCGGCGCCCTCGACCTGCGCCTGAAACTGTCCGGCAGCAGCCTGGGCAACCTGTACCCCCTGACCGGCGTCACCCTGCCGGACTCGCCGGCCTACGCCACCGACGGCCACTTGATCGCCAAGCTGCACGAGGCCAGCGGCGCGTCCTTTCGCTACGAAAACTTCAACGGCAAGATCGGCAACAGCGATATCCACGGCAACCTCGGCTACGTCGCCAGCCAGCCACGGCCCAAGCTCAGCGGCGCACTGGTGTCCAACCAGTTGCTGATGGCTGACTTGGCCCCCTTGATCGGCGCCGACTCGAATGCCAAGCAAAAGGCCCGTGGCGGCGAAAGCAAACAGCCGGCGACCAAAGTGCTGCCGGTGGAAGAGTTCCGCACCGAACGCTGGCGCGACATGGATGCCGACGTGGAATTCACCGGCAAACGCATCGTGCACAGTGCCGAGTTGCCCTTCACTGACCTCTACACCCACGTTGTGCTCAATGACGGCGAGCTAAGCCTGGAACCCCTGCGTTTCGGCGTCGCCGGCGGCAAGCTCGATGCGCAGATCCGCCTGAATGGGCGCATCACACCGATGGAAGGTCGCGCCAGGCTGACCGCACGCAACTTCAAGCTCAAGCAACTGTTCCCGACCTTCGAACCGATGAAAACCAGCTTCGGTGAACTCAACGGCGATGCCGATATTTCCGGGCGCGGCAACTCCGTGGCGGCGCTGCTGGGCAGCTCCAACGGTGACCTGAAGATGCTGATCAACGACGGCGCCATCAGCCGTGGCCTGATGGAAATCGCCGGGCTCAACGTCGGCAACTATGTGGTGGGCCGTTTGTTCGGCGACAAGGAAGTGAAGATCAACTGCGCTGCGTCGGACTTCGGCATCAAGACCGGCCTGGCAACCACGCGGCTGTTTGTGTTCGATACCGAGAACGCCATCATCTACATCGACGGCACCGCGAACATGGCCACCGAACAGTTGGACCTGACCGTCACCCCGGAATCCAAAGGCTTCCGCCTGTTCTCCCTGCGCTCGCCGCTTTACGTGAACGGCCCGTTCATCAAGCCCAATGCCGGCGTGAAGACTATTCCATTGGCCTTGCGCGGCGCGGGCATGGTGGCACTGGGCGTGATTGCCGGTCCCGTCGCCGGGTTGCTTGCGCTGGTCGCCCCAAGTGGCGGCGAGCCCAATGAATGCGCACCGCTGCTGCAACAGATGAAAGAAGGCAAGGCGCCAAAGACCGTGAAGGGCTAACCAAATGTAGGAGGGGGCTTGCCCCCGATAGCAGTGTGTCAGTTCCAGAGGTGCTGGCTGACATACCGCTATCGGGGGCAAGCCCCTCCCACATTGGATTTACGCTGGTTAGAGGCTTTCGAGGATGTCCGCCATATCGTCCGCATGCTCTTCTTCCTGCGCGAGGATCTCCTCAAACAGGCGGCGAGTGGTCGGGTCTTTGTCGCCGATGTACTGGATGATCTCGCGGTAGCTGTCCACCGCGATGCGCTCGGCCACCAAGTCTTCGTAGACCATTTCCTTCAAGCTGTTACCCGCCACGTATTGCGCATGGGAGTTCTTCGACAGCAGGTCGGGGTTGAACTCCGGTTCGCCGCCCAGTTGCACGATGCGTTCGGCGAGTTTGTCGGCGTGTTCGGCTTCCTGGGTGGCGTGCTCCAGGAATTCCTCTGCGGCGACGGCGGCTTTTACGCCGCTGGCCATAAAGTAGTGGCGCTTGTAGCGCAACACGCAGACCAATTCGGTGGCCAGCGACTCGTTGAGCAGGCGGATGATCTCTTCGCGGTCGGCGTCGTAGCCTTCGGTCACGGCGCCGTTTTCGACGTTCTGGCGGGCGCGGCTGCGCAGGGTCGCAACGTCAGTCAAATGTGCTTCAGTCATCTCAATCTCCTGGTGCTAATCCGGTTTTGCGCCACGCTCTGCTGGCGTGATCGCTCCAAGTTGTGAGTCCCAGGCAACGCAAAAAGTTTTATCGGATTCATCCCCGGCGTCATCAGCCCGACTTGAGGTTGAGCTAGGCTGCACGGCAAGACTTCAGTTTCGAGGACGTTCGCGTCATGCCGCAGTCGTTAGCCACGCGTTACCCCCTGGTGCTGGTGCCCGGCATGCTCGGGTTTGTACGCCTCGGGTTGTTCCCCTATTGGTACGGCATTGTTCCGGCCTTGCGGGCGGGCGGGGCGCAGGTGTTCCCGGTGCAAGTGGCGCCGCTGGACTCCAGCGAGGTGCGCGGCGAGCAGTTACTGGTGCAGATCGAACGTATTCGCCGTGAGACCGGCTTGGATAAGGTCAACCTGATCGGCCATAGCCAAGGCTCGCTGACCGCGCGTTATGCCGCGGCCAAGCGCCCGGAATGGGTGGCGTCGGTGACCTCGGTGGCCGGGCCCAACCATGGATCCGAGCTGGCAGACCATATCCACCGCCATTACCCGGCCGACGGCGCCAAGGGCCGGATCATGAGCGCGCTGTTTCACCTGGTCGCCTGGGTGATGGGCGTGCTGGAGACCGGCTATCGCGGGCCGCGCTTCAAGCCGCACTTGCAGGCATCGCACCATTCCCTGACCAGTGAAGGTGTGGCCCTGTTCAATCGCCAGTATCCCCAAGGCTTGCCCGAGACGTGGGGCGGGCAGGGCGCGGAGGTGGTCAACGGCGTGCGCTATTACTCGTGGTCCGGTACGTTGCAGCCGGGTATCACCGACCGTGGTCGCAACCTGTTCGACGGTACGAATCGCAGTTGTCGCTTGTTCGCCCGCAGCTTTGTGCGGGAAAAGGGCCAGTGCGATGGCATGGTCGGGCGCTACAGCTCGCACCTGGGCACGGTGATTGGCGATGACTTTGCCCTGGACCACTTTGATATCGTCAACCAGTCCCTGGGGCTGGTGGGCAAGGGCGCCGAGCCGATCCGATTGTTTGTGGAGCATGCCCGGCGCTTGAGAGCCGCGGGTGTTTAAGCCCGGCGGCGCACCGGCGTGGTCCAGCGCTCCGACAAGATCACCCCGCCGAGGGTCAGCAAACCACCCACCAGGTGATACAGCGCCAACTCTTCCTTCAGCACCACCGCCGCAATCAACGCGGTAATCAACGGCAGCAGATTGAAAAACAGCGTGGTACGGCTTGGCCCCAAGGTCTTCACCGAATGCATCCATGCCAGTGGCGCGAGCATCGATGCCAGCAAGCAGGCGTACAGCACCAGCGGGATATTCGCCCAGCCAAGGCCGGCTTTGGCCGAGAACAGGAACAGCGGAAACAACACCACCACCGCCACCAGTATCTGCAAATACAGCAACACCAGCGGCGGCAGGCGTAGCTGCCATTTTTTCAGTAGTGTGCTGTAGACCGCGTAGGCCAATGTGGCGACCAGCATCATGGCGTCGCCCAGGTTGACGCCGTGCTGCAACAGCGCGCCCAGGCTGCCGGACGACACCACCACGACCACGCCAGCAAACGACAGCACTGCGCCGGTGAGCGCGCCGAAGGTCAGGCGCTGGCCGAGGCTGATGATCGCGGCGGTCAGCGCCATCAATGGCATCAGCGACAGGATGATGCCCATGTTGGTGGCACTGGTCAGGGACGCGGCGTAATACGCCAGGCTCTGGTATACGGCCATGCCCAGCACGCCGAGGATGACAATCTTGCCGAGGTTCGGGCGAATCTGTGCCCAATGGGCGATCACTGGCTTAAGCATAAAGGGCGTGAACAGCAGCGCGGCCAGCAGCCAGCGGTAAAAGCCGATCTCCGACGGGAAGATCGCACCCACGGCCAGTTTGTTGACCACGGTGTTGCCGGCCCAGATAAAAATGGCCAGCAGGGGATACGCGTATTGCATCGAAAGAAACCAAGTGTGTTGATGAAGCGGGATTATCCTCTGTCTGGATTGAAGCCTATACTGCGATCCAGACAAATCACCTTTGCATCCAGACAATATGGCCAGACATACCGTACGCCTTGCGGATTTTCGCAGCCTGCCGAGCCCGGTGTACTTCCGGTATTCCGACTTCGCCCCCGACACCGAGTGCACCCCGCACCAGCATTTCTGGGGCTCGCTGGATTACTCCGCCAGTGGTGTGATGCGCATGGAGGTGGCCGGCAACCGGTTTATGTCGCCGCCGCAATATGCGGTGTGGATACCACCCAATACTGAGCACAGTTCCTACAACGCCCAGGCGATTGTCTATCACTCCGTGGGCCTGGCCCCGGCGCTCTGCGAGCAACTGCCGCCCCAGCCTTGCACCCTGGCCATCAGCGATATTCTCAAGGCGATCCTGCGCGACTTCGCCCGGCGTGACGTGAATATCCCGCACTCCGAAGCCGACATCCGCCTGGCCCAGGTGCTGGTGGATCAGCTACGGCAGGCACCGATCCACGACGGCTTCCTGCCTTATGCCCGTCACTCAGGGTTGCTCGGTGTACTGGAAGGCATGCAGGCCGACCCTGGCGACAACCGCCCGCTGGCGCAATGGGCTGAGCAGGTGCATGTGAGCGAGCGCACCCTGGCGCGCCAGTTTGTGCGCGAGTTGGGCATGAGCTTCGGTGAATGGCGCCAGCGCCTGCGCTACCTCGCGGCCATCGAAGCCCTCGACAGCCAACGCAGCGTGCAGCAGGTGGCGTTCGACCTCGGCTACAGCACCGCCTCGGCGTTTATCGCCATGTTCCAGCGCCACGCCGGCTGTACGCCGGAGCAGTACCGCCGGACGAATATTCGCCGTGGATGAAGATGTAACAGGCTTTGACTACACTGCGGATAGGCCGCGCCCCTCGGCGTGGTAACCGGGAGAAAACTCCATGAAGATGCTGCGTATTCCGTTGTTGATGATGGGCCTGTTGCTGTGTTCCCAAGGCTTTGCCGCCACCGCCCAGCAAAACAAAATGACCACCTGCAACGCCGAAGCCACCACCAAGACGCTCAAGGGCGACGAGCGCAAGGCGTTCATGAAAACCTGCCTGTCGGCCCCGGCGGCCAATGACGCCAAGACCCTGACGCCGCAGCAGCAGAAGATGAAGGATTGCAATGCGTCGGCGAAAACCAAGGCGCTGACCGGCGATGCGCGCAAGACGTTCATGAGTACCTGCCTCAAGGGCTGACCACGATTTCGCAGTCGCCGACGATCAAATGTGGGAGCCCCCTCCCACACTTGATCGCATTCACCACCTATCCACTCGCTTGATTCCCTCAAGGCTGGCAGACTGCCCATCCTTTAAAGCCGTTCGTTTTGAGGCTGTATGCCAACGTTTTCTCAGCGTCATGTGTTGTTGCTGGCCAGCTACATCATCATCTTCGGCGGATTGCTCCTCGTATTGCCGCTGAAATTGCTGCCCAGCCTGCTGGCCGGCCTGTTGGTCTATGAACTGGTCAACATGCTCACCCCCCAACTGCAACGGCTGATCGAAGGCCGCCGCGCACGCTGGCTGGCGGTGGCGTTGCTCGGCACCCTGATCGTCAGCGTGCTGGCCCTGATCTTCGCCGGCGCCATCAGCTTCCTGCTCCACGAAGCAGAAAATCCCGGAGCCTCCCTCGACAAATTCATGGGTGTGGTCGACCGCGCACGCGGCCAACTGCCGCCGTTCCTCGACGCCTACCTGCCGGCCAGCGCCGCCGAATTTCGCGTGGCCATCGGCGAGTGGCTGAGCAAGCACCTGAGCGAACTGCAACTGGTCGGCAAAGACGCCGCGCACATGTTCGTCACCTTGCTGATCGGCATGGTGCTCGGCGCGATCATCGCCCTGCAGCGCGTGCCCGACCTGACCAAACGCAAACCCCTGGCCGCCGCGTTGTTCGACCGCCTGCACCTGCTGGTTCAGGCCTTTCGCAACATCGTGTTCGCCCAGATCAAGATCGCTGCGCTCAACACTGCATTTACCGCCGTGTTCCTCGCCGTGGTGCTGCCGCTGTGTGGCATTCACCTGCCGCTGACCAAGACCCTGATCGTGCTGACCTTCCTGCTCGGCCTGCTGCCGGTGATCGGCAACCTGATGTCCAACACCCTGATCACCATCGTCGCGCTGTCGCTGTCGATCTGGGTGGCGGTGGCGGCGTTGGGCTATTTGATCGTGATCCACAAGGTCGAGTACTTCCTCAACGCACGCATCGTTGGCGGGCAGATCAGTGCCAAGTCGTGGGAATTACTGCTGGCGATGTTGGTGTTTGAAGCGGCGTTTGGTTTGCCGGGGGTGGTGGCGGGGCCGATTTACTATGCGTATCTGAAGAGTGAGCTGAAGCTCGGTGGGATGGTTTAACCCTCTTCGCGCGGAGCCCACTGGTCACAAGTGGTATTTGTCGGGCAGCCGACTCGTCCATACCTGTTATTTCTGACAGTAGACCGTGTGCGCATTTGCTGGTCTGCTCCTAAACGAATATTTTTCGAAAAGGAGCTACACCATGTCTTTGCAGACCATAGATGCCAACAGCTTTGAACGGAGTGTGCTGCAGGCCCCGATCCCGGTGATCGTGTTATTCAGTGATGTCAGCAAGAACAGTTCAAAAAACATGATCGCCAGTTTGGAAGCTGCCGCTGAGGATCACGGCGCCGCTCTCCTGGTCTTGAACAAGGCGTTCGACAAAGATGGCAGCCTCGAAAAAGACCACACCTATGACGTCCAGTCCGCCCCCACCACGCTGCTTTTCAAGGACGGCAAACTGGTGCGCACGGTCGTCGGGTTTTATAACTACTCAGATGTCTTCAAAGCTTGGGTCGATGAGCTGGCCAATGGGTAAGCAGCCCTAAATCGCCTCGTGTTGCCACGAGGCGATTGTTTCACTCGACTGCGCCGTACCGCTTGCTCGCCTCAATCGCCAACCCACTGCCAATGCTGCCAAAGATATTCCCTTCCACATGCCGCGCATTCGGCAGCATCGCCGAGATGCTGTGACGCAGCGCCGGGATGCCGCTGGAACCACCGGTAAAGAACACGGTGTCGACCTGCTCCACGCTCACCGAGGCGTCGTTGAGCAACTGCGTGACACTGCCGCGCACACGCTCCAGCAAGGTGTCGATGGACGATTCGAACAGCGCCCGGCTCAAGTCGACGCTCAGGCCCGCTTCGATACGGTCCAGCGCCACGTGGCGGCTGTCTTCGCGGGTCAGCTGGATCTTGGTTTCTTCCACTTCCATGGCCAGCCAGTGCCCGGCGCGCTGTTCGATCAGCTTGAACAGGCGGTCGATGCCGCCGGTGTCTTCGATGTCGTAGCGCATGCTGCCCAGGGCCAACTGGGATTTTTGCGGCGAGGTTCATGTGATGGCTGGTGGGCATGTAGGCGCCGCTTTTCATGCGGCTGCCGTAGCCGAACAGCGGCATCATGCCTTGCAGGCTCAGCTGTTTGTCGAAGTCGGTGCCGCCGATGTGCACGCCGCCGGTGGCGAGGATGTCGTCCTGGCGGTTGTCGTTGTGACGACGGTCCGGCGACAGGCGCACCAGGGAGAAGTCGGACGTACCACCGCCGATGTCGACGATCAGTACCAGCTCTTCCCTGGCGATGGTGGACTCGTAGTCGAACGCGGCGGCAATCGGCTCGTATTGGAACGAGATGTCCTTGAAGCCGATCTTGCGCGCCACGTCGACCAGGGTGTTTTCCGCTTCCTGGTCGGCCATCGGGTCATCATCGACAAAGAACACCGGGCGGCCCAGCACCACTTCTTCGAACTCGCGGCCCGCCGTGGCTTCGGCGCGGCTCTTGAGCTGGCCGATAAACAGCGCCAGCAGGTCGGTGAACGGCATGGCCGTGCCCAATACGCTGGTGTCGTGCTTGATCAGCTTGGAACCCAGCAGGCTCTTGAGCGAGCGCATCAGGCGGCCTTCGTAGTTTTCCAGGTATTCGTGCAGGGCCAGGCGGCCATACACCGGGCGGCGCTCCTCGAAGTTGAAGAACACCACCGACGGCAGGGTGATCTTGTCGTCCTCCAGCGCGATAAGCGTCTCCTCGCCGGGGCGGATCCAGCCGACGGTGGAGTTGGACGTGCCGAAGTCGATGCCGCAGGCACGGGCTGGGGATGGGTTTTTCATGTCTATCGGGTTCCGGTCGAAAAACGGCCGCGCAGTGTATGCCAGTCGAGCGCGGATGCGTAGGCCGACCATCCGTTAAATCGTGCTTGAAAGTGGGCGATTTGCCCCCACATCTGGTGCATACGGCAAGTGCCGATAAAACTCCGACGCACCCCCAGGCCACACCACTCAACAGGTGCAAACCAACGCACGTTGTGCCCCGGGCTGTGCGATCTCGATTAAGGATGGTGAAACGCCGATGGATTTCAAAGACTACTACAAGATATTGGGTGTCGAGCCGAGCGCCGATGACAAGGAAATCAAGGCCGCCTATCGCAAGCTCGCGCGCAAATATCACCCGGATGTGAGCAAGGAAAAAGACGCCGAATCCAAGTTCAAGGACGCGTCCGAAGCCTACGAAGCGCTCAAAAGCGCCGACAAACGCGCCGAATACGACGAACTGCGCAAATACGGCCAGCACGGCCAGCCGTTCCAGGGGCCACCGGGCTGGCAGAGCCGTGGCGGCTTTGGCGGCGGTCAAGATCAGGGTGACTTCTCGGACTTCTTCAGCTCGATCTTCGGCTCGCGCGGCGATGCGTTTGGTGGCGGCCAGCGCCGACCTGCCGGGCGTAAAGGCCAGGACGTGGAGATGCAACTGTCGGTGTTCCTGGAAGAGACGCTGTCCACCGAGTCCAAGCAGGTCACCTTCCAGGTGCCGCAATACGACGCTTCGGGCCGGCATGTCAGCAACACCACCAAGAGCCTGAACGTGAAGATCCCTGCCGGCGTGGCCGACGGTGAGCGCATCCGCCTCAAAGGCCAGGGCGCGCCGGGGATTGGCGGCGGGGCCAATGGCGACCTGTACTTGATCATCAAGTTTGCGCCGCACCCCAAGTTTGAAGTGGAAGGCGAAAACCTGGTCATCACCTTGCCCCTGGCACCGTGGGAATTGGCGTTGGGGGCGGAAGTGACCGTGCCGACCCTCACCGGCAAGATCAACCTCAAGGTGCCGGCCGGCAGCCAGAACGGCCAGCGCATGCGCGCCAGGGGCCATGGCTTGCTGAACAAGGCCGGCGAGCGTGGTTTCCTGTACGTGCAGCTCAAGGCCGTAATGCCCAAGCAGGCTGACGACGAGACCATCGCGCTGTGGCAGGCGCTGGCCAAGAAGGCCAACTTCAACCCGCGCGAGAACTTCTGAAGCGCGGCGGTGAGGGAGCACGCTCCCTCACCGCCGGGGGTCGAGTCAGAACAGGAAGTAACGCTGCGCCATCGGCAGCACGTCAGCCGGTTCACACCACAGCAACACCCCATCGGCCTTGACCTGATACGTCTGCGGGTCCACCTCGATGTCCGGCAGGTAATCGTTGTGGATCAGGTCGGTTTTCTGCACCTCGCGACACCCCTTGACCACCTCAATCTGTTTTTTCAAACCCAAGGCTTCCGGCAACCCGGCCTCCAATGCGGCCTGACTGATAAACGTCAGGCTGGTGGCATGCAGCGAGCTGCCGAAACTGGCAAACATCGGGCGGTAGTGCACGGGTTGCGGGGTCGGGATCGACGCATTGGCGTCGCCCATCAGGCTCGACGCGATCGCGCCGCCCTTGAGGATCAGCGTCGGCTTGATGCCAAAAAACGCCGGACGCCACAGCACCAGGTCGGCCCATTTACCCACTTCGATGGAACCGACGATATGGCTGATGCCATGGGTGATTGCCGGGTTGATGGTGTACTTGGCGATGTAGCGCTTGGCGCGGAAGTTGTCGTTGCCCGGACCGTCACCGGGCAGGGCGCCGCGCTGTTTCTTCATCTTGTCGGCAGTCTGCCACGTGCGCGTGATCACTTCGCCGACGCGGCCCATGGCCTGGCTGTCGGAGCTGATCATCGAGAACGCGCCGAGGTCGTGCAGGATGTCTTCGGCGGCAATGGTCTCGCGGCGGATGCGGCTTTCGGCGAAGGCGACGTCTTCGGCAATGCTCGGGTCCAGGTGATGGCAGACCATCAACATGTCCAAGTGCTCATCGATCGTGTTCCGGGTGAATGGCCGCGTCGGGTTGGTGGAGCTGGGCAGCACGTTGGGGAAACCGCAGGCCTTGATGATGTCCGGCGCGTGACCGCCCCCGGCACCCTCGGTGTGGTAGGTGTGAATGGTGCGGCCCTTGAGCGCGGCGAGGGTGGTTTCGACGAAGCCGGACTCGTTGAGGGTGTCGCTGTGGATTGCCACCTGCACGTCGTATTGGTCGGCGACGCTCAGGCAGTTGTCGATGCTGGCGGGCGTGGTGCCCCAGTCTTCATGCAGCTTCAAACCGATGGCGCCGGCCTTGACCTGTTCGATCAACGGCTCCGGCAGACTGGCGTTGCCCTTGCCGGTAAAGCCGATGTTCATCGGGAACGAATCGCTGGCCTGGAGCATGCGCGCCAGGTGCCACGGGCCCGACGTGCAGGTGGTGGCGTTGGTGCCGGTGGCCGGTCCCGTGCCGCCGCCGATCATGGTGGTGACGCCGCTGGTCAGCGCTTCTTCGATCTGCTGCGGGCAAATGAAGTGCACATGGCTGTCGATGCCGCCTGCGGTGAGGATCATGCCTTCACCGGCGATCACTTCGGTGCTGGCGCCGATGGCCATGGTCACGCCGGGCTGGATGTCCGGATTACCAGCTTTGCCAATGGCATGGATGCGGCCGTTCTTCAGGCCGACGTCGGCTTTGACGATGCCCCAGTGGTCGATGATCAGCGCGTTGGTGATCAGGGTGTCGACCACCTCGTGGGCGAGCAACTGGCTCTGGCCCTGGCCGTCGCGGATCACCTTGCCACCGCCGAATTTGACCTCTTCGCCATAGACGGTGAAGTCCTGCTCGACTTCGACGAACAGCTCGGTGTCGGCCAGGCGGACCTTGTCACCGACGGTGGGGCCGTACATGTCTGCGTAGGCTTGGCGGCTGATTTTCATGTGTGTGCCCTGGAAAAATTATGTTGAATGTGAGTCCGCTATCGGGGGCAAGTCGAATCGTCGCACCGCCCCTCCCACACTTGAATGGGTTCACAAAATTAAAGGTGTGAACCCAATCCAATGTGGGAGGGGGCTTGCCCCCGATGAGGCCCTAAAGGTCGCCCATGATCCGCCCGGCAAACCCAAACACACGCCTGCCACCGCTCAAATCCACCAACTCAACCTCCCGACTCTGCCCCGGCTCGAACCGCACCGCTGTCCCCGCCGGAATATTCAGGCGCATGCCTCGGCTCAACGCCCGGTCAAACGTCAGCGCGTCATTGGTCTCGAAAAAATGATAATGCGAGCCCACCTGGATCGGCCGGTCGCCGCTGTTGGCCACGCTCAGGGTGACGGTGCGGCGGCCGACGTTGAGTTCGATCTCGCCGGGCTGGATCTGATATTCACCAGGAATCATGCAGGTTGCCCCAGGGTCTTGAAGTAGATGGCGGTCGGGCTGTAGCGCCCGTCCGGGCTTTGGCAGTAATCGGGCAGTTCACCGATCTTGGTGTAGCGCAGCGCCTGGTAGAAGGCTTCGGCCCCGGAGCCGGCTTCGGTGTCCAGGTACAGCAGGCCGCGCTTGTGCTGGCGTGCGGCAAGTTCCAGGGTGTGCATCAGTTGCTGGCCCAGGCCATGGCGACGGGCACTGCTGTGCACCAGCAGTTTTTGCACCTCGGCGCGGTTCAGGCCGTTGGCTTTCTGGCACAGCGCCAATTGCACGCTGGCCTGCACCTGTTCGTCGCGCACCACCACCCACAGCAACAGGCTGGCGTCTTCGATGCTCGCCTGAACGCCGCGCAGATAGTCGCGGGCCTGGGCCTCATCGAAGTCGGCCATAAAGCCCACCGACGCGCCGTGCTTGACCGCATCCAGCAACAGCTCAATCAGGCCCTCGCGGTAATGGGCAAAACTTTCTGCATTGACTCGACGCAGTTGCGCAACGCTCATCGATCTCACTCCTTGGGCGGCTCGGCGCCCGGGTTCAAGGCCAGTTGCATAAAGGTCAGGTCGAGCCAGCGCCCGAACTTGATACCCACCTGCGGCATCTGCCCGGTGGTGACGAAACCCAGGCGTTCATGCAGGCGGATCGAGGCCTGGTTGCCGCTTTCGATGGCGGCGACCATCACGTACTTGCCGCCGCTGCGCGCACGTTCGATCAAGGCTTCCATCAGGCGCGGGCCAAGGCCTTTGCCGCGCTGGTCGTTACGCACATACACCGAGTGCTCGACGCTGTAGCGAAAGCCTTCGAAGGGGCGCCAGTCGCCGAACGAGGCGTAGCCGGTGACTTCATCATGCTCGACCGACACCAGGATCGGATACGCCTGGGCCTGGCGTGCGTTGAACCATGCCAGGCGGTTGGCCAGGTCGACCGGTTGTTCGTTCCAGATCGCCGTGGTGTTGCGCACCGCGTCGTTGTAGATATCGCGGATCGCTGGCAGGTCGCTTTCAATCGCATCACGAATCATGGCCGGGCCTCAGGCGATGGGTTGGTGGACGGTGACCAGCTTGGTGCCGTCGGGGAAGGTGGCTTCCACCTGGATATCCGGGATCATCTCCGGGATGCCTTCCATCACCTGTTCACGGTTGAGCAGGGTGGTGCCGAAGTGCATCAGGTCGGCCACGGTACGGCCATCGCGGGCGCCTTCCATCAGCGCCGCCGAGATGTAGGCGATGGTTTCCGGGTAATTGAGCTTCACCCCGCGTGCCAGGCGGCGCTCGGCAACCAAGCCTGCGGTGAAGATCAGCAGTTTGTCTTTTTCCCGTGGGGTCAGGTCCATGGTTCAAGGTCCTTCAAACAACATTCATAAAAACACTGGAGATCCCTGTGGGAGGGGGCTTGTCCCCTCCCACAGAGATCTTCATGTGCTCCAGATTCGGGGTGAAACGGCTTCGCGGCCCAGCATCGCCGGGCGCAGCAGCCGCCATAAATCAATCAACCAACCCCGCGCCAACAGCGCCTCGCTGGCCAGGCAGCGCGCCACCAGCAAGCCGGGCAGTTGGGTCAGGTCGCCGCGCACGGCATGTGGCAGGGCGCGGCAGGTTTCGAGTAATTCGGGTGCGATTTCGCCCGTCACCAACAGCGTGGCAAATACCGGTTGCCCGTCCAGGCCAATGGGCGAGTCGAGCAACCCATCGGCGCCGACAATGCGCTGGCGTTCGTGCCAGAGCAACTGGCCGTCGCGGCGGATATCCAGGTGCGATTGAAAGTGCCCAAGGTCGAAACGCTCGCCACTGGCCGGGCGGCCCAGGGCGACCACGTCCCAGTAGAACAGCCGCGCATCGCCCTGCAAGTCGATGCGCGTAGTGAGTTCGGCCTGGGCGGCGCTGAATACGATGGTCTCCTGGGGCAGCCATTCCAGCGTCGCGCCGGCTTCGACCGTCAGTTCGAGTTGCTGGAAGGCCGGGCCGCTGGCGCGGTACCACTTGGCCGCGCCGGGGCTGGTCAATTGGGCCCAGGCCCCTTCGGCGACATGGGCGCTGATGTCCAGGCGATCCCCACCGGCAATCCCGCCGGGCGGGTGCACGATGATGTGCTGGCACACCTCGGGGCCTTCGGCGTACAGGTGCTTTTGCACCCGCAGCGGGCCGAGGTGGCGGCGCATCACCGGGCGCGTGGTGTCGCCGAAACGCGCGTAGCCGAGTTCCAGCTCGGCGTGCCAGCTGGGGGTGAACAGGGCAGGGGGAACGGGCAGGTTCATGTCTTTATGCTTATCGTTCGGACGCTACAGATTAGATGGTTACGAGACCACGTACACCCTCGCTTTCCATATTTTCTCCACGGCCTTGCTGCACGATTTCGCCACGGGACATCACCAGGTACTGGTCGGCCAGTTCAGCGGCAAAGTCGTAGAACTGCTCCACCAGCAGAATCGCCATATCGCCTTGGGCGGCGAGCTTTTTGATCACCGCGCCGATCTCCTTGATCACCGAGGGTTGGATGCCTTCGGTGGGCTCATCCAGGATCAACAGGCGCGGGCGGCTGGCCAGGGCCCTGCCGATCGCAAGCTGTTGCTGCTGGCCACCGGACAAGTCACCGCCGCGTCGATGCTTCATCTGCAGCAACACCGGGAACAGTTCGTAGATAAACGCCGGCACTTGCCTGGCCTCGGAACCGGGGAAGCGGGAAAGCCCCATCAACAGGTTTTCTTCCACCGTCAGCCGCCCGAAAATTTCCCGGCCTTGAGGCACATAGGCGATACCGGCGTGCACGCGCTGGTGCGGTTTGAACCCGGTGATGGCCTTGCCTTCCCAGTTCACCGCCCCTTCCTTGGCCGGCAGCAAGCCCATCAGGCACTTGAGCAGGGTGGTCTTGCCCACGCCGTTACGCCCGAGCAGGCAGGTGACTTCGCCGATCTTCACGTCAAACGAAAGCCCGCGCAGGATGTGGCTACCGCCGTAGTATTGGTGCAGGTGTTGTACTTGTAGCATTGGAACTCCGTTAGTTGGGCTTCAAGCGGCAAGCTTTAAGCTGCAAGTAAGAGCGGGCGGATGCCTGCTTTGCTTTAACTTGCCGCTTGAAGCTTTTGGCTCGAAGCTGGCCGATGTGTCACCGTCCCAAATACACTTCAATAACCCGCTCATCGGCCTGCACCTGTTCCAGCGACCCTTCAGCCAGCACGCTGCCCTGGTGCAACACCGTCACATGGTCGGCAATCGAGCCGACAAAACCCATATCGTGCTCCACTACCATCAGCGAATGTTTGCCCGCCAGGCGCTTGAACAGCTCGGCGGTGAATTCGGTTTCGGCATCCGTCATGCCCGCCACCGGTTCATCCAGCAGCAACAGTTGCGGGTCTTGCATCAGCAGCATGCCGATTTCCAGGAACTGCTTCTGGCCGTGGGACAGCAACCCGGCGGGACGCTGTACCGAGGCCGTGAGGCGGATGGTGTCGAGCACTTCATCTATACGGTCTTTCTGCTCGCCGCTCAGGCGGGCACGCAGGCTGGCCCACACCGACTTGTCGGTTTTCTGCGCCAGCTCCAGGTTTTCAAACACGCTGAGGGCTTCGAACACCGTGGGCTTCTGGAACTTGCGCCCGATGCCGGCCTGGGCGATCTGTACTTCGCTCATGCTGGTCAGGTCCAGGGTTTCGCCGAACCAGGCGTTACCGTGGCTGGGCCGGGTCTTGCCGGTGATCACGTCCATCAGCGTGGTCTTGCCCGCGCCGTTGGGGCCGATGATGCAGCGCAGTTCGCCAACGCCGATGTAGAGATTGAGGTCGTTGAGCGCCTTGAAACCGTCGAAGCTGACGCTGATGTCTTCCAGGGTCAGGATGGTGCCGTGGCGAGTGTTCAAGCCCTTGCCGGCCGCCTGGCCGATACCGATGGCGTCGCGGCCGGCGCCGGCATCAAAAATAGGTTCGAGCATGACGTTCCTCATTTCTTCAGCAGGCCGATAACGCCCTTGGGCAAATACAAGGTGACGATGATGAACAGCGCCCCGAGGAAGAACAGCCAGTATTCCGGGAAGGCCACGGTGAACCAGCTCTTCATGCCATTGACCACGCCCGCGCCGAGCAGCGGGCCGATCAAGGTGCCGCGCCCGCCCAAGGCCACCCACACGGCGGCTTCGATGGAGTTGGTCGGCGACATTTCGCTGGGGTTGATGATGCCCACTTGCGGTACGTACAAGGCACCGGCCAGACCGCACAGCACCGCGCTCAACACCCACACGAACAGCTTGAAGCCGCGTGGATCGTAGCCGCAGAACATCAGGCGGTTCTCGGCATCGCGCAGGGCTGTCAGCACCCGGCCGAACTTGCTCTGCGCCAGGCGCCAGCCGATGTACAGGCTGGCGACCAACAGCAGCACCGTGGCCAGGAACAACACCGCCCGCGTGCCCGGCTCGGTAATGCCGAAACCCAGGATGCTGCGGAAATTGGTAAAGCCGTTGTTGCCGCCAAACCCGGTCTCGTTGCGAAAGAACAGCAGCATGCCGGCGAAGGTCAGGGCCTGGGTCATGATCGAGAAATACACGCCCTTGATCCGCGAACGGAAGGCAAAGAAACCGAACACCAACGCCAGCAAACCCGGCGCCAGCACCACCAGGCACAAGGCCCAGAGGAAGTGGTCGGTGCCGGCCCAGTACCAGGGCAATTCGGTCCACGACAAAAAGGTCATGAACGCCGGCAGTTGATCGCCGGACGCCTGGCGCATCAGGTACATGCCCATCGCATAACCGCCGAGGGCGAAGAACAAACCGTGGCCGAGGGACAACATCCCGGCGTAACCCCACACCAGATCCAGGGCCAGGGCGACGATGGCGTAGCAGAGGATCTTGCCCACCAGCGTCAGGGTGTACGCCGACACATGCAGCGGGTTTTCCGGCGAGAGTAGAGAGCACAATGGCAAGGCCAGCAGCAGGATCAGGATGATCACACCGGCGGCAATCGTCGCCTTGGGGCCGGCCTTTTGCGCGGCTGTAAGCATCAGTGGCTGGTTCATCAGTCGATCACCCGTCCTTTCAGTGCGAAGAGTCCTTGCGGGCGTTTCTGGATAAACAGAATGATCAGCGCGAGGATCAGGATCTTGCCGAGCACGGCACCGATCTGCGGTTCCAGAATCTTGTTGGCGATGCCCAGGCCGAAGGCCGCCGTGACACTGCCGGCCAACTGGCCGACGCCGCCCAACACCACCACCAGGAACGAATCGATGATGTAGCTCTGGCCCAGGTCCGGGCCGACGTTGCCGATCTGGCTCAGCGCCACGCCGCCCAGGCCGGCGATGCCGGAGCCGAGGCCGAAGGCGAGCATGTCCACGCGCCCGGTGGGCACGCCGCAGCAGGCCGCCATGTTGCGGTTCTGGGTAACGGCGCGCACGTTGAGGCCCAGGCGCGTCTTGTTGAGCAGCAGCCAGGTGAGCACCACCACGAACAGCGCGAAGGCGATGATCACGATGCGGTTGTACGGCAGCACCAGATTGGGCAGCACCTGGATACCGCCGGACAACCATTGGGGGTTGGCCACTTCGACGTTCTGCGCGCCGAACACCAGGCGCACGGCCTGGATCAGCATCAGGCTGATGCCCCAGGTGGCGAGCAGGGTTTCCAATGGCCGGCCGTAGAGGTGACGAATCACCGTGCGCTCCAGCGCCATGCCGATGGCGGCGGTGACGAAAAACGCCACCGGCAGCGCGATCAGCGGGTAGAACTCGATGGCTTGCGGCACGTAGCGCTGCATCAGCAACTGCACCACATAGGTGGAGTAGGCGCCGAGCATCAGCATCTCGCCGTGGGCCATGTTGATCACGCCGAGCAGACCGAAGGTGATCGCCAGGCCCAGCGCGGCCAGCAGCAGGATCGAACCGAGGGACATACCGCTGAAGGCCTGGCCGAGGATCTCGCCCACCATCAATTTGCGTTTGACCTGGGCCAGGCTGGTTTCGGCGGCGGTGTGCACGGTGGCATCGGTTTCGACGCCGGGCGCGAGCAGCGCTTCAAGGCGGGTACGGGCGAGCGGGTCGCCGGTGCTGCCGAGCAAACGCACGGCGGCCAGGCGCACCACCGGGTCGGGGTCGACCAGTTGCAGGTTGGCCAGGGCCAGGCTCAGGGCGGTGTGCACGCCTTCATCGGTTTCGGCGGCAACGCGCTGGTCGAGAAACTTGAGCTGCGCAGGTTGCGCGCTTTTTTGCAGGGTAACCGCTGCGGCCAGACGCACCTTGGGGTCGGCGGCGAGCAGTTGCTGGCTGGCTTGCACGTTGTCGATCAAGCCGCGCAGGCGGTTGTTCAGGCGCACGGTCCGGGTCTCGCCATTGATCGTGAGCTGGCCTTGTTGCAGCGCGTCCACCAACTCGATGCGTGCCGGGTCAGGCGTTGCGGCCCAGTCCTGGAGCAGCTTGGCTTGTTGGGTCGGGTTGGCGGCGAGGAAGTCTTCGGCGTCGCTGGCGTGTGCGGCAAAAGGCAGCAACAGCAGCAAGGCCAGGAAATAGCGATGGAGGGCAGTGGGCATAAACAAATGTCCTAGTCATGCGCGGTCAAAACTGTGGGAGGGGGCTTGCCCCCGATAGCAGTGGTTCAGTGATAAATGCATTGCCTGATACACCGCCATCGGGGGCAAGCCCCCTCCCACATTTGGCCTGTGGTGGGGCTTTAGTTGCTCTTCACCGCATAGTCCGGCTTTTTGTCATTACCAGGAATGTACGGGCTCCACGGCTGTGCGCGGATCGGCTCCTGGGTCTGCCACACCACCGAGAACTGACCGTCGGCCTGGATCTCACCGATCATTACCGGCTTGTGCAGGTGGTGGTTGGTCTTGTCCATGGTCAGGGTAAAGCCCGACGGCGCGGCGAAGGTCTGGCCGGCCAAGGCTTCACGCACTTTGTCGACGTCGGTGGACTTGGCTTTCTCGGCCGCCTGGGCCCACATGTGGATGCCCACGTAGGTGGCTTCCATCGGGTCGTTGGTCACGGCTTTGTCGGCGCCCGGCAGGTTGTGTTTCTTGGCGTAGGCTTTCCAGTCGGCGACGAATTTCTGGTTGACCGGGTTCTCCACCGACTGGAAGTAGTTCCAGGCGGCCAGGTTGCCCACCAGCGGCTTGGTGTCGATGCCGCGCAGTTCTTCTTCACCCACGGAGAATGCCACCACCGGCACGTCGGTGGCCTTCAAACCCTGGTTGGCCAGCTCTTTGTAGAACGGCACGTTGGAGTCGCCGTTCACGGTGGAGATCACTGCCGTTTTGCCGCCAGCGGAGAACTTCTTGATGTTGGCGACGATGGTCTGGTAGTCGGCGTGGCCGAACGGGGTGTAGACCTCTTCGATGTCTTTATCCGCGACGCCTTTGGAATGCAGGAACGAGCGCAGGATCTTGTTGGTGGTGCGCGGGTACACGTAGTCGGTGCCCAGCAGGAAGAAGCGTTTGGCGCTGCCGCCTTCTTCGCTCATCAGGTATTCCACGGCCGGGATCGCTTGCTGGTTCGGCGCCGCACCGGTGTAGAACACGTTCGGCGACATCTCTTCACCTTCGTATTGCACGGGGTAGAACAGCAAGCCGTTGAGTTCTTCGAACACCGGCAACACGGATTTACGCGACACCGAGGTCCAGCAGCCGAACACCACGGCGACCTTGTCCTGGGTCAGCAACTGCCGGCCTTTTTCGGCGAACAACGGCCAGTTGGAAGCCGGGTCCACGACCACCGGTTCGAGCATCTTGCCGTTTACACCGCCCTTGGCGTTGATCTCGTCGATGGTCATCAACGCCATGTCTTTGAGGGACGTCTCGGAGATGGCCATGGTCCCGGACAGCGAGTGCAGGATGCCGACCTTGATGGTCTCGGCGGCCTGGATAGTCCAGGTCATGCCCATGGCGGCAATGGATGCCGACAGAGTGAAAGCCTTGATCAAGCTGCGACGCTTCATGGTGCGATCTCCGGGTACAGGTGATTTTTATGAGGGGCGGATGCAGATACCAAGGGGTTCTAGCAAAGGCTGTGCCTACTGCTGAAGTGCCTGTTTTTACAGGGTAAAAGCCGCAGGTTGTGCGGGTGACGCACCAACCGGGGGCGAGTCGGTGTATGCGGTGCAGGCTGTGCGCTTAAACAGGGCTTGGCGGGGTGCGCGTGCCTGCATATCTATTGAACACCTTTGCGGGCGTAGTGCCGGGGATCCTCGGTGTGGGTTTGCGTTGTGCAATCCCGGGTGCCGATGGGCACCCACTACTCAATGGTGTGAAGGTGGTTTCATGGACGCAGAATTACCCAGGGAGAAGCGGGCGGCTACCGCGAAGGTCACGAAGTACAAATACAGCCCGGCATTTGTCAGCGCCGATGATGCCGCGCGTTATGCGCATGAGCGCATCGGCACCAGACGAGATGTGGAATACGGCAGCGTCATTTTGCAGAGGGTGTCGGACAACAAGATTTTTGCGACCGAGCCGATTGCCGGCAAGTCCGCCACGTTCGACTTTTCATTGCTTTTGGAGCGGGGGGTGAACAATCAGTTTGTTGAGCCGCCGGGCTATAAACTGCTGGGCGCGCTGCACTCTCATCCGGATCAGTTTATCTACCTGAAAAAGTCCAACCCTCGATTTTCCGATCGCCAGGTGCGCATCTTCAACAGTTTTTTTTCCGAGCGGGATGTGGTGTTCAATCACTATGAGGGGCGGGCGCTGGGCACCGCGTATGTGTCTGGGCCCAACGGTACGCTGCTCAAATACCAGTCCGGGTTTTCGCAGGCTGAGCGGCAGTTCGTGGACTGGATTGACGACGTCAAAACCGCCTTGCCTGCCCATGGTCACGATGGTTCCATCGAAGGCTTCATCAGGAAGCTGGCCTCGCTGGGCCGCTTGTCCCTGCTGATGCCCAGTGAGGATTGGGGAGGTGCTGCTGGCGTTATTGATCAGCGCTGGCAGCCCTATCTGCCATTGGCCGCGACCCAGCAAACCATCGCGTGTGGCCCGCTATTTCCGACTGTGGAGCAGGCGCTGAACCATGCGCAGGTGCGCATGAGGCGCAAGCCAGAGGTCCGGCAGATGGTCATGCTGCTCAGGCATGAACAACAGGATGAGTTTGTCGCAACCCAGGCGCTTGCGCTCAGTGGTGACGAGCACGTGCCCGCCGATAACCGCCTGCCTTCGCTGACGGGCGGGCCCTTCCTGCCGCCGGGTCTGCATGTTCATGGCTTTTTTTATCTGTCGCGGTCGGCGCCGGCGCAGCTTCCCACGACAGAGCCCTGGTTGTACCCGCAGTTCTTCAGTCCCGCCGAACTGGCCGCCTACATTGCCAAGGCCCGTCGATACCTGCAGGCCCCTGTCTCTGCACTGGGGCTCTCGGTGTATCTGCGCACCCGGGATAACGCGCTGTTGCGCTACCGGTTCAGCGGTTCGCCAGCGGAAACACAGTTGTTCAGGGTTGATGAACAGGGCGTGGTTTCCGACCAAGGTATTCAACAGGCGCTGGACCGCGGGACGATGACGCCTCGTCAGTTTGTGGCACGGGTGGCCGAGGCGGGTGAGTTGACCGTCGAGCAAACCAGTTCGCTGTGGGATGTGGCAGGCATGGTCGGAACCGACTGGGTGCCGTATGCAACGTTCCCCCTGCAGGGGCTTAAGGTGAGCCCACCCTTTGCGTCTGCCGATGAAGCCGCGTTGTACGCCCATGCGCAGCTGGATCAGCGTCGAGGTCGTGAATACGCTTCGTTGATTCTCAAGCGCCCCGACCAGCGCTATGTATTGACGCAAGCCCTGGAGGCGGGAAGCAACCCTTATAAATTCCAAGGGTTCTATCCCTGGGACAGCACTTCCCAGCAGTTGGCGTTGCCTGACGGTTACCAATTGCATGCCTGGGTCGGATCACACCGGGCGCAATCGGCCGGCGCCAGAATGAATTGGTCGAATGAAGACAATGCCGTCTACGCGCAAAGCTTCACCGATCAGGAGGCCTATCAGATCCATCAGTTGCAAGTGCCGGGCTATCTTTCCGGGGCTAAAGACAGCCTGATCGTCCTGGACCCGGCTGGCGCTGAACAGGCCGAATTCCTGAAGTTTTATGAGGCGCCCAGAGGCGGCAGCCTGATTGCCCGCAACCTGGCAGACGGCACGTTCACACCGGCTGATGCGGTGCGCACGTTGGCGCAGGTCAGCCGCTTGCGAATCGTGCAGGGAAATAGCCTGTGGGGGCCGGTTGGACCCGTTGATCAGCACTGGGTACCGTTTGCCGCAGGCAAGCCGCTACCCAAACCTGTGGCAGCGGGCGGTGGTAAGGCAGTGGTTGCGCTTCCAACGCTGAGTCCTGCCTTTGTTCATGCCGATGACGCGGCTTTCTGGGCCCACAAGCGAATTGGCGCACGGCGTGAACGTGAGTACGGCGGGGTGATCTTGCGTAACCCACAGCGGTATTTTTTTGCCACCGAGCCCTTCCTCAGTTCAGCAGATACATTTGATGTCAGAAAGGTGCTCAATCGCGCGCCTGATGGTTCCGTTGTCGCCCCGAGCGGGTATCGGTTGATCGGGATTTATCATTCGCACCCGGCCGTGCATGCAAGCGTGGCGCTCGAAAATCCCGAGTTTTCAGCGCAACAGGTCAAAGCGTTTGTGAACTTTTTTTCCATCGGCGATGTGATCGCCGATGTGCTTGACCAGAAGACCTTCTCGCTGTCGTACCTGTCCGGTCCGGACGATTCATTGATTCGCTACAAACCCAGCGGGTCAGCCCAGGAGGCGCTTTACGTCAAATGGCTGAACGGTGAACTGAGGGTGCGTCCGGTCGCGGCTGATGAGACGGTTGAAGGCAACATCCAGACGCTGGCCAGGATCGGAGAGCTGAGTTTTGTTGTCGCCAGTGATGTATGGGGCGGATCGCGTGGCGTGGTGCCTGCTCATTGGCAGCCCTATACCCCGTTTGTGCAGCACTCGCCGGCGTTATTGCCGTTACTGACAAAGGTGTGCGACCAGGTGACGGACGCCATCAACGCCGGTGTTGAAGGTAGCGAGGGAGCGAAGGACACCTGGCGCCTGGGGCTTATCTTCAAGCGTGACGATAAGGCGCAGTATGTGGCGACTCACGCCGTGCACGTCAAAGAGCCACGATTTTTGGTCACGCAGTTTTTATCGACGGACCAGGATGGGTTCTACCGGGTGCCCGATGGGCATCGTATCGTCGGTTTCTACTGTGAGCCCCCTGCTGAGCGCAACGCGTTGGCGGTGGCCCAGCCTTGGCTCTACCGTAGCTTTTTCCCGGCGCTGGGTTTGGCGACGTCAGCCCATCAGGCTCATCTGATTGCCAGCCTGCAGACACCGGAGCAGCCTTTGGGGCTGTATCAGCAAGCGCCGGGAGGGGCGCTGCTCAGGTACCAGTTTTCCTACTCTGAGGCCGAAGCCGGGCTGTACCACGTTGCCGAGGATGGCCTCGTCGGCGATCACGACCTCGAAGCCCCCTTGCTGACGGGAACGCTTACGCCCCAGGAGTATGTGCTGAGGGTCGCGGCTGCCGGGATGCTGACGGTGCTCAGTACTGACCGCATCTGGGATCGTGCGGGCCGGGTGACGGCCGACTGGCGACCCTTTTCCAGCATCCCGCCGATTACCACAGGGCCAGCATTTGTGACCGCCGATGATGCCGCACGCTGGGCTCATGCCCAGATCGGCGAGCGTCGGGACAAAGAATATGGCGGCGCGATTCTCAAGCGTGGCAATCATTATTTCGCGACAGAACCGGTCAGCGGTGCCCAGGTGCTGTTCGATTTCCGTACGATTCTGGCCCTGGATGATCAGGATAACTTCATCGCTCCCCATCCCTATCAGTGCACTGGGCTTTATCATTCCCATCCAGCCGACGACGGTCAGATAAAGCAGCATAACCCCCAGTTCACCGAGGATCAGGTCGAGCTGTTCAGCAGTTTTTATTCCCTCGCCGACCAAGTGTTTGCGATCACACATCGGGGCTTTTCCCAGGTGCATTACTTATCGGGTGCGCAGGGTTCGTTACTCAGGTACGTAAGCAGCGGTTCGACGGAGGAAAAGCGCCTGCTCGGGCAGTTGACCGGCAGCGTGGCGGTGGAGCCGTCAACCGCGTTTGAAGGGGCCGTCCGCAGGCTGGCAAAGGCCGGGGAGTTAAAGGTCGTGGTGCCTTCGCCCGTGTGGGGTGGATCGCGGGGCAAGGTGCCCCACGACTGGACCCTGCGCAGTGCTGTCAGCCCTGCCGGGTCCGTGTCGGAGCAACCCTTCTTTACCCCGGTCGCCGGTAGCGCCCAAGTAGCCGTGTTGCTTGCCTTGAGCCTCCCGGCCCATCTGCCGCAAGCCCGTTATCAGGGAGTTGTCCTCCAGCACTTGGGCACCTCGACCTATATCGCCACCGAACCGACGGTCTGGGGGGCGTCGCTGACCGGGTTGTTCCCGATTCGCGAAAACGGCCAACCACGGCTGCCATCCAACTATCGCCTGGTGGGCTTTTACTACTCGGCCGCTCCGCTGGCTACGGCAGCGCTATCTGCCTTGGAGCCCTGGTTGTACAAGCGATTTGTCAGCCCTCTGTTGTTGGTGACGGCAATGAATCAGGCGGCTTCCACCCGGAATCTGCAGATCGGCGACCTGGGCTTGAAGCTGTTTTTGCACACTGACGACAAGGCGCTGTTGCAGTGGCAAATGCCTGACGCCGCAGCCGCCACCGAATTGTTCCGGGTGGCCGCCGACGGCACGGTGTCGGATAACGGTAACCACGCCGCGCTGATGACCGGGACGTTGTCACCCCGAGGGTTTGTGCGCAGGGTGATTCGCGCAGGTGATCTGGCCGTGCTTCAGCAGGGGCGGCTCTGGAATGCCCCGGGGCCGCTGTCTGACGATGAATATCTGCCGCTTGGCTTGCCGAGCGAGAGCCCCAGCGCCACCTTCCTCAGTGCCGACGATGCGGCACGTCATGCCCATGAGCGCATAGGCGTGCGGCGCGACGCAGCCTATGGCGGCTATATCTTGCAGCGTGCCGACCAGCGCTTTGCGTTCACTGAGCCGGTGCGTATTCAGGGGGATGGTTTTGCCGGGGATTTGCTGCTCCCGTCGCCGGGCAACGGCTTGCTGGTGCCCCCGAAAGATCATGTCATTCACGCCCGCTACAGCTCCCATCCGCCACAGTCCCACGACGAGTTGGCGCGCTGGCGGCGCCTGGGCTGGACCACGACTGACCTTGAGGTCAGCACAACGATGTTCACTGATATCGAAATCCGCTCCGTGATCCAGTCTCGAATGCCTGCCTACCTCAGTGGTTCGCCCAACAGCCTGATCGGCTATTTCCCCAGTGGTTCTGCAAACGAACTGTTGGTGCTGGCCAACGCAAACCGCGAGCCGGGGATTCACAGTTATCACCAGCGGCTGGAAACGGGCGTGCTCAAGCCGCAGGACATTGTGACGCGCCTGGCGGATGCCGGTGAGCTGCGGGTGCTGGTGCAGAGCCGCCTGTGGGGCGCACGGGTCAGGGTGTACGCGGACTGGACGCCGAACTTCGAATACGCCGGGGTTGCCCCGCAAACGCCATCGTTCAGCGCGATTTTCATGACGCCGGATGCGGCGGCGATCAATGCTCATATTCGCAGCTATGGTCGAAACCTGGATATTCAGGCGTACACGTCCTACGTGCTCAAACACCCGCAAAAAAACGAGTACGTGGTCAGCGAACTGGCCCCTGGCGCTTCCGGCAGGCGCTTGAGTGACTCTTCCCTGGGGGCGGCTTATTTGCAGGGTGGCGACTTTGCCCACGGTTTTGTGCTGGTCGGGCTGCTCCATTCGCAGCAGTGGCTGCCCAGTGGGCTGCCGCCGCTTGAGGCCTGGCTGACGCGGTTTTTCGCCACACCTCAGTTGCTGCAACGGGCCGAGGATGACGTCCGTTACTTGGCACGCTCAAGCGCGCAAGGTGGGCTGCCCATTTATCTGTCGACACTGGAAGGCGCGTTGTTGCGTTATCAGCCGCCCGCGACCTCATTGTTCACCGGTGGGAGCAATGGTGATGAGGTCGCGGTGCAGGACATGAGCCTGCGCCGTGGCACCCTGGATATTCGCCGCTTTGTTTCGTTGATGGCCCAGACCGGCGACTTGACGGTGCTGTACAGCACGCCCTGTTGGGATCGCCGCGCAGCGGTAAACAAGGCACCCTCGCAGTGGCGGCCCTACGCGAACTTTGTTCGCCGTCGTTTGGGACCGGCTTTTTATGATCAGGATGATGCGGCCCGTTATGCCCAGTCCCGGCTCAAAGACATCAACGGCCGGCGTTTATCGGGCGGGCTGATTCTCAAACGCCCTGATGGTCTGTTTGTCGCCACCGAGCCTGTGAGTGTCCTTCGGGAGGACTTCGACCCCAAGTGGATTTTCCCGGACGAGGTCGTGGCGTTTGGCGGGTTTCCCGCAGCACACACCCTTGTTGCGCGCTACCGCTCCAGTCCTGGACGCGAACTGCCGTTTGCGCTGGATGCCATGCAACGTGATATCTACCGCAACATGCTGTCAACCCGGGTCATCAGTGCCGCACTGTCAGAGGTTGACGCCTCCCTGAGCCGCGAGTACCTGTTCGGCTCAGATGGGTGCGTGTTGAGTTACAGCTGCAGCCACTCGGCGCAGGAGGCTGCGCTGAAAAGCGCTCTGCAGCCCCTTAACCTGGTGCGCGAGGATCGGCTGGAGAACACGCTGGAACACCAGATCCGTGCAGGAGAACTCAACCCCGAGGATTTTGTCACTCGCCTGGGCAAGGCCGGTACTTTGCGCGTGGTGCAAGGCAGCAAGGTCTGGGGACCGCCACGCGTGCTGCTGGGCACCTTTTTCGTGAATGCGCCTGTCGTGCCGGCCATGCAAATCCAAACGGCGATTGCCGAGCCGGCGCTAAGCCCTCTCTTCGCCCAGCCCGAGGCGGCGGTTCGGTATGCCCAGGAGCGTTGCCAATACGGCAATACCCTCCAGTTCGGCTACGTCCTCAAGTCGTCCAAAAAAGACCAGTACATGGTGACGCTGCCTCTGGCGCGGCAGAATTACTGGAAGTACGAGCAGGTGTTCCCCAAGGGACTTTTCCCCCAGGGGTATGTGCTGGAAGGGATATACCTCTGCGCGTCACTTGAACCCCAGACGCCTGGCCAGGACCCCCATGAGGGGCTGTTCCATTCGCCCTCGGATGTGGACAACGGGGTTCGGTTTGGCCGTTTTGCCGTGAAGGGCAAACAGTTGACGTTGTACCTGGCCTGCCCGGAGGGCGCGTTGATCAGGTATCAGTACTTGGGCTCCGACGAGGCGTTGAGTGAGAACCGGTATCAGGTATCGCGCCAACAGTTACGGGAGGGGGAAATCACAATACTTGACTATGTGCATGACCTGGCGCGTCACGGCAATGTGGATGTGCTGGTCCAGGGCAGGGTCTGGGCGGGCACGCTGCGGATCCGCCCTGACTGGAAGCCAGGCACGACACAAGCGTTCTATGACTTTCCGATCTGCGGCCCGCTGTTTTCCCATGCTGATGATGCGGCCCGAGACATTCAGCGCGGGTTGTCGTCGGTGAAGGGGCACAATTATGTCGCGGCGATTTTGACGGAGTCGACGCGCTCTTCGTTTACCGCCACGCTGCCGGTGTGGCCGGGTGTCGACAACGTCAGGCTGCTTCGATTGTTTTACACGGGACGGACTGGACCTGTGCAGCCCCTTGTATCGCCGGTCGACGAGCCAGTGTCCTATCCGATTTTTCCAACGGACTATCGGGCCATTGGCGCTCAGTTGATCTATCTGGACAAGAGCCCCATCGACAGCCCGACCGACAAGGATGGGGTCTTGTCGAGCAACTTTATCGAACCGTCGTTGCTGAGCTATTTCGTTCGGATCCTCAAGGCGCACCATCAACCGATGATGAGCCTTTACGTAGCGCCTCGTGGCGGGGGACTGCTGAAATACGTACCGGATTTTTCCGTGCCGGAAACCCAGCTTATGGTGTCCGCGGCCAGCCTTAAGCCCACTGAATTTCTCATGCGATTGAGCGCGGTTGGGCAGTTGCTCGTGCTCGACAGGGACAACTACTGGCGCCAGGAGGGGCTTTTGTCCGAGGTGCCAACGGGCAGTCGCCGTGATGCCCAGACCGATCTGCCGTTGACTGATGAAGTGTTGCCGATCCGTGAGCGTGATGAGCTGTAAGGCGCGGCGGGGTTTTAGCGCTTGCGCATCAAACCAATAAAAAACAACCCGCCAATGGCTGCCGTGGCGACGCCGATGGGCAGGTCTTCCGGGGCAATCATGGTACGCGCCGCGACATCGACCCATACCAGGAACAGGCTGCCCAATAGCGTGCACACCGGCAGCAATCGACGGTGTTCGGCGCCCACCAGGCGCCGGGCAATGTGCGGCACCATCAGCCCGACAAAGCCGATGGAGCCGCTGATGGACACCAGCACGCCGGTCATCAACGAGGCGATCAAAAACACCTTGAATCGTACATTGCGGGCGTTCAGGCCGAGGGTCACGGCGGTCTGTTCGCCGGTCATCAAGGCATTCAGCGGACGGGCCATGCCCAGCAGCAACACCAGCCCCAACAGCACGGTTGCGGTGGGAACGGCCAGCAGTTCCCAGCGCGCCAGGCCGAGGCCGCCGAGCATCCAGAACATCACCGCCGAGGCTGCGCGATGGTCACCCATGAACAGCAACAGATTGGCCGCCGCCATCATCACGAATGACACCGCCACGCCGCACAGCAACAGGCGATCACTCTCCAGTCGGCCATTGCGGCTGGCCACTGCGAGCACCACCAGCATGCTTGCCAATGCGCCCAGGAATGCGGCGACCGGCAGGGTCAACAGGCCAATCACTTCACCCACCTGCACCACCACGATCACTGCGCCCAACGTGGCGCCCGAAGTCACGCCCAGCAGGTGCGGGTCGGCCAATGGGTTACGGGTGACGGCCTGCAGCACCGCGCCGATCAGCGCCAGCCCGGCGCCGACCAAGGCGCCCAGCAACATGCGCGGCACGCGAATCAGCCAGACGATGGATTCCTGCCCGGCCGGCCACGTCACCTCGCCCAGCCCCAACGCCTTGTGCAGCAAGATGCGCCCCACCGCGTCCACCGGCACCCGCGCCGGGCCGAACGCCAGGGAGATCACACTGGAGGCCAGCAACAACGCAACCAGTGCGACGAGCAGCCAGGCATAACGACGGCTGTTCATTCGCCGTGGAACCCCTTGGCCAGGGTTTCCACCGCCAGCACGTTATCGATGCCTGGCGTGGCCTGCACATAGGGGATCACGATAAAACGCTGGTTCTTGATGGCGTCCACCCCTTGCAGCGCCGGGTTATTCATCAGGAAGGCCTGCTTCTGCCCGGCGGTGATTTCGCTGTAGTCGACGATCACGATCACCTGCGGGTTGCGCTCCACCACGGTCTCCCAGTTGACGCGGGTCCAACTGGCGTCCACGTCATCGAGAATGTTGCGCCCCCCGGCTGCGTCGATCAGTGCCTGGGGCATGCCCAGGCGGCCCGACGTCATGGCGCGGTCCTCACCGCTGTCGTAGAGGAACACTCGCGGCTTGTCGGCGGGCAGGTCTTTTTGCACCTCGTCGACCTGCGCCTGCATCTGTGCGATCAGGGTGTTGGCGCGGTCCTGCACGTCGAAGATCCTGCCCAGGTTGCGCAGGTCGTTATAGGTGTCGTCCAGGGTTGCGGCCGGGCGCTTCATCACAAACGCACAGGACTCGGTCAGCTCGTACACATTGATGCCCAAGGGTTGCAGGGTGCTCGGCGTCAGGTCGCCGCCCACGCGCATGCCGTAATCCCAGCCGGCGAAGAAGAAATCCACGTTGGCATTGAGCAGGGTTTCCACCGACGGGTACTTGCTCGCCAGCTCCGGCAGGCCGTCGAGCATCCCGGCCATTTCTGGCGTGACCGACTTCCAGCCGGTAATGCCGCTGTAGCCGGCCATGTGCGGCTTGAGGCCCAGGGCGAGCATCATCTGGGTCATGTTGATGTCGTGGCTCACCGCGTGCTTCGGCGCCTCTTGAAAGGTCACGTCGCGGTTGCAGCTTTTGACGGTCACCGGGTAATGGGTCGCATCGGCGAACGCTTGGGCCGTGCCGAACAGCAGGGCCAGAGACAGCAGGGAGCGCAGGATCATCATGAGGTTATCCAGGTGATTCGGGGGTAGCCGGACAAGGGGTGAGTGTCGATCAGCGCGTCGACGCCGAACACCTCGCGCAGCAGTTCGGCGGTCAGCACTTCATGGGGCGTGCCACTGGCGACAATGCGCCCGTGGTTGATCACGTAAAGCCGATCACAGAACGCGGCGGCCAGGTTCAGGTCGTGGATGCTGGCCAGGGTGCCGATGTCCAGGCGCTTGACCAGCCGCAAAAGCTCTAGCTGATAGCGCGGGTCGAGGTGGTTGGTCGGCTCGTCGAGGATCAGCAATTGCGGCTGTTGGGCCAGGGCACGGGCGAGAATGACGCGCTGTTTTTCACCGCCCGAGAGGGTGGCGAAGGCATGGTCCTCGAAACCCAGCAGGCCGACGGATTCGAGCGCCTGCTGCACCAACTGCCGGTCGTGCAGGGTGTCGCCATCGAACAGCCCTTTGTGGGGCGTGCGGCCCATGGCGACCACCTCATCCACCCGCAGGCCGAAGGCGTCAGGAAACTCCTGCAACACCACGGCAATGCGTTGCGCGCACCACTTTGCGCTTTGCCGCCACACGTTTTGATGGGCGAGTTGCACTTCACCTTGGGCCGGTTTGCTGAAGCGATAGGCGCAGCGCAACAGGCTGGTCTTGCCGCTGCCATTGGGCCCGATCAACCCCACGAACTCCCCCGCACCGACGCGCAGGCTGGCGTCACGCAGTTGGAACAGGTGGTGGCAGTGGTCGTGACCCGGTGGGGTCCAGCCCAGCTGTGTGAGGGTGAGTGAGGTCATCGATGCTCTCAAGGTCAACACAGTTAGAAGGTGTAGTCCGCGGTGACGAAGAACGAGCGCGGCTCGCCGAGGATCCACTGCTGGCCGTCGTTGTACTGGCTGACGGCGTAGGTACGGTCGAACAGGTTATTCAGTTGCAACCCTAGCGTGGTATTGCGCAGGGCCTTCCACGACACGGTTGCATCGACCACGGTGTAGCTCGGCAGCTCATTCTGGTTGGCCATGTCGGCGTAGCGTGCGTCTACATAACGCACCCCGGCACCGGCGCGGATGTCGTCGGTCACGGCTTTGCTCAACCACAGGTTGGCGGTGCGGCGTGGTACGTCCACCGGGCGGTTGCCGTCGCGGGACACCTGCACGCCGTTGACGTCCTGGCTGAAGTCGTCGTACTGCGCGTGGACGAGGGCGGCGTTGGCTTGCAGTTGCCAGGCGTTGGGCAGTTGCAGGTCGAGGCTGGCTTCCAGGCCACGGGAGGACTGCTGGCCGACTTGCTGCTTGAGGTCCGGGTCGCCCGGTACGTCGGTGAGCAGCTTCTTTTTGACGATGTGGTAGGCCGCCAGGGTCCATTCACCGCGCTGGTCCCAGAAGGCTTGCTTGATGCCGATCTCGGTCTGCTTGGCGGTGGACAGGTCGAACTGCTGCTGGCTCGGGCTCAGGGAAATCAGGCCGCCGACGCCGTCGGTGCTGGTGGCGTACTGGCCGTAGACCGAGGTGTCCGGCGTGATCGCATAGACCAGACCGGCTTTCCAGTTATTGCCGGTGAGGGTCTTGTCGGTGCGGCTGCCGTCGCGCAGAGCATCACGCTCAACCTGCGCATAGTCGCGGCGGATACCGGTGATCAGCGACAGTTGGTCAGTGAGTTGCAGGCGGTTTTCGGCAAAGCCGGCAACGGTTTTGGTGGTGGTGGCGAACAGCGGTTTAAAGGCGTTCTGGCTGTCGAACTGCGCCTGCGCAGGGTGGTTGATGTCGATGGGTTGGCCACCGGTCACTACGTCGTTGAACGGCGAGTTACTCGCCAGGCGAAAACGGATGCGGTTGTATTCCACGCCGGTCACGGTCTGGCTGTCGAGGCCGAACAGGGTGTGCTTGAAGGTGAAGGTCTGGCGGTCGCCGACTTGTTCCTGATTGTGCTTGATGGCGAAATTACCGCTGCGGGTCAGTTGGCCGCCGGTAAAAGTGTAGTTCTCGGCGTTCTGCCAGCGGCGCTGGTTTTTCAGGTAATACAGCGCGTTGGTGGCGCTGACGTTATCGCTGATTTGCCACTCGCTGGTCAGGCGCGTCCACTGGTCGTTGTAGTGCTGGGTGTCGTTGCTGACGTTGTAGTTCTTGTCGCGCAGGCCTTTGTGCAACTGGCCGTTGATCAGCGGCGTGCCGAAGTAGTTTTGCGGGCGCTGGTCGCCGTAGTCGCTGGCCAGGGTGAAGCTCAGGTTGTCCGCCGCTTGCCAGCGCAGCGCGCCACTGACGAAGTCGCTGCTGGAGTCGCCACGGTCGATAAAACCATTGCTGCGCAGGCGATTGAGGTTCAGGCGATAGCTCAGGGTGTCGGTCAGCGAGCCGCCGCTGTCGAGGGCCTGCTGCTGGCGGTCGTAGGAGCCGTAGCCCAGGCGGATGTGGTTTTCGATCTCGCCCTCAAACGGCTTTTTCGGCACGGTGTTGATCACTGCGCCGGTGGCGCCTTCGCCGTACAGCACCGAGGCCGGGCCGCGCAGCACGTCGACGCGCTCCACCGACCAGGTGTCTACCGGGAAGGTCGAGGTGCCCATGCCCATGTACATGCGGTTGCCGTCGTACAGCTGCATCACCGAGCCCTGGCCGGTGAAACCACGGGCCGACAACGAGGTGCCGCCGTCGCCCGGTGAGCCGGTGCGGCTGATGCCGGTGGCGCGGGAAATCGCGTCTTGCACACTGGCATCCCCGCGTTCGCGGATCTGCGCGCCGGTCTGGCTCTCGACGCTGCCGGGGGTTTGCAAGGCTGTGAGGTTCAGGCGCGAACCGGCAGTGGTGGGCGTCTTGAGGTCGACGCGCTGGTCATCCACGGCGGGCGCGGTGATGGGGCTGGCGGGCAGGGTCAGGGCCTGGGCAGTGTCGTGCAAGGCAAGCAGGCAGATGCCGCACGCAAGGTAGTTGTTCATGGGTCGATCAGTCTTCTTGGAGAGGTACTCGCCGCAGGGCGCGGCGAGTAACGATAACGCAGAAAGTGTTATAAGTTAACACTTATTGGCTGCGGGACAAACGTCCACGCAAGGCTACAGAAGGGCTCTGCGCCGGGCATCTCGCCTGTTTCATGCCGAACCTGAGGCAGATTCACCTTGGTTGAAAAACCGCGACAGCACCAGGCGATCCAATGCCCAGACCACAATCAACGAGGCGCCTACCAGCGGAAAAATGACCGCCAATCCGAGCATGATCACCATCGCGGTTTTCCACTTTGGCAGGTCATGACGCAACGGCGGCACACCCAGGCCACCCTGAGGTCGACGCTTCCACCAGATCACCACACCGCTCACGGCGCTGAGCAGAATCATCAGGCAGATCACCAGTACGATCAGTTGGTTGACCCAGCCGAACATCTTGCCTTCATGCAACATCACACCGGTCTCGGTGGCCCGCGCCACCAGGTTGTAGTGCGCCCAGCGCACATCGGCAAGGACGTTGCCGGTGTATTGGTCCACGTGCAGGGTGGCGTCATTGCGCGGGTCGTTGGCGAACACTGCGACGGTGAACACCCCGGTGGCGGTGGTGGGCAAGGTGATGCTGTAGCCGGGCTCGACCTTGCGCGAAGTGGCCAGGTCGACCACCTGTTGCAGCGTTATGGTGGGTGCGGCAGGACCTGCGTGCATGGCGCCGTGGTTCATGTGTTCGGCATGGTCGCCAGACATGGGCATCGGCGTGTTTTCCATGGCCCAGGGCACGGTCTGTTGGGTCGCGGTGTTGAGCACCCGCGCTTGCTGGTCGGACTGCGGCACGTCGTTCCACATGGCTGCTGGGAAGGTGTTCCACAGCCCCGTGTACTGCTTGCCCCAGAAGCCTGTCCAGGTCATGCCGCTGAGCAGCATCACCAGCAAAAACGCCGCGCCCCAGAAGCCGGCGACCGCGTGCAGGTCGCGCCAGAACAGGCGGCCGCGACTGCTCAGGCGTGGCCACAGCACGCCCGCTGAAGACTTGCCGCGTGGCCACCACAGGTACAGGCCCGACACCACCAACATCACGCCCCAGCCGGCGGCGAGTTCTATCAGGCGGTCGCCGGTGGTGCCGATCATCAGCTCGCCGTGCAGCGCACGGGCGATGGCTTGCAGGTTGTATTTCGCGTCCTGCTCGCCGAGGACAGTGCCGCGATAGGGGTCGATGAACACCGTCACTTCACGGCCATCTTGATGCATGACGAATTGCGCGCTGCTGGTGGCATCGGCCGGTGGCAGGTATTTGCTGATCTTGCCCCGAGGGAAGGCGGCCTGGGCACGTTGCAGTTGCTCGTCGGCGCTCAAGGTGTGTTCGGCTGCGGGCACGGTCAGCAAGTTGCCGTACATCAGCGGGTCGAGTTGGGGTTTGAACAGGTAGATGATGCCGGTCACGGCCAGCAGCACCATGAAAGGGGCGACGAAGAGGCCGGCGTAGAAATGCCAGCGCCAGGCCAGGTTGTAGAAGGAAACTTTTTGAGTGGTCATCAGGGAGGCTCCGCAAAGCTTGAATTTTTTGTCGTTGGTCAGGCCGCCATCGGGGGCAAGCCCCCTCCCACATGTGGAATGCATTCCAACTGTGGGAGGGGGCTTGCCCCCGATGCTTTTAGAAGCTCATGTCGACTTTGGTCCAGAGCGTGCGCCCCGGCTCCTTGATGGCTTGCGGGTCGTTGGCCGGGTAGCCGAACCCGGCGTTGCCCGCCAGGTTCAAATGCTCGGCATAGGCCTTGCCGAACAGGTTGTCGACGCCGGTGCTGACCTTGACGTTTTTGGTGATGCGGTAGGCGCCGTTCAGCGAGAACACGCCAAAACCGCCGCTCTTGTCGTAGTCCTTGCCGACCACGTTGCCCTTGTTCTGATCAATGCGGTTTTGCGCGGCGACTACGCGCCACAGCGCGCCGGCGCTCCAGTCATCCTCGCTGTAGGTCAGGCCCAGGCGTGCATCCAGTGGCGGCATTTGTGGCAGGGCCTTGCCGTCGCTGCTGTTCTTGCCCCAGGCGTAGGCGAGGGTGGCGTCCGCCTTCCAGTTTGGCGTCAGCTTGTACGCCGCCCCGAGTTCACCGCCCATGATGCGAGCGTCGACGTTGCGTGCCTGGGAGGTGGTGCCCATCATGCCGGGCCGGTAGTCGAACAGGATGAAGTCACGTACCTGGCCGATGTAGCCCGAGGCCCAGGCTTCAAGGTTGTCGGCTTTGTATTGCGCGCCGAAATCGAGTTGGGTGGTCTTCTCCGGTTTCACGCCGTCGAAGGCATTCACCGAACCGACCGCGCCGGTGTTGGGGGAGAACAACTCCCAGTAATCCGGGAAGCGCTGCGTATGGCCCAAGCCTGCGTATAGGGTGGTGGGGCTGTCGGCCAGGTCGTGTTCGTAGCGCATGAAACCCGAGGGCAACGTGTCGGTGCGGGTTTCGTTGGCGGTGGCGCTGGTCTGGCGAAAATCCTTGGCCGAGGCGCGGTCCAGGCGTGCGCCGGTGATCAGTCGATCACGGTCGGCGGCGTACCAGGTCAGTTCGCCGAACACGCCGTAGTTGTGGAAGTTGGCGTCCTTGGTCTTGGGCAACGCCTTGTAGGTGTCGATGCCCATGCTGCTGCGCTGGCGGTGTTCGTTGGTCTGCGCGTCCAGGCCGCCGATCAACTGCAGGTCGGCCCAGCGCCAGGTGGCCTTGATCCGCGCACCGAGGGTACGCCGGTCGACGTTGGAGGCCATCGGCCCGGCCATCATCCCGGTGCCCGACGGCGTGCGCAGGCTGTAGTTGTCCATCACATGGTCGGCGTAGTTGTAGTAGACCTGCGCCTCGACCTTATCCAGCACCTCACCGAGATTGGATTTCTCGAAGCGCAGCCCCAGGCTTTCGCGCAGGAACTGCGAGCCGTCCATGCCGCGCCCGGCGTAGCGCGCTTCGCCATCGCCACGGCCGGCGGTGAGTTCCAGCAGGGTGTCGGCGTCGGGGGTGAAACCCACGGCCACGTCGCCGTTCCACTTGTCGTAGCGCGAGGCGACTGTGTCGTTGTTGCCGTCCTTGTAATCGTCGGCATGGGCCTGGTTGCCGATCACCCGCACATAGCCCAGCGGCCCGCCGGCGGCGGCATCGATGACCTTGTCGAAGCGGCCATTGGAGCCAGCCAGCACGCTCGCGTTGAGCCGTGTGCCCAACTCACCGAAGTGTTCGGGCTCGCGATCGAACAGGATCGTGCCGGCCGAGGCACCTGGGCCCCAGAGTACGGTTTGCGGGCCTTTGATCACGGTGAGCGTGTCGTAGGTCTCCGGGGAAATATACGACGTGGGCGCATCCATGCGGCCGGGGCAGGCGCCGAGCATCATGCTGCCATTGGTGAGGATATTCAGGCGCGAGCCGAACATGCCGCGCAGCACCGGGTCGCCATTGGTGCCGCCATTGCGCACCAGGGTGAAGCCGGGGATGGTCTTGAGGTAGTCGCCGCCATCGCTGGCGGGCACCGGTTGGCGTGGGTCTTTCGGGTTGGTGATTACGGTCAGCGGCGAACTGGGCGCAATCGCGGTGATCACCGTGGGGCTCAACTCGTGGTCGGCGTGTTCGTCGGCCTGAGCATGGGTGGCGAGCAATGCGCCGCACAGGGCGGCGAGCACGGGGGTACATCCCAAACGGGTGTCAGCAGAAAACCTGGACATGACAAATTCCATCAATCAATCGTAAACAACACGGCCAGCAGCCTGCGGCTGTCTGTCTAAAGTCGGCCGGGGTGAAGTAACGGTGCTTGGTGTTTACGAGGCGATGGGCGGCGCTCGGCTGCGGGCGCCGGGGAAGATGCTCTGCCGGGCATGGCCCAGGCGCGTGGCGGGGGTGAGGGCGGTGGCCGGCGGCGGGGAACCGAGGGCTACGAATGAAACGCTGCCGGGCAGGGCGGGGCAACTGAACAGCAGGTCGCAATAACCGCACTTGGCCCAGAGCGCGTGATGATCGTCGGGGGCTTTAGGGTGATGGGATTCGCCGTGGTCGCCCGACATGTCCATATCCATGGACATGCTCGTCGGCATCGACATACCGGCGTGATGATCCATCGGCATCGCTTGGGAAATCAGCGGACCGATAAAGATCATCAGCATGGCGAACAGGCTGATCCAACTGCCGCGCTTCACGCGGTGATGTGGAGAGAGCCTGGCGCGGGGGACGCCCATCGAGTGTTAGCCTATTGGGCGTGCTTATGCGCGTGGGCGGCCATCGGCGGCACTTTTTGGACCGATACTTCCACCTCGACCTTGCCGGCTTTTTCAAAGGTCAGGGTGAGTGGGAATTGCTTGCCATCGGCCAGCAGGCTGCGGTCTTTGAGGCCCAGCAGCATCACGTGGTAGGCCATGGGCGCGAAAGTCAGCTCACCCTGGGCCGGTACGGCCACGCTGGGCACTTGCTGCATCTTCATCAAATCGCCTTGCATCACATGTTCATGCAGCTCGGCCTTGTCGGCCACGGGTGTGTCGACACTGAGCAGGCGGTCCGGGGTAGCGCCGGTGTTATGAATCACAAAGTACGCTGCAACAGTCGGCGCATTGGGCGGCAATTCCTGGGACCAGGGATCGCTGACCAGCAGGTCGCCGGCCTTGTAGTCCTCGGCATTGGCGGCACTGAACACCGGCAGCAGCAACGCGGCCAGAAGCAGGGAAGATTTGAGCATGGCAGTTCTCCAGAACGGTTCTAAACGCAGTTCACTTGCGAAGAAGATCAGACCGTTGGAGAGGCGCGGGGGTTAAGGCTCGGCCATTGCTGGCGCGGGGTAGGGGGTTGCAGTGGGGGATGTGGCTGACGCGGTATCGCGTCAAATCGCGTGAGATACAACTGCGGCACATGCCCTGGCAACGCCACCAACGGCGCCGAGCCGGAGCAACACCAGCAATGCTGCATGGTGGAATGATCATCCTGCTGCGGCGCTGGAATCTCCAGCTGGCCCAGCGCGATGGTCTTGAGGCTGGCGCCATTGGACGAACAGAAACTGCCCCACATCAGCCGCTTGACTGGATCGTCGGTCTGCTGCATCGCACCGGCCATTGGCATGGCAAACGCGTTGAACAGCACTGCAAGGCAGGCGATCCAGGCAATTGCAAAGCGTTGACGGGCCATGGCGGACAATCCGTAGGGTTAAACGATCAGGCGGGTATTTAGCCTGATCGGGGGGGATAAGTAAAAAGCGGCGGTGTGGTTTGGTGTCGCAGCAGGATCACACCGCCGTTGCGTGAAGCTTGAGGCCCAACGCTTTCATGACTTTCATGATAGTCGCGAACTCTGGATTGCCAGTGCTGGAGAGGGCTTTATATAAGCTTTCGCGTCCGAGGCCGGCGTCGCGAGCAATTTGGGTCATGCCTTGGGCGCGGGCGATATTGTTGAGCGCTGAACGAATCAGCAATCCGTCACCGGCGTCCTCTTCGAAAGAAGCTTCGAGATACTCCGCCATGTCCTCAGGAGTCGTCAGATGCTCGGCTATGTCGAAATCTTTAAATTGAGTCATGGGTCACTCCTTTTTCTCAAATTCTTCGGCAATTTCTTTAGCTCGCTCGATGTCGCGTTTTTGCGTTGATTTATCGCCACCTATCAACAGTAGATAAACCACCTCACCTACACGCTTGAAGTACACCCGGTATCCAGGACCATAGTGGATGCGCATTTCGGATACACCATTTCCGACGTTTTCGCAGTCTCCAAAATTGCCCATTCTTGCGTTATCCAATCTTGTAAGCACGCGTCCATGGGCGGGTTTGCTGCGTAGCGAATAAAGCCATTCCTCAAACTCATCAGATCTCTTGAAGTGAATCATCTCGGATCGTATTCCTTGGGATACAGAATGGCAAGTTGCGACGCGCTGCAAAAGCAGGCATCCCCATCGCGGATGGCTGAAGCGAAACCGCGAGCGGGGAGGTTAGGCCGACGGCTTTTGGCTGAGCCAGCCAGCCTGTTCGGAAGTATTTGTAGGGGGATTCGACTTTTGGTGGTGAAGCCTGATAGCCGGCTGTTCGGTTGGTTATTCGTATAAACAGAAATTTCCGACAAGCCTTTGAGGTTGTCCCTAGGACGCTTGATCTCTAGTCTCCGTGCACCGCTACCAACGCAGCGGACGGGCGTCGCGGCCCGGATTTCTCCAGACGCAAAAGCGTCATAGTCTCCTTTCAGTTGGCGCCTTTTTATCGTCTACTGTGCGGCGCTATGGCGGCTGTGCGCGGGATACCTTCGGGTATGCCGGTGTTCTGGAGAATCGGTCCGCGAACCTGCGTACAGCTGCCACCCCCCATCGCGTCGCGGCGATCAGTGGCAGCTCCTTTTTACTTCTCCGGAGCTTCACAAATGATTAAACCCACCCCAAATCCCCCCGTCCGGCTCTTCACCGTAGCCGACGGATTCAGTACCGAAGACCTGCTGGCCAACCTCAGCGAAACACTCGCCTCGGCCAATGCGCTGAGTTGTGATCTGGCCTTTGATTTGGAAGGCCCTAAACGCGAGGAATTGCTGGGGGTTGCGCAGTTGATTGAGCTGGCGCAGTTGTTGGCTGATCGGGTGCACGATGGTGTCGGACAGACGACCGCCGCTGCCAGCTAATCTCTGTGGTGAGCGGGACAAGCCCGCTCACCACAACAGCCGATGTGCCATTGGTTCAGCCTCCACGGGAAGTATCGGGGGCAAGCCCCCTCCCACATTTGAACTGCGTTGTTCAGGGCGATTGGATTGCCTGCAAGGCCGCCGCCACCGTGGCGAACTCCCGATCCACCGCCGCCAGCACCGGCCTCTTCAACACCAGCACCGGCACTCCACGCTCCCGCGCCACTTCCAGCTTCGGCTCGGTCGCCGTGCTGCCGCTGTTCTTGCTGATCAGCACATCAATGCCACGTCGTTCAAACAATTCCCGCTCGTCTTCGATCAAAAACGGCCCACGTGCGCCGATCACTTCACAGCGCTCATTGCCCGGGTACACATCCAGTGCCCGCAACGTCCAGAACTGGTCGCAGGGGATTTCATCGAGGTGCTGCAACGGCTCTCGGCCCAACGTGAACAGCGGTCGCTTGAAGGGTTTCAAGGCTTCAATCAGCTCGGCCCAATCACCGATCTCACGCCAATCATCCCCGGCCTGGGGCTGCCACGCCGGGCGACGCAATGCCCAGCACGGCACACCGCTCAACTGTGCCGCCTCGGCGGCATTGCGGCTGATCTGCGCGGCATACGGATGGGTTGCGTCGAGAATCAGGCTGATCCCCTCATCTCGAATAAACTGCGCCAACCCCTCAGCGCCACCATAACCACCGACCCGCACTTGGCAGGTCAGATCGGTCGGCACGCGCCCAACACCAGCCAGGCTGTAGAGATGTTCCGGGCCCAATGTACGGGCGATGGCCAGCGCTTCCGTCACGCCGCCCAGCAGCAGAATCCGTTTCATCGCGGCTTGACCACGTCCAGCAAGGTGATCGGCAATGCCTGGCGCCACGTATCGAACTCCCCCAACGGCTGGGCCTGCGCTACGTGAATGCGCGTCAGTTCACCGCCATGTTGAGCGCGCCAGTTCATCAAGGTGATTTCGCTTTGCAGGGTCACGGCGTTGGCCACCAATCGTCCACCGGGCCGCAGGTGCTGCCAGCAGGTGTCGAGTACGCCCTCACGGGTGACGCCGCCGCCGATGAAGATGGCGTCGGGTGCTGTAAGGCCGTGCAACGCTTGCGGGGCTTTGCCACGAATCAACTGCAAACCGGGCACGCCGAGGGCGTCACGGTTGTGTTCGATCAGGCCTTGGCGGCCTTCGTCTGCTTCAATCGCCAGGGCGCGGCAGCTCGGGTGCGCACGCATCCATTCGATACCGATTGAGCCACTGCCCGCGCCCACGTCCCACAGCAGTTCGCCGGGCATAGGGGCGAGGCGGGCGAGGGTCATGGCGCGTACATCGCGCTTGGTCAGTTGGCCGTCGTGGTGGAAGGCGGAATCGGGCAAGCCAGCGAGGCGCGACAGACATGGTGTGTCGCTGGAGGCCAGGCAGTCGATGGCGACCAGGTTCAAGTCGGCAACCGAGGCGTGTTGCCAATCCTGCGCCAAACCGTCGATGCGCCGTTCCTCCGCGCCGCCCAGGTGTTCAAATACCGTCAATCGGCTGGGCCCGAACCCGGATTCAGCCAACAACGAAGCAATCAACGCCGGGCTGCCGCCATCATTACTCAGCACCAATAAGCGCACGCCCGTGGCCAGATGCGCATTGATCGCCGCCACTGGCCGGGCGACCACTGACAGCGTCACCACCTCCTGCAACGGCCAGCCCAACCGCGCTGCCGCCAACGACACCGACGATGGTGCCGGCAAAATCAGCAGTTCTTCGGCCGCCACCTGCCGCGCCAGACTGGCTCCCACGCCGTAGAACATCGGGTCGCCGCTGGCCAGTACACACACCGGCGTGTCGCGCTGCGTCAGCACCGGGTCCAGGGAAAACGGACTCGGCCACAACTGGCGCTCACCGCGAATACACACCGGCAACAGGTCCAACTGGCGCTGAGCACCTATAATCCGCGTGGCGCGCAACAGGGCATGCCGGGCATTCCTGCCCAGCCCCTTGAAGCCGTCTTCACCGATGCCTACAACCGTCAGCCAGGGCGACATATCAATTCCTCAAACGTGGCGTTCCGACGGGCAGACTTTTCATGCCGCCGGACAAAGCAGGCATAATACCGCGCCTTTACCTGTGAACCGGTAGCCCCGTGAACCCAACGCCCACTCTGAATACCTTGCGCCCCTCGGCTTGTCCGGGGTTGCTGCGTATTGTCCAGGCGTTGGATGGCGGTATCTGCCGGATCAAATTGGCCGGTGGCTCGATCACCAGCGCGCAAGCCGACGCCGTGGCCGAAGCCGCCCAGGCCTATGCCGGCGGGGTGATCGAGGCGACCAACCGCGCCAATCTGCAAATACGTGGGATCGGCGCCGGGCAGGATGGGCTGATCGCCAGGCTGCTGGCCGCAGGCCTGGGCCCGAGCAACGCTGGCGGTGACGACGTACGCAACCTGATGCTCAGCCCCAGCGCCGGTATCGACCCGCAGATGCTGTTCGACACTCGCCCGCTGGCCGGGCAGATCCTCGCCACCCTGCAAGACCATCCGCGTTTCCATGAGCTGTCGGCCAAGTTCGCCGTGCAGTTGGATGGCGGCGAGGATCTGGCGATGCTCGAACATCATCACGATCTGTGGCTGTCGGCGTTCGTGCGCAATGGCGAGACGCTGCTTGCGTTCGGCCTGGCCGGCTGTCCGGGGCTGGATGCGCCATTGGCCGCGGTGCCACTGGAGCAGGGCCTCGCACTGGTGGTGGCGGTGCTGGACGCCTTTCTCGACCTCGCCACTCCAGAACAAACGCGCATGCGCCATTTGCCTGTGGATAACTTACTGAGCCATCTGCGCCTGCCGCTGCTGCCGGTCGACGGCTTCAAACGCCTGCCCAGTGGCGCCTTGCTGCACCTGGGAACTTATCCACAGGTGCAGAAGAATCAGTTCTACGTCGCTGCCGTCGCCCCTTTGGGTCGCCTGGATCCGACGATGCTCAGGGGCGCCGCACAACTCGCTCGCGACTATGGTGACGCCACCTTGCGTTTCACCCCCTGGCAGGGCGTGCTGTTGCCCAACATCGAAAAACCTCACGCCGTGAGCGAACGCCTGGCGCAACTGGGCTTTCTCTGTTCCATCGACCAACCCCTGGCGCGCCTGACCGCCTGCACCGGCTCCAGCGGCTGCGCCAAGGCACTGGCCGACACCAAGGCCGACGCCCTGCAACTGGCCGCGCTGCAACCCGGGCATGACGTGCACCTGACAGGCTGCCCACGTTCCTGCGCCGCCGCGCACACCGCGCCAGTCACCCTGCTTGCGGTGAGCCCAGGCCACTACGACCTCTATTTTCGCGATGCAGCCCACCCGGGTTTCGGCCGGCTGCACGCACGCACTCTTTCCATTGAAGCGGCGGGCGCCCTGTTGCGCGCTTGTCCACGGAGCAACACCGATGATTGATTACATCCGCGACGGTCAGGAGATCTATCGCAACTCCTTCGCCATTATTCGAGCGGAAGCCAAGTTGGACCGCATCCCGGCCGATCTGGAAAAACTCGCGGTGCGGGTGATTCATGCCTGCGGCATGGTCGATGCCATCGACGGCCTGCAATTCTCCGAAGGTGCGGGCAAGGCCGGGCGCGATGCGCTGGCCGCTGGCGCGCCGATTCTGTGTGATGCGCGGATGGTCTCCGAAGGCGTGACGCGCACGCGCCTGCCGGCCAACAACGCGGTGATCTGCACCCTGCGCGACGACAGCGTGCCGGAACTGGCGCGGGAGCTGGGCAATACCCGCTCCGCTGCCGCCCTGGAGCTGTGGCGCCCGCACCTGGAAGGCAGTGTGGTGGTGATCGGCAATGCGCCGACCGCGTTGTTCTACCTGCTGGAAATGCTTGATGCGGGCGCGCCGAAACCGGCGTTGATCCTTGGTTTCCCGGTAGGTTTTGTCGGCGCCGCCGAATCCAAGGCGATGCTGGCCGCCGACAGCCGCGGCGTGCCGTTCGTGATCATGCAAGGCCGCCTGGGCGGCAGCGCCATGGCCGCCGCAGCGGTCAATGCGCTCGCCACGGAGGTGGAATAATGCAGGCACGCGGACGTTTGATCGGCCTGGGCGTCGGCCCCGGCGACCCGGAACTGATCACCCTCAAGGCCCTGCGCCTGCTGCGTGAATCGCCGGTGGTGGCGTACTTCGTGGCCAAGGGCAAGAAGGGCAACGCCTTTGGCATCATCGAGGACCATCTGGTGGCGCAGCAGACCCTGATGCCGCTGGTGTACCCGGTGACCACCGAGGCTTTGCCGGCGCCGCTGTCCTACGAGCAAGTGATCAGCGATTTTTATGACACCGCCAGCGTCGACGTGGCCGCGCACCTGGACGCCGGCCGCGATGTGGCAGTGATCTGCGAAGGTGACCCGTTCTTCTACGGTTCCTATATGTACCTGCACGACCGTTTGGCCGAGCGCTACGAAGCTCAGGTTATTCCGGGTGTGTGCTCGATGCTCGGCGGCGCTTCGGTGCTGGGCGCACCGTTGGTGTATCGCAACCAGAGCCTGTCGGTGCTGTCGGGCGTGTTGCCTCACGATGACCTCAAGCGCCGCCTGGCAGATGCCGACGCGGCAGTAATCATGAAACTGGGTCGCAACTTCCACAAGGTGCGCCAGGTGTTGGAAGAACTCGGCCTGGCCGAGCGCGCACTGTATGTGGAGCGCGCCACCATGGCCAACCAGAAGATCGTGCCGCTGGATCAGGTCGACCCGTCGTCATCACCGTACTTCTCACTGATCATCGTGCCCGGTGAACGGTGGCAAGGGTGATGACTCCGGCGATTGTTATCCTCGGCCAGGGCAGCCTGGCGACCGCGCGCAAGATCCAGCAGGTTTACCCTGGCGCCGTGATCCACGGCTTGGCCGGGCGGGTTGAAGGCGCGGACCAGGCTTACAGCGACTTCGGCGCCACCCTGCGTCAGTTGTATCAGCACGGCACGCCGCTGATTGCCCTGTGCGCGGCCGGTATCGTCATCCGCACCTTGGCTGCGCTGCTGCTGGAAAAAGGCGAAGAGCCGGCCGTGCTGGCCGTTGCCGAAGACGGCAGCGCCGTGGTGCCGTTGCTCGGCGGCCTGGGTGGCGTGAACGTGATGGCGCGGGATATCGCGGCCGCACTTAATGTCGCCGCTGCGATCACCACCAGTGGCGAGCTGCGTTTCGGCACCTGCCTGCTCAACCCGCCGGCTGGTTATGAGTTGGCGGATCTGGAACTGGGCAAGCGCTTCGTCTCCGACCTGCTGGCCGGCGAAAGCGTACGTATCGAAGGTGCGGCGCCGTGGCTGGATCAAGCGAATTTGCCCCAGGACCAGCAAGCGCGCCTGGCGATTCATGTAGGCAGCGCCGAGCGCGTGCCGGCTGCCAATGAGTTGCTGATCTATCCGAAGACGGTGTCAGTCACCTGCAAACCGGGTGTGGAGTTGGCTGCGCGGGTGCGAGCAGCGTTGCATGACGCAGGCATCGCCGTGCAATCCCTGGCGTGCCTGCTGGCCAGCGACACGCAGATGGCCGAGGCGTCGCTGCATGAGGCCGCATCGGCATTGGCGGTGCCGCTGCGTTTCGCCAGCGTGACCCAGGATGCCGACATCGTGATTGACGTCGCCGAGCAGCCGTTGGACCTGTCGCAGCTGGGTCGCCCGCGTGGCCGCCTCGCCGTGATCGGCCTCGGCCCCGGCGCCGCCGAATTGATGGTGCCGGCGGTGAAGGCCGAACTGGCGCGCTGCACCGATGTGTTGGGCTATGAAACCTACGTGCGCATGGCCGGGCCATTTCGCGACGATCAGATTCAGCACTGCACCGACAACCGCGAAGAAATGCAACGCGCACGCCATGCCTTCGAACTGGCCGCCCAAGGACGTTCGGTGGTGGTGGTGTCGTCCGGTGACCCTGGCGTGTTCGCCATGGCGGCGGCGGTGATCGAGGCGTTGCACGAGTCCAGTGATCCGGCCTGGCATCAGGTCGACCTGGAAATCCTGCCAGGTGTCTCGGCCTCCCTGGCCACCGCTGCCCAGGCGGGCGCGCCGCTGGGGCATGACTTCTGCGTGATGTCGCTGTCGGACAACCTCAAGCCGTGGTCGATCATCGAAAAACGCCTGGACCTCGCGTCCCAGGCCGACCTGGCCCTGGCGTTCTATAACCCGATTTCGCGGTCACGGCCGTGGCAGTTGGGCCGTGCCCTGGAAATCGTCGCGTTGCACCGCACGCCGCAAACACCGGTGGTGCTGGGCCGCGATATCGGGCGACCGGGTCAGACCTTGCGTGTCACTACCCTGGGGCAACTCACCCCGGACCAGGTGGACATGCGCACCATGGTGCTGATCGGCTCGTCCACCACTTGCACATTCCCGCGAGCCGGTGGTGGTGAATGGGTCTATACGCCACGCTGGTATGGTGAGAAACCCCTCTCCTGAAAATAGCCTGTTGGCTGCCAGAAAGCTCCGAATAACACAGGGATTGCTCTGCTGTTGTTCGGGGCTTTTTCTTTTTTGTGCGACGAAAAGCCGAAGGCTCGCAGGTGTCCCGTGTGATTGCTGGGCGCTGGTTTCAGGTGTGTTTTGCCAAGGGATGTTTGTCGTCTGGAAAGCGCATCGGCCACTGGACTAGTGTGCAGGTAAGCCCCATGTGGGGTGCTTGTGGAGAACCGAAAATGGAGCGACATCACAGAAGGATCAACAGCACAAAACGGCGCAAGTTGATTGCCGCCTACACATTACCGAGGGCACCTGGCGCGCAGCCCTCATTGCCGCCGCTCGACACGGGAGACGACTGCAACGCGGCAGTGGTCAACAACAGCGTGATGTCGTTCGCCGAGGGGCTGTCTGGCCTGAACCGGGAATACATCCGCAAAAGCTACCTGTTGGCCAGCAGCTACGTCAGCGATGTCTTGAAGATCCCACGGGGTAGCGAGGCCTGGTACGACGAATTTATCAAGGTGATGATCAGCCTGGGCTGGCTGCCGGTGCGCAGCCGTTTCGAGCGGGTTTCACATTCGGGCAAGGGCCTGTCGGTGCAGCTGGCAGCCCTGAACATCATCGCCACGATGCTGGCATCGATGTCGGTTTCGGGGCCACTGGTCGCAGCGCTGCCGAAACTGGCGGCCGATGCGTTGGAGGCCATGAAGCGGCAACCGGCGTCCTTCGAGTTGTTCAAGCGCAACAGCACGGTGCACCAGGGCGGTGATTTCGGCCTGGCGTCCTGTGTCGAAGCGGCCGGCGAATTGACGATGGTGCTGGTGACCTACAGCACCCAGAGCGTGAGCAAGCAGGTGGGATTGCCGTTCCTTGAGTGGGACAGTGCTTCGGTCGAGGCCTTCAGCGGGCAGACCTGCCTGGTGCTGAGTACCTCGGTGGTCAACGAAAAAACCATCCAATTGATGCGCGAGAGTGCGGGCGACAAGGTGCAGTCGGCGATTGCCAAGTACCGGATCTAAGGCACCAGATAACCCCGCACACCGGTAAAGATAATTTGCGCGGCGAGGGCGCACACAAACAGGCCCATCAACCGGCTGACAATCTGCAAGCCCTGGTCCCCGAGAATCCGTTCGATACGGTTGGACAGATACAGCACCACGCCAACCGTGAGGCTGGCCAGGGCGATGCTGAGGATGGCGGTGATCTTGTCATCCCAGTGCGGCTGGCTGACGCCCATCACCAACAACGCACCGATGGTGCCGGGGCCGACGGTGAGGGGAATGGTCAGCGGTACGATGGTCACGTCCTGCTGCACGTTGTCGGTCTGCACCGCTGACTTGCCTTGGGCCATGCCCAGGGCCGAGATAAACAACACACTGCCAGCGCCGATGCGAAACGCATCCACCGTGATCCCGAACACGCTGAAAATCACCCGGCCGAACAGGTAGAGCAGCACACTCGACACCAGGGTCGCCAACGCTACCTTCCACGCCAGGCGCCGGCGTTCTTTGCTGGAGTAGCCACGGGTCAGGCTGATAAAGCAGGACAGCACGAAGAACGGGCTGTAGAGCACCAGCATTTTCAGGTAGACGCTGAATAACACGTGGAGCATGGAGGTGGCTCGCGGCAGGAAAAGTGGGGAGAGTCTATCAGGCGGTACGCTCCAGGTCAGGAAGGCGCGTGCTCCGCCCGCTGCTGACGTTGCGCCACCCAGAACTCCACCAGTTCACGCAACTGCGACAACTCCACCGGCTTGGCCATATGCCCATCCATCCCGGCCTGGCGCGCGCGTTCTTTGTGTTCCGAAAGGATATGCGCCGTGAGCGCCACCACCGGTGTGCGAATGCGCTGGTGGCTGACTTCCCAGGCCCGTAACTGCTGGGTGGCCGAGAAGCCATCGAGGATCGGCATTTCACAGTCCATCAGTACCAGGTCGTAACGCTGGGCCTTCATCGCCTCCAGCGCTTCTTCGCCGTTGCTGGCGGTGTCCGGATTGAGGTTGAGCTTGCCGAGCATGCCGCGAATCACTTTGGTGGAGATGCTGTTGTCTTCGGCGACCAGGATCTTGAAATCGCTGGGCACGGTAATCGCCGCCGGGGCGTTGAGCGAGACGCGGTGCGTCACGCCGCCTTTGCTGCGCTGGTTCAGCTCGTCGGCCAGGGTGGTCTTGAGGGTGTAACCGGCGACCGGCTTGGCGAGGATGCGTTTGATCCCGCAGTTGCGCGCAATGATCTTGCTCGGCGCGTTGCTGATGCCGGTGAGCATGATCAGCAGGATGTCGTGGTTCAGGCTCGGGTCTTCCTTGATCTTTGCCGCCAGTTGCATGCCGGTCATGCCGGGCATGTTCTGGTCCAGCAGCACCACGTCGAAGTAATCGCGCAGGTGCGCCTTGGTGCGCAGCAAGGCCAGGGCTTCCTTGCCCGATGGCACCGCGCTGACGTTCAGGCCCCAGGCTGTGCATTGCTGCACCAGCACTTTGCGGCAGGTGTCGTTGTCGTCCACCACCAGCACGCGGGCGTCCTTGAGCGGGCCATCGAGGTCGGAGGTGGGGTGTTCCAGGCGTTCCGGGTCCAGTGGCAGGGTCAGCCACAAGGTACTGCCCTGGTGACTGCCGCTCTTGATGCCGAACTCGCCGTTCATCAACAGGATCAGTTGGCGGGCGATCACCAGGCCCAGGTGGCCGCTCAGACGGGTCGCCGAGAGGAAATTCTTGCTGTGCAGTTCGCTGTGCAGCAGTGCGTCGCGCTCGGCGGCTTCCATCGGCAGACCGCTGTCCTGCACGGCAATGCGCAGGCGTGGCTTGGTGCTGCGGTCGTCCAGGGCGACCACGATCAGGACTTCGCCTTCATCGGTCTTGTGCAGGGCGTTTTCCAGCAGGCTCAGCATCGCCTGGCGCAGGCGCGTCGGGTCGCCGCTGATGACGCGCGGCACCTGGGGCTGGATAAAACTGATCAACTCGACATTCTGCTGCTCGGCCTTGGCGCGGAAGATGCTCAGGCAGTCTTCGATCAGGGCATTGAGGTCGAACTGCACGTCATCCAGTTCGATCTGCCCGGATTCAAGCTTGGAAATATCGAGGATTTCATTGATCAGTGTGAGCAGCTCGTTGCCGGCGCTGTGGATAGTCTGCACGTAGTCGCGCTGCTTCACTGACAGCGGCGTGCCCAGCAGCAACTCGGTCATGCCCAGCACGCCGTTCATGGGCGTGCGGATTTCGTGGCTGATCTTGGCCAGGAACTCGGCCTTGGCGGCGATCTCGGCATTGCTGGCGGCCAGGTCGCGGCTGAGGCTGAAACGGGCCTCGACAATCGCACGCTGGCGTTCGCCCAGGGCCAGGCTCATCAACAAGCCACTGAGGCAGATAAACGCCAGCAGCGTGATGATCAACCCCTGAGGCGACACCATCGTCAGGCCCAGCAGTGCCGGGAGGATGATCAGCGTGCCGATGTTGAACACCACCATGCCTGCCACGAACAAGCGCGCCGGGCGGTAGCCTTTCTGCCAGTGGTAAGCCGAGACAAACAGCATGCTCAGGCCGGCGAGGGCCACCAGGGCGTAGGTGATGATGTTCAGCGGCAGGGTGTTGACGAACAACAGCAGCAGACCGCACAGCACGATAAACAGGATGTCGGCCATCAACACTTTGTTCAGCGGGTGCGGGCCCAGGGGCATGAAGAAACGATAGGCGAACATCAGTCCGCACGGTGCGGTCAGCAGCAGGGCCAGGTAGGCGCCGGGGGTCTGGATCGCATGCCAGTTCGGTAGCCATGGGCCCACCAGATTGAGCAGCAGTGCCAGGCTGAGCATCAACAGCAGTTCACAGGCCGCCAGCCATAGGCTGCTGCGCGAGCGGTGGTAAGCGAAGCGTGAGAGGTTGTGCAGGATCAGCATCAGCAGGCAGCCGAACAGCAGGCCGTAGATCAGCGTCTGGGTCTGGTCGGCGGCCGCCAGCACGGCCGGTTCCAGGGTGATATAGGGGCGCAGTTCATGTTCCGAGACCAGGCGCAGGTAGACGTCGAGAGGCTTCTGGCTCTGGGGCATCGGCAGCATGAAATCGCTGCTGGGTAGCGGGCGTTCCGCCTGGGGCTGGCGGGCGCCGGTGCTTTGTTGCTCGACCAGGGTGTCGCCGTCCAACACATAAAGGCTCAGGTGCGACAGGTCCGGGGCGAATACCCGCAGCACTTGCTCGTGCTTGCCGGGCTGCAGCTTGAAACGTACCCACAACGCACCGTCGGGCTGCGCGGCGGTCACGCGGTCCAGTTCGATGGGGCTGAATTGATTGGTGTAGCGCGGGGAACGGATGTCGCTCAGTTGCAGGTCGGCCTGTTCATCAAGCAATACTGCCCAACCACTGCCTTGTGCAGCGGCCTGGGCCGGGAACAAGCAGAGCAGTGTCAGCAGACTGACAGTGAAACCTATGGCGATCCTGAGCCAGCGCACGGCGAAATCCCTTCGTAGGTTGATGCACGGGTTAACTATGCGCGGGGAGGCCTGTATACGGCAAGGGCCAGAGGCCCTTGCCTAACCGAACGGATAGCTAGTGTTACTGAGTTTCGCCACGTTCACGGGCAATGGCGCGGTAGCCGATGTCCGTGCGGTAGAAGCAGCCTTTCCAGTCGATCTTCTTGGCCAGTGCATAAGCCTGTTGCTGCGCAGCGTCGACACTGGCGCCCATTGCGGTAGCGCACAGTACACGACCACCGGCGGTCACAACCTTGCCATCCTTGAGCGCGGTGCCCGCATGGAACACCTTGCCTTCCAGCGTAGCAGCCGCGTCCAGGCCTTCAATCACGTCACCCTTGGCGTAGTCGGCAGGGTAACCACCCGCCGCCAGCACAATGCCGACGCTCGGGCGTGGATCCCATTGTGCTTCAACCTTGTCCAGGGCTTGCGCCAGGGCAGCTTCTACCAGCAGGACCAGGCTCGATTGCAGGCGCAGCATCACCGGTTGGGTTTCCGGGTCGCCGAAGCGGCAGTTGAACTCGATGACTTTCGGGTTGCCGGCTTTGTCGATCATCAGGCCGGCGTACAGGAAACCGGTGTACACATTGCCTTCGTCGGCCATGCCGCGCACGGTCGGCCAGATCACCAGGTCCATCACACGCTGGTGCACTTCAGCGGTGACCACCGGGGCAGGGGAGTAGGCACCCATGCCGCCGGTGTTCGGGCCGCTGTCGCCGTCGCCGACGCGTTTGTGGTCCTGGCTGGTGGCCATCGGCAGCACGTTCTTGCCATCGACCATCACGATAAAGCTGGCTTCTTCGCCATCGAGGAATTCCTCGATGACCACACGCGAACCGGCATCACCAAAGGCATTGCCGGCGAGCATGTCGCGCACGGCGTCTTCGGCTTCCTGCAAGGTCATGGCAACGATCACGCCTTTACCGGCGGCCAGGCCATCGGCCTTGATCACGATCGGTGCACCTTTTTCACGCAGGTAGGCCAGGGCCGGCTCGATCTCGGTGAAGTTCTGGTAGTCGGCAGTCGGGATCTTGTGGCGCGCCAGGAAATCCTTGGTGAAGGCTTTCGAGCCTTCCAGCTGGGCAGCGCCGGCAGTTGGGCCGAAGCAATCCAGGCCGCGGCTGCGGAACAGGTCTACGACACCGGCAACCAATGGCACTTCCGGACCGACGATGGTCAGGGAGACGTTTTTCTCGGCGAAGTCGGCCAGCTGTTCAAGGGCCAATACGTCGATGGCTACGTTTTCGCACTTGGCTTCAATGGCCGTACCGGCGTTGCCGGGGGCGACGAAAACTTTCTGGACGCGTGGGTCCTGGGCAACTTTCCAGGCCAGGGCGTGTTCACGGCCACCGCTGCCAATGATCAAAACATTCATTTCAAAAACCTCAAATTCTGTAAGGCGCTGCACGAGCGCTTTATGTGGGAGGGGGCTTGCCCCCGATAGCGGTGGTTCAGTGACAGATGTGTTGACTGATGCACCGCCATCGGGGGCAAGCCCCCTCCCACATTTGGATCGAGTTGGATCAGTGACGGAAATGGCGCATGCCGGTGAAGACCATGGCAATGCCGGCTTCATCAGCAGCGGCAATCACTTCAGCATCACGCATCGAGCCGCCCGGTTGGATCACCGCGGTCACGCCAGCTTTCGCGGCGTTATCCAGGCCGTCGCGGAACGGGAAGAACGCATCGGAGGCCATCACCGAACCTACAACCTGCAGACCGGCGTGCTCAGCCTTGATCGCGGCGATACGCGCCGAGTTCACGCGGCTCATCTGGCCGGCGCCGACGCCGATGGTCTGGCGGTTCTTGGCGTAGACGATGGCGTTGGATTTAACGTATTTGGCCACTTTCCAGGCGAAGATCAGGTCGTTGATCTCTTGCTCGGTCGGGGCGCGCTTGGTTACGACTTTCAGGTCTTCGCTGCCGATCATGCCGATGTCGCGGCTCTGTACCAGCAAGCCGCCATTGACGCGCTTGTAGTCCCAGGCTGCGGCGCGGTCAGCCGACCACTCGCCACAGGCCAGCAGGCGCACGTTGGCTTTGGCGGCAACGATGGCGCGGGCTTCTTCGCTTACCGAAGGGGCGATGATCACTTCAACGAACTGACGCTCGACGATGGCCTTGGCGGTCTCGGCGTCCAGTTCACGGTTGAAGGCGATGATGCCGCCGAACGCCGACTCGGTGTCGGTGGCGTAGGCCAGTTCGTACGCCTGGCGGATGCCGCCTTCAGCGTCCGGGCTCACGGCCACGCCGCACGGGTTGGCGTGCTTGACGATCACGCAGGCTGGCTTGACGAAGCTCTTCACACATTCCAGCGCGGCATCGGTGTCGGCCACGTTGTTGTAGGACAGTTCTTTGCCTTGCAGCTGGGTCGCGGTGGCGATGCCTACTTCGGCAGGCTTGGCTTCCACGTAGAACGCCGCGCTTTGGTGCGGGTTCTCGCCGTAGCGCATTTCCTGGGCCTTGATGAACTGGCTGTTGAAGGTGCGCGGGAACTGGCTGCGGCCTTCCGTGCTGAGGGTTTCAGCCGTCTGGTTCACGGTGCCCATGTAGTTGGCGATCATGCCGTCGTAGGCCGCGGTGTGTTCGAACGCCTTGAGCATCAGGTCGAAACGCTGGGCGTAGGTCAGGCCGCCGGCTTTCAGGCTTTCGAGCACTTGGGCGTAGTCGCCGGCGTTGACCACGATGGCCACGTCTTTGTGGTTCTTGGCGGCCGAGCGCACCATGGTCGGGCC
>Ga0308161_1000492_pt1 | contig 62395 bp, 80 predicted proteins | sample PhyFR2_FD_201034 | JGI IMG/M metagenome (GOLD analysis project Ga0308161, IMG submission 201034) | Phyllosphere microbial communities from UC Gill Tract Community Farm, Albany, California, United States - DLSLF.R2 | ecosystem: Host-associated > Plants > Phyllosphere > Unclassified | place: USA...
GTCTGGGCACTTGAAGCGGAATAGTTCAGCGTCTTTTGGTCCAATCCGATGGGCTGGAAAATGGCGTCTCCTTCTGTTCCAAGAGCGAAATAGGTGCCGCTACGACTGAAATCAATCAATCCGGACATCTCTTTTTTGTAGGCACCATCCAGAGTTTCAAGCACACGGACGTTCTTTCCGTTGTTAAAGTGAGACGTGTATAAGGTCACGCCGTCATCGCTATCGCGGTGCTCGTATGTGAATAGACCGTCTTGTACCTTTCCTGTTTTTAAGATGAAGGACTGGAGTGGTGTGATCTTTCCGGTTTTTAACGAATACGACTTTAACGTGGAAACCGTTTTTTGTGCAGTCGCTTCTTGCGTGATCCAGGACGCACGAGTTGACGTGACATCGATTCTCGGAGGAGATGTATCGAAGCGACTTTCGCCAGTATCCAGCGTTGTCACCTGATTCGTTGTAATTCTTAGTTGACGAATCGACCATTTCACACCTGTCTTTGTCGGCTGTTCCGTTTCGACCCATAGTAAAAACGCACCTGTACCCGTCATCATCGGGATTGCATTCTTCGTCGCATGAACAATTTTGTTATGCTGTCGTTTCGTATCGTATGTATAGATGACACTCTTGTTTTCTTGTAGGTCAAAGTAGAAGATCTGGTTTTGGTAGAAATACTGTGGATCGATCGAGACACGGTGTTTGCTCAGTAATGAAGAAAGGTCGTACGTTTTCGTTTGACCTAACGTGACGCGCTTCGTTTGCTTTTCTAATTCGATTGCTTGTTGGTTATTGGAGTCGGTCGTTGCTTTCTTCAAGGAAGTGTTTACTTGTTCAGGTGACGCGATATTTTTTTGTGCTACACGCGGTGTCGCTTGTTCTTCCATCATGGTACAACCCGCTGTCGTCCAAACGATGGTCGAGAGGAAAAAGACGGATGCGAATCGATGTAATTTCATATCGGATAGCTCCTTCGAAGATTTTTGGAAATGTAGTTCATTGCTGTACCTCATGTGAAGAAGGACTCGAACGACGGGTGTCAAGAAATACGAGATACCACCACTTTAATGTGTAGGCGAATAAGAAGATACACATCCATGCCCACGATCGCAGTGTCGTCAATCCTTCGTAAAAATGTTTGAATTCTGTAATGTCAAGACGGTACAAAGAGTTCCAAATGAATAGTGCATACAGGAAAAGCATCGCTACCACCGCTCGGATCGACGCTTTTCTCAAGGCTGGATGCTTGATCGCGACGAAGATTGCACTGATAAGCGTGATGAAAAAGAATGCGTAGGAAAGTACCCACACCCACATGTCATTGGTTGGTCCCATATGTATTTTCCTCCTCAGTTAATCATGGATGCGTCTAGGCGATCGTCTAAACAAAACAGAAAGAATGACATCAATTAGTAAGCCAATCAAGAACCAACTGATCAAGGTCAGGAAGTAGATCAGGAACAGTGGGACATGGAAGGAATCTAGCCACGTTCCAAGAAAGGATCGTGATTCGAGAAGCCAGAAAACAGGGCTCGTCAGAAACAACAAGATGTTTTTATCATCGTAGCCGAAGGCATTGAACAGACAGACAGCAAGTGAGAGCAAGGGTAGCCAGAGTCGAAAACCTTTACGCATTATTATTCATCTCCTGTTTGAGTGAGGTTGGTTTTATCGGATCTGAATCAAAAAGGCGGATAGACCGTCACCATGTTCGTTCCATCCGGCAACGACCTCATAGGTATACGTACCTTGAGCAGACGGTGCGCTAAGAATGTCGTTTTTTAATGAAACCTGTTCACTTTTCGTTTTCGAATCCCAGCGTACGACTTCGAGCGAATCGGGTTTACGATCAAACGAGAGATGAATCTTTTCAGAGGGTGAGACGATGACGGGTTTACTTTTTTCAGTCATGTGTAAAGCATCCACATAGATCATGTCCGCACATTGAGCACTGAACAAACTAGACCAGCAATAAGAACCTTGGACAGTTGGAATCGCTTTACCGTTTACTTCGACGTTTGGGTCATAGGGTTCGATCCGAAATGGCTCAAAATAGATGAAAAAAGCAATCACGGCAAGTAGTGAGCCAATCAAAATGAATTTAAGGATACCAGCTCCTCCTTTATTAAATAATTAATAGTGTTAAATCGGAAATTAAAATCAATCAAGTCATATATCATGCAAAAGAATCTTCATATAGAATCATTTTCCACAATAAACTATCAAATCCCTTCAAATGGATGAAGGGATTATGAATGAGGCACACGTGTCTCTTTGAGATGACTAGGTTTTGGGGAAGTCATGTTCCTTTTACGAAGAATGGAGGAATCAATGCTTCTCCCAGTGGGCTTGATAATCGAGAATATATTGACTTAGGGGAATCGGCTCGGTGCCAGTCACTTCGCGGAATTGACGGTTCGTTCGTTTCGTGAGTCCGAGACTAATCGGGAGGTGTAACATGATGACTTCATTGACGTAGCTTTTCGGATATCCTTTTTGGACCATCTTCATTTGGAAGAATGGAATCGAAGGGTTCGTGTAACGGATCGTCTTTCCTAAGAGTAGCGTCATCAGACTTGCGATTTCATGGAAGCCGAAAACTTCCTCGCCATGCAACGTATAGACACGATTGAAATGGGGGGCAGGATGTTCGAGGCAATGGATGACGAACGTCGCGATATCCCGGATGTCGATCATGCTTGTCTTCCCAAGACCAGCGGGCGTAACGATCTGCTCGTGAAAACGGATGTCATCACGCATGAAGAGATTCAAATTTTGCATGTAGTATCCGGGACGGATGATCGTAAACGGGATACCGGTCTCTTGAATGATCTTTTCGATCGTATGGTGAGGTGTCAGCGGAAAGACTGGAACATCCTTGAACGAGAGATAAACAATGTGCCGGACTGAGGTGAAGCGCAAATAGCGCAGAAAGAGATGGAACTGTCGTGTTGATACTTGGGACGGATACATCAAAAAGAGTTGATCGACGCCTTTTAACGCTTGTGAAAACGTTGAGATATCGGCGTAGTCCAGGTGACGATAGTGAAAAGCATTGCCGAATTTCTCTGAAGCAGCTGCTGGGTCGATGACAGCTGCATGAAAGGGAATATGTCGCTTCATCATTGCATGACCGACGGCTAGTCCAACGTTTCCTGTGAATCCTGTTACTAAAATCGTCATGTGTAACGTCCTTCCTGTACACTTGACTGAACTGCTGTTTGATGAGAAGTAAATCATGATATGTCTAAGAAAAAGTGAGGTGGTAAATCATCCGCTAATTGCTTTATCGTAACTTGATTGAGCGTATTAAAGAATGAAATCAGTGCAACATCTAATAGTTGATCTAACGCACATACCTGATAACGCGTTCCCGGAAAAAGCGGACGTTCGAATAACGCGACGACATCTCCGACCCGGACAGTATGACTCAATGGGAGGAGTTGAACACCGCCTTCTCGTCCAGCATGGGTTCGTAAAAGACCTGCTCTTCCTAAAATTGAAATGATTTTCGTGAGATGCTCGTACGAGATGTTACATTGAAGCGAAATGTCTCTCGTCTTTACGTATTCTCCTCTTCGTGTCATCGATTTTGAGGTGTGTGCCAAAAAAAGTAATGTCAGTAAGCCATGTTCCGTAGCACGTTTCAACCGCACGACCGCATCTCCTTTCATTTTTGACTGACGATGATATCAGACAATCAAGAGACAATATCGCGTCATGGAGGAAAAGGGCGCTTTCGTCATGTAAACATGCGTGTAGGAATCATCGAATGTGATCAAAGCAGAAATGAGGTGGGCGCGAATGTACCGACAGGAGAGGCTTCGCCGTTGAGGCGTAATCAGTTCATCTCTTCGAGAATCGAAGTCGAGCAACAATTGCAATGGGTACTCTGTGAATATCGTCACCTGACAATGAATGCCGAGCCGGTGATAATAATCAACGATGCATTGACGAACGAACAGTGCTCGTTCATGAGTAATCATATGCTTTGCCCTCCTCTTCATTTACCCAATCGGATAGGTGGTCTTTTATATATTGCCGAAGGGTGATCGGTCGTTCACCAATTAGTTCTAGAAAGTGGTTATCCGTCTCATCCGCTAGACCTAATAAGATCGGCACATGAAGTTTGATGATTTCATTGGTTTCTTCGTAAGACAATCCATGTTGCATCATAAAGGACCGGAAAAAATCAATCGACGGGTTCGTATACATGATCTCTGTTTCAAGTTCTTCTCCGAGAAGCCGGGCGACTTCGTAAAAATTGTAAGCCGCTTCACCGCTGATCGTATAGATTTTATTGAAGTGAGTGGCTGGGTTTTCAAGACACGTCATCACGACGGTCGCTACGTCACGGGCATCAATCATGCACGTCTTACCAATTCCTGCCGGTGCAAAGAGGTGTGCATGATCTCGTAACATATCTCGCATGAACATGTTTAAATGCTGCATGTAGTAGCTAGGACGAATGGTCGTGTAGGGAATGTCGGTTTGGCGAATGACGACTTCAATACGATGATGTGGCGTGAATGGGAGGGATAGTGAGTCTTTGGCTGAGAGGTAGACGAGGTGTTGCAGGGCAGTCTGTCTGAGATAATGAATAAAATATTCGAATGTCTCCAAGCTCGCGTTTGCAGGAAATTCGAGAAAGATTTGATCGCAACCTGCGAGTGCTTCTACGAACGTCGAGGCATCCTGGACATCGAATCGACGAAAGTCAAAATGCTCTCCATATAATTCGGAAGCGGCTTGTGGATCGGATACCCCGATGCAAAAAGGCTGTTCTTCCGTGCGCATACGTTGGCTGACGAGCTGCCCGATCGGTGAAGAAAAGTCCGTAATGAAAATCATGGGAAGGTTCCTTTCCTCTCTTAGGTGAACGAGGCATCACTGATGTTGGAAAATGGTAAATAAAATACTTGTATTAGTTATATAATACCCTAATTATCCTTCAAATACTGGATAGATGATAGTTCCTGCTAAAAACATAAATAAGTATTCCATTTATTCAATATATGAACCTTAATAATCAAAAAAATTAATTATTAATACTTATGTTTACATATCTAGGTTTATTATGAATATTACTTTACGTACTTGTTGTGAAGGCTATCGTAAATGTACGCGTATGTTTCCTTGAGTGTCTTAATCGCATTCACGTCTGTTCCGATGACATCCACTACATCAGTCGACACATACAAAAGGAAATCCGAGTCATAGAAGACGATATAAGCTGGCGTGTGCCCTCGATAGACGCTTAAGCAGTAGGAGATGATTTCATCTAGCTTTATATGTTTCACATGTGCATATACGACACCCGTATGAGCTACTTCATCTTCCACGATATACTCTTTCCAGTTTCGAATCGTGATCGATGAGCATACTCGTGCCTTTGCTAAGTAGCGCCGATGATAATGGATGTATGCAGCAACGAATAGAAGGTGGATGGATCTGTCTTCTTGAAAAATCGTCTGAAGAATTTCTTTCAATTACGAGGCATTTAGGTCTTCCATTAAAAAGCGGATACGGCGTTCTGGTGTTGACTGAAAATAGGGTGTTGGTTTCTTGATATCAAGCTCGATCTGGAACCGAGATAAATCAAGCATATAGAAGTCTCCTCATTCTATTAAAGTTTTGATGACGAATAGGGAATGTGACGGATGAAGGCATCCAGCTGAATGTCGAAGTACGCTTCAAGATCGAATCGAAGTTGCCTTTCTAAATCAGACAAGCATGTCACCAAGGTGTCGAGAGGAATAACAGTGTTCATCCGTTCGTCGCCCCATATCGATTGAATGCGACCTTGATCCGTGAAAGGGACCATCGATACGATTGCCCCTTCTTCATCATGATCAAACTCCACCGAGTAATAAGAGAAGGCAGGAATGAAGATCGGCGTCACCTGTCTTTTCCACCGATACAACGATTTATAAAACTCGAAGATGGCTATCGATGTTTCGAGATATAGTGCTTGATCAATGATGATTTTGACATTCGCTTCAATCGACAGAATGGTGGGGGTGTCCCTTGCTGAAGAATTTGAAATAGCGTTCGGTGAATTTAAAAAATCATACGTACATCTAATTTGAGAAGACATGTTCATCACTTGAGAAGACATGTTCATCACTCCGGTTCATGAATTGACATTAGCTGAATACTTTATTTCATTTCGTTGCCGAAACGGACGAATCCCTAGAGCAACCGAAGCCCCGATGCAACTAAATAGACACCCGATGATTAAAGGAAGAGACAGCGTCGATTCACCGATCAATACTGAAGCAACACCACCGATTAGAGGGAATAGTGCCACCATATAGCCGCTCTTCGCACCACCGATCCGTTCGACGAGTTTCAAATAAAACAGCCAGGCAAGAAATGATGCGATCACGGTTAAATATAGTAAAGCAGAAAGATAGGTGACGGTTGTCGGGAGCGTAAGCGGTGTTCCTTGGAACCAGACGATAGCGCCCATCAGTAGACTCGCGACAGTAAATCCAATCGCGTTGGCGTGGACCGGGTTGATTCGTTGTTTGGCGTTACGCGCTGAACTGGCGTCACCCACTGACGTCAATAGCGTGCCGACCAAGGCAATCAAGACCCCTTTTAAATCGGTCAGTCCATCGATGCTACTTAGACTCGGAACAATCAGGACACCGACGCCGATGATACCAAAACATCCGCCAATCCAAACGCGCGCATGGAGGGTCTCTTTTAAAAACAAGCGCAGAGCGATTGGTGTCAAAATGACCTTGAGTGAGAAAATCAACGTCACGATGGCGGCAGAACTTAAGATCGTCGCGTAATAGAGACATAAGTAACTCAGAGCGAAGTTACAGACACCGAATACGACGATGAAAGGCATATCCGTCGCGCTAGGTTTGTTCGTTCGTTTAATGAATAACGCAAATAGGATGAAAAGAACAGCGGTCATCGCTAATCGATAGGTCAGGGATACTTCCAAGGCGACAGGTGTTCCTTGGATTTTGACAGCAATGAAATTCAGTCCCCAGACGATCAAACAAAATAGATACATGAAGTATGTCATAGCAGGTCCTCGTTTACGTATTTTACTTCCAATTCTTTTCCTGTATTTCATCTTACCAAAAGTAGACAGTTTGGAAATCTATTTCAGTAAAATAGAAAGATCACTGACCGTCATATGACAGCCAGTGATTAAGTAGTAATCATAATTTGATTTTAACGGTGTAGAGAAAACCAGTGAATCCTGTTTTTACGTTCATGACGAAGGTATTTTCAGTTTTAGGTACGATGTAGATGACATCAATTTTTGAGTGTAACGGAGCGTAATAACCTAAGCTTTCTGAATAGGCTTTTTTGTTCAGATTGATCGTTTCTTCAGGCGTGTAGCTTTTCTTGTGACGATCCATCAATGGGAAAGAAGAGGGTTTATAGTCGATATAAGAGTCAGCTGAATCTTCACCCTTTACCTGCATCTCAAGTCTGACAGATACGGCTTGTTTATCTTTCGGAAGATTCTTAAGTGGAACACGTTTCGCCGAACTGACCATGAACCCACGTTCTTTCATTAAATTTTTATCACCAGCATAAGTCTGAAGACCACCTTTATTCATCAGTTCTTCGATGGCGTCTGTATTCTTTTTCTTTGACTGTTTCTTTTGTCCGGTCTTCACGTTGGTTGATGCAGCATTCGCAGCATCGACTTCGATTTTGACGGTCGTCGGCTTCGCAATGGCTTCGCTTGTCGCGAGAAGCACATACGTATTTTTATCACTTGGAACACGGAAAACAAGATCGACGCGAGAAACGAAAGGTGGGAAATAGCGATAGCCGTCCTTCCAAGCGTCTGGGTTCCGGTTCTCATAATCGACAGCTTCGTATACATTACCGCTTGTATCCTCTAACGTGAATAGATTTGGCTTATAAATACCATATCCGCCATCTGCGTCTTTATCCTTGTAGTTCTCAAGGATGACGGGAACGGTAACATATTGTTCATCATCAAGAGTTGGTAATTTCAACTCCTTTGGAGGTGATAGGAGAAGTTTATCAACATGGAAAATATTGCTTTTTGTTTTAGGATCTCCCGGATAGGTTTGAACGACTCCACGATTCATTAGTTGATCGAGCTTGCTCGAATTGACTTTTTTCGTAGAGGACGCTTTCTTTTTCTTGTCTTTTACATCTGCCAATTTCGTTCCTGTCGTCTTGACCGTTGGTGCAGCTGTTTGTACCGGTTTCGTGGACGCAGGTCCTTCTTCTGTCGTAGCAAAGAAGAATAGGGAAGCGACACCAACGACAAGGGCACCACCAACTGCGGATAAGGCCAGTCGGAAACGTCGTTCCGTCGCTTTCGTATTCGTTGCGACACTTCCAATCGCAGCATTTGGTGTAATACTGACGGCGCGTTGAGCGGGTAAGAGGGCACCGAGAACTCCCGTGATGGCAGGAATCAACAACATGACACTCAAGAAACCGAGCTCACCTGTTGGGAACTGGTTATAGACGAAGCCGATCATCGCAAGAGCGATCAGTAAGCCGATGATTCCAGCGAACAGTCCCGTCATTAATCCTTCACTTAAGACGAGCGTCCGGATTTGACCGTTCCGCCAACCAGTTGCCTTCAAGACGGCAAGCTGACTCTTTCGTTCGTTGACGTTTTGCCACATGATCTCCGTCGTCGTCAGGATAGCGATAAGTAAAGCGACACCCATCGCAACATAATGCATCGTGCCGACTTCGAGTGCAACGTATTCGCCGAGCCATGTCGCATACAAGACACCTTTCAGTCGGAAGGTGATGAATAGGAAGAAAATGAACAGACTCGTCGGCAAGGCGATCGCGATTGTCGAGAGGATCGTCCGTTGCCAATACGTTGCAAGTTGGTTGATGCTCATCCCAAGGACACTTTGTGCCCGGACGAAGCGACGACCTTTTGAGACTTCACCAGAACGCATACTTTCGAATGGTTGAATCCGGCGGATGAGCGTCATCGGGACGAGCGTACCGCCCCAGTAAATCAATAGACCAGCAAGTCCGATCAAGATGATCCGTGATAAGGCAATCGGATGATCCGTCGTCAGCCAGAACGAACCGAGGATCGTCCAAGAAATCAAGGCGACGAGTGTGCCGAGTAACGTTGCTTCTAGGAACAGAAGCTTCGAGAGCTGACGTGGACGCCAACCGAGCGACAGTAAGATCGCGAATTCCTTCTTGCGGGCATAGAGTAAGATGATGTTTGAACTAAAGACATACACGAGCGCAACAGCGATGACACTTGCGATGATGCCGCTCATTCCGACTTTCGCTTCTTGGAAGATGGCCATCGATGAACCGAGTTTGATCCACGGTTGCTGGATCCAACCGAGTGCCGATTCACCTTTTAATCCAGGGAGGTATGTCAGCGCGAGCTGTGGCGAGGAGCCAAGCGTGACGTCGGTGATCAGACCGGTCTTGTCCTCGATCTCTTGAGCAACAGCTTTCAACTTTTTCTCACTCGTCGCGTTCATCGTCTCGACACCTTTGACGTTGACACGAATGGCAGAGATGGCTTTATCACCACGTAACTTAAAGGCGGCGTCAAGCGTCGTCAGCATCGATGGTGGTTTCGTCAAGAAGTCATACGGGTCGTTCGTCGGTTTGACTTCCCGGACTGGATTGACCGGTTTTTCATTCTTGTCCATGACCCATTGGGCTTTCGCCGGGAAATAGGTCTCCATCGGCAGTTCCGTCAATGGGTCTTTCGAGATGTTCAATTTCTTCGGATCAAAGACACCAATGTAGTTCAAATGCATTTTCGGTACTTTATCAAGGTTACCCGTGTTGTCACCGAAGACACGAGCTTTTCGATACATCGATCGTTTCGAAATGAGGACGTCCTTATCGACCTCTTGAGGTGTTACTTGATAGGTGAACGGCCAACGTTTGGCAAAGGGACTAGCAATCGTTTGATACTCGACAGACGATGGCTTTAAAAACATCCAGTCAAAGCTACCACTTGCTTTTTCCGGAACTTTATCTTCGAGAATGTTCTTAATAAGTTGCTTTGATGCTTGCTCTGTCGAAATATAGTATTCCTTCGTATCTTTAACAGGAAGCGTCTTGAGATAGGATTCGCCACCTTTTTTCATGATACTGCGTACTGTTTCAACCATTGAATCTTTGACGAGCGGGATATCGACTTTCTCGTAGCGATAGGTCCGCGAAGCATTGACGTACTCCTGACTGTTCATGATCAATGGGATGTCCCAAACACCGTCACCATAATCGTTCACGACATCGTCCTTCGTGAAATAACGACTATGCGTAGCCTTTTTGGTTGCCTGATCGAGTCCAACGAGTTGTGCTTCTGCTTCCGGATCAATCCCGGCAAGCATCACTGCGCTCCCGTAACCGTAGATAGGAAACTCGCCTAATTCTTGCGGTGAAACATCTCGATTCAATCCGTCACTCTCAGGAGGGAACCAACCGGCTCCGGCAAAGAATGAATAAGATTCTGTTTCTTTCTTTAGCCCAGTATCTTGCATATCCGTAAACGAAATTTTGTAAATGCCCGGTTCTTTGAAATTATAGGTATCCGTTTCAGCATTCGTATTGTAGTTCCCAATCATCGCAATCGGTGCTGCGACTTCTACGTCAGCAATCTGCTTGATCGTCTCATATTGTTTGCGGGTGATCCCGCCGTCGAGCCCACTCATGTAGTTCGGTTCGAGCAGGTTCAAGTCTTCTGTGACGCTCCGGCTGCCTTCCGGACGAACGACGATATCGTATGATGAGCCCCAGCGTTTTTGCAGTTCATCGACGACCGTTCCGTTGTTGGCTTGCGTCGTACCGATCAAGTAACTCAGTCCGGTACTGACGATCAGGACGCCAACGAGGAGCAAGATGAACCGCTCCTTGTTGCGCCACCAGGAATTCCAGATGAATTTAAGCATCGACAAAACCTCGATTCCTTTCAATGATGGTACGACCCATGTCAAATTCCTCCTAGTGATTAAATTATTGTTTCGTCAGATCGATTTTGACGGTCGTTGGTTTGGGAAAAGCTGGATCAGAAGCGAACAGAACGAATCGCTTCTGATCGATTGGTACTTGATAAACCAACTCCACTCGTGACTTGTACGGTGCGAAATATTGAAAACCGTTTTTCCAGGCTTTCTCATTGCGATTCACATAATCGATCGGTTCATAATCGGTTCCTTGCAAGTCTGTCAAGGCATACCGATTGGGACGATAAGTGATGAATCCTCCCAGATCATCCCCTGTATCTTGCATGACGACAGGGATCGTCACGAAACGATAACCAGCACGTTGCTTTAGATTCAGTTCTTTTGGTGTGTCAATCAATGCCTCGACATGAAAACGATCAGATTGATGTTTCGGATTCCCGGGAGTTGTTTGCGTGACACCTCGCTTCATCAATGTTTTTAATTTTTCCGTTTCCTCTGTTGAAGGATTAGTAGCTGTCGCATTCGCTTTTTTGATATCGTCGAGTGTGATCTTGACGGTCGTCGTTTTTTCGACGGCCTCATCTTTTGCAAGCAAGACGAACACCTTTTGGTCAACCGGTACTTGGTAAACAAGATCGACCCATGATTTTTTCGAATTGATGTATTTGAATGCATTTACCCAAGCCGTTTTATCGTGATTGACATAATCGACGGGAGTGAATTCTTTTCCGTCAAGAGCAATCAAAGAGAAGGTTTGTGGTCGATACGACGAAAACGAATCTGCAGCTAATTCATCCCGGTTATGAAGGAAAACTGGAATCGTCACGAAACGATATCCTGACTTCTCCTTGAGCTTTAACTCTTTTGGTGTTGAAACGAGCTTTTTAACAGAGAAGTCATAATTCTTCGCCGCCGGGTCGCCCGGGTACGTCTGAATAGCGCCTGCGTTCATCAATTGCTCCAGTGCCGTGTTGTCTTCGGCAGTATGTTTCTTATCGTCAGGATCTTGAGCGAGATTTTTTAATTTTTGTCCGGTCGTTTGTACTTTTGGTGTCGTTATTTCTTTTTGAGCCGTTCTCGTTTCAGGTGCAACGAGGAGGAATAAACTCGTCGTCCCGATGACGAGCGTAGCAGCGATGCTACCGAGTGCCCATTTGAAGCGACGTTCGGTCAATTGTTGATTATCGTTTACGCCACCGATGGCTGCGTTCGGCGTGATCCGCACAGCACGCTGTGCAGGAAGCAAAGCACCAAACACACCAGTCGTAACCGGAATCAGGAGCATAAGACTTAAGAAACCGAGTTCACTGGATGGGAACTGATTATAGACGAAGCCAATCATTGCTAAGGCAACAAGTAGACCGACGATTCCAGCGAAGAGTCCAGTCATCACACCCTCGCTTAAGACGAGAAGTCGGATTTGACCGTTCCGCCAGCCTGTCGCTTTAAGGACAGCGAGTTGATTCTTTCGTTCGTTGACGTTTTGCCACATGATCTCGGTCGTCGTCAGGATGGCGATGAGTAAGGCGACGCCCATTGCGACATAATGCATCGTACCGACTTCGAGCGCGACGTATTCACCAAGCCATGTCGCATATAAGACGCCTTTCAGTCGGAACGTGATGAACAAGAAGAAGATGAACAAGCTCGTCGGTAAGGCAATTGCGATGATGGACAGTAGCGTGCGTTGCCAGTAAGTCGCGAGTTGGTTGATGCTCATTCCAAGAACACTTTGTGCTCGGACGAAACGACGTCCTTTTGAGACTTCGCCAGAGCGCATGCTTTCAAATGGTTGAATGCGTCTGATGAGTAACGTCGGAACAATCGTCCCGCCCCAGTAGATCAAAAGCCCGGACAATCCAATCAAGATGATGCGTCCGAGGGCAATCGGGTGATCCGCTGTTATCCAAAATGATCCGAGAATCACCCAGGCGATGAGTGCGACCAGCGATCCAAGAAGTGTTGCTTCTAGGAAGAGGAGTCTGGATAGCTGCCGTGAACGCCATCCGAGCGAGAGTAAAATCGCGAATTCTTTTTTTCGAGCATAGAGCAAGATGATGTTCGAACTGAAGACGTAGACGAGCGCGACAGCGATGACGCTCGCGATGATGCCACTCATTCCGACTTTCGCCTCTTGAAAAATCGCGATCGACGACCCGAGTTTGATCCACGGTTGCTGGACCCAACCGAGTGCCGATTCTCCTTTTAGACCGGGTAAATACGTCAAGGCGAGTTGCGGGGAGGAACCGAGTGTGACGTCCGTGATCAGACCCGTCTTATCCTCGATTTCCTGTGCGACAGCTTGCAATTTTTTCTCACTTGTTGCGTTCATCGTCTCGACCCCTTTGACGTTGACGCGAATCGCAGAAATTGCTTTATCCCCGCGTAACTTAAAGGCAGCGTCGAGCGTCGTCAGCATCGATGGTGGTTTCGTCAGGAAGTCGTAGGAGTCGTTGGCGGGCTTGACGTCACGGACTGGATTGACCGGACGATCATTTTGATCCATGACCCACTGTGCTTTTGCCGGGAAGTAAGTTTCCATTGGAAGTTCAGTCAACGGATCCTTTGAAACATCGAGCTCCCGGGGGTTAAAGACACCGATATAGTTGAGATGGACTTGTTTCCATCCTTTAAAGCCACCTTCGAATTCACGTGCTTCGCGATACATGCTTCGTTTGAAGAGTAAGGATTCCTTGGCGACCTCTTTTGGTTGAACTTGGTAGGTAAAGGGCCAACGGGAACCGTACGGACTCTTAATTGTTTTGTATTCAACCGGTGAAGGTTTCAAAGTAATGGAAGACAGTGAATCACTATTGTTCGCATCGCCTGTTGATAAGGTGTTTTTAAGGATACCGTCCACGAGCTTTTTTTGGACGTCTTGAGTCGTGATCGAATAAGAGGTAGGCTCTCCTACTGGTAGTTTACTCAGGTATGTTTTCCCACCTTTTTGTTCAATCTTTTGGACCATGTCTGCAACGCCTGTTGCAGTGAACGGAAGCTCTACCTTTTCATATGTATAGGTGCGCATCGCATCGACGTATTCGCGAGAATTCAATAGAATCGGAATCTGCGTCGCCTGATCACCGTACGAAGCGGGAAGATCCGTTTCGCTGAAGAAACGGCTATACGTTCCGGTAGTGGTCGCTTTTTTCAAACCGACGAGCTGGTCTTCAGCAGCAGGATCGATTCCGGCAATCATGACTTCTGAGCCATAGTCATAGAGGGGTTGTTCACCAAGTTTTAAAGGGGAGACGCCTGTGCGCGTTGCGTCACCCATTGGTTCCCAGCCAGCAGCAAGAAACGTTGTCATGGTATAAGATTCGTTTTGGAGTCCCGTATTTTGAGAATCCTTGATTTTCAAGCGGTAAATCCCTTCTTCTTGAATCGTATGGGTACCGACGCTACTCGATGTCGATGTATAACCAATCATCGCGATTGGTGCTGCGACCTCGACATCAGCAATCTGCTTGATCGTCTCGTACTGCTTGCGGGTGATCCCACCGTCGAGTCCGCTCATATAGTTCGGTTCAAGCAGGTTCAAGTCTTCCGTCACACTCCGACTGCCTTCCGGACGGACGACGATATCGTACGACGATCCCCAGCGTTTTTGCAGTTCATCGACGACCGTTCCGTTGTTCGCTTGCGTCGTACCGATTAAGTAACTCAGTCCGGTACTGACGATCAGGACGCCGACGAGGAGCAAGATGAAACGCTCCTTGTTACGCCACCAGGAGTTCCAGATGAATCTCAGCATGTTCTCCACCTCATTTCGATTTGGTTAATTGAGCATTGTATAAGATGCCTTTCGATAAGATATTCTTTTATCCATATATTTCTTTTTATTTTTCCATTATATACAAATAAGAGTGAATTGACTAAAAAATCTGTTAATTATGGATATTAATTTTAAGGAAATAGAAATAGCACCTCACGGAGGAGGTGCTACATCAGGATTGACTCTTTAAACAACGCGTGGATTCCGTTTCCGCATGATGATCTCGTCAAACGAAACGCCATCATACAGTAAGGCATCAGGAATCATTTCAATGATTTGAAAACCGGCTTTCTTATAAGCTGCAATTGCTCGTTCATTGTGCGAAAACACTTCGAGTTCAAGTTAACTCAGCTGAAGTTCTTCGAAACAAAATCGAAAGATACACGCGATTGCCTCTGTCCCGTATCCTTGACCGGTCCAGGGGAGGGCACGCAGTGAAATCCGAAAGCCAGCGATTCCTGAATCCAAATCAATATCAAGTATCGAACACTCACCAATCATCTCACCCGACGTCAGGCAAATTGCAAAATCATGACGCGTCGCATCAGCTTGAATCGAGAGAATATGCTGTTCAATCTGTTCGAGCGAAAACGTCACTGTCGTTCCGGTCAGGTAACGTAATGTCTCATTTTGTGTTTGTTCGAAGAAGACGTGCGCGTCCGTCACTTCAATCTGGCGTAGAAAAATTCGTTCTCCAGTCAACTGCATGAATATCTTCCTTTCCTTCTCATGACGAAAGTTTAATCGTTTCATCGGTTTCGGTCGTAAAATATTGACGTTTCGTTCGGTCTTGCACGATGAAGACGATCAAGCCACCAATCAGGAGGAAGCTAACTGAAGCAACGGTATACGTCAAGCGGATCGAGGTCTCGGCATATAGACCGATCAAGGCAGTCAGTAGAATGACACCAGTCGATTGTACAACGTGGATGCTACTGAGGAACCGTCCCATCAATTCGACCGGAATGTGTGTTTGAGCAAACGTCATGAAGCCCGTGTTTGCGAATGCAAGGGCAAAACTTAGCAAGAAAAAGCCGATCGCTGCGATCAAGAATGACGTCGCCGAGGCAAAGATCAAGTAACCGACAGGCGTCATCAGTGCCCCGAACTGGATTAAGAACCGGAGCGACAAGCGATGCGTAAAGGTTGCATTGACCGCGGAACCACAGATGATGCCGATTCCGGCGATACTGACGAGGAATCCATACGTACTCTCGTCCATCTGCAAAACGATCGTCGCAAACGAGGCTTCAAGCGAATCGAGACCGCTCATCAGGACGATCATCAGCGCATAGAAGGCATAGACGAACGTGATATAGCGCCGCGTTCGTGCAAACTGAAAGGTTTCTTTCCAGTCCTTAAGAATCACTCGGAGTGAGAAGGGGACTGCTGTAGTCGCCGCCAAGCGGACGTCAGGCAAGACGGACAATAAAGTGGCAGAACACACCAGTGCTCCCGCGTTGAGGACAATCGCCGTCTCAGGAGAACCAATTAAAAATAAAAAGCCAGCAATCGATGGTCCGAGAATGAAACCGGCCGACTGAATGAAATTCTTTAATGCATTGAACCGTTGGCGACTAGTCTCTGGCACGAGCTTCGTCATGTAGATCAATGAGGATGTCTCAAATAGCGTGTTACCGATGTTCAAGATGAAGACGAGCGCATAGAGAACATATAATGAATCGATCAATGTCAGTGAAAAGACGAGCGCGGCACGCCCGACGTCAAGCATTACGAGCAAGCGACGTTGATTGATTCGATCGACGACACTGCCGGACCAAAGACTCGTCACCAGTGCGGAGATCGGTAACAGGATATAGAGAACGGAGACGGCGAACGCCGATCCCGTTCGTTCGAGGACGATTAAATTCAAGGCGATGAAGTAGACCCAAGCTCCAATGTTCGAGACACCGACACCAAGTAACAGCAATCCAGGGTATTTCCAATTCGACATATGACACACTCCTTTTTTTATTGTGTTTTAAGCCAATAAAAAAATCCCACCTCCAAGACGTTGGTCTTGGGGACGAGACTGTGCGTGTCGTGGTGCCATCCCTGTTCGCGAAACCGTCACCGGTACCGCCTTCATCGGTACGACCGCTTTTAAACGGCAAATACCTGAGCTCGATAACGGGAGCACCCGTCACGATATCCCCGATTCGGTTCCATCGTGCTGCTCAGAGGCTTGGTTCGGTCAATGACTTTTGCTCCTTCCCACCAATCGGAGCTCTCTAGGAAAAGTCGAAATGACGTACTGTTCTCTTCAATGCGTTTGATTCATATGATTTGTCTCATCCTAGCATATGCCAAATGATACCGTAAAGAATTTTTATCATTTTTTTACAATCGTTGAAAAAAGTACATAGGTATCAAAATTTGAAAAAAGATAAAAGTGGTAAAATATGTAACGTACTATATGTTACATTGTCTTAGTTATGTGTTCACTTTCAAGAAAGGTGTATGAAAGGTGGGAAAAAAGTGAAACGTTTGATTTTTTTCATATCTCCACTCCTGGTTCTTAGTGGAGCTGTCTTTTTTACGACGTTCCATCCGATCGAGCAAGCAATCTATTTCTTAATCTTATTTTTACTGACCTGTCTGTCAGCGATGACAGTAGTGGAGCGTCTTGTCAAACATCATGATGTGATCCGGCGACTGAACACGATCCATCCACTTATCGGGATCGTACTGGGTACCCTCATGCTTGCTGTATTCATTGGTAGTATCTTGTGGCTAGCACCTTCACTAACGCACTCAAGTCCCGTCGGTCTTCTCGTCTCGTTCCTATTCATGTATGGTGGAATCCTCGTTCTCGGCTTCATCGTCAGTTGTTTCTTCGAAGGCATCACGCGACAACCGAAGGATCAATTGATTCGCCCGGTCTTTCTGTTCATCGGAACCGGCCATCTCATCTTGACTGTCCTCGGAATCTTGCAACTGTATCGTCAAACCGGATGACAGCAAACCCCATTGAAGTCATGAGACGACAGTGGGGTTATTGTATTTACTGCACTTTCAGTAAGAATCCGAATTGTCCATCTCCTTGTTTCCAGCGCGAATTTAATTCATACGCATAGAGACCGGGTTCTGTTGGGGCGTTGAACTGATCATCTTTTAATACAACACGAGATTTCTTTTTCTGTTCGTGCCATTGTGTTAGCTTAACTTGTTCTGGATTGCCGGATAATTCGACACGGACGACTGATCCGGAAGAGACATTAACCGGTTTTTGTTCTTTTGCCATATCGAGTCCATCGCGATAAACTTTATCACCACATTGACTGCGGAGTAAGCTGTCCCAGCAATAAGACCCTTGAACGGTCGGAACATCCTTTCCGTTCGCCTTAACTTCAGGGTTCGGTGGTGCGCCACGGAATGGTTCAAAAACGATGATGCACACGACTAGAATCAATAGGACGACCAATACTAAGCCACGTTTCATGAGGCACCTCCATTTGTTTTTATTTATTTTATCAAAATAAAACAAAGCAAGCGGAGGTGTCTTTCAAAAGAAAGGCTATTCCTTTCTTAAATTTCGAGAGTCCGTTTCCCATGACTTTACAGACAAGAAGTCGGTTCGAACGAAGACGATTCCGTTCGTCATCGATCGAACGTTTCCGCTCGCTGAAGCACGAGAAGTTCAAGCATACGTCAAACAAGCCCGTAAATTCGGCAAGGTCATCTTGCTATCATAAGAGAAAACGAACAAAACGAGCTATCCTATTCTTGTTAAAGAAAGGGTGGCTCGTAGTCGTATCCATTTAAGAATTAGGCAAGATGTAAAAAAGCGTGACGATTGAGCTGACAGGCTCATCTTCCGTATAGTCAACAAATTCCTCTTGTGATTCATGAAACGTATAACGGTTGCTCGGAAAGAGTTCCGTTACCCAGGTCGGAACATGTAAAGAAAGAGGGAAAGACTGAACCTGCTCGAGTGGGAAAGGAGTCCTGTATGGATTCGACGTGTGGACATGCAGTGCGTCTTGTGAAGCATCTTCGAGGGCAATCGTCATATATATCTGATGTTCAATCTGTTTTTTCGCTAGGTGTTGCCGCATGTCCTGCAAAGCGCCCAACGCAATCCGAAGATGGGCTTTTCGAATACGAAGACTCGCGTTGCCGTGCCCATAAAAGTCAGGGTGTACATGCCAGTCGTTAAACCAATCGTCTATATCGATATAGGAAGGAGAAGAGAAGCTTTTGAACTCAAGTTCTAGATTTTTAAAATAACGGCGTTTACCGCGAAATTTTTTCATGGTTCATCGACCTTTCACGTATAAATTATTCTATTCTAGCATTATTGATCAAATCTTGTTTATCGAACGACCAATGATGCCGAATCGCCTCGATGATGACATCGGGACGATCCCAGTGCAACATATGTCCTGTACCCGGCACATGGTGAATGGTTGCTTGCGTCATCTCATGTAATAGATTCGTCGCCTGCTGACGGATGGGTGCTTGATCTGGAGGTAACGTTGCGACGTACAACTGAATGTTTGTTAGTGGAACATCCGGGAGAAAATCAAGGACATCATCATGGTGAAGCGCACGTATGATCGCAGCGGCCGTCGTACCGCGCGCATGCCAGTGGAATCGTCCGCTCTGGAACCGTTGCGTCATTACAAGAAGCGATGAGGCAGGAAATTCAAATCCGTATTAGGACTGTTCCGCGATTAGCGCCATCGCATCTGCCAGCATACGCTCGGTTTTTGTCGCAAGCTGATGATTGTACACGGCTTGATTTATCGACGGAAGAGGATATTCCAGAGTTACTCGTCATGCTTGCGCAACAAGACGTCAAAGTCTACGAGGTGCAGATTGAACGCCAATCGTTAGAAGAGATTTTCTTAGCGGTCTGACCGATCAGCCTCTGATTCCGTCTCCGGAACATCTTCGAGTAAAAGACGACCCCCGTCGTTCCACTGACCGTACATCTGATTCAGTTTCGTTTTTTCAATCAACGTTTGCAGACGTTTTTCATAGAGAGCGGGATCCTTACGTACACTTTGAATCGTATCAATCCGGATGCGTCGATAGAGCTCCGGGAAGTCATTAAACTGTTCATGGACGATTGGGTCTTCTTGTAGACGCGCCTGGATGGTGTCATCGATGACGAACGCATCCGCACGCATGTCTGGTAGAACCTGTCGTCCGGACGGTTGCATCAAGCCGAGGCGCTCTAAGCGACGGACCCGTTCCTTGTTCAGTTCGGTCCAGTTACTGTTCTTTCGACGCGGGGTGAACCGTTGCGCCGGTTCACCGTCTTCGGTCTTCTTTGCAATTCCATCAATCCAGCCAAAGCAAAGTGCCTCTTCGACGGCATCGAGATAAAGTAACCCATTCCCGACTTGTTTTCGACTGAGAATCACCCAACAGAAGGTCGCGTGATCTGCGTTGTTCGTCAGCCACTGTCGAAAGCCATCGCGATTGGTAAAGCGTAAGACATTCGTGATTTCCACGTTCGTTCCTCCATTTCAGATAGCAGTGCCCCCTCGACGTCACGCGAGGGGGCACTTTTTCTTTAACGTAATGGGTCATGATGAAAGACACAATTCCGACCACTCTTTTTCGCTTGATAGAGAGCGGCGTCTGCCTGCTGGATTGTCTGCAGAAAATTATAGCTCTCAGACGGTTGATGGGTTTGGCGAGACACACCAATCGATAACGTCACTTGTAGCGGTTCCGTCGCTGATAACTCATACGTTCGCGTGGCACTAGCTATACAAATTTGTTCCGCGATTCGACGCGTCTCAGGCAATGAATATTCCGGTAACAGCATCATGAATTCTTCACCGCCGAATCGCCCGAGCACACAAGAAGGGGGACAATAGGACGTAAGCAAGGCACTGATTTGTCGTAAGATATGATCCCCTCGATCATGACCGTATGTATCATTGACCTGTTTGAAATGATCGACATCGATGATCATGATTGAAAAGTTCATCTGTTGTGATTTATATCGTTGGACCGTCTCTTCTAAATGGCGCCTATTATCAAGTCCCGTCAACATATCCGTCAAGGCGAGACGCCGATGCATCCGGACTTGATGGAAGTGCCAGCGGACTTGATGCAGAATACTGTGTAGCAGGAGACCGGCACAGCCGTTTCCGACGAGAAATACCGTCATCGCCGTCACGTCATTCGGACGAACATGTTGAACGAATGGTAAACAAAGAATGAGTGCGATTGAAAAAATGATCGGAAACGAGATAAAGCGATCCGGTGCTTCATTTTGTAAGTATAAGACAACGATGCTGACGATTAGATACGTACCGACAAGCCAAAATGCATGATTGGAATGAAAAACAAACGTTTGAAGGGAAGCGAAGACGAGCGTCGTAATGAAGCCGCTACTGATGCCTCCATAGATGAAGGCGATGACGATTAAAGTAATCGACAAATCGAAACGAAATCCCTCATAGGTGATGGCATTGTGAATGACCCAGTAGCCGGCACCGGTTGCAAGAATGAGCACTAACAGATTTTTTTTCAGCCAACTGTCGAGCGTATTTCGGAATTGAAACCGCTTAAAAAAGAATAGAGAGATAAGCACGAAGAAAAAGGTTAAAGCGACGTTGAGGATGAGATGATTCAATGTATTCCACATGTTCGTGTTCCTCTCGAATGGTTTATGGAAGATAATTACAATAAAATGATTTATTTAGTAAATATTTATTCTATACAACCAACCATACCCTAAAGATGTATTAAAGTATCGAAATTACCTTATCTTTAAAAAAGATAACAGGTTTTCTTCTAAATCAATAATACTCTGAGATTTTCTCGCGTGAAGACTCGATTAGATAATCAAGTGAGACGAAATTATGAATGAATGCAAACGAGCCAATTTCCTTGATGGATACCCCTAATCTCTCTGCATCTTGATTGCGGACATCTTCGTTCGAGTGCAGAATTTCAAAGCCTGCTGCTTGCATTCTCTCCCCGTCGAATTCGAGGGTGACGATATCTCCATCTTGCCACTCACTCTTTAATTGATGAAAGTGCATTTGGTACGCTTCGCTTGGAGGATCGACTTCAAACGCGATCAAGCCTTTTGGTGCGTCGACTTGGAATGCCGGCGATAATCCTCCGCGTGTCACGATGGATTTCATATGATGCCGATGTGTCATATGACGTAATAGCATGGTCAGACCACTCCTTTTCATCTATTATTACGCGACGGCGTCAGAATATCGAGAAAAATTTTAAAAAGAAATTGATTCAAAAAATGAAATTGAAAGATAATTGAAATCGGATAACACATTTCCTTGATTCCTGAAAAAGGAAATTTTGATTATCTCCTTTTTGTATAATGAGTGTAATCATATTGATCACGAACATTTTTTAAAGGAGGGAACGATTGGATGAGAATCGTGAAGATAGATCGATTGATAGTAGCATTGAGCATCTTTAGTGGACTTCTTGTCTCCTTGGGTCGCTCGACGCAAGTATATCCACAACAAATTAGCGGCAATGGGAATCTAGGGTTCCTACCACTCATGCTACTCCTGTTACTTTTTCCAATTGGGATCGTTCTGGTGTTGAAATGGATAAGAGAAGCGCAGTTACGTTTTTTATCCTTGATTGGTTTATCCACCAGCACGACAATCTATCTTGTGTGTGGCATCCTTTATCAAATCGAACAGTTCAGCCAGTATCAAGTGTTGGTCAAACAACAAGTCATTGCAGATCGTGGAACAATCGATGACGGTTATTTAACGAGTATTACGTCGATGCCTTCGCCCTATATGAACAGTCAATACTTTAACGGCAACACCTTCTTGATTTACTGGGCAAGCATCTTATTAATGGCGAGCTTGATCGCATGGTGGACTCGAGAGGAATGGCAAATATCTGAGTGAGATTAAAAAATCGCGCGACATGATGTTACCAATGAATAACAAAAAGAGTCCTTCTCTCTCCTGTACCGTGCAGAAGAGAGAAGGACTTGCAAAGTTTTAGCGACTAGAAGCATTTAAAAATAATCGCTCTGCATTTTATGCAGCAATTGATCAAACGTTTCGTGGTCCTTTGACGTAAAAGCACGGAAATAACGATCATCAATTTCCTCGATTTCAGGAGCGGACGTCTGGATCAACTTTGTTCCCTGTTCTGTCAACAAAACCCGCTTTTCTCGATTGATCCGTTTCCGGATGACGAGATGTTCAGCAAGTAATTTCTTGACCGTTTGTGAAATGGCGCCACTTGAGAGTTCAAGCGTTCGTTCAAGTGATTTTTGCGTCGCACTTTCTTGGTGATACAAGGTCATCAATAAATCGAATTGGGACTTCGAGAGTCCTTTTGGTCTCAACACATCGTTGACTTCTTTCGAATAACGGCCATGGAGTCGCTGAATGGCGTTCCAGTGCTGCATCGAGGATTCGAATGTGAAGGTCATATTTTTTCCTCCTCTTTCGTCACGCAGGGTTGAGCTTATCGAAGAAACGGACCAATTCTTCTTGTTGTCGAGCCGTCAAAGCGGCGAATTGTTCTTGTTGAAAACGTTCGTAGGCGGGCACCACTTCTTGTAGGATGGCTGTTCCTTTTTCCGTCAGCAGAAGATAGTTCGTCTTCCATTTCCGTTGACGCGTGATCAGTTGCCGGTCGAACAGTCGTTTGATTCCGTGTGAAATCGTGCCCTCGGTCACTTGGATCCGTTCGGCGATTTCCTTCTGACTCGTGCATGAGGTCGTGTGTAAGCAACGTAATACTTCCAGATTCGTATGGGAAAGATCCCAGTGTTTTAAGAAATCGTTGGCACGCTTGATTTGTTGATTATGATAGGCCGCAATTGTATGCCGGCATGCCATTGGATATGTCTCTGTAGTTGTTGTCCTGGAGAACTTCTTAAATATAGAATGTACTGCTGTTGAACTAGTTTCACCATACCATATTAAAAATATTTCGTGCTACTAGTTTGAGCGAAAAACCATCACTTTCCATTATTTCGATATACCTATAAAAAATCCTGATCGAATCAAATCCGATCAGGAAGTATACCGCTTGATAACGTGAGATACGAATCCTTCAATTGGAATCCATATTTCGTAAAGCACATCTCAGAGACGCGTCCTTGTAAGGTGATCGTCGCATAGTCGCCACGAATGACAAAAGACTTAAATTTTTTCACAATGTCTTGAATCAAAGCCTCGAGCAACAAACCACGTTCGCCAAGACCTTCTTCTCTGACATTGATTTCAATTAAAGAAAACGTACCATATTCTGTATTTTCCGTCTGTTTCGTACCTTCATAAAGAACGGTCAAATAGGATCGTTTCGAGACAAGCGATCGACTATTCGGTGGTTCAAGAATCGTAACGTAATAACTTAGTGAAGGGAGACGTAAGTTTCGAGTGACCTCAACAATCTGGCGTTGATTATTATATGCAAGCCCAACGATTTGTTCTTGTGGATGATTCGGCACTGTCAATCCTTCTTGCTTACAAATGGTTTGCCACTCGGCTTCTGGAATCCAGACAGCCTCTTCGGTTTTCGCTAAAGCTTTAAAGAACTTCACGTTAAACGGATGACCTCCTATATAAAATGACTAATCCCATCATGCCTGACGGGTAGATGAAAAACGATTTACAATCTGACGACAAATTTGTCTTCTTTTGCTATAAGTATACCTTGAAATTTCATTTTGAAACAGACTACATCTCGATGAATCTACTGTCTATACTGAATGTATCAAGTCAGGAGGCGAGTATATGAAAACAGTCGAAGGTTCATTTTTCCATGGCACGAAAGCGACACTTCAAATCGGTGACGAATTAAAGCCGGGACATGTATCGAATTTTCGAGAACATCCGCTTCAACATATCTATTTCACAGCAACGCTCGATGCAGCGAAGTGGGGCGCGGAGCTCGCACAATCTGACGCTCCAGAGCACATCTACCTCGTCGAGCCGCTCGGAGCGTATGAAGATGATCCGAATTTGACGAACAAACGATTTCCAGGCAATCCGACCAGGTCGTATCGTTCGACTGAACCTGTGAAGATCATCGCTGAACTCGGAACGTGGGAACGGCATGCGGACGAAGAGATTGAGACGATGAAAGCATCGCTTCAGCGGTTACGAGCAGAAGGGAAGGACACGATTATCGATTAACAAATCAATCTTACTCATTCCGTTTTTTGAAACTCGCTATTTCAACATCAACAGCTGATGATGAACTCTTTATTTAATCAACTAATATCATCATACAAGAGAAGGACATAATGGTACAATATGTAAAAAGGGGGTTATTCGATTGTCTCGCTACAAACAAGAAAAGAAACAAACACTCGATCATCTACGCGATGGTGTTGATCAAGGTCTTGGTAGTGCCGTACCTCGTGGACAAAACGACGGAATGCGCGGACTTGAGATGCTTGCAGTCGTCGTAATCCTTGGTGGAGGATATTTGCTATACCAATGGTTTTTCTAAAGTAAGAAGCATCATCCTTTCGAGGACGATGCTTCTTTTTGTTTGATTTCATTGACGATATCATCAAGCGTGACATGAGCCAGCACTTTCTCAAGGGCGGATTGTGCAAGCTCGAAGATTGGCGTGACCGTCGATTGGATGTTTCGTCCGACCGGGCAGTCTGGATTCGGTGCTGCATGGACGCCGAACAATTCCTTGTCCGGTACGACAGCGACAGCGTGATAAACGTCAAGCAGCGTGATGCTAGACAATGGACGGGCGAGCCGCGCACCGGCAACACCCGGACGAACTTCAATCAAATCGGCTTTTTTGAGCATGCTCATGATTTTACGGATGACAACCGGATTCGTATTGACGCTGCCGGCAATCAAGTCGGATGTCATTTTCTCGTCGGTTGCAATCAACGAGAGAATGTGGATACCGACGGAAAAACGTGTACTGATGGCCAACGGATGACCCCTCCTTCTTAAAAACAGTGTTCTCTTATTATACGTCGTATTGTTCATTTGGCAAGAAACGGGGAATAGAGACAATAATGTTGACAAACACTTTATTTGTAACTATATTGGTTACATGTAATCGAAGTAGTTACATATCAAAAGGAGGAATTATTATGAACATTGGAGTTATCGGCGCAACAGGAAAAGCAGGGCGATTGATTCTACAAGAAGCAATCGAGCGCGGGCATGACGTCACAGCAATCGTCCGTAATGCGGCAAAAGTGACGGCTAACGTCACGATTCTCGAGCGCGATGTCCTCGCACTGACGAAAGACGACTTGAACGAGTTTGACGCAATCGTCAATGCGTTTAACGCAGCACCCGGTGAGGAGACGAAACATATCGAAGTCGGGCGTCACTTGATCAATCTGTTAGCAGGTAGTAAGACGCGCCTATTCGTCGTCGGTGGAGCAGGAAGCCTATTCGTTGACGAGAGTCATTCGACACGCGTCATGGAAACACCGGATTTCCCGGAAGCGTATTATCCGACAGCCTCGAACATGGGGAAAAATCTGATCGAACTACAAGGACAGCAAGACGTGACGTGGACGTATCTCAGCCCCGCTGGATTCTTTGATCCGAGCGGTCAACGAACAGGAACGTATTCGGTCGGCGGTGAGCAGATGATTCTAAATACAAAAGGGGAGAGCTACATCAGTTACGCGGATTACGCTATTGCTGTAGTGGATGAGCTTGAAAAGGGACAACACCTCAACGAACGGTTTTCCGTCGTTGGTGAACAAGGATAACGGTGTCAGACCGACGTATCTAGTCGGTCTTTTTTGATGGGCGGAGTGAGAGATACAGCGGAGGACGGATGGCGAATCAGCACAGTTTGCTTAAAATGAGAAGAGAAATAACAAAAGGAGCATACATCATGATGCGACGATGTTTTAGTATCATCAGTCTGTTATCGATCTTGATCGTCTGTACGACGTCGACGCAACCGTCTCGGTTCGAACGTTCGGAACCAGTCGCGACGATTGAGGATCATTACACGGGACAAATCAATTGGCCGAGTGACACCGATCCGTTGCTAGAGCTTCATGCCAAACCGTGATCTACATATGACCGATCAAAACCCGTCTCCTTAAAGAAGACGGGCTTTTTGGTGACGTTAAATGACAGTCATTGCGCTCAAAAAGACGAAGAAGAACGTGATGCCGCTCGTCAAAATCAAAAAGGGAAGGACGATCAGTAATTCGAGATGCGGACGAAGACCGTAGTAAAGCAGAAAGAACAGTGTCAAACAGGCGGTCGTGATCGTCAACGCAAGAGAAGTCATCAAAAGATGAAGGGGTTCGACGAACGGAACGAGAGACGATCCTGTGATCGTATCGAAAGCTAAACCAAAGGACAGAAAAATGAGTAAATACAGAAGCGATTTTTGACGAAACATGCGGCATGTCTCCTTTTACTAAACGATACATTTAGTATAAAGCGTAGATCATCTTGTTTTACCTAACAAAAATGTAAGAAAGTGGCTGATTTCAAACAGCTGAATCTTTCTTGTATAACAATGTCAAACGCGTCATCAAAAAGTAGAGGAAAGCGGCGCTACTCGCGATTGCCTGAAAATAGATCGGTTGAAACAGACCATTGAATACAAGTAACAGTACGCCACCGAGTAATAAGGCGATGCCTTGATTCAGGAGGAGGTGAGTTATCCAAGGTAGTGGACGTGAGCGAAATCGGAAGTAACGAATCGCGTCGGTCAGGATGCCACCGACCGTGATGACGATCACAAACGACAGCAAGGTCTCGAAGACACCTGGATAATAGCCGACGTCCGGATCGGGCATGAGACGTGGTGATGACGGAAGGTGTTGATAAAGCATCAGAAAAATCCAATTACTCATCAGTAGTCGAAATGACAGACGGATCATGGTACTCCTCCTTTCCAGTCTTCATGAGGATGAATAGACGGGTGATCATTACATATAAAAAGGTAGCGACTACGTTTCCGATGAAAAATAGCGCGGGAAGTGAACTGAACAAGATGAACGCACCGTCAAACACGAAGACCGTACCTTGATGAACGAGGAGATGCGTCATCTACGGTAGCGAACGTTTCGTGAAGCGGACAGCTAACAGAGCGTCAGCAATCAAGGTACCGCTGATGAATAATAGCATGACAGCATCCAACTGTTCATTGACGAGCTGCACCGCGTGAGACAAAAACGGAACCATCATCGTCATCGAGCCAAACAATTGGAGAAACAGAAAAAAGCTGAAGACGGTCCGACCGAGCCACCCGAACAGATAGGGGAGGAATGATAAATACTTTCGCGCCGACTCGGAGACGATGAAATAAATCAACGCTACACCTGAACAGAATAAGATGAGAACAAGCGAAAACGAATTTGGTAGCATGAGCAGATAGAGGACAATGCTTGCGAATAACGCCATGATTTGATTGAAGATGATCCGTATTACGAAAGAAATATTCGAACGAAATAACAGGCGTGGAAGTCCTTCTGTCAAGAGTGCGCCGGTCAGAATGGCGGGACCGGCAAACAATAGACCAATCATAAAGAAGTCAGTGAAGGAAGTGTCGTATATTGCTGGATCACCCATCTCAAACCCAGCAATGAGTGCATACAAGAAAGCGAACAATATCGCGGTAATAAAACTATTCTTTACGATAGATAACAGAAGGTAAGCCCTTTCCGACTGACGTTTAAAATAGTTTATACCAATACAACGTCAGATCGATATGAGGATTGGCGAATTGTTTTAAACTATCGGCACCGCCGAGCTCGAAGCCTTCTCGCTCGTAAAAACGGCAAGCAATCAGGTTATCGTCTTGTGCTTCGAGTGACAGACCACTCAACTCGCGTTGTTGTGCCCATTTCGTCGCAGCAACAAGCAATTGGTGTCCGACGCCAAGTTTACGAAATGCTTGTTTGACCGCGATGTTTTCGATATAGGCGAAACGGTTCCAGTCACGAACAAGGCGAATGTGACCGATACAAGAAGTGCCGGAAAAGGCGAGGAGGACGATTCGATTCTCGTTTTCGATATATGTCGTCCAATCGAGTCGATCGTCAGGGAAACGGGTTTCAGTAGCGGTTTCATAGAGTTCTTCCGTATAGGACCATGTGGTACCAGAAAACTGCGGAACGATGCGTCCGATAATTGGGAATGGATCGTTGGCATGGTTGACGAATGGAATGCTCTCGAACGATAGCGGTTGAATCGTTAGCTTTTCAGTCTCTTTCATTGTCATCCTCCTTCTGTCTATAGAGATCTACTTCACTCTATTCATCATCTCCTACAGACTGAGAATTGTCACGAGGAGAGATGCGAGAACAGGTCAATTTTCGAATGAACCAGGTTTTAATTTTTCTAAAAAAGGAATTGCTTCAACAGAAACGAATACATAGTCTGAAGACGTTGAAACAGTACAGAAAGACAGCAGTAGAGGACGTGACAACATGAATATGGATACGGTCAATCAGTATCTCGATGCCTATGGATACGGCGTTATTTTCATTTTTTTATTTTTTGGCATCGTCGGGATTCCAGCACCGGAAGAGTCCTTACTCGTCCTGATCGGCATCTTAAGTGGTCAAAACGAAGAACGTTTAATCTATTCGATCTTGACCGCGTATGCTGGGACGTTCGTCGGTATGCTGACGGCATATGGAGCAGGTCGCTTCTTCGGACCGACTGTCCTACGGTACGGTCGATTCCTCGGATTGACGAAGGAACGCTGGGAGAGGGTGTCAAACGGCTACATGGAACGAATCAATCGAACGATCATCGGCGGTCTTTACATTCCGGGTGTGCGGCAGATCAATCCGTATTTTGCGGGCATGAAGCGGATTTCGTTCGGTCGGTACTTTTTTGTGTCAGCAATCGGTTCCGCGCTGTGGGTCGTCCCCTTTGTCTTACTCGGTCACTTTGCAGGAAAGACATTTCATATCAAGCCGGAAGTCGTACCGTATTTCGGACTTGCCTTACTCGTATTGTTCCTGCTCGGAGTGCTCGTGAAATGGCTCAAGCGGAAGCGACTTGAGAAACGCGTCGTTTCAGGGAAAAACGAAGCGGGAAAAGAAGACTAAACGTTACTTTTTTGTTGAAGGAACGTCGGAACAGTTTGAAGGAGTGGACAAACGATGCAAAAAATAGTGATCTTTCCTTTTTTAAGGATGCGATCCGGTCATCATCTGGTTGCCGAAGCGATCGCCGAACGATTGCAAGGACCAGGGATTGAAGTCAAGGAAGTAGAATTGCTCAGTACGATCAGTCCATTTGCGGAATGGGTGACATCAAAGTTTTACCTGAACTGGATCCGACACTTCTCAAACGGCTACAGTCGTTTTTATCACCAGCATATTGCCGGACGTTCGAGCAATGCCCGGTCGACAGGATGGACGTCGCATTATTTCCAACAACAGATGTTACGAATCATCCGGACGGAACAACCGGACGTCATCATCTGTACACATGCGTTTCCTTCCTATCTCTTGAATCAATTAAAAGAACGAAACCTTTGTGACGTACCGGTCATCAATGCCTATACCGATTTATTCGTCAGCCGCGTCTGGGGAAAGACGCATATCGAGTATCATCTGTTGCCGAATCGTGAGGCAAGGCAAGAATTGCACGAGCATCATGCTGTTCCCATTGAGCGCTTGTTCGTGACGGGTATCCCCGTCCATCCAGCAATCGCTGGCGGGTCCATTTTTCGCTCGACGCAGTCACGCAAACAAATTCTTGTCGCAGGCGGAAACGGTGGACTAGGTCAACTCGAGACCTTACTGACGCAGATCGAACAGTGTCCAGAAGCAGATTTCCATGTCTTATGTGGGAAGAACCAAACATTGTATAAACGACTAGCTTCGCGACGTCATCCACATATCCATCCGCTCACCTATATCGATTCACGGGATGAGATGAATCAGCTGTATGAACGAATGGATGCGATTGTTACGAAACCGGGTGGCGTGACGGTCAGTGAAGCATTCGAAAAACGTGTACCGTTGTTCATTCAACACGTCCTACCGGGACAAGAAGAGATCAATCGTACGTATTTGATGGAGAAAGGACTTGCGTTCGCATTTCATCAAACGGATACACTCGCGGACGTCATCCGTCGGACGCTTGAGAACCCAGACGTCATGCATGCTTGGCAACAAGCAGTCACGCAGTATCAAAATGATCGCGTCATGGCCGATCAGCGGTTTTTCGCGGAACGAATTGCGGGTTGCCTGCAAGACCGTCGCCGAAAAGTAAATGAATAAAAGGGAGTTAGTTTCTATGCGTTCACGTCTTATCACAGCAGGAATTCTCGCGACACTCGCCTATACGGTCGTCCCGTACGTGGCGTCACGCGTCTTTGGATGGCGCGTGACAAAATCACTGAACTCACGATACGTCGCTTTGACGTTCGATGATGGTCCAGATCCCGTCTATACGGCAGAACTGCTTGATCTCTTAAAACAAGAAGGCATTCAGGCGACGTTTTTTGTCGTTGGTCATAAAGCAGAAGCACATCCGGACCTCATTCGCCGGATACACGACGAAGGGCATCAACTCGGTATCCACAATTACGTCCATCGACCGAACTGGTCGATGCAACCGTCGACGGTCCGGGCAGGAATCGAGCGGACGGCTATGATCATTGAACGGATCACCGGTGAACGTCCGACGGTCTATCGTCCACCGTGGGGTGCACTCAATGCCGGAGATGTCCTCTGTCCAACCGCTTACAAGATGATTCTCTGGTCGAAGATGGCGGAAGACTGGAAGGTAGAAGGCGGGACAGTAAAAATCAAGAGGCTACTATCGAATGTGTCAGAAGGAGATATCATCTTGCTCCACGATAACGGGGATACGTTCGGCGCGGACCCACAAGCACCTGTGCAGACGATTGAAGCGCTTCGTGAACTCTTGCCGAACTGGAAAGCACGCGGCTTACAGTTTCGTCGCATTGATCAAACGTAAAAAAAGAGGAGCTATCCGGTGACGGATAGCTCCTCTTTTGCATGGATTATGCTTCGCGTGACAAGTCCTCATCTTCTTGACTATGATGGAGAATCAAGCGCCGCACGACGAACGAGCGTAAGAATAGGATGAAGGTGATGACCGGAAGTAGTAACCACCAAGATTGCGTCAAAAATAAGTCGTCGAACGTCGTGATCATGACGAAATGACGACCAATGTAAAGCCACATGAAAAAGGAACTGACGAATAGAATTGCTTCCGCCGTTGTCATGAACTCAAACTCATTTTTCATTGAACTACTCCTTGTGGATGGATTTGGTTTTTTTTACACTATCCACCATATCACAAGACCGATACCAATGCCCCAACAACCTAATACGAACGCTAGACCATAACGTCGGAGCAATGGAAAGGAACGAGTTCCTTGTTGTTCAAGTCGCCGTTGTGCTTGTGTCAAGATCTCTTTAGGAATCGAACGGATGATAAAGTAGATACCGAGTGGAACGAGTAAGAGATCGTCGAGAAGACCGATGACAGGCAGAAAATCTGGTATCAAGTCGATCGGACTGACAGTATAGGCGATTAAGGCGATGATTCCCCATTTGATATGACGAGGTAAACGAGGATGTTCGATTGCATAAGAGAGGACTGATAATTGTTGCTTCATCCGTCTAGCGATCTGTTTCATTCGCTCTAACATAGGCGAGTACTCCTTTCTTATGAGCGAACCGGTTCCCGTTCGTTTGTCGTGACGGCTGCCTCGTCATCCGCTTCATACAGAATGACACGATTTCGTCCTTGTTCCTTTGAGGCATATAATGCGTCGTCCGCAAGAATATTCATTCGTTGAATGGCGATATGTTTCCCGTGAGCGATCCCGACGGATGCCGTGATGGCAATCGACGGGGATCCGTCGAGCTGAAAGTGTGTGTTCGCGATCCGTTCTCGAATCCGGTTAGCGACTTTCGTGACTTTTGGAGGCGTGAGATCATAGATGAGGACCATGAATTCTTCGCCGCCAATTCGAGCAGTGATATCATGCGGACGTGTCTCTTCCTGCAAGATCCGTGCAAACTGTTGCAAGACGAGATCACCGTTCGCATGACCGTACGTATCGTTGACATGCTTGAAATGATCGATATCGAGCGCGAGCACATTGTAGACGCGTCCTTCTGCTTCAAGCAATGTCGTCCGTTCGTCCCAGACACGCCGATTGTACAGTCCTGTCAAGTGATCGAGTTCTGCTGATTGTTTATAACGATGGACCTGTTCGTTGAGCAACTGAAAGTCGATCGTCAAGAGGCTCGATAACAGTCCAACCGCAAGTCCGATCGTCCACGTTGAAGCAAGTAAACGAAGAGCGGCGTCACTGAAGCCGAGATTGATCGAGACAGCGATCGAGATCATGAACAATGACCAGACGTTCATGATCAGGTTTTGCAAGAGCGGTCGATGGAGTAACCGCTTATGAATGAAGTACATCCCGGTGCTGATGCCGAGGACTGCGAGAAAGGCGACGATTGATTGTGGGGTCCAGCCGAAGTAAAATCGAGAACAACCGATGATCAGCGTCGCGATGATGAGAGGCGAGCGAAAGCCATAAAAAGCGAGCAGGACGAGCGGTAAATAACGTAAGTCCATCCGTAACGATTCATTGACTGCAATTCCTTTAAACATCAATAGCACGCCGAGTAGTCCGGTCGCAAGACCAACGATGAGGGACTTCATTCTGCTCGATGCGAGGCGTTGACTATAGATGATTTTAGCGATTAAATAAAAGCCGGTGAAGGCGATACAAGCATTCAATAACAACTCGGCAATGAACATGAGTTCCACATCCTTGAGTATGATACTTTCACGATAGCAGTTTGAAAAGGGATGTCAACGAGAGAGACTCAAAATGTTAAATATTCAGGAAAATCCTTGCTCGATTGAAAGTATTTGGTAAAATAAGAGATCTTCAGGAAAAGGGAGGGATGAAGTGAAATTAAAACGTCTTATGATTGAGGCACGGAAACTTGACGGACGTCCGCACTATTCGTGGGATGGATATGTCCTAAAGCAGACAAAAGATTATCTACTCGTCGCGAATATTCCAGGTCGGACGCTTCATCATCATCGTCGCGCAACCGCTTATACATACGACAACTATAGTCTCGAATTCTATCCGTTTGAAGCTGATTTCACGGTTGGTCTCGATATAGAACGGACGGGAGAGATGAGCTATTACTGCAATATCTGTCTTCCGTCAGTCCTTCAAGATGAAACATTATCGTTCATCGATCTGGATCTTGATCTCGTCTATCGAAACGGAGTGTGGCAAGTCGTCGACGAGGACGAATTTATGGAGAACCAACGGCTCTATCACTATCCGGTCGAATTGATTGAACGAACCCGTGCGTCATTGCTGAACCTTCAAGAACGGATCGCGCAGCAACAGTTTCCGTTTGACGGCTATTTAGATGCTTTCATCCCGACCGTCATGAACATGAATGATGGAAAGGATACCCGATAAAAAACCACGATATCACGCATTTAGTCTGTTCCCTTTTGTCGCAAGACGTTTGAGTCAGTCTATACGTTGACTCTCTTGATTCTATCATTAAAGCTAGGGGTCCTCCTGTATGTCTCGTCTTAGTAGAGTAATCCGATGTAGTTCAATGAAACATCCTGTAGTGAGATTAACGTCGTCTACTTAATAATATGGAAGTCGCTGAACGTTCGTTTGTGATCCAAGCGTACTTTAAACAACGAACAAACGGCTTGAGTCCGGTAAAGTACCGAATTCAAGCCGTTTTAAGGGACATTCGTTCATCTGTTAACGATTCATTCATGAAGTAACAATATGTTTCTTCATCATGTATTGCATGCAATTAAAAAAGGCACTGATGGCTAGTGGGATGATGATGATACTTATTCCTACAAGCACTAATCCAGGAGCATCATCTAACTGACCTATATAAAAGAATACGGGAAGAATAGAAATCACTAAAACAGCAATCACAAGGAATGCCTTTTTAATGCTATTCGACGATGAAGAAATACGAATAGCCGCGTCCTGACTTTTTGTAAAGGCGCTTAAAATGCGGAAACCGTGAAAAATAGAAGCCAATAGCGGTATAAGAGCAATATAAGCAACGATCAATACGACATATCCTGGTTTTTCAAAAATGATTGAACTCTTGATTCCGTTCAGCAATGTAGGGATTGCATAGCCCGCTAAACCCAGTAGACCAAGAGATAGTACAAATAGGCATGACTTTAGTAAAAAAACACTTAACTTTGGGGGATTCATGGTAGCAATCCTTCTTTCCATATGACTTTTCATTTAGTGATCCATGTAAAGTGTATGATGAGATACGAAATATTACGTTAGACTTTAGACTGATTTTGTAACGATTAATATAAAGCTAACCGCATTACCGCGTTCTTTAGATATCAATATGTTTAAGTGTCATTGTGATAAAAAATAAAAAATGTAAAAGAGAAGTAAAGGGAGGTATGATGAATGAAAACGATTCGTTGTCACCGTGCATTTGGAGTCTATGGCTTATTAATGAAAGAGGATGCCTTACTCGTCATCGATAAAAATGGTGGACCGTATATCAATCGCTATGATTTACCAGGGGGTAGCCTAGAAGAAGGGGAGACGCTCGCTACGGCGATGCGCCGTGAGTTTACGGAAGAGACAGGGCTTGAGGTAGCACTCGAACGACAGATCGGCGTCGCTGACTTCAAGCTCCCGTGGAACTGGCGAGAGTTCGATGAAGTCCATCATATCGCCGTCTTTTATCTCGTTCGACAGACCGGTGGAACGCTTGGCATTCCCGAGCAATTCGTCGGACAAGACTCACTCGGTGCGCGTTGGGTCAAGGCGAGTGAAGTTTCAATCGACAATGCGTCACCGCTCGTACTTGAAGCATTCCGCTGGATTGAGGAACAACAACTCGATCTTGAAGCACGACACTTTTCGAATTGGGATGTCTTAAAATGAATCGAAGCGCTCTTCGCATGCGGAGAGCGCTTTTTCATGTTCAATTGGCTAGCGCAGCGTCGAGTCGTCGTTTTTGATGCCGGTGATGCGCGAGATGGTACGAGACGAGGGCATACCACTCGGGAGCGTTCAACCAGCCCATCCCACCGTGTTTCGTCTTTTGATCAACGGGTGTCGCCTGAGCAATCGTTGCGAGCGTTACGTGACGATCAATCAGTTGCAACCAACGTGTCCTTATTTGTTCAACCTGATCCGTCTCATCCGGTGGGGCGTTCATCGCATCCGGTAACCGGATCGGTGTCGCCGGAAATGCACCGACAGCAAATAACTGTTCGCCGAACGGTGACTTCCCGGACGTGGTCACGGATGCGAACTGGCACGACTCGACTTCATCCAAATATTCATGACTGACGACGATCAAATGATTATACATTTGACTAATCGACCACGTGTCATGGTCGAGATGATGAATCAACGCCTCCGGCTGATAGCGATCAAGTTCTTGTAGATAATAGGTGAATAGTTCGTTCATCCTGTCACTCCTCTCAAAAAATATCTTCTTCACTCTTTTCGAACAATCCTCGACTTCTTCCTGTCATATTTCTTAGAAAGGAGGAATCACCATGCAAGCTCCATATCTTCCGGTTCCCCATACGCTCTTACGGAGCGGGACGGCATTCGCGTCCGTCCATGAGAAAATGATCTACCTCATCCTTGAAAGCTTCAGTGGTCAAGATGGTCAAGCGTTTCCGTCCTATCAGACGATTGCCGATGCTGTTCCGTGCAGTAAATCGACAGTCAAGTCGTGTATCCAGTCCTTGATCGCAAGTGGTCGGATCGAGAAAGTCGAACGGTTCACGAAACACGGAGGACAGACCTCAAATGCTTATCGAGTCCTGCCCCATGTCGATACGCCATCCCCGGCGAGTCACGAGACGACTGCCCCCGAGACTTCTGCTGACTCCGAAGAAGAAGTCTTGAAGAAAACGTCTTTAAAAAAGGAACTGGTGCAGCAGTATGAGTCGAATCTCGGAAAGGCGACACCACGAATCGAACAAGAGTTGCTATTGCTTGCGAACGAACATCCAATCGAGCGAATCCAGTACGCCATCGAAGAAGCGGGACGAGCGAACAGTCGTCATTTCGGTTACATCGAACAGGTCGTTAAGCGCCTTGCAACCGGATCCGCGTCAGAACGTCCGAAACAAGTAACCAAACGTTCGAGAAGGAACAATTCATTATTTCAATTACCGAATTGGGTAGAACGTGAAAAAGAAGCACAACGCGCTTACGAGGCAAAACAACAGGAACGACAAGTCATTCCTGACGATGACGAGATTGCTGCTTTATTACATACATTGACCAGGGAGGGAGCCTGATGCAACTAGAAGAATTACTGCGACGCGCGAATCAAAAACTAACCGTTCCCGGCATGCATCCGTCGGTCGTCCGGATTGCCCGTGACGTGATTCAAGAGCTTTATCCGCATGGAATCAAACTCGGTATAGCCCAAAGTTTTCGGAGCATCGCGGAACAGAACGCGTTATACGCAAAAGGACGGACGACCCAAGGACCGATCGTGACGCAAGCCCGTGGTGGACAATCAAACCATAATTTTGGTGTTGCAATTGACGTCTTCCTTTACGAAGATGGTGCATTATTTCTTTCTCCACCGGACGCGCGACTTCGTCGAATCGTTGCGGCAATGAAACGGCGCGGAATGGACTGGGGAGGCGATTGGTCCCGTTTTCCCGATTATCCACATTTTGAATTGTACGATCATGTCAGTCTTGCGCGGCATCACGTGCCAAAACCAGGACACTATCTACGCGAACGAATTCAAGCACCGGAACTCGTCCGAGCGATTGAGAAGCGAATGGGTCTGATGGTGACAGGAATCTTTGATATACGTTTGACGCGAGCCATCCAAGCGTTCCAGCAGACATCTCGACTTGTGGTTGACGGGATTGTTGGACCGCAAACATGGCGTCGCCTCTTTCCGGTGTCACCATGATTCGTTTTCAAGCATGGCTCCGCCTCATGATACCGCTCTATGTCTTTCTAGAGTTATTTTTACCGACGCTCGGATTTACCGCTTTACCGGTGTCATCGAATGACGTCGAACGATTCGTGACCGGTCTGGTTGGGGTAATCGGTTTGTTCGTCGCTTGGTGGAAGAATAACGACGTGACCGAGCGGGCATTAAGACGACGTCAGTCGCAAGAACAGCTGGAAAACACATCCTTAACCGATTGAACGGTCGGGAAGCGTTTGGATTGTGTCAGCAACGGGCATTATTTCATACAAATGACTAATTGTTTGACTTCAAGATACTGATAGAAGAAATTGACTTTAGTCAAGTAGATAGAGAAAGAAAGGTCGGTCTTCTTGTGAAATGGTCAACGTTGCAACGGTATTTGTTTTTGGCACTCTGTGCGCTTTTATTTACAAGTGTTTGGAGCTATCAAGCTTTCCTAAAAATCGAACGAGAAAACGCCCGTATCTTAAAAGAAGCTATTCCAATCTCGACGGAAGCAGCAGAACTGTTTCCAGCGTTGTTGAATCTAGAACTCAGTGTCCGGAGTTACATCCTTTCACCGAACAAAACGGATCTAGCACAGTATGAACGGACGATTAATCAGCTGGATCAAACGATCACGCGGCTGAACCGGCTCGATGCGAACCATCCCATCATGCGAAAACTCGTTCGGACGGAGGCAATTCCCCGTATCGAGACGGCGACGCAGTTTTACGACACGCAATTTGAACTCGTCAAGGACGGTGACAGAGCTTCAGCAGAGGCAAGACGATATCAAGGAATGCAGTTCATCGAAACGTTCCGACCGATTGATGCCCGTTTGCGAACAGACGTCAACCGAATCATTGCGGAAGCAACACAACGCTCCGAGCAAGCATCGAGTGCTGCGAAATGGGTTATCGTTGTCGTCGCGAGCATCGCTGTTCTTGTTTTGATTGCCTTCATCCAGACGTTTCGAATGGAACGTAGCAAACAAGTCTTGATTCATCGTTCCTTGCATGATGCATTGACTGGCATCCCGAATCGGCGAGCGTTCGATGAACGATTGGAGAAGCTTCTCGAAGAAGCCAAACAAGAGCAGACACCGCTCTCCTTAATACTGATTGATGTCGATGCCTTCAAGTCCTACAATGACACGTATGGTCACTTAAAAGGGGATGAATGTTTGAAGGAAGTGGCTCGCGTCTTAAAACGGCAGGCTCGGCATGGACAAGTCGCACGATACGGAGGAGAGGAGTTCACGGTTTTACTGACGCGTGGCATAGAAGAAACCCGTCATATCGCAGAACGGATTCGACAGGACATTCTTGATTTGAACATCACACACGAGCAGTACGAACCCCTTTGCCGGGTCAGCGTCAGTCTTGGCTTGACGTCACTTGTACCCGAAGAACAGACGACAGAGAAGGAAATCATCGACCAAGCCGATCAAGCACTGTATCGAGCGAAAGAGAACGGACGGAATCAGATTGGGGACTTGGCAGGGTGAATACGATAAAATCCCCCGCGTGAGTGTTTGCTTCTCACACGGGGGATTTTTCATTTCATTGTAAGATGACGCAATACGATCGATCGGAAATGAGAGGCGCCGATATGACATAAACCGTCCTGACAGGTTCACCACCGACACGCGCATTAAGTTGTGTGAGCTGGGAACGAATCTTACGGCTTAAGCCATATCGTAATTCAGTACTGAGCTCATCAACATCTTCCTGTACGTGCAAGAGAAGTTGAAACGGTTCAAGCGAAAAGATTGAAAAATCACAGGAAATCCGTGGATCCTCGAATTTTTCATTCAATTCCTTCTTAATGTAATAGGCTTCTTGTGCACTAATCAACTTTTCTCACCTCACTCTCCTGGTAAATCAACTCTTTCTCTACTATAGTCTATATTACCCATTTTTCTGGCAACTAATCGTCTGATTTTGAAAAAAAGTCAATCCGAATTTTGAAATCATCCAAAATCTATTTTCAAGAAATCCTCTTAAACTCCGCCAAAAAAACGCCAAGCTTCAATGAGCAAGGCGGAAGGAGAGAAAAATTCAAGATATCGAAGACTGGACATGGCATTTCTTTAAATATTGTTCCATAGCTTGGACGAAGAAGGTCAGTTGATGAGTGGAGATGACGGGTACCTTTCCGTACCGCACTTCAAAATAAAGCGGATCAACAGGTGACGGAAAAGCGATTCGCTCGAACCATTCCGTCACGGTCTCATGTGTCCTGCGCTGTAATGAAAACGGAAGTTGCTCATTAAAACGAACGAGTTGTTTTCGAATCGAGTCAGCAGGTAGGTCTTTTGTCTCGTAAACGAAAATCGGGAAGCGTGGTGGAAGTACATGACCCGATGCATCTAGTCGCGGACGACGCAACCACTGGAGATAGTGCCATAAAAACCAGCTACAAAACAGGAGAACGAGACATAAGATGAGAAGATAAGGAGGTGTCGTCACCGAAGAGTCAAAACCGGTCCGGAACCAAGGAGTAGGAGGATCGGCTTCACTAATCGTGACAGTACTTCCGTCTCCGCCGTATGAGGTTCCTTCCTCGACTGCACTAAACATCGATGCTTTCGGACCACAGCGATCAATGCAGTATGTATTTGTTGCTGGATCGATTCGTCCAAGTAGTGACGTGTAGAATGACGGGACGAATTGTTGGATGGCAAGCAGTAGAAGACAGACGATTGGAATAAGAAGCAACAGGCGAGTGCGGAGCGTTTGCACGATAGGGACACCTCCTTTGACGAGTACGTTTAACAGACGTTCGCTACACAGTATAGCAAAAGTGGAGATAGAATATTTTGATTTTTTCAAAAAATAGTCATTGTTTGAGAAAGGAATGAATAGTATGGATTTACGATTGAGTTACCAAAAAACGACAAAACGATTGGATGGACACGGAAGTCGAACCATCGGAATATTACAAGAAGCGTTGCAAACCGTTTCTGCCGATCAACCAAGCGATATGTATGGAAACGGCGAATTGATTAAAACGTTCGAACGTAAGATAGCAGACTTACTCGGGCACGACGATGCGATCTTTTTTCCGAGCGGTACGATGGCGCAACAAATTGCGTTACGGATCTGGTCTGATGAACAGAATAATCGTAAGGTTGCCTACCATCCCCTTTGTCACCTCGAGATTCATGAGCAGGATGGGTTGAAGGAATTACACGGGATTAAACCAGTACTAGTCGGAGAAGTCGATCGCTTAATGACGATAGACGACGTCAAAGCCTTGCCGGACGTCAGCTGCCTGTTACTCGAACTGCCACAACGCGAACTCGGCGGACTGCTTCCGTCGCGTGAGGAACTTGAAATCATTTGCGCATATGCACGGGAACAAGGAATTCGTCTGCACTTGGATGGGGCACGCCTACTTGAAATCTTACCGTACTATGAGGCATCGGCAAAAGAAATCGCAGAGTTATTTGACAGTGTCTATATCTCTTTTTATAAAGGTCTTGGCGGCGTCGCAGGAGCGATCTTAGCCGGACCGGAAGCATTTTGTCGCGAGGCTCGCATCTGGAAACGTCGCTATGGCGGTGATTTGATTAGTCTCTATCCGTATATTCTATCCGCGGATCATTATTATGAACAACGAAAAGACCGGATGGCGGAGTACCATATAGCCGCAAAAGCACTAGCGAGCAGCTTGAATGCGATACCAGGCATCTCGACTCGTCCCCTTGAGCCGGTCACAAACATGTTTCATCTTTACTTTGAGGCAGATAAAGCAGTCGTCGAGGAAAAATTGATTGAAATCCAGTCGCACGGAAAAGTTGGTATCGCCGGCTATCTTGTAAAGAAAGAAAAAGGCTGCGCAACGGAAATCAATATCGGCGATAGTTTTCTTGCATTGACGACTGACGAACGTGAAAGCGTCTTTCGTCAATTGACGGAGGCGTTCTCAGAGGATTGAATGACATCAGGAGCGGGAATCGTAGGATGGAGGCGACGATAGGTGTCGACTTTTTCTGCGATCATTCGCTCCGTTTCTTGTAATGCTGCCAGTTGAGCTAAGACGTTTGCATGGTGTGCTTCAAGCAACGCAAGGCGTTCGCGGGTCGTATCCTGCTCGCCGTGAGCAAGAAACAGTGACACATACGTACGGATTTGCTCGATCGGCATATGCGTTTCACGTAAGCGGAGGACAAATCGAAGCCACGTCACGTCTTGGTCGTCATAACGTCGTTGGCCATTCTGGCGCTTCGGAAAGAGTAATCCTTCTTTCTCATAATAGCGAATCGTATGGGCACTCGTCATCGTCAGTCGACTGATTTCAGAAATCGTATACATGAATCTCACCTTTCTGCTTGACTTAGAGTTCACTCTAAGGATTAGACTCTGACTATACCAAATCGAAAAGGGGATATGCTAGATGAAGTACACGGTCATTACAGGAGCAAGTTCAGGAATTGGGTATGAGACGGCAAAACTACTCGCAGGAAAAGGAAAGTCACTCGTCCTCGTCGCGCGCCGGACGTCAGAGCTCGAAAAACTTCGGGATGAAGTCAAACAGATTTCACCAGACAGTGATGTCATCCTCAAGTCGATCGACCTTTCTGATAACCAAAACGTTCATGATCTTTATGAAGGCTTAAATGAACTTGAAATTGAAACATGGATCAATAATGCTGGGTTTGGTGATTTTGATCTCGTCCAGGACATCGATCTCTGGAAAATCGAAAAGATGCTCCGCTTGAACATCGAGGCACTGACGATTTTGTCGAGTCTGTTCGTCCGCGACCATCATGATGTCGAAGGAACGACGCTCGTCAATATCTCGTCAGCTGGCGGCTACCGGATTGTACCGAATGCTGTCACGTACTGCGCGACGAAGTTCTATGTCAGTGCCTATACGGAAGGACTCGCGCAAGAACTGCAAAAAGGCGGCGCAAAACTCCGGGCGAAAGTGCTCGCACCAGCTGCGACCGAGACAGAGTTCGCCGATCGTTCGCGCGGGGAAGTAGGGTTCGACTACAGCAAGAACGTTAAGAAATATCATACGGCGGCTGAAATGGCAGGCTTCCTGCACCAGTTAATCGAAAGTGACGCAATCGTCGGCATCGTTGACGGCGAAACGTATGAATTTGAATTGCGTGGTCCATTGTTCAATTACGCGGGATAAAAACTAAGTAAGGTCCCTTTTTCAATTGAGAAAGGGACCTTCTTTATGTAAGCATAATTTATACGAATTTCATGAATGAATCAAAAAAGACATCAATTACTTATTTTTTAAAGAGTTTCTTTGCTAACTTCCATACGACATAGACGACTGCGCCGATGATCAAAAGATTCATCAGAGCGCCGAAAATCATGAATTGTTCCACGATGTGACCACCTTTACATACGTTTTTTAGAGGCGAAAGCATGCTATTTACGTTTTCGTTTTGAGAACCTCAAGCTGATAAAGAATAACGCCATCAGAACTATTGCGATGTTCACGGCTAACGTTAATCGCTCATTATCAATCACTCGACCATTTAAGAAGTTCAAAGTAAGAACAATCAACATAAATAACAATAAAAAGTATTTTATGGATTTTTTTATCATAAAAAACTTCCTTTTTTTGTTTTCTTCTATTAGTTTATACATATCGACATTTTAAAAACAAGGAGAATGTCTAATACGAAGAATGACACAGAAACGATTCTCAGGAGTGATGAAATGAAACGAACCTTTATATCGATTACGTTATTGATGATTCTAGGAGTCGGCATCATCGGTGCTTCAGCCTATAAGTCGTTGTACTATGATGAAAAACAAGAGGTCACTCAGGCAATCAATCACTATCTGAAGCGACATGGATATATGGTACATGTGAAGAACAAAGAAATTCGCTATGATACGAGCACAGGTGAATTCTTCGCACGCGTCGTGTTCGAAGATGAACCGAATAATGAATATGAGATTTATCAATCGGGATCGAGTCATATTGACGTCACGGGATATAATGACGGCGTACAGATTACGAACAAACAAGAAGGACGGTATATTTCAAAGGATTGACAACACAATAAATCCTTTGAAGAAACGAGGTGATAGAATGAAAAACATGTTTTTTTTAGGAAGCGTCGTTGCGCTACTAACGGTACTTTTTTCACTTCATTACGGAGTACACCTTATCGATGATACAAGGCTTAAAATATCTTTGTTGATTTCGCTAATCGTTGTGTTGATTGCGAGGAAGAAATGGAAGATTACGTTTACTACAGCGGAATGATTTTGAGAGTGTATGAAGGATTGGGAGAGATAAAGGATGAATGAGAATGAATTCTTTGACTGGAAAATCAGCTTGGATGATGAACTATATGCCGTCATTGATGAGAAGGCGAGAAAAATGGTAGTCATGGGAAACTTCATCGAACTAACTGCAGTCTTGTGGTTGGATCAAAAAGGCACACTGCAATTAAAGCCGACGTGGGATTGTGTCATATCCATCGATGATGCTGCAAAACAGATTACGATCCGCTCGGCAGAATCATTGAACATGAAAGAAGAATGTTAAGTTACCAAAAACGAGTCCATTCACGAAATTCGTGGAGAGGACTCGTTTTTGATTTGAAAAGACAAGTTACTTTAATTCATGTTGACCAGGAACAGTCACTTCAACATTATGCTGGTCGTATACGGTCGTAAGTACCTGCCCCTCAATGATTTCATAGTAGTATGTATGATCCAGTTCATTCGTGTATGTGATTTTCACCTCATATCTTCCAGTTTTTGAATCATAGACCGTTTCTTTTTTAGAGATATCTTGATCGTATCCTGTTTCAGCCAACAAACGTTCAATCTTGATTTCCGTAATCACCTTAGATCCTAATCGATACGTTGGATAGGCGGCAATTAGCATGACGAGAACGACAAGGGTATAGACTAGTGGACGTACTTCTTTTTTCATGCGATCACTTCCCGTCAATTTGATGATATAGGTATAAAAGTCGTTTGAAAAAGGTCGCTCGTCTGAGTCAATTAACGAAATCGAATTATTTGCATCAAACGAATCATGCTAGAAAGAAGAAGATACAAAGCGGACGCGGTCATTAATACCAAACAGAGATATATCAGAAATGTGTTCAGATTAAAAAATTGTGAGTTTAGATAAATGGAGAATCCGACTAAAACATCATCGATGTAATCTAAAGCTAATCCGGCATCAATCATATGTTGTCTTTTGAGATGCTGATATGTAACGTAGCTTTCCCGCTGATGAAAATAACCAATGTAGGTATAGGTAGCGGCTAAAATGATCGTAGTCATCAAAGAGAGGGAACGAGCGTCAATCAAATAAAAAAGAACGATGATTCCTAATACGATAAGTGGAAACAGGAAAACGATGATGTAAGCAAATAAAACTCCTGGATTGCCGTTTCCGCTGATCTGATGAGAACTTACTTCAAATCCATGTCCTGCCCAGAAGAAAAAAGTACAAATCGTCATTAACACCAACAAGACAATCTGTAACTGTTTCAAACGGTTCATTTGCTGACTCCCTCCATAAAAAACGTCTATGTATAGTATTACATGTTTCTCTGATTTCATAGTGTGGGATTTCAGTGATAAGGGATATCGAAAATTTACTTTTCAATCATTCTCCTTGTATTCGTACGATCTATTTTTGGGAATCCGTCGGTCGAACGCTTCAAGAAATGTATCGAGCCTTACGACCAGGCGGACGATTCAATTTAACATACTGTGATGGAAAAGCAGGGGAATAGGGGGAAGAACTACATGAGCGGATCGAACGGGAATTCATCCCGCTTTCAAACAAAAGGGGATTCGAATCAGTCATTTTGAAACGTAGACCAGTCATTCGTTCGTTTCATAAGGTAGCGCCTGTGGGATATAAAGGATGAACCCGTTGACCACAGAACGGAGGCACGTTATAATTCAAATAGACGTTTGAATGAAAGGTAAAAGGAGGCAATGTCATGGCACATGATCATCATCATCACCATCCTCATACGGACAATAAAAAGGTACTCGGCCTGTCGTTCCTGATCATTACTGTGTTCATGATCGTCGAGGTCATCGGCGGAATTTGGACGAACAGTTTGGCATTGTTATCAGACGCCGGGCACATGTTAAGTGATTCGATTTCACTTGCGATTGCCCTGTTAGCCTTCCAGTTCTCGAGTCAAGCACCGGATGCGAACAAGACGTTCGGTTCAAAACGCTTTGAAATCTTAGCCGCAATCCTAAATGGCGTGACGCTGATTGTCATCGCTCTCTATATTTTCATTGAAGCCATTCAACGCTTCATCGATCCACCCGCTGTCGCAACGACGGGGATGCTGATCATTAGTGTCCTCGGGTTGCTCGTCAACATTTTAGTTGCCTGGATCATGACACGCGGCGGTGGGCACGAACATAACCTCAACATGCGCGGTGCGTATCTGCACGTCTTAAGCGACATGCTCGGATCGGTCGGTGCGATTGTAGCCGCCTTGCTGATCCTGTTCTTCGGTTGGGGATGGGCGGATCCACTTGCGAGTATCATCGTAGCGATCCTCGTCTTACGGAGTGGTTATTACGTGACGAAGGCGTCCGTACACGTCTTAATGGAAGGAACGCCGAGTGATGTCGACATTGATGAGGTCGTTTCGACGATTCAGACGAACGAAGCCGTTCTTGGACTACATGATCTACACATCTGGTCGATCACGAGTGGGTATAACGCGTTATCGTGTCACGTCGTTGTCAAGGAGGACATGACCGTACGGGAGTCAGAATCGATTCGCGAACAGATTGATCACGATTTGAAACACGTCGGGATTAACCACGCAACCATCCAGGTCGAGACGGATCAACATGCACATGGCAATACGTTGTATTGTGACGGCAAACACGAATCGCATACACATTAAAAAACGAGCACACGTCCAAAGTCGGACATGTGCTCGTTTGCTTATGCTCAAATGATCGGCACCGTTGGTAGAAACAGCGTCGCGAACAGACTGATACTCAAGAACATCGAGTATCCGAAAAAGGTCGTTTTGGCGTTTCCAGCAGCTCGGTTACCTAAGTACATGAAAAAGACGATGGATAAGAACGTCAAACCCGTCAATACGGACGAGTGGTGTTGATCCGGCGAAGGAGCAAGCGACTGGACAAGATGCGCGAGACCAAGCGGCAGGACAATCAAAAGAAAGTAGTAGCCTAGACGTGCCTCAGACGGGACATCGACCTGTTTCTGTTCGGTTTCATAGTCATAACGCGTTTGCGTTTTCATGGATCTTCACCTCCCTATGCGTTTTAGTATAGCGAATGAACATGTCGGCTCTGTTACAGATGGGTAAGAATGCCTTAACAGACGATGACGATGTGATGACGAAAAAAGAATGGGCAGCAATTGAGAAAAATTGTAAGATTAACAATAAGTCGTTTTAGGAAAGGAATAAAGCATCATGTCACGTGCGTTTCGTTTTATGTATGTCTCCGATTTGTTATCGACTGTCGGGACGAGTTTTGTTTATATCGCGATTTACTGGTTGAGCGCGGAACAGATTAGTGCTTCCGGTGTCGCCTTGCTTGCAACAGGTGTGTTTTTGATTCGTTTTCTCGTATCAACGTTCGTTGGACCGTGGATTGACCGTTTCGTCAGCGCATCGTTGTATCAAACGTCCTTACTCATTCGCTTGCTAGCGCTTGGTATTACGTTAGCGGGAATCGGTCTGACAGACGTCGTCTTACCGTGGTTACTTTGCTTGCTCGTCGTTCAGACGATCTTACAAATCGTCGGCGGTAATGCTGTCTTCACGTGGGTCGTTGATCTAGTCGAAGATGACCAATTGCCGCAAGCGAATGTCTATCTCGCAACAATCGAACGAATCGGGACGTTAAGTGGATTCTTACTTGGTGGGATGATGGTTGCTCATTTTTCGATTACGAGTATCTTGTGGCTCGATCTGGGACTGCATCTCATTGCCTGGTTACTCGTCCGACACATGACGGGACAAGTCGCAGAAGGAGCGCGTGTCGGATCGTACCGCGAAGCGTTGCTCGAAGGGGTTCATTACGTCGCGCGTGACGGTCGCTTAAAATGTATCCTTGGTTGTGCGATCATTGCGAACTGGATGATCACACCGATGAATACCTTACTTGCACCATATGCCAAGAACGTCTTATCGGGGAATGCCCAAACCTTTTCCGCACTTGAGCTAGCGACGGTGATCGGGGGGATCACGATGTCGCTCATTTACAGCAAGTGGGTCGTCTCGATCAGACAGGATAAGCTGTTTCGGATCGCAGTCGTACTGCAAGGGCTCGCGATTGCAATCGTTGCGTATATGTCGTCCGTGCCCCTTGCGATAGGCGGATTCGTTTTACTCGGCATGGCGCTGACATTGTTCGGGATTCCGTTTGCGACATTGTTACAACGCTCGACGCCTGCGCACTTGCTCGGACGGGTTCGAACGGCGATGGTCGCAGCATCAACGGCGTGTTCTGCACTCTGTTACGGATTATCATCGTACTTGACGTCGCTCTTTAACATCTCATTCGTTTTCCTACTGTTTTCCTTAAGTGGTCTCATGTTGACGGCTATCTGGTTACTCATTCATCGTAACGTTTCCTTTACCGAGGCACGACAGGACAAGGTCGGATGAAATATCCGCCTTGAGGTGGAGGTAAGCGGTTTCGCGCTTATGTACACTAGAGATAGAAATGAACGATGAGGAGTGGAGTCGATGGAGAGTTTATGGATCACGGCATTATTGTTTTTGATTCCGATCAGTGGGATGACGGTCTTTTTGAATGTACTGTGGCGTCGAATGGAAACGGAAGGCGTTTCGGAGTAATCATGAACTAAACAGTGCGTCTGCTTACCGAGATTAGATCGGATAGCAGGCGCTTTTTTCATTTGAGTCATGACTGGTCGTAGAAGAATAACCTCAGATTCGTTAATTCAGCGATTCGCGTGTAAACTGAAGTAGCAAGTGGTTTTATGATTTTTTCGATCGAAACTAAGGGGGATGAATCACCATGAAAGCGATTATTACAGGCATGAATGGTACGGTAGCGCCTGTCGTTGCGGACGTCTTAGCAAAGCACGACATCGAGACAGTCGCGTGGGATCGGACGAAAGTCTCAACGACTGACGAGTCTCAGATGCGGACGTTTTTAGAAACGGAACGACCGGATTATTTCCTACATATTGGGATGGGGTCCGTCAGTTGGACGGAATCGCTCGTCCGTTTGTGCCAGGAATATCGGATTCCGTTCTTTTTCACGAGTACAGTATCTGTTTTCTCGGACGACGTACCAGCACCGATTGAAAAGGACGCTGTGCCGGATGCGAGCGATGAGTATGGTGCCTATAAGATTGCTTGCGAGCAAGCGATTCAAGCAATTGATCCTCAAGCAAAAATCGTCCGGATTGGCTGGCAGATCGGGACGGAGGCAGGTTCGAACAACATGGTCGACTTCTTCACGAACGAGATGAAGCAACACGGTGTCATTCAAGCAAGTCGAAACTGGTATCCGTCGAGTTCGTTGCTTGAAGATACAGCAGAAGCGCTCGTTACGATTTTACTCGAACAGGAAGCAGGTCTCTATCAGTTGAACGGAAACGATCGTTATTCGATGTACGATTTAGCGCATGCCTTAAATACACTCCACGCGAAAAACTGGATGATTGAACCAGTCGATGAACCGCGCCGGGACAACCGGATGGCGACAGATGTCGTTTTGGTCCGTCCGTTGTCAGAACGATTGCCACTCTAATCAAACATCCCGCTCTCCTTGACCTGTATCAAAGAGAGCGGGATGTTTTTTACTGCGTGACTGGCGTTTCCGCGGCAAAAGCGAGTGCTGGTCCAAAGATTTCGTAATGCAGTTTGTCCGAAGACGCCGTAAAGTGTTTAATGACGTAATGAATCATTGCTTCCGGACCACAGACGTATGTCGGATCCGTGATGCTTGCGATGACGTCTTTCGGCAGACGACCCGCTTGATCCGTCGCCTGGTGCTCTGCGTAACGAATGACGCGAGCGCCACGCTGCTCGAGTAAGGCAAGTTGTTCTGTAAACGGACGATTGCGTTCATCTTGGACGGCGTGATGTAACGTTACCTGTCGACCAGCAGCTAACGCTTCGTCTGCCATTGCAAGCATCGGTGTGATGCCGATTCCACCAGCAATCAGAACGACGGGTTCACCTGATGCATCAAGCGTGAAGGCACCTGCTGGCGCACTGATCAATACCGTGTCACCGACTTGCGCTGCATGTAAGTAGTCCGAGACGATGCCTTCTCGTTTGACACCAATCGTATAAGTCGTCGTGTTTGATGCCGTCGTCAGACTGTATTGACGATTGTGCCATAAGCCGTCGCTATCCTGAATCCGTACCGTGATGTATTGCCCTGCTCGATAATCAGGGAGCGGACCGTCCGTTTTGAAAGTCAGCGAGCGGATGCCGTCTGCTTGTTCCTGGATATCTGAAATCTTGACGGACTGATAACCGGAAAAGTCTTTCGCCTGTTCGTCCTGCGCGTATAGTTCGGCTTCGAGTGTGATGAACAAATCGGCAATCTCCCCGTACGCTTCACCCCACGCTTGCAGGATTGCAGGCGTTGCGGCTTCCCCTAAGACGTCTTGCATCGCTCCGAGTAATTCTTGACCGACGAGTGGATACATCTCCGGCTTGATTTGTAGACTCCGGTGTTTATGCAGCACTGGTAATAAGACTGGTTTTAACGTCTCGAGTCGATCGATGTGAGCAGCAGCGGCATAAACGGCTGTAGCGAGTGCTTGCGATTGTCGGTCACTCCGTTGATTCGATTGATTGAAGACATGTTTGAGTTCCGGATGAGCTTGAAATAAACGTTGATAAAAGACTTTCGTAATTGCGGCGCCATGCGATGCAAGGACCGGGACGGTTGATTGAACGATTTGAATGGTAGAGGTTGATAACATAAGACCACTTCCTTTTCACTAAGTAATGAACACAGTCTTAGTATTTCGTAGCCTCGTCATTAATACAACATTTAAAATACTAGATTAAAGAATATCGTGCGTTTTGTCACAAGCAAGTCAAAATATCGACAAGGATTCGTCACGATTGATTGGAAATCCAGAGCTTTGAGAAATCAAAATAACCGAACGAGTCGATCGTGATATTTTGCAGCTCGATCGGATACGGAATTAGTCGTGTATCGTGATAGAACGGGATGAAATACGATTCGTTAATCAAGTAGCGTTCGATCGTTTGATGAATCGGAAGCCAGTCTTCGAACGGTGTTGTATCGTATTGTTCAATCCATGTCAGCATCTCGGGCATCTGCTGAAATAGTCGGATCGGTGGTGAAAACGTATTCGTCATGAACTGATAGAAGGCGTACTGGATATTTCGCTCGAACACTTCGGCATGAATGGCGAGATCGATCGTATCGTAGACATGAAAATCCGTAATACTCTCTTCGAATCCGACTTCGACGAACTCATACGGAATCCTGTCCTGATCAAATCGCTGACAGAGCCAACGTGTTACTTTGTCCGTAAAATCAGTCAACTTGATCCGGATCGGTTGCGTGAACAAAACAGCAGGACCGTCCGGGACGGTATACGATGGACTATAGGACTCAAGAAAACCAGAGTCGTTCGGTTGTGTCCGTTCATGGAAGTCATGAATGCCACCACGGACTTCCGCGACGAGCCGGTGGATATAATGCCGCGCGGCTTTTGATTCAAACGGACCACCAGAACGTGGATGGAGTAAGACGAGACCAAACCCGGATTGCGTTGCGATCGTATCAATCGGACTAGAGTCAGAAGCCGATGTCCGGTAGACCGGGTCATATTGCTCCGGCATCTGGATGAACTCAATCCGGTCGAGCAGGGCGCGGATGCCGAAGTAGTTCGGGAACGCCGTCAGAACGGTCTTCTTGTCGTCATGTTGCGTCAGTTGGAATGGTCCCGTCCCAACACCGTCCTTGATGATGCTCGTATGTATCGAGGCAAGTTGCGGCAAAATCGAACTCCGGCGCTGATCGAGTGTGAGGTCGACCCGGTATGGACCATTCGAGACGATCTGTTTGACGTGCCGGTAGGAATAAGCGTAAGCCGGATAGTTGATCAGAGCACGGAGACTCTTCGTCACTTCCTTACTCGTCAGGAGCGAACCGTCATGGAAGCGGACGTCCTTCCGTAAGAAGAGACTGAGCGTCGTCCCGTTCCAGACATAGTGATGCGCCAGTTCACCTTGGATATTGCCGTCGACGTCAATCGTAAACAAACGGTTGAAGACGTTTTGGACGAGGTGAGCACTATGAATGTCCGCTGCTTCTAACGGGTGTGTCGTCAGGAAATTCCGTTTTCGAGGAATCAGCAAGGCGTCCGATGTCGTCTGTGTATAGCCGAATTTTCGTTCGAGCTGCCGCATGAAGCGACCGGCTTGCGCCGGCGACCAGTCCCACGACAGTTCTTCCGTCACTGATTCGATCGAATCACGGTCGATCCGCTCGAGCATCCGTTTCGCATACTCCCGTTCGACGTGGCGCAACCAGACGAGTTCACTTAAGTTGCCTCGTCCGCGACCACTCGTGTAATTCATCCAGCCATCTTCCTGCCATTTATTGAGATATCGTTTCGTTTGTTTAGGACTGAGATGGATGGCGTCGGCAAGCGTCGCGATCGAGTAGTGTCCATTTCGGCAAGTCTTCCATAACATAAAAAGATAAGCATCCATCGTCCTTCTCCTCCTTAAAAGGGGACATCTTTTTTAAATGACGTCCATTTTTCTTGTGTCTTGTCTTGTTTATGATACAGGTAGAGAATGGAAGGTGACAATATGAAATGGAAAGAAATACCGAAGCCAATTAAAGTACGTCTCATCACATCGTTTTTCAACCGGGCTGTCTCGTTTTCGATCATGCCGTTCATGGCTCTCTTGTTCGTCAAGGCATTCAACGAAGTCATCGCCGGTGCGTTTTTGATCGCGATGGTCTTCGTCAGCTTCATCACGAATCTACTCGGCGGATATCTTGCCGATCGTTTTTCCCGTAAACGCCTACTCGTCACGACTTCTGCACTCACGGCGCTGACGTTCATCACGATGGCAATCTCATTGACGCTCGACTGGATGTTGCTGTTCATGGTCATTTACGCCGTCTTCTCGGTGACGAGTAATCTTGGTCGTCCGGCAATGGGGGCGATCATCATCGATGCGACGACGAAGGAGAACCGCCAAGCGGTCTATGCGCTCGACTACTGGTTGATCAATCTCTCGATCGCCATCGGAACAGCGCTCGGGGGCTGGCTCTACGTCAGCAATCAATTGCTGTTGTTTTGGATCTTGAGCTTTACGTCGTCCGTTTTACCAATCGCTTACTACCTGTTTCTCGACGACACACCGCGAACGTGGCAACGTCAGAAACTACGTGGTGTCATCACGGATATCTTTACAAGCTATCAACTCGCTTGGCGGGACCGTCCGTTCGTTAAGGTCGTCTTTGGTTCGATGTGTATCTTAGCGGCTGAGTTTTCGATGGGCAGTTACGTCGCCGTCCGCCTCGCTGATTCGTTTGAACCGCTATCGTTTGCCGGGTGGTCGATCAACGGGGTTCGGATGATGAGTATCATCAACATCGAAAATACGTTGCTCGTCGTCACGTTAACGTTCGTCGTTCAGCAGCTTGCGAAGCGTCTTTCTCCGCGCCGGACGCTCGCTGCAGGTCTGATGCTGTACACGATCGGTTACGTCGTCGTGACGAGTGCTAACAGTATGACGGCACTGATGCTTTTTATCTTCATCGCAACGATCGGCGAGTTGCTCTACTCCCCGGTCTTAAACACACAAAAAGCGAACATGATGCCGGCGGATCAACGCGGGGCGTACTCGGCGTTCGCCGGAACGTCATTCGCAGGAGCTGATTTGCTTTCTCGGTCGACGATTTTAGTTGGGACATTTTTAATCCCGTCGATGATGAGTGTTTACCTCGGATTGATTCTTTTGACGGGCTTTGGTTTAGTCTATACAAGTCTTTTCGTGAAGGAATCGGTCGAACGACAGCGAAACGTATCTTAATAAGGGGGAATACAGATGAACTTACCAGATATTTTAGAAACACCACGGCACGTGTTGCGCCGTTGGCAAGACGACGATGCAGCAGCACTTTACGCTTACGCAAAAAATCCAAATGTCGGGCCGAAGGCAGGTTGGGCACCGCATGCGTCGCTTGGCGAAAGCCGCGAAGTGATCGGGATCTTTCAAGCGTCGCCCGGCGAGTATGCCGTGACCGATAAGGAAACGGGTGAAGTGATTGGGAGCTTCGGATTTCACTTCAATCGTCGGCCGGACGATTCAATCACCCATGACCGTCAAGTCGAGATCGGCTATGTCCTCGCGCCTAACTACTGGGGAGAAGGGCGGATGCCGGAAATCGTCGAAGCAATGATTGATTTCATCTTCCGGGAACTGCCGATCGATGTCGTTTGGTGTGGTCACTTTGATTTTAATGACCAGTCACGCCGTGTCGTTGAGAAACTCGGTTTTACACCTGTTCTTGACCGACCATTCGTCTTAGAGCGAATTGACGGACGGACCGTAACGAGCCATGTCTACAACTGGACGCGTGAGCGGTATGAAGCAAAGAACGGGATGAAGAATACGTAATACATCAAAAACGACCTCAGCGCTGAGGTCGTTTTTTGGTATCAGAATTAAATAGATTCTTTAGAGTTTTGTATTTTTTGACTGATCTTGCTTAGATTTTCGGAGAAAGATAACTGCAATCGTAATCGAGGTCAAAACATAACTCACGAGGACGGCGGTAATCTCTGACAAATTAAATACAAACAAAAGCAGCAGTTGAGGCACGAAAAAGATGGACACTGCAATCGGTAAAATCCATGTCTTCGTCTTCCATGCCGTGACGAGAATCCAGAGAATCAATAGGGCACCAACCATCCAGCTGACGCTTGGGGATAACGTGATCTTTTGTGAATCGACAAGTCCGTTGACGATCAATAGTCCGATGATTAACAGAAAATGAATACTACCATGAATGCCGTAACGCATGATACGAGGGCGCGCTCCATCACGTAAAGCATCTTGACGGAAGAGAAACGCCAGGGTGGTCAGGTAAACGGCACTAATCAACAGGAAACCGCCAACGAGCAAGATACTGAACGTCGTTGTACCATTCAAGAGGTTTTGAAGATAGAGAAAACTGGATGCGCAGAGAAAAACTTTCAAGACGATCCAAAACGCTTCTTTTGGATCAAATGCCATCTCTTTAGAAATCGATTGGATGTAATCGGCGGGACTATCACCCGTGATCGCGCGAACGGATTTTCCGTCTGCTTCCGCTTCGATCAGGTGATCTTCGAGTTCGTTGACAATCTCGTTCGTCGCCAATTCATTTTTACCCGAAGCAAGTAGGTATACCTTTAAGTCTTCCAAAAATCGTGTTGATTCCGTCGATAGGGTCATCTCATTCATCCTCCTTTAAAATGCTTTCGACACTCGTTGAAAGGTGATGCCATCTTTGTTTGAAAGCGGCGAGTTCTTCAACACCGCTCGTCGTGATCGAATAATACTTTCGTTTTGGACCGGACGGGGAGACGCGAGAGGTTGCTTCGATCCAGTCCAGTTTTTGCATCCGAATCAATAGAGGATAGATCGTTCCCTCACTGATGTCGGCGAAACCGTACGCTTTCAGTTTCGTCGCCAGTTCATAGCCATAAATCTCTTCTTCCGCAATCAGTGCGAGTAAGCAACCGTCGAGAATTCCTTTTAACATTTGCGTCGATGACATCCGCATCTTCCTTTCGCTACATGGTATTACAAGGTAATGATACGTTATGCTATTTTGTATTGCAAGGTAGTGAGTAAAATAAATCCAATGAATTTTAGGATGGTGCTTTCACGATGAATTGATATGTAATATATTACTTGTATGAAACCTACAAATGATTTAGCCATTGCACGACTTCCTTTAAGTGAGGAAGTGTATCGACGCTTGCAACACCACATCATCACCTTACGTCTTGCCCCAGGAGAAAAGGTGAACGATCAAGCACTCGCGGAAGCGTTCGGTGTCAGTCGGACACCGGTCCGCGAAGCCTTGAAACGACTCGAAGAGGAGGGATTGATTTTAGCAAAACGGGGTTCACGGACGATCGTGACGGAACTCGATGCCGAACAGGCACAGCAAACCTATCCAATCATTGCGACACTGCATGGGTTAGCGGCGCGTTTAGCAGGACCAATGCTGACGGATGACGATCTAACGAGTCTAAAGTCGATTCATCAACAATTCACGACGGCAATTGATCAGCAGGATACAGAGGCGGCACTAGCACTTGACGATGCCTTTCACGATGTCTTCGTGCAGCGCAGTCAAAACGATCAACTACGAGAGACAATCCGTCGATTGACACCGTTGATCCGCCGGCTCGAATATGCTCAGTTTGATCGTCTCGGACGCCAGTCGATTGCCGATCATGCAGCGATTTTAGATGCATGTCAACAACAGGATGTCGAGCAACTCGTCCAGGCGACGGAGCATAATTGGAACGGGCTCGGACGTCTACTCGTCTCGACACTAAAGGAGGAGAGCTGATGCGACCGATCATTTATGGAATTTTAGCGGCAATGTTTTTTGCCGTCACCTTCATCTTGAATCAATCGATGCAAGGGGCAGGCGGTCACTGGATTTATAGTGCATCGCTCCGCTTTTTCCTGATGTTGCCGTTTTTTGTCGTCATCGTCATGATGCGACGGGGGATCGGGCGCGTCTTCCAGGCGCTTCGAGCCGATATCGGCTTTTGGTTACTGTACGGAACGATCGGCTTCGGACTGTTCTACGGCAGCATCTGTTTTGCTGCTGACTACGCACCAGGCTGGTTGATTGCCGGGACATGGCAGTTGACGATTTTAGCGGGACCGTTGCTTGCCCCCTTGTTCAACCAACGGATCCCGTGGTCAGCACTGAAGTATTCCGTCCTGATCGTCCTCGGGGTCGTCGTCATGCAACTATCGGTCGCGGGAAGCCTATCGCTACAGTCGCTGTTGTTCGGAGCCTTACCGGTCCTCGTCGCGGCAATTGCCTATCCACTCGGGAACCGGAAGATGATGGAACGCTATGGGAACGAGCTCGATGTGTTTGAACGGATTCTCGGAATGACACTTGCCAGTCTACCGTTTTGGATCGTTCTTTCTGTGATTGCCTACATACAGGTCGGCTTACCGAGTGTCAGCCAAGTCACCCAGTCCGGTTTCGTCGCCTTATTCTCAGGCGTCATCGCAACGTCGCTCTTTTTCTACGCGACGTCACTCGTCCGGACAGAACCGGTCCGGTTAGCTGCGATCGAGGCAACGCAATCGTTCGAGATCGTCTTTACTGTTCTCGGAGAGATTCTTTTCCTTCACGCGGCACTACCAACGGGACTCGCAACACTCGGGATCATCCTCGTCATGCTCGGGATGACGTTACATAGTTTGAATCAGGCAGAGCGAACCGTCGTTCGTTCCGCTAAACGAAAAATCAATTGAGAAAGTAGGCTGTCAGATGGTTTTAACAGGTACACTCGTCAATACCGTCCTGATCATCATCGGGACGTTGCTTGGATTAATGTTCCACCGGATTCCGGAACGCATGAAGGAGACCGTCCTGCAGGCGATTGGACTTGCTGTCGTCGTGCTCGGAATGCAGATGGGGATGAAAAGCACGAACTTCTTGATCGTCATCGGTAGTCTTGTCCTCGGTGGTGCAATCGGCGAGTGGTTCCGAATCGATGAGAAACTCGACCGGATGGGAGCGTGGCTCGAACGTAAGATCAGTCGCGGTCGTCCGTCGAACATCGCGGAAGGATTCGTGACAGCGACGTTAATTTTCGTCATTGGCGCGATGGGTGTGTTAGGAGCCCTCGACGGTGGATTACGTCAGGATCACGACGTCCTTTATACGAAAGGATTGATTGATGGTTTTACGGCTCTCGTCCTTAGTTCAACGCTCGGGATCGGTGTCATGTTCTCAGCGATTCCCGTCTTTCTCTATCAAGGGGCGATTGCATTAAGTGCCGTTGCGATCACGAAATTCATTCCCGACGCCGCGTTGCAAGAATTCATCTTAGAGATGACGGCGACTGGTGGGGTGATGATTGCGGCAATCGGTCTTAATCTCGCTGGCATCACGAAGATTCGTGTTGCGAACTTGTTACCGGGTATCGTCATCGTCGCAGTTATCGTCACCGGTCTCCATCTGTTCTCATGAAAAATCCCCACTTATCCGATAACGGACGAGTGGGGATTTTCTGTTTATGTCTCGATCAATTCGTGTGTCTCGTAAGCAGTGATTGTATGTCCATCGTAATGGAAGTCATGCAACAACGGTTGATCCGTTGACAAAGCGACCGGTAAGTAATGCCGGAGATTGCTGATGATCCCCATGTTATCATCGTTTATAATCCAGTCGAGCGATTTCCAATCAAGGATGCCTTCGATCGTCATGACCGGTGTCGGAAACGGGCGGTCTTCTAGTTCAGCAAGATAGAGATACATGCCAGACGTTTCTTCCCCGTGTAAGCGAACGATGCCTTTTGGTGTCACCGAATCTAACGGGATGCCGGTCTCTTCGAGCGTCTCGCGGATGACAGCAACTTCCGGTGTCTCGCCCGGTTCAATCTTGCCGCCGACACCGTTCCACATGCCCATCGCTGGTCGTTTTTGGCGGTTGACGAGTAAAAAACTATCCGCGTGCCGAATTAAACAAAGCGTATATCGATCCATGTTCATTACTCCTGTCCTAAAAAGTGAGTCTGATACAGCATCTCGAATTGAGCGGGACCTGCGACCGGCAATTCGGTCGTCGTCGTGTCTTCGATTCGTAACGTCCGCTCGGTCAACGTCTTTTGACCGCTTGGAGTCCGCATTGCGATGAGACGACCTTTGTTGAACGGTGAAGCTTCGCTTTGCTGGATGATCTGTTCCATCTTCGATAAGTCACCCTTTGTAATTGCCTTCTCACGGTCGAACTTGTAGCCAGTCACGAACTCGGCTTGTCCTGTCCGCTGCATTTCGAGAACATCACCTTTGCCAATCCGGTAACTACCGCTAGCGGAATGAACCGTCTCCCCACTCAAGGGAACCGGAACGAGCGGTAAATTGACACCGAAGCCGGTATCAAGTAGGTGTGTCTCATTCCAAATGATTGCAACGTGTGTCGGTCCCGTCGCTGACCAGGCTGCTGATTTCTGATCATAGACGGTCGCTTGTACGAGGCGAACGGGACAATTCAGTTCTTGTAGGACACGATGCAGCAGTCCGTTCAAGTCATAACAGACACCACCACGTCGCTCCGTCAGAAACGTTTCAATGAAGCGCTCGTCGTTAAACGGACGGATTCGTTTCTCAAGCACAGTCGTATTCTCAAACGGTAACTGGTAGGCAAAGGCTTCGAGTAAGCGAGGTAACTGATCAAATGTGATCGTCTCAAGCGGAAATCCGAGCCGTTGTTCCAAGTCTTTCATCCAATCCATCTGTAATCCCTCCTTTATATACTACCTGATTATCCCATATTGCTTCAGAAAATGTGAATTCGAGCATATATTATCTGAAAATAAGGATAACCCTTTTGTTCGATGGGAATCTTTGATATGCTGAGACAGGATTAATTAAGAATGATTCTCAATGTCGAATCACGAACTAAAGGAGGTCTCATCATGAGACGGAAAACTTGGATGACAGCGTTGACGCTCCTCGTGTTGAGCAGTTTGATGCTTGCGGCCTGTTCAGGTCAAGCAGAACAAACAAACGAAAAGACGCGGACGATTACGCATGAGGCAGGAAAAACGAAAGTGCCGGAGCACCCGAAGAAGGTCGTCGCACTTGAATACTCATTCGTCGATGCGTTAGACGAACTTGGGATTACACCAGTCGGAATCGCACAAGAAAATAAGACCGATGTCTCCGGATTACTCGGAAAAGACATCGCGTTCACGGAAGTCGGTACACGTCAACAACCGAATCTTGAAGTGATCAGTTCCTTGCAGCCGGATTTAATCATCGGCGACTTCAACCGTCATAAAGGAATTTACAAGCAACTGCAAAAAATCGCACCGACGATCATCTTGAAGAGTCGCAATGCGACGTACGAAGAGAACATCGATTCGTTCAAGACGATTGCGGAAGCAGTCGGGAAAACTAAACAGATGGATGACCGACTTGCCCTGCATGAAGAACGATTGAATGCAGCGAAGAAAAAGGTGGATCCAAACGACGACCGAAAAGTGATGGTTGGTGTCTTCCGCGCCGATTCACTGACGGCACACGGTGAGACGTCGTTTGATGGTGAATTACTCGAGAAGATCGGTATCGAGAACGCTGTTACGAAAACAGCGGAACCTACCGTTACGATTACGTTAGAGCAGATGGTCAAATGGGATCCGGACGTCATCTTCATGGCGGAAGCCGATCCAAAGCTGTTGAAGGAGTGGAAAAACAACCCGCTCTGGAAACAGATCACAGCGGTTAAGAACAAAGACGTTTATGAAGTCAATCGTGACCTCTGGACACGCTATCGAGGACTTGACGCTGCAGAACAGATCGTTGACGAAGCGATTCAATTGTTACAACAGAAATAATGAACGACAAAGCCGGAGCAATCTGGCTTTTCGTCTTGATGAAAGGGGAAACATCCGGTGCAGCGGAAACGTCTGATTTTTGTACTCCTATTACTCGGTTGCTTGGCGGTTTATAGTAGCCTGTTCTTTGGCATCACACAGATGAATCCGATTCACTTAGTCCAAGAGTGGATCAGTGGCACGACATCAAAAGCAGGGCTCGTCCTGACGAATCTGCGCTTACCGCGGCTCTTACTCGGATTGTTGCTCGGAGCGAATCTTGCCGTTGCAGGGGCAATCATGCAAGCCGTGACACGAAATCCGCTCGCTTCACCGCAAGTCTTTGGTGTCAATGCCGGTGCGTCATTTCTCGTCGTCTTAAGTCTGCTCGTCTTTCCGTCGCTCGGAACGGCAAATTTGATCTACTTCGCCTTTGCCGGTGCCTTAGTCGGTGGCGTGCTTGTCTTTTCGTTTGCCTCCGTTCGCGGGATGACAGCATTAAAACTTGCCCTCGTCGGGATGGCGATTCATCTCTTGTTGACGTCGCTGACGAAAGGCTTGATTCTCTTTAACGACCGGATCACGAACGTCTTGTACTGGTTGTCCGGTTCGCTCAGTGACGCAAGCTGGCTTGAACTACGGATCGTCTTACCGTGGTCACTTGCCGGTTTGCTTCTTGCGGCGAGTCTCGCGAAATCACTCGCTGTCTTCCAACTGGGACAAGACGTCGCGGTCGGTCTCGGTCAAAAAGTGACGCGAATTCGTTTGCTTGCTGGGATCAGCGTCGTCTTACTCGCAGGGGTGACGGTTGCAGTCGCCGGAGCGATCGGTTTCATTGGATTAATGGTTCCGCACATCACGCGGCGCCTCGTCGGGGAAGATTACCGGATCGTTCTGCCGGTCACTGCCGTCATCGGTGGACTTCTGCTGACGTATGCCGATGTCCTCGCGCGGTTCATCGCCTATCCGTATGAGTCACCGGTCGGCATCGTGACGTCATTGCTCGGTGCACCATTCTTCCTTGTTCTGGCACGTCGTCAGATGAAAGGGGGATTACGATGAAAGACATGCGTCGGATTTTGATTGTTACGGTGCTCGTGTTCTTCGCGAGTTTTGCCTTACTGTCGGTCGGCTCGATTCAGTTATCGTTATCGGATCTATGGCAGTCGTTCTTTGGTGGAAAGGATGCCTTCATCGTTCAAAATTATCGTCTGCCGCGAACTGTCCTTGCTTTCTTAGCAGGTGCGAGTTTCTCACTTGCCGGAGTCATCTTACAAAGTGTCATCCGTAATCCATTGATTTCGCCTGATGTGATCGGTGTGACGAATGGTGCGTCACTGTTCGCCGTCTTAACGATTGCCCTCGTGCCGGATGGTCCGCTCTTGTTAACACCAATCGCTGCTTTCATCGGAGCAGCACTCGTCATGCTGGCCTTAATGATGCTTGAGGGGGGCGGGAATGTCTCCCGCAGTTCGTTTGCGTTACTTGGTATCGCGGTCAGTGCGATTTGTGCTTCCGGGACGGAATACTTGTTGATCAAGTTTCCGCTCCAAACGAACGATTCACTCGTCTGGCTCGCTGGGAGTCTGTTCGGGAAAGGGTGGCAGGAAGTGATGATCTTAGCGCCCGTGCTCGTCGTAATCGGCGCGATTCTTTTCTATCAACATCGTCAACTCGATGTCTTATCACTCAGTGAAGAAGTCAGTATCGGTCTCGGATTACCAATTCAGCGGACGCGGCACATCTTCTTGGCGCTCGCGGTCATTCTAGCTGGTGTTGCCGTCGCGACGGTCGGTGCGATTGGTTTCATCGGACTGATTGCGCCACATATGGCACGGCGTCTCGTTGGTCATAAGCATCTTGCTGTGTTGCCGATGGCGCTGTTGCTCGGTGGCGGGTTACTCGTCGTCGCGGATGCACTCGGTCGAGGGATACATCCACCACTTGAAGTACCAGCCGGATTGATCACAGCGATCATCGGTGTTCCGTATTTCCTGTATCTTTTACGGAGAGAACGGACGGCATGATGTTCGATCTACCAAAATGGAGTCCTAGCGATTACGCGAAGGACTCCATTTTTATGAAAGGAAAGAAGTACGCACTTGACGAATCTGATATGCTCCCCAAAAAGTAGACAGTTGAAATAACAAAAACTGTCTACTTTTTGAAGGGAGCTTTTTCTATGACTAAATCTAAGTTTTCGTCAGATGAAAA
>Ga0308161_1000495_pt1 | contig 62184 bp, 64 predicted proteins | sample PhyFR2_FD_201034 | JGI IMG/M metagenome (GOLD analysis project Ga0308161, IMG submission 201034) | Phyllosphere microbial communities from UC Gill Tract Community Farm, Albany, California, United States - DLSLF.R2 | ecosystem: Host-associated > Plants > Phyllosphere > Unclassified | place: USA...
GTATTTCCTGATTGCGGGCTATACTGCGCGACTGGATTTCGATCAGGTCATGCAATTTCAATAGCTGCAGGTAACTATAAATCGTTAAGGACTGTAAGTCATACTTCGACTGTTCAAAACGACGGTTCTCCACGGCTACTTCCGCCTGCGCAAGTTGGTCCTGGGCATTGAATTGACCAAAATTATAGACCTCCCACTGGAAGGCGGCAATGCCAAGATTGCTGCTCACGGCCTGATACTTATTATCGGCACGGATACCGCCATTATTGGTCGGCACGAGACCAAATCCGAAGTAAGGCCCCGGCACATTATTATTGGAGCCGACGTCTGCCTGATACGACAGCTGTAGGCTCGGCAGACGGCTGTTTTTGACTTCTGCGGCGCGCGCCTGCTGCACCTGTGTACGTACATAGTCGGTGCGTAAGGATGGCGCATGCTGCGTTACCGAAGACAGCAGCTGGTTGAGTTTGATAGGCACATGACTCTCCTGTCCATAGCTAAAGAAGCTACAGCAGAGCAGCACATGCCCCATAAGGACAAGTTTTTGAAACATATAAAAAGCTTATTTTAAAATAAATGAATGTTTGCGGTCCCATAGGGCCCCACTCAATACGATTAAAATGGCTTTTTTATCATAAAGTCAGCTGAAGATTACGCAGGTATAGCCGTTCGAGCGGCAATATTATTTTGGATAGCAAGTTACCAATCGAAAACGTATCCGAATTCGGAAAGAAGGTATTGAAAAAGTGGGTAATAAAAAACTCCTTTACTTTAGCGGTAAAGTGACGAAGCGGCGAGAGCGTCAGACAGGCGCTATCGTTTACATCAACCCAATCCAGGTATTCCTGTTTTCGTTTACTAAAGGCCTTGATAACGGTGATAAACTCATTCTCGCCCTGCGTTTTTGCCTGATGATATAATGAAAATCCGATCAAAGGCTTCACGATCAGCAGCATAGCGCTTACCAGTAAGAGAAATTGAAATATGACTCGTCTTAACATAGGTTGTATGATATCTAAAGCACAGCATTTTGATTTGCGTACACTACAAATATAAACAATGACGCAGTAGACCATTGTAACATTGACGTAACGAAAGCTTTTGTAAACATCATGTTGCAATTACATTGCTTCTCACAAAAATCCAATAATACTAGCAATGTGAACCAGAATCTTGCTCCGGTTTTTCTTGTAGTCTGCTCGGTAGGTTTTATTTAATGGAAGATTTCCCTTCATTTATGCGGAAGGGTAAAAGCGATATCGGTGCCCGGCCCCTCTTTATCGAGCACATGGATCTGACCACCATGGCGCAATATGATATCGGCGCAGAGAAACAGCCCGATACCGAAACCTTCAATATGGCTGTGACCTTTGGAGCGATAAAATTTCTCAAATACTTTTTTTCTATCCTCAGGTTTTATTCCTATACCAAGGTCGCTAATCAATACGGATATTTCATGCTGATCTGTTGTCATCGTGATGTGTATGGGTGATTTTTTATCACTGTATTTAATGGCATTATTGATCAGGTTGGTAATCACCTGTCCGATACGATAACCATCCGCTTCCAAAAATACGGTATCATCGGGCAGATGTAAGTACAGATCACTCTCGGGAAATATGAGCGCAGCATTATGACTTATTTCAAGGATAAGCTGGGTCAAATCTATCGTAGATCTATCGAGTTCGATTCCTTTAGCCATTACCATCACGGGGGCTATCATCTCATTGAGGAGACGATTAATACGGTCAGTGGCTTTGAGCGCATTTTCTACGAGTTTATTTGACAGAGCATTTTCTTGCGCTGTCAACTGCCTGTTCAGAAGCTGCAGGGTTCCTTTGACGGATGATAGCGGTGTCTTAATTTCATGCATGGCGATGCTCAACATTTCATCGCGCAAAATTTCAAGTTCCTTTTTCTCTGTAATATCAAGCGTTGTGCCCGAAATTATCTGTGGGCAGCCGTTCTCGTCATAAGTAACCGATCCACGTGCCTCAATCCAATGGATGCTATCATCACCATATCTTACACGATACTGTGCAATATAGGGTATGTGCTGCTCAATAGCCCTTGCGACACTCGCTTGCATCGCTTCCCGATCTTCATCCACAATACAGCCCAGCATATCACTATAGCTAAAATCCTTTGCCGTATCCCACCCAAAATTTCTTTTGCATTGATCGGTACAGGACATGTAATTTTTTTCCCGAAGGCTAACTTCCCAGAAGCCGATACGGGCCTGTGCGAGCGCCTGCGCAAGATGTTTTTGGGATACCGTAAAGGTAGAATCCGCACCGTGCAAGTTAATCATACAATTGTTAGGATTTAAAAGTGCTTTTCAATTACGTAAAGATACTTATTGTAAGAATATTAGCATTATTATTTTACACCTTATATTAACCTATAAAATTCGGGAAGTCTGTCGGCTAATTTAGTCAGCAAAACGGGCAAAAAAAACTATTCCACGCTAACCAAGATTTATTTACACATGAATTCATCTAGAGACGATTACGCATAACTGGAGCAGGATGATTTTCCTGATGCTGTAAATTGTATCGTTTATTTTAGTTTTATAAGCAAAAGAGATACATTTGAACATAAACAAAAGTCCTTATGAACAGTGCTACTTCCATTTTCGAATCGAACCATAAAAAATTAGGCCTGATTTCTTTCGATTCCTCCTCGCTGGACCTGGTAAACGGCGAAACGTGCCGCCATTACATTAAAATATTGCTCATTCCAGCTGGTTACGCACTAACGGTGGACTTCACGGCCTATGAAAGCCAAAATCCCACCTTACTTTTCATCAATACCAATCAATATCTTGACATTCAGTCGGCCAATGAAAATAAAGCCTTTTTAATCCATTACAACAGGGATTTCTACTGTATTCAGATTCATGATGAGGAGGTTGCCTGTGACGGACTCTTGTTCAATAATATTTTTGAGAATCCGATAGTGGACTTGTCCGGCGATGAGCTGCACGCCATCCCCCAATTATTCGCTCAAATCAGCAATGAGCTTGATTTTCAGGACCGCTCTTCGGAAGAAATGATCCGAACGTACCTCAAGCAGATTATCATCCGTGCAACGCGGCAGTGGAAAAAGCAGAACCTCCAAAATGAAACGCTCGACCTCGTCAGCATGGATCAGGACTTTTTCAGAAACTTCAGCCGACTGGTCAATATTCACTACAGGGAAAAACACAGCGTAGCCGATTATGCAGACCTACTGAACCTTGCCCCGAAAACGCTTTCCAACAAATTCCATAAACTCAACCTTGAAAATCCGAACGAGATGATCAAAAACAGGATCGTCCTTGAAGCCAAACGCCTGCTCCTTTACAGTGAGCTTACCATAAAGGAAATCGCTTATCAATTGGGTTATGAGGACCCAGCTTACTTCAACCGGATCTTTACGCAGAAATCGGGAAAAACTCCGGCGGCTTTTCGGAAAGAAATTAAAAATTAAACTATAAAAGGAAAAAAGTACAATTTATATCGACTTTTTGCTCTTTATTTAGATTGCCTATATGACATACCTTTGTCCTATAAGAAATTAACAATCAAAAATAAAGCGTATGAAACGTAATGCTACCGCCGTTTGGAACGGCACCATCAAAGAAGGAAACGGACATCTGACCACACAAAGTTCCGTTCTGAACCAGACCCAGTATTCATTCAACAGCCGCTTCGCTGAAGGTGTCGGTACAAATCCCGAAGAACTGCTTGCTGCTGCCCATGCAGGATGTTTTACAATGAAGCTGAGTCTTGATCTCACACAGGCGGGTTATACCCCTAAAAGACTCGAAACAAAGTCCATTATTACCTTGGATAATGGTAAAATCACACAGTCGGAACTTCTACTTGATGCAGAAGTAGATGGCATCTCAGCGGAAGAATTTGAAAAAATTGCCCGAGAGGCCGAAAAAACCTGTCCCGTAAGCGCAGCATTCAGCTTCAAAATCATCTTAAACATCAACCTAAAAAAATAATCACGATGAAGACAATCTATTCAACAGTTTTAACATTGGCGGCACTCGCCATCACAAATTCCAATATCATGGCACAATCAAACCCCGCATCTCAAGACCCCAACATTGGCCGGGAAACAAGAGCATTCTTAAAAGAGTTGAACAGCGGCGACGGAAAACCGCTGGAAACCCTCTCACCAAAAGACGCCAGATTGGTGTTGGTAGGCGCTCAAAAATCAGTAAGCTTCGATTATTCCGATATCCAGGAATCAGACAGAACCATTACCCAGGACGGGCAGACCGTAAAAATACATATCGTAAAACCCAAAGGTGCCCAAGCTGGCCTACCCGTATTTATGTTCTTTCACGGCGGCGGATGGGTATTGGGAGACTACCCTACCCACAAAAGACTGGTTCGTGACCTTGTTGTCAACAGTGGTGCAGTAGCCGTGTTCCCGGATTACACGCCATCTCCGGAAGCCAGATTTCCCGTAGCCATCAATCAGGCTTATGCCGCAACAAAATGGGTTGCCGAGCATGGAAAAGAAATCGGGGTCGACGCGAGCAGGCTTGCTGTTGCCGGAAACAGTGTCGGTGGAAATATGGCCGCAGTGGTCGCATTGATGGCCAAAGACAAAAATGGTCCCAAGCTAAAACAGCAGGTACTTTTGTGGCCCGTAACAGACTCCGACTTCAGCAGAGCATCGTACACAAAATTTGCACAGGAACGGTTTTTAACAACGCCGTTGATGAAATGGATGTGGGATAATTACCTGCCTGACTTAAAAGAACGCGACAACAAATACGCGTCCCCACTGAAAGCTTCTCTGGAAGAGCTGAAAGGTTTGCCTCCTGCACTTGTTCAGGTGGCCGAGAATGATATTCTGCATGACGAGGGTGTCGCCTATGGAAGAAAATTAGATGAAGCCGGTGTTGCAACGACTGTTACAGAGTATAAAGGCTTTATTCACGATTACGGGATGCTGAATCCGCTGGCGCATATCCACGCTGTACAGGAATCGGTGCTAGATGCAGCAACTGTTTTGCGAAAAGCACTGTTTGCGAAGTAAAATACCCTGCATTTCCAAAGAATAACACCAAATGGTTCGACTGTTTGGTGTTTTTTAAGTTTATAATAGCGTCTTAAGCATGTATTTCCCCTAATGAGCGGGATTTCTTACAAAATCTTTTCCAATTCATTTCTATGATCCTCACCCCATTGGGCCGTTACCGCAATGACTGGTATAAGGCTTTCCCCTAGCCCAGTCAGTTCATATTCTACTTTCAGCGGAAGCTGATCAAAGACGACTTTATTGATTAATCCATGTTCAATCAATTGACCAAGCTGCACATCAAGTACACGTCGGGTTGCATTGGGGATTTTCCGCTGCAACTCACCCGGACGCTTGATACCTGAATGAATGGCCCAGAGCAGGTTTATTTTCCATTTGCCCTGAACCACCTGCAAAAACAGGTGTAAACCGCAATCTAAATTAACCGGAAGCTTTTTTTCGTACATAGCTGATATATTTTACGAAGGCATAAAGTGGGTATAGATAAATTTATCCGTAATTGACACGGTTACTTGATGCCCTTAACTTAGCGGCAAAGTAAATATAAAAATATGAAATACAAGATATTTGGATCAAAAACAGGACTGCATGCCAGTGAAATAATTTTGGGAGCCGCCAACTTTGGAACAAGAAAAGGCTATGGAGCCGATCCCGAAGAGTCAAAAAAGATTTTAACAGCTTATGCAGATGCGGGTGGTAATTTTATCGATATATCGGATGTCTATCAATTTGGGGAGGCAGAAGAAATCGTTGGTAACTATTTAAAGGGACAGCGAAATAATTTTATTATCTGTTCAAAATATACCCGAAGTAGTGATCCCAACCCTGCAATCAGTAATTTTGGGAATAACCGTAAATCTATGCGACAGGCTGTTGAACAAAGTCTGAAAAGATTGAACACGGACTACATCGATATTTATATGCCGCATTATGATGATGGTGTAACTCCATGGGAAGAAATAGCTTTGGGACTTCAGGATTTGGTCAGCGAAGGGAAAATAGTGTATGCGGGACTCACTAATTTCCCGGCATGGAAAGCATCGGCCATTGCATCAGCAACGAAAGTCACTGCTTTACAAATTGAATATAGTTTGTTGCAACGTACAGCAGACCGTGAACTGATCCCAATGGCAAAGGAATTTGGTCTTGGTTTGATGATGTACTCGCCACTAGCTGGCGGACTACTCACCGCAAAATATAGAAAGGGAGAAGCCGGGCGAATCAGCCATTCTTCTGGCTTTGAATATTCGGAAGACGAGAAAACCAAACTGATCATTGATGAACTGGTAGCAATCGCGGAAAAATATAATGCAACTCCCGGTCAGATCGCTTTTGCATGGAATTTATCAAAACAGGCATTCCCGTTATTGGGAGCACGGAATAGCAATCAATTTGAGGAAATTATAAAAGCAGCAGATGTCACGTTAACTCCAGAAGAACGAACGAAGCTGGATAAATTAAGCTCCATTAGCCTCGGGTATCCGCACGATCTGCTGAATACGGTACGTGGTTAAGTTACCGAATAAATAACTACGTGCTATTTATTAAAAGAATCCCAGTCAATATTATCCTTTGCCCATTGTGCTGCGGAAATCATTTCAATACCATGTTTGAAATTGTATGTCACCTCCAATGGCCAAGAAACACCTCTACCGGCACCAAAGATTGAACGGTATTTTTTCACGAAATTAGTAGGATCATCTTTAAGGTCCTGCTGTATTTCCTTCATATCCGAAAGTGTACGATCATACTTTTGCCCTGAAAGCGATTCAGCGATATCCACCAACTGTCCATAGGTGATCGTATCTCCACCAATATAAACGATCTCATTCTCAATCGCTGGCTCAGCAAAAAATATCTCAGCGGTAAGTTTTCCGATATCCTCAGGCGTTGTGACAGTAACCGCAGTATCCCAGCCCCCAATAGCATTGAAAGATTTCTTCTCCATATCCAAAAGGCCGAAAAAGGGTTCAAAAAGATAGCTGGTAAACATACCGGTGGAAATAATAACCCATTTTGTAGCATTTTGTGATCGAAGAAGCTCACGTACATCGAGCTGTTCGTCAAATAGATCCTGAGCACTCCCCCGGCCTATCACTTCAAAATCAACTCCAAACTGCCACGGAAAATATCTTTTCACTCCAGCATCCAAAACAGCATTTGCCAGCTTCAGCTGAAAACCACCGGCACCGCTTCCATAGCCCGTACAAGAAACAACAGCATCGTAATTTTTAAAAATAGCGACAAGCTCTGAAGAGGAAGCAGACAGATCTCCTGCAAGTAAATTAACACCCAATTCTCTGAGTTCGGCTATAATCTTTTTCTTATCTGCATCTTCAGAATTTATGGTTGCTTCTCTAAGCAGAACTGTAACTGTTGTACCGCTGTAGTTTTTGGCTTTATTTGCCATATGACGGATGACAGGCACTCCTAATTCACCTGCTCCCAATATTAAAATTGATGTGTTTTTCATTTCAAAAAAAATTTGTCAGGAACTTAATCCATTACTAATGGATTAAGTTCCTCTTTCTTAAGCAAAGTTACGGAGTCCAATGCTGTCAAACAATAAGTTATCTCGATGTGAGCTGCTTACATCGATGTTAGTCTTTTGAGAATTAGGCAGATTAATTTTCGTTTCTTAGAAGTTCTATTGTCAAAATAAACTATCTTTAAAAAGCAACAAGCGCGTTTTAACTAAAAAAGATAGAACAATGACTGATAACGAAATAGCTGCGGCCTGGGATGATATTTGCAAAGTGCTGAACAAAGACCAGGAAGACCTGAAACGTGATATACTTAATCATATTGGTAATAAATGGTCACTTTTTGTTATTCATGCTCTTGGAATTGACGGTAGGATGCGCTTTTCGAATTTGGAAAGCCATATTAAGGGTATCAGTCAGCGGATGCTGACAAAATGTTTACGGGAACTAGAAAGAGATGGGTTGATATCAAGAAGCGTTTTTCCTGAGGTACCACCAAGAGTTGAATATGAGCTCACCGAGCTAGGTAAAGGTCTTTTGGTCCAAGTCACACCACTCTGGTTATGGATTGCACGTCATACCGAAGAACTGACAAGTGCGAGGACAAATTATGAAAAACATAATGATAAGTAGCGTTTAGCATTGACATTTGATGATTTCCTCAGCACCAACAGCTCGATGATACCCAGCTGCAGATAACACATCACGTAAGTTCAACTTTTGAAGCACAATTCCGGCAAACCTCACTTTTTGAGCAACTTTCCTCATATAATGATTTTTTATGGTTCACATAGATTAGATCACTTTTGGAACAGCACAAAGTGGCGTACTAAATAATAGAAAAATCAAGATCATAAAACGTAATCTATAGTAATTCTTAAAGTATATGAACTAAATTTGAACTTAAAATTACGCCGCATGCCAAAAAGAGATTCTATTTTAGTGAACTGCATGGATTCCAGCAGCAGTATGGCTGTTGGAATATGGGATGGTTCAACTCCGGGTATCCTAAAAGCACTGAATCCGCATCGGCATGACCACTATACCTGCATGCTTGTTGAAGCTGGACAGCTGGAAGTCCTATTTGATTTTGAACAGCTGATCATGCCCGCGGGAACGCTTTTTGTCTGCCCTCCGCATCAGGTCCATCAGATCACCACGGTTTTAGGCGCATCCGGTTATTACATTTCCTTCGAAGGCCGTCACATGACCAGGTCAGCCAAAGACATGCTTGATGCATCTTTAAATGAAACCCTTATATTTTCCCTCTCAGCGCCCGAACAACAATGGTTTACGTCCATTCTGGACTCGCTAATAAATTTGGACAGTATAAACAAAACTGCCAATAAGGAAGTGCAGCAGCCACTGCTTTCAGCATTTATAACCCAGGCGGTAATTTGTCACGATCGCAGATCCACCGCTGCCTCCATAAGTTCCAGCCCCCGGATTATGAGTATCGTCAACGAATTCAGAAATCTCGTCAAGCGTGATTACCACAGCCTTAAACGGCCCGCTGCATATGCCCAGCAGTTAAATATCACCGTGGCCCACCTGAACGATGTCGTTAAAATGGTGACGGGCTTATCCGCATCGGCACTGATCCAGAAGGAAATACTGAGCGAGGCACAGCGCCTGCTCTATTATTCACAATTGAGTATTAAGGAAATTGCGGTGCAGCTAGGCTATAAAGACACCAAGTACTTTATCAGGCTTTTTACAAAAAAAACTGGCCGATCACCTGGCGATTACAGAAAAACACTACGCTCCAATCCAGACCTGGATTAGACAATCTTATACTATTCAACTCAAACACGGCTTCTTTTTTTGTCCACCTTTTACCCTTGTTTGTCAGTTTTCCGGCATTCATTTTTTGATCAATTTTGCACTATAGATACACTGTACAGCATAGTATATCGTATAATATTAATTCATAGGTCTTATGGAAGGTCATAATTTAGCAGAGAATCCAACTTATAAATTATCAACCACACCTGAAGGAATTGTCGATTCTCTTTTGGATCATTTTAACTCCAGGGATATGGAAACCATGCTCGGTTTCTATGAGGATGATGCAGTCGTTATCAGTAACAGCGGTGAGCCCAGACGCGGAAAAATAGCGATCGCCCGTGAGCTGCAGCAGTCGTTCGGGTTTGGATTGCCGATAGAAATTGTTGCCCGGAATATTTATTCAACCGATAATCTGGCCTTATTGATCCTGCATTGGAAAATCGCTGGAAAAGGCAATAACGGCGAAAAAGTAAATATTACCGGAACTTCAAGCGATTACGCCAAGAAAGGGCCTGACGGATACTGGCGATGCTGGTTTGGAAATCCATTCGGCGTGCAGGTACGCAGCTTATTTTAATTTACAATTTTAAATAGTTCAGATATGAAAATCTTAGTAATCGGTGGTACAGGTCTTACTGGAAGGCTGGTCACAAAAAAACTGGCAAACCTCGGTCATCGGGTGGTCATTGGCTCGCCTTCACATGGCGTGGATCTCATGACGGGCGAAGGTCTATCCCAGGCGCTGGAAAATACAGAGATCGTAATCGATCTATCTAATTCCTCCTCTCCTGAAGAAGAAAATGCAATTCATTTTTTTCAGACCGCAGGAAAAAATCTGGTAAAAGCGGAGCTGGCTGCAAACATCAGGCATCACCTCGTACTTTCCATTGTCGGAACGGACGATGCGCTGGAGATCGGATATCTTCGCGCAAAGAAATATCAGGAAGACAACATCAAGAACTCCGGAATACCTTATACCATTATTCGTTCGACACAGTTCTATGAGCATACTGATGCTATCATTGCCGTTCAGGGCCAGGGTGACGAGGTATTTGTTTCCAAGATCGACTACCAGCCCATTGCCCTGGAAGATGTCGCAGACTACATTGTGCAGTTTGCAATCGAGGAGCCTAAAAATGGTAAGGTAGAAATTGCGGGGCCTACAAGGGCGAATATGGACGATTTTGTAGCAAAATATATAGCGATCACCGGGAAGCACATAAGAGTAGTTTCTGATGACGATAGCAAATATATGCATCTCATTGTTCCCAAATCATTGCTCGTACCTGCGGGGCAATATAATTCAGGAAAGATTCATTTTGAGGACTGGGCACTGAATACTGCATTAAGTTAAGCCATCAGGAACACAGACCTTTGCTGAGCTGGATACTTTAACGATCGATACGTTCGGTAGTTGGTGTATTTCAATAGAAAGTGCTGGAATTTTTTGAAGGTTCCAGCACTTGCATTCCAAAAAATAAAGCCCCAATTATAAAACCATTCCACCATCAATAAGGATTTCCGTTCCGGTCATGAAACTTGCAACATGGTTATCTGACAGATAAATAACAGCTTTGGCAACATCTTTAGCAGTTCCCATTTTTTGTAAGGGGATTCCGCTGATTAACCATTCATCAAGACCTTCCAATGTTTTTTCGTCCAACCCTGCTTTTGTCATAATCTCCGTTTTTGTAGGCCCCGGACTTACTAAATTTACCCTGATTTTTCTTGGTGCTAATTCTGCAGCAGCGGTCTTCGCAATGGAATTCAATGCTGCTTTGCTTGCCTGGTAAATCGAACTATTCGGTTTAGAGGTGGTCGCGACGTTGGATGAAAGAAATACCACTGAAGCACCATCGTTCAACAGGGGAATAAATTTGCTCAAAGTAAAATAAGCTCCTCTGAAATTAATACCAATTACATTGTCAAAATTTTCGGCACTCATATGTTCGATCGGACCTAAACTTCCGGTGATGCCTGCATTAATAAACAGGATGTCAATTTTTCCGAATTCCTTTTCGACATGGATTCTGAAATTTTCAATATCTTCCAATTTCCCCTGATCCGCCACAAAAGAAATAGCTCCTAGCTCTGCAGCAGCCTTCTCAATGGCTTCTTTTCGTCTTCCGGTGATAATGACCTTAGCTCCTTCGGCGATTAACTCTTTTGCGGTGGCATAGCCTATTCCGCTGTTTCCACCTGTTACAATGGCTAATTTGTTATTCAACTTTTTCATTTTCTTTAATTTTTCTACAAAGTTATCAGGTAAATGGTATACTTTTGTTATCAGTATAACCGAGTATATCAGTATCATCTATTATATCACTTAACTTTGTAGCCATGGAAAGAGATCAGACAGAAGAACTTAGAGCGTTGCAGGACACCCTTTATTTCATTGGTGGCAAGTGGCGAATCCCTGTCATTAATTCGCTTTGCAACGGCAACCGACGTTTTCGCGAAATTGAAAGAAGTATCCCCGGGATTACCACAAGAATGCTTTCAAAAGAACTGAAAGATATGGAATTAAATAAGTTGGTTAAACGAACTGTTTATCCCGACACACCTGTCTTAATCGAATATGAACCCACTGCATATTGCAGGACTTTTGGAAATATTATTTCGGAAATGATCAACTGGGGTAGAGAACATCGAAAAATGATTGTAGAGGATAAGGTCTAGCCGCTTATGGTAGTACATAGGAATGCTTGGCAAGAACGGCATTTTAGAAGAACTGCCTAGGGATGGTAAAATTCAACTCCACCAGTAATATATAATGTTTTACTTAGCAGCGATTATTTAAAAACTATATTGCATTTTTGTAGCATGAAAACATTCGGCGACCTAACTTCCTATAATAAATATCTGAACCTTTCTTCGCCTTTACACCCTTTAATGGATAGCAGAGTATGTAAGCAGGCAATTCCTAATTTTCCGCAGACAAGCGGAGAGATTCAGGTCAACCTCTTCAAAGTCTCTTTGAAAAAGAACTTTACCGGTGATATCAACTATGGTTACAATAAATACCATACTGAAAATGGTCTAATGCTTTTTAGTGAACCAGGCCAGGTTGTATCCTGGGAAAGTCTTACCTTTTGGGATGGATATGCATTTGTTTTTCACCCTGATCTGATTAAACAACATCCAATAGCCAGCAAAATTAAGCAATACAAATATTTCAGTTATGAAATTAATGACGCCCTGTTTATGACTGCCCAGGAAGAAGAGATCATTACATGGCTTTTTACCAGAATTCACATGGAGCTTACAGAAAACAAAGCAAATGCAAACAGTAATGTTATTCTATCCTTACTCAATACGGTCCTTTCGTATGCGGACGTATTTTATGAGCGTCAATTTAAAAACAAAGCTGTAGCTCCTGTTACAATATACTCGAAGGTAAAGATGGTACTTCGGGACTATTATAAAGACCTGTCCACACCAGTCAAAAGTTTACCAACGGTGTCATTTGTGGCTCAGAAGCTCAGCATTTCTGCTGATTATCTGACAGAACTCCTTCGCTCCGAAGCCGGAAAAAGTACAAGTCGCGTAATCCACGAATTTATCGTTGAACAGGCTGAGATATTGTTGTTTCAGACAAACATGACTGTCAGTGAGATAGCCCATCAACTGGGATTTGCAAATTTGCCTTATTTCTCAAGGTTCTTTAAGAAAATCAAAGGTGTATCACCTACCGACTCCAGAAATCTAGGAAAAGTATAATACAATCCCTGATTTGTGTTAAAGGTCGCATGTCTATTCCAATACTTTTGGATAGACAATAAAGCCTTTGACAATGAATTCATTTTTTTCAAATGCTGCGACAAAATTCAGCACAATAGATGGTGTAAAAATAGCCTACAGAAATTTTGGGAGTGGTTTCCCTGTACTTGTTTATAATCGATTTAGGGGTATTCTTGACACCTGGGATCTCCTTTTCCTAGATTCATTAGCTCCAAACAATACAGCCGTTATCTTCGATTATCCAGGAATCGGCGATTCAGAAGGTGAACTTTCATCAGATATTCTTGAGGTAGCAGCACATTATTGTAAATGCAACTGGGCATGGCCTTCAGCATCAGCATCCCAAACTGATTGCCGGATACATCAACCTTTTTTTAAACACTGACTTTTAAACATAAACAACAGATATTATTATGATTTTTACAATTGATAAAGTGAGCGAAAACTACTGGAAAGTTTTTATAAACAATCCCCCAGTAAATATTTTTGACCCAAAATTTTCTGTTCAGCTTCGTCAAACGATGGAAGAACTGGAAGGAAATGATAATTTGAAAGTGGTTGTCTTTGAAAGTGCTAACCCGGACTTCTATGTGTCGCACGCCGAACTGATCGACATATTCGAGTTCCCAAAGGGCACCGGCGAAACAGGACTTTCTATTTCATGGCCAGATATTGCAAAAAGGCTAGAGCAGGCTCCATTTGTCAGCATAGCTTCGATCAGAGGAAGAGCCAGAGGACTAGGGAGCGAATTTATACAAGCTTTCGATATGCGTTTTGCAAGCAAAGAAAAAGCATTTTTCTCACAGCCCGAAATAGGTATTGGTTCCTTTCCGGGTGGCGGGGGTCTTGAAAGGCTGCATTTATTGACAGGAAAGGCAAGAGCTTTGGAAATTATTCTCAGCGGTAATGATTATGATGCCGAAACAGCTGCCGCCTATGGATGGATCAACCGTGCGTTTGAAGATGACAAACTGGATGCTTTTGTAGAGAACCTTGCCCGTAGAATAGCCTCTTTTGATAAAAAGATTATTGCTACGATAAAATCCATTATGAATGAACGTGTTGTTATCCCAAAAAACGAACATATCATGGAAACTCAGAATCGTTTTTTTGCATCACTGACAGAACCTGAGGCCACAACAAGAATCAAAAATTTGCTGGATCAAGGATTGCAGACTTATGGAGATGTCGAACTGAATCTTGGAAAATATTTATAATAAAAATGAAAGCATTCATTATCAATGGACATATCAAGTGGCCACAAATTGCTGAAGGAACACTTAACAATACTATTTTTGAAAAAACAAAAGAGTTATTTCTTGCGAAAGGATATGAAATCGCTGAAACTATAGTAGATCAAGGTTACGAAATTCCACAGGAGATTGAAAAATGGGTGAACGCTGACCGCATTTTATTTCATTTTCCGATAAACTGGTTTGGGATGCCAGCTAAGACCAAAGATTATATCGACAAGGTACTGATGAGTGGCTACGGAAAAATTTATGTTGGTGATGGCCGAAACAAAGGCGGCAATTACGGGACCGGCGGGTTGCTTCAAAGCAAAGGTATGGTTGTCAATACATGGAACGCCCCGCAGGAAACCTTCAAACAACAAGGACAGCTTCTTGAGAATTTTTCCATGGAAGAGTTCACCAGACCATTCACTGCTACACTGGAATTCGTAGGTATACAAACCTTACCAACATTTGCATTTTACGATGTTTTTAAGAATCCCAACATCGAAAATGAATTGGCTAATTACCAGACACATCTATCGAATTATTTTTAAACTTTTCTTTGTACATAAGAGCCTTTTTTACAAAAGGCTCTTATAATATCCCGCTAATAATACATCATCCAATATACCCGATGCGTCCTTTAAGAGCGTCACATACAGATAGAAGGCCGGGCGCGGCGCTGCAACCGCGAAAAGCATATAAAAAGGATTCTAGGCACAGTAAAGTCCTGATTTTAATGCTGAAACAATTTATAGCGTAATCGCGATTTTACCAACCGTTCTCCCCGTTTCCTGTTCCAGATGCGCTGCTCTCATTTGCTCAAACGGAAAAGATCTGGAGACATGAGGTTTTACGGCTCCACTTTCCAATAAAGAAGCGATCTGCTTCATATCATCTCCGCTGGACTGTACAAGAATAAAATAACCTTTCACACCTTTGGATTCTGCTTTTGAAGTTACATCTTCATTCAGACCTGTCGGAATACTGATGATGGAACCGCCTTCTTTGGTCACTTCGAGCGAATGGTCGATATTGTCCCCGCCAATTGTATCCAATACAAAATCAAAAGTTCTGCCTGCTGATTTCCAGTCGAAGACGTGATAATCGATATGTGAATCTGCACCTAAACTCAAGACAAAATCTTTATTTTTTGGGGAAGAAGTTCCCGTCACTTTCGCCCCTAAATATTTGGCAATCTGTACAGCGATATGTCCTACTCCACCAGAAGCTGCGTGGACCAAAACATTTTGCCCTTGCTGAACATTCGCATGGTGAACCAAAGCCTGATACGCAGTTAGCGCAACCAAAGTGGAAGCCGCGGCGTCTTCAAAAGAGATATTTTTGGGCTTTAGGGCTAATTGATTGGCCGGAGCTGCGACAAATTCTGCATAGGCCTTTCCGTGGCCTGGAAAATTGACCATTCCGAAAACTTCATCGCCAACTTTAAAAGCTGAACTTTTAGTTTCTTCTACTATTCCGGAAATATCCCAACCCAAAATCAATGGATTTTCTGTTTTAATTCTTCCGTAAACTCCTTTTCCGGCACGGCTTTTTACATCTACCGGATTGATGCTTATGGCTATTACTTTAATTAATACTTCACCGTCGTTAATGGTTGGTTTTGCCAGTTCTACGTATGCTAAATTGTCTACATTTCCGGCTTCTTTTAATACAATTGCTTTCATAATAATGATATTTTTAATTGCAGTAATTAGTTTAGTTGTGATTTTCTGAATTCCAAAGGTCTCAGACCTGTCTGTTTCTTAAATAATTTTGTAAAGTAAGAAGCATTCTCGAATCCTAAGTGATAGGCTATTTCCGCAACTCTCTTCTCTCCCAATCTCAATAGATTTTTAGCCTCCGAAATCAAAAATATATGAATAAGATCCAAAGCAGTTTTTCCTGTTTCCTGTTTCAGTACGTCACTTAAATAACGTGGCGAAATAAACAGCTGTTCGGCAATATAGGTAACGCTTGGCAACCCGTTTTTTTCCAGACCTCCTTCACCAATATATTTTTTAAGGATATCATTAAATCTTGATGCTGTTTTTCCAATAACCTGTTCTCGGTCGATAAACTGTCTTTTGTAAAAGCGCTGTGCATATTTCAAAATCGATGATATATGACTCAAGATAATCTCACGGCTGTATTCATCGGGATTATTAAAATATTCACCCTGAATTTTCGCATGAAGCTCCAGAATAATCTGCTCTTCTTTTGGAGAAAGTTGCAGCGCTTCCGTTACATCGTAGTCAAAGAAGCCATAATTGTTAATGCTTTTAAAGAGCTCGTGACCGTTCAGATAATCTTCGTGAATCATCAACATATAGCCTTTTTCTTCAAATTCAAGGTCTTTCATTTCAATGATCTGCCGTGGTTTGGCAAAAAATAGACAGCCATTATCATGGTCGTATTTTGTACGTCCATACATAAACATCCCTGATTTTATTTTTTTGAAAGCGATGATGTAGCAATCTGTGGTAAATTCCCTATTTCCCAACGGACAGGCCGCCTGACAGCCAATCATACTAAAGAGCGGGTGCTCCGGAGCGTCCCAGCCATTTCCGCTGTGCAATTCTGTAAGGGTTTTATAATGTTTCATTTTATTTTTTTATCGAATGTTCGACAATCTCTTTCTATTACAACTGATTCTCTGAAGTTAAGCTAAAAAAGCAAACCAGTACAACTGTAGCAAGAAAACATTTTTTTTGCGCGCATCATTCCTAATAAATCTAGTGCCCATGTGCGGCAATGCTGACCTCTTTCCAATTTTGGATATCATTCAATCTTTTGGTGTAAACCTCATTGACAACGTGATATGCAATTTTACCGAACAATAATCTTTGTGGAGGATTTTGATTGTCAATAAGATTCAAAACTGGCTCTACTGTCGCTTCAGGTTTTCCCCATGTATCAGGGTTATCCCCTGTTTCCGCAAATGCCTCTCGTACTGGATTGTAATCGGTAATATCCGAGGAAGTCTGAACCGCTGAAGCTCCTGCCCAATCCGTTGCAAATCCATTAGGTTCAATTAATGTGGTTTTGATTCCTAAATGTGCTGTTTCTGAACCGATTGTTTCAATTAATCCTTCGACTGCAAACTTTGAAGCATTGTATAATCCTAAAAGCGGTAGCGTCGTTAATCCCAAAAAGCTGGAAATCTGAATAATATGTCCACTTCTTTGTTTTCTCATCACCGGTAAAATTGCTTGTGCTACCCAAAGTGAACCAAAAAAATTAGTTTCCATTTGGTCTCTCGCCTGCTGTTCTGTTGTTTCTTCCGTCGTTCCAAATAAACCAAAACCAGCATTATTAATCAAAACATCAATTCTTCCAAAGTGTTTTTCTACTTTCTCCACCACTTCAAAAACTTCTGTACGGTTGTTGACATCCAGTTTCACAGGAAGAATGCTGTCACCGTACTTCTCTTTTAAATCCTGCAACGCATCGGTATTTCTAGCCGAAGCAGCAACTTTATCGCCTCTTTTAAGCAAGGCCTCAGCCCATAATTTTCCAAATCCTTTGGAAGCTCCTGTTATAAAAATTATTTTACTCATTATTTTTTCTTTTTTTGTTAATCCAAAATTATCGTTATCCATACTCATACACTAACTCATTTCAGCTGAAGAATAGCACATAATTACGATATAGCTTTAGCTCTACACCTTAGTTAAAAAAGAGAGCTCCTTCAATTTCTAAAAGGAGCTCTCACCAACACTTCAATTTAACACTTATTATAAACTTTTTGCTGCCGGAAAATCAATCGGGATCTGGGTATTTGCAAAAACATAATTCGTAAAACTTCGAAGAGCAACCAAGGCTGTAAGTTCTACGAGCGCCTTCTCATCCAAACCAGCTTTATAGAAGTCTTCCAGTGCAGCATTTCCGGCATTACCTTTATTGTTTGCGATCGATTGGGCAAGTTTTATAATGGCATCCAATTTAACATCCCCAACACTTCCCCTTCTGATTGCTAAAGTGTCCTCCTCACTAAAACCATTTAATTTAGCCAGCATGGTATGTGCAGCAAGACAGTAATCACAAGCATTTACCTGGGACACAACCAAGTTGATCGCTTCCCTTTCCTTTGCGGTGTAAGAAGAATGATGCGCCAAGTTTACTTCTGTTTCCAGCATCGCTTTTAAAGCTGATGAAGAGTATCCGATAGTAGCATACAGGTTCGGGATCTTGCCCATTTTTTTCTCTACTGATGATAAAATGACCTGAGCTTCTTCGCTCAATTGTTCTTTGTTTGGAACTGTAATAGTTTTCATATTCTTATTATTTATTATTGTTTACTTGAATCTTTCAATTTCATCCCCGTCTAACGACTGATCTTTTAAAAATAAAAATCCCAAGGAAAGTCAAAACCACGATCAGTAGATTAACCATTGCAATGCTCTGAACATTTTTTATCACAAATAAATTGATCAGGCCGTAACCGGCAATGGAGCTAATGACGTAAATACCGCCGCCGGTCAGCCCGCTTGCCACTCCTGCATTCTTGCTAAAACGCTGTAAACAGTATGCATAGACATTATTAAAAATAAAGCCGGAAAGGAAATGAATAAGCAGCGTAAAAATAAGCAGTACATAAAATCCTTTCCCTCCAAATGATATAATGGTCATCAGGCCTGCGAAAATCAATTGTAGGATCACGGCTGTATTGATTTTTAAGAATAGATTTTTGTTTATCAACACCTTTGAGGTGATTCCGCCCAGCATCAGCGCAATTCCTGAACCCAGTGAACTGTAGCCTGTCACAACAGGTGAATAACCATACACTTTTTCTATAATAAACGGACTGCTGACACCGTAAATAACGAGTAGTGAATAGCTCAGTCCGATAATAAGCAGCCCTACACTAAAATCCGCTGTTTTAAGCATACCTGAATAGACATTTAGGATCTGCTTCCGGTTAAAGGACTGGAATTTCTGGAGCGATTCACCGGTATATCTCCACTCGAAAAACAGAACAGCTGCTGTCAAAAAGCCCAATAGATAAAAATTCGACTGCCAGCCAAATGTTACTTGTAGATATCCGCCAATAAATGGTGCGACAATAGGAGCCGTTGCCCATACAATCGAAAACAAGCTCGTGTAGTGCTTCAGCTTTTCACCACTGTACATATCCACAAAGAATGCCCTCTTTCCAACAATGATCAGCGATACTGTTATTCCCTGTGTTATCCGCATTCCATAGATCACACCGATATGGGGAACCAGTGCGATAATAAAACTGGCGATTGAAAATACAATAAGGGCAAACAGATTGATCCTGTATCTCCCAAAGCTATCCAGGATACTACCGATAAAAAGTTGGCTGAGTCCGGAGCTTATCATGAAAAGCAATAAAGAAAGCTGTACCTGCTGCATTGAAACGCCCAGATCACCTGCCATCGCCGGCAGCGAGGGAATATAGATATCGGTGGTAAGTCCTCCAAGTGGAATGAGGATAAAGGCGAGCAGGGTGCTGATGTGTAAATATTCTATTTTTTGGGCTTTCATAACGATGTTTAACTATGTGTAAAAAAGCACGGGATTATCCGTGCGCTGCTTCTGAAACATCTTTCCATTCCTTCCACTGTTGAAGTTTTTCACCATACACCCTTTCTGTTTTGACATAACCCAATTTACCGAGGAATAATCTTAACGGTGGATTTTCACTGTCAATCAGTTTTAAGATTGCAGGAACAGTAGCTTCCGGAGTACCGTAATCATCAGGGCCAAGTCCTTCAATTTTAGTTAGGCTTTCTTTCAGCGGATTATACACATCCAACTGATCGCCAAATACTGCTGAGCTTCCTCCAAATTCTGTTTTATAGCCATTTGGTTCGATCAGCGTTACATGGATGCCAAAATCTTTTACCTCACTGGCTAGCGCTTCACTCAATCCTTCCACAGCAAATTTTGTGGCGTTGTAAATGCCTAAAGTCGGAAGGCTCCATACGCCCAGTACACTGGAAAGCTGGATGATATGCCCATGTCCCTGTGCTCTGAGGATCGGCAGTGCCGCCTGTGTCACCCATAGTGTTCCGAACAGATTTGCATCAAAAACATCCCGGGCTACTTTTTCACCGATTTCTTCCACTGCACCAAAAACACCATACCCAGCATTGTTGATCACTACATCAAGCTGACCGAAATGTTCCTTGGCTTTGTTTACGGTAGCAAATACAGCTTCTCTATCGGTAATATCCAGCTGTAACGGTAAAAATTGATAACCATGCTTTTCTGATAATGCTGTAAAAGCATTCGCTTTTCTGGAAGTTGCCACCACGTTGTCCCCACGTTGCAACAGTGCTTCTGTCCAAAGTTTTCCAAATCCTGAAGTTGCTCCTGTTATAAAAATTGTCTTTGCCATGTTGTTATTGTTTAAATTATTATTTGTTATTTTGATAAGACAAAGTTATATCCAGAACCAGCCTCTGCTCTACTCCATATCAGCGGAAGAATAGCACAGATTTACGAAAATGTAATTTTGAAACATTTCAACAAGCAAATGCCTAAAATTAGAGACATTGGAAAAGATCAATCATTATAAAAGCATAACCGAACTTCATGAAAAAAGTGGCTTTGAAACTCCCAAGCATCCACTATTGAGCCTGATGACCTGTAAAGAACTTATGACCTATTCGGTCGGAGAAGACAGGTTCACCGGAGACTTTTATATGGTTGCTCTGAAAAAGATCAAATCGGGCTATGTGTTATATGGCAAAACGAAATATGACCACAGTAATGGATCTACCGTTTTTATGAAGCCAAGGCAGATTATTGAGGTCAGTAATGTACAGTTTGCAGAAAAGGGTTTTGTTATATTTTTTCATGAGGATTATCTGGCCGGCCATATTCTGCATGACCAGATCAAAAACTATGGCTATTTTGAGTATGAAATAAATGAAGCCCTGCACCTATCTCCTGCTGAGGAGGCTATCATGTGGGAACTCTATGAAAAAATACGCAAGGAATATGACGAAAACTCAGATGAATTCAGCCGTGAAATTATACTGTCACATATTGATTCCATCCTAAAATATTCCGACCGCTTTTATAAAAGACAGTTTGTGGATCGAAGTAATAACGTTTCGGGAACCACGCTAAAAAGGTTTCAGACAGTATTACAGAACTATTTTGATAAGAAGCTGCACCTTAAAGAAGGTTTGCCCACCGTAAATTACCTTGCGGGAGAACTTTTTTTATCAAGCAGGTATCTGAGCGACCTTCTTAAACAGGAAACCGGGAAAACCGCTCTGGAACATGTCCATATTTACCTAATCAAAGAGGCGAAAAATCTATTGCTGGGATCGGACAGTAACATTTCTGGCATTGCCTATGATCTGGGATTTGAAAGCCCTTCATATTTTACCCGTTTGTTTAAAAAATTGGTAGGTGTTACACCTGCCCAATTTAAGGAAGCCAAGAACTGATTTCATAATTATGGGTGCTGATGTTGATTCGTTTTTCCATGTCTTTTTTTTTAATTTGATACTACAAATTTGGATAATGGAGAACCGGAAAAACCTAAACGGGTATAAGAAAAATTCTTTTTGCGGATTTCGCTGAGATACTCCGGTGTAAAGCCTAGGTAGGAAGCCACGAGATATTGAGGTACGCGCTGGAGGAATGCAGGCTGATTCTTGAGGAATTGACGGTATAGTTCCTCCCTGGAGTGCTCGTAAAGCATCTTGACACGCATCTGTGCTGCGGCATACGCTTTCTGGTACACCATGCGAAAATACTTCTCCATGACTGGGTGCTTTTCCAGTAGATCATCGAAGGCATGCTGGCGAATGACCAGCACTTCCGTAGGCTGTACAGCCTGGATGTAAAATTCTGTGGCGGTCTGATTGATATAAGAGAAGGTCTCTGTCATCCACCAATTTTCAATCGCGAATTCAGTCGTCTGCTGCACACCCTTTTCATTGATAAAAAATTTTCGCAGAATTCCTTCCAGTACAAAATAACTTGCTTTGCAGATCTGCCCTTCGGTCAATACGTCTTCTTTCTTCTTAAGTCGCTGCCGCTCAAAATATCCGGTTATATCAACAAATTAATCATCGGAAATTTTTATAAATTTATCCAGGTGTTTTTTGAACTGTTCAAGCATTATTACACGTCTGTTTTCATTATCTTTAGTTCTATTAAGATAATAAAAAATAAGATAACCTCTGCAACCTTGGTTGGCGCTTTGTTTCTTTAGTTTATTTACTTAACTACCAAATGGGAGAATATTGGAGAGGGGTTAACACGTGTAAATCAAGAAAACATGTTTACAATAGAACAAATAAAAGCTGCTCATAGCAACGTAAAATCAGGCGCGGACTTTCCTGCCTATATCCAGGACATCAAAAAATTAGGTGTTGCCGCTTACGACGTTTTTGTTGCCGATGGCCACAGTGACTATTATGGAGATAATCATTACAAAGCCAGCTCTCCAGCTAGTCATGAACCATTGACGATTGGTGATACTGTTAATGCAGAACAGTTTAAAAAAGGTTTAAAAGAGCATCAACAGGGCAAAACAGATTACCCCACTTTTATGGCGATGTGCGCGACATGTGGTATCGAAAAATGGACTGTCTTTTTGGACAAGATGCGCTGTATATATTACGATAAAGCTGAAAACGAAATTCTGGTAGAAGAGATACCTAGGCCAATCAATTAATTTCCCGAAAGTGGATTGGTGTCATCTGCATCGCTTTTTTGAAGAAATTATTAAAATGAGTAGCCTCTTTAAAACCTAAAGAATAAGCGATTTCCGAGACATTCCATTCGGTATGTCTCAGTAATATTTTAGCCTCCTGTAACAGACGCCCCGCAATAATTGCGGAGGTTGTTTTTTCAGTAGTCTCTTTGACGGCGCGATTAAGGTGATTGATATGGACGGAAAGCTGCCCCGCGAATTCGCCGGGCGATCGAAAGCAGATCCGATGCCTCACATCTTCAATCGGAAACTGACGCTCTAAAAGCTCGAGGAACATATGCGTAATGCGTTGAGAAGCATTCGCCTGCTGCTTTTCAACTTTAGAAGCCGTTTTCATCCTATGCGTGTAATGAAGTAGATCAAACACGAGATTTCTGAGCAGATCATATTTATGTGCATAATCCGACTCTAATCCAGCCTGCATCTTTATGTATATCTGCTTTATATCTTCCAATTGCTCATCTGTCAGCTCAAAAACAGGTAAGGTGTTGGTTTTAAAGACTTCGTAATCATTTAGGTTGCCAAAATGGTGAAAAAATGATGCCGTAAAAACACAAAAAAATCCAGCTTTATAATCGTCAATCCATTCAAATTTGTAAGGGATCTGCGGATTCGTAAAAAATAAGGCCTGCTTTTTAATTTCAATGACCTTGTCAGCATAATGTATTCGGTTTCTACCGATAATCAGGGTTATCTTAAAATAATCCTTCCTGCTGTAGACCACTGGCTTAGCATGCTTCCCTATATATTCATCTATTTTAAAAACATTGAAATGTCCTACCCCATGACGGAAATTTTCGGGTATCCGGTCAAATTTAGATTGGTAAAACCCCTCCAGCGACAGCATTTTTTCCATAGTAGTAAATGTACGAAAATCAAATAAAAAACGCTGTCACTCAGTAATGACAACGCTTTTTATTTTAAGTATGAGATTTTCAATTAAAATCAGTGGAATAAGAAATATACTTATTACTTTCTAATTCTTCTGAAAGCAATTCTACTTTTTCCGTTGCCCTTTTGTAGGCATCGCTTCCGAGGTAGAGCCGTACAGGCGGGTTGGGATTCTTTACCAGATCTATAAAAACCTGAGCCAGCAATTCCGGATTACCGATTTGAGATCCGTTCATGGCTGCATATTTTTCGTGGGAGCTTCTCACCGCAGTATAGCCATCAATTTTCTTTTCAGCAAAAACAAGGGAGTTTTCGTCCAGAAACTCCGTCCGGAATGCCCCCGGAGCCACCATCGTCACTTTAACGCCAAACTCCTTCACATCTTCTGCCATAACCTCTGAAAGTCCTATCACCGCATATTTCGTAGCAGCATACATCGCCCAGCCAATTCCCGGGGCAAACCCCGCAATAGACGATATGTTGATAATATTGCCCGATTTCTGCTGCCTGAAGTAAGGCATCGCAGACTGCATCGTCTTAATTACAGCCATTACGTTAATGTTAAAACTATCGTTGATCTCTTCCTGATTTATTTCTTCTACAGCTCCGCCGATCCCATAGCCTGCATTATTCACCAAAACATCGATTTTCCCAAAGTGTGCAACCGTACGTTCAAAAGCTTCGTTGATGGATTTCTCACTTGTCAAATCGACTTCCAGCGGTAAGAATCGTGGCCCTTCAACATGTCCGACGGCGTCTATTAAACGCTGAAATTTTCGACTTGTTGCTGCTACGCTATACCCCGCTACAATAAGTTTTTTTACTAACGACAACCCCATTCCCTTGGAAGCCCCCGTTATAAACCATACTTTATTTGTTTCCATATCTAATTTATTTATAGGACAAAATTAGAACTTCAATAGATGTCAGTAATAACTAAATCGAAGCAATAGATTACGAAAATCAAACAATTGAGTATATTCCACAACAACTCGCGCTAGCACAAGTAAACAAAATAATTATACCGTCCATTGGAGGCCCGGATATTTTCGTCAACTCTTGTTAAAAATTTAGCCATACTTTCATTAACTTCGTTTGTATAACATTACGGCTTATTTTATATCAACTTGCATACAAACCAACATGGATAAACGTGTAAAATTTGATTTCAGCGCCAAACCATATATGTTAAATTAAATACAGAAAAGAAAATGGGCCAATACTTTTGGATTGCTATACCTGCGGAGCTGTTTTTTCAGCATTGCGATGAAACGATGGAAAAACATCGGGCTAACGCCTATATTGAGAAGATAAACCGTCGTTCAGGCAAACGGAGTTATGTGAAATATAGCAAGAAAAATGAGTTGGCATTTTTAAAAAGCTTTTCATCAGCGGATTATCATGGATTTTTCCTGTCCACCTATCCTTTTTCGGATCAGGAAACCAGCGTAGATTCAGGTGTCTTCTATGACTCGCCTGTAGCAGAATATACCATTGCAGGAAGCGGTGGTTATGAAACTGACCGGACAAGAGAAATCATCCACTTACGGCAGATTATGAAGCAAGCGGACAAATCCGCAAAAGCATTTTTTGCCGCCTTACAGCGCAACCTCAAAAAGATCCCCGATTTACGCGATACGCTGATCAGTGGTAACAAAAACCATTTTTACCTGCCGACATCAAAAAGTATCATTCCCCAAAACGCGCATAGCCGGCTTATAACACTACCCTGGGAAGAACACTGCCTGAGCAAAGACCTCGTCTACCAACAGCAATGATTCACATTTATAACTTAAAAAAATGGCAAAATCTATTTTAACAATAACCCTGAACCCATCCGTAGACAAGAGTACCAGTGTGCCACATATCGTTCCTGAAAAGAAATTACGCTGTGAAAAGCCTATATACCAGCCTGGTGGCGGAGGAATTAACGTATCTCGTGCCCTGAAAAGACTTGGTCTAGCTTCAACTGCCCTTTTTACATCCGGGGGAAAGACGGGCAGTTTGCTCGAAAGCTTATTGAAACTGGAAGATATTGCTATTGATCCTATTCGGGTGAATGGCGAGACCCGCGAGAATTTTATCGTGGTTGACAGCGCAACGAATCAGCAATATCGATTCGGGTTTCCAGGGGAACAAGTTGAATCCAACGAACTGGATGGGATTAGGACTTCGATTGAGGAACTCACGGATATACCTGATTTTGTCGTTATCAGCGGTAGTATGCCCGCTGGTATGCCGCCCGAGTTTATACGATCAATGATCAATAAGTACAAAACGAAGGGCAGTAAAATAATAGTTGATACATCTGGCGATGCACTTCGCCTTGCATTGGAGGAAGGTGTCTTTTTAATCAAACCGAATGCCGGCGAGCTCGCAGCTCTTGTTGGAAAAGAGGAATTGGACCATTCCGATCTGGATATAGCCGCCCAGCAGCTAATTTCGAAGGGGAAAGCTACGCTTATCGTGGTCTCCCTAGGTGCACAGGGCGCTATATTGTATTCAAAAACAGAAAAAATCCAGCTACCTTCCCCAGTCGTAAAAGTACGTAGTACTGTGGGCGCTGGTGACAGTATGGTCGCCGGCATGGTGTCTGTCTTAGCGCAACAAGGCGATCTCGAACATGTCCTTCAGATGGGAATTGCATGCGGCTCAGCGACAACAATGGCGGAGGGAACTGGCCTATTCGCTAAAAAAGATGTCGATCGGCTATTTTCGGAAATTAAAAAAAGATAAAAAGTAAAGATTTTGCATCACAAATAAGGCGCGCACGGTTAGCGGCAACAGCCCCCAAAGCGAAAACCTGACCTATGCTTTCTATTCTTTCTTCCTGTTTTTACCGCCCAAACAACCTTTTTATCTCCTCATGCCTCTCCTCGATCAGCATAACCGTGGGATCATATTCTTCCTGGGGACAGTACCTCGAAGATGCTTATAAAGAAAAATTCAGAGTCGCTTAACCGAATTGCTATTTCGTGGCAATTAGAATAAACTGCCACTGGTCATCTGGTATTAAACGGAAACAACCTGTTAAGATCTGTAATTCAGTTACAACATTCTGTAATTGGGGTAAGTCTGCGACCGGTCCTACGCCGTAAATTTGGTTAACAAAAATGAGAAGCAGATGAAAACAAGAAAATTAGGCAAGCAGGGACTTGAAATTCCAATGATCGGCTTAGGCTGCATGGGAATGAGCAGTTTTGCATCCACGGGAGATATCTACGGCAAGGCCGACGAGAAGGAATCTATCGCTACCATCCACCGGTCACTGGAACTGGGCGGCAACTTTTTGGATACAGCCGATCTGTACGGTCCATTTGCAAACGAAAGACTGATCTCCAAAGCTATACGTGGCCAACGCGATCAATTTATCCTGGCCAGCAAATTCGGCTTTGAGATTGATGATAACGATCAGGTGACCTGGCGCATCAACGGCCGTCCGGATTATATCCGGAAGTCTGTCGAGCGCTCCCTAAAAAACCTCGATACTGATGTAATTGACCTCTATTATATGCACCGTCCCGATCCCAATGTACCGATTGAGGAAACTGTCGGTGCCATGGGCGAACTGGTTACAGCGGGCAAGGTCAGGTTTCTAGGCATTTCAGAGGTCAGTGCCGAACAGATCCAAAAAGCACATGCGACCTTCCCGATCAGCGCTGTACAGAATGAAATCTCCCTATTTGGACGCGAAGTGGAGACCAATGGTGTATACGATCTGACTCGAGAGCTGGGTATCGGCCTGGTGGCCTATTCCCCTCTGGGCCGCGGATTTATCACCGGTGAGATCAAATCGCCGGACGATATCCCCGAAGATGATTTCCGCAGACTGATCCCCCGGTTTCAGGGTGAGCAGTTTTATAAAAACCTGGATCTGGTCCGGGAACTCGAACAAATCGGCAGGGAAAAAGGCGTCACCTCGTCCCAGCTGGCTCTGGCCTGGCTCATCCAAAAGGGAATCGTGCCGATACCGGGCACAAAAAGAGTGCGCTATGTGGAGCAGAATATCGCCGCAACCGACATCCTGCTGACCGACCAAGAACTGCAACGCATTGAAGCGATTCTGCCCGTTGGCCTGGATACAGGATCGCGGGATGTCAGCATGCCCCTGCAGTCCTAAAAAAATATAAATGCCATGCTTGCAGAAAGCATGGCATTTTACTTAAATTCGTTTATCAATTAACAGGCAATACAAGCATGTCAAAGAAAGAATCAGTACTGATCAGGGTCAATAGCATCGCCGACTATCATGAAGCGCTGCAGCTGCCCAAACCCCGGCATCCGCTTTTTAGCATCACCGATTTCTCACAGAACAAACCTGTGCATCCATCGGTCGAGACCACCTTTCAGCTCAACCTATACTGCATTTCTGTCAAAGAAGATGCGCAATGCGTATTGCGGTATGGGCCCCATCAATACGATTTTAGGGAAGGCCTGATGACCTTCTTTAAACCCGGGCAGACCATCAGCGTTGACCCCACGACGACCACTGCCGAAGTCGGATATTCCCTTGTTTTTCATCCCGACTTTATCCGCAGCTACGATCTGGCCAACAAAATCGGCAGCTATAGTTTTTTCGACTATGAAGTCAACGAAGCACTTTTTCTATCCGACCGGGAAAAAGAGCAGATCCGAAATATCGGAAAAGGTATTTTGAGCGAATACGACAGTCCGATTGACAGCTATAGCCAGGACGCCATTGTCAGTTTTATCGACCTGCTGCTGGTTTATTCGCAGCGGTTCTACAACCGGCAGTTTATTACCCGTAAAGTGCACAATGTTCCCCTGGTCAGTCGCTTCGAACAGCTACTGGATCAGTATATCAACGATGAAACCGGGCGTAGCGGTTTACCCCAGGTGGGCTATTTTGCCGGGCGGCTCAACATGTCGAAAAACTATTTAAGCGATTTATTACGTTCGCAGACCGGAGAGAGCGCCCAGAACCATATCCAACATAAACTCATTGAAAAGGCAAAGGATCTGCTGTCCAGGTCCGAACTTTCCGTTGCCGAAATTGCCTATCAGCTCGGTTTTGAACAGCCGCAGTCACTCAATCGTCTATTCAAAAAGAAAACGGAAATCTCACCCCTTGAATTTAGAAGAAGGATTGCTACAAGCTAAGATAGTATCATTAAAATCTGCTATTTAGAGCTGCGGACCAAGATACAGCAGGCGTTTAGCCTTAAAGGCGATATCCTGTGATAAGGCGCACGATCCTGTGCGCCTTTCTATTCGAATTCATCTTTTCCGTCTACCCAATTTGGCCAGTAGCCTACTCGTTGCAAAACTGACCAGGGTACCCAAGGCAGCCGTCAGGGCGGTCTGCAATACATCGCCCAGCGAGATGCTGGCCCAGATGGAACAGATGGTACCGCCGATAGCTGAGATGCGGATATCATTCAATTTCATCCGTCGCGCTCCTTTCTACGGTATTTTCGCTTCCATCTTTAACGGACCTATGCTCCGTGGCGCCCGCTGAAGCACCCTTATCGTCCCTCTCCGGCGGTGACTTATCCTCGTCCAATACCGTTTCCACGATGCCAAGCCCCAGGGCCAGGTATTTTATTACATTCCCTACCTTTCCCGGCAGTTTAACAGGTGCCGCCAAAACCAACTGCAGCACTTGTCCTATTTTATTGAAGATCTTTTTCATGAGTACTTTTTTAAGGGTGATTAATTCTTTAGCAGAGGCTCAGTTCATTCGACTTGCACTTCGACGAGCCCCTGCAGCAGTAGTTCGGCCACTAGCGGATAGAACTTTTTGTAGGCGACGCCCGAGGCTAGCAGGCGGTAGTCACCATCTTCCAGCACATACTGATTGCCCACTAGCACACAGCCAGCAGTTTCTTTGTAGCTATTCCCTTTGTGGAAGTAGACATAGCTAAAGTTTGGTATATCACGTATTTCAAGCATACCACGGTGCATTTTTGGGTAATCGTCGTAGTAACGGCCATTCATTGCCCCGTCCCGGTTAAAACCCAGTGGGTAATGCCCGGCAGGTATGGCGGTCTCGCCCCTTATTTTCACCGGCCGTGGGATATTCTCCAGACCGTAGCAGATAAATTGATTGTTCACGTAGATCTCGGACAGCGTGCTATGCTTGCCCTGTTTTGTACGAAGTATTTTTATCGTTGATTTCATACACTAAATTTTAATTAGAAAAGACCGAGGTATTGACTTCTGGAGTACAGGTTTTCATCACGATCATGTAGGAACAGGTACAGGTGCACCGGCCTAGCATGCAGGATGGATGGCAGCTCGATAGTCATCTGTACATCCTGCCGCAGCACCTGTTGTTCATTGATCGCAGCCTGCTCACCAATAATATCATAAGCACAGAGTATAACCTGATCATCCCATTGGCTATAATCTTTGATGGTAGATTCGGTTACATTCCAGCTCAGCTGAATGGTATTGGATGCGCGTACACATGTACTCACCTCGAGCGTAGACAACATGCCGTTGCTGATTTTTGCCAGGGCGGGCACGATCTCAAAATTTGGATATTCACCCTGTATCACATTGGTCAGCGTATGTGACATGGCACGGCCAAAAGCCGCCTGCACCGTGCACTTGCTATGGCCATAACCCTTGAGGATGAGTGGATACAGTGGATTTAAAAACCGGCGTGCCAGTCGAAAACGCTCTTGCGCAGCCTCCTTACGTGTCGGATCTTTAACCTGCTTTTTAAACTCAGAAATCACCAGCATATCTTATCGTTTGTGTTCTAAAATCAGGAGGAGCATTGTGCTCCTCCCGTTCAATAGCTCCATCAGCAGTTAAGCCAGGTCAAATTCACCCAGATACGTACTTTTGGATACCTTTTCGGCCTTGCGGTCTGTAAAGAAAATCCAGACATGCCCCTTACCTCCGAGCAGGTGGGCCGGAATTACGATGTCTATTGTACCGGCGGCACGGGTCGGCGGCGTCGGTGCTGTCATAAATTCATCCTTTTCGGGCGAATAGACCAGGATAATGACCTGATCATCGGCCTTGGTCTTGTAAAGGCTGTTGAGGATGGTATCCCAGTAGATAGAAAGAATTCCGCTATCCACAGCAGCCTCCATTCCGCCACCGTTGAGGTAAGAGCCCGTACTGATTTCGATCTTGCTGTAATCCAAGCTAAAGTTTGGATAAGTACCGGTTACCGCCTGGGCGATATTGAGCTGCAGCGCCACGTTTGTGGGCGTCATCTTATCGGTTTTGGACAGCCCAAACCCCACCTGCAGGATCGGCGTGATCGGCATCAGAAATTTGGAGATTTTCAGAAAACGGTCCTGTTGGATCAGCTGTTCTTCGGACATCCCTTTCGTCCGCTTTTTGGGCAATCCTTTGAGGTAGTTGATAGATTTCCAGGACGAGGCGATCACCGCGCCGACCTTACCACTTGCCCTTCCGATTACACCATTGTTGATTGTTGCCATGTTGTTTTATTTAAAAAGTTAAACCACATAAAGCTTTCATTTATACCGGTATGTACTGCTTTACTTCGACAAACATACCACATCACACAGCCCCTTGTCAATAGCGTAAAACAGGTTGGCGGAGACTCGTCGGCGGCAACCCGGCTTTTGTCGGCTGGCTGTCGGAGACTATACGATAGCCGGTATAAAATAAGCCCTGCAATCGGACATATTCCAGGTACGCAGTCGTCTGGCACTTCAAAAAATACGCGCTCGAGCAGCAGTCTCAGGCCTTTACTTCGGACCAGCTCCGTACCTGCTTCGGATCGTCAATAGATCTTGTACAGATGCTGAACAGACCTTGACCAGTCTCCGAACAGGGAATTACTGTTCAGCAGTGGTTCAACAGTGGCTGCTCTTTAGCTCATCTCCGAAGGCAATACGAAGCAGGTCCGAATAGTGTAGGGATTTAAGGCATTTGCCGCGGCCATTTTTTATATTCGGTCACATACAGCTGCACCACATCTTTTTTGAGGAAGAGATCCGCATTGCCCTCTTTATAGGTAGCCTTGAGTAGGCCTTTGGCGATACGGCGCTCGATGGTGCGCACACTTTTGCTCAAAAAATAGGCGACTTCGTGGATGGTCATCGTACCTGTCAGCTTGTGGAGCTCGGTATACTGCTGTTCCTGCAGCAGGTCAAGGATACGGTCCAGCTTAGCTTCTAAAGGCGTATTTTCGATGCTTGGTTTTAGTTGAAAAGAATAGTGGATTTTTAGGCGAATACCTGTCGCATTGGACACAAAATGAGGATTAATCTCCTGCTGATCAGGAGATCCTTTAACAAAACACATAAACGGGTAAGGTTAGCTCGACTAACCGCCGAAATCCAGCGCAGCAGCAGACCTGTTGCCTACTGTGCTCGGTCTATCTAAGTTTATAAAATGGGATGATTCAATTGAGCGGTAAAAGGTAATCCCATCCCTCATGCTCTAGCTTATTGACGTTATCCAAAAAATCCTTTAGCTTTTTTTCTTTGCGCATCCATTCCGTTATCTGCAGCAGGTTGCTGATCTCCAATTCCGTCATATTCAACTTGAGGCTGTCAAACACTTCCTTGCGGAACTCCAGGTAAGTGGCATTTGGCAATATCGGTTGACGCACATGCATCATATTTACCCTACAGGTGCTATTGATACGAAAATACCATTTATCAAGCCCCAATCTTTCTAGCTCCTGCACGAAATGATTGGCCTCCAAGCGGGTACCGTTGATCAGAATGACTTCCTTTTTTCTTTTTTGGGAAAAATAAAAAGGAACATCAAACATACGCACAGCATCCACCCTCAAAGTATTGAGACTGAATGGCGAATGGTTGTACAGCACATCATAGAGTGATCCGATGACGATTGTCCTATCCAATGCACTTGGGGGCGCTATGAGCTCTTCTTTTTCTGTTGTATTTTCAACAAGGCTACGTTGCGCTATAATCTCTTTACCTAATAGTGCCATCACATTTTCAGTTGTCAGCCACCATAATTTGCCGTTGAGAAAAACATAGCTTACGTAAGCTACACAGCCCATACTAATGATAGGCATATAATGCAAGAGATAGCTTCTTAACAAGCTGTACGTATCTTCGCTGCGCACCCAAGCGATACAATAGATTATGTAGAGATAAATCGATAAAATCGGTATAGTCGTAGCAAGAATTGCGTATAAGAGTTGACCTTTGGGTATACTCTTGGTCATGATCCTCCCCTTGCTCATGAGTGTCAAATCAGGATACTGCTTCTGCCAATAAGTCCAAAAGGCTTTAAGAAACATCTGCGTGAAAACTACCGCAGTACAAATCGCAATTGTAAATCCCACTGTCCACATCCAATAGGTCTGTGTCCAAAATCGATTCAGATAAATACCGTGATTTCCGATTAAATTAAAAAGCATGGAGATGAGTAGACTCTCCACAATTAGTTTTAATACTTTCATATGCTATGTCAAGCTCTCTTAATGGCTTAGGTTTATACTGGTTCCCATACCCAATTTACTAAATAAAATCAAATATTAAGCAAAATTCATTCGCTCAAAAGAAGACTTTCCTCCAAAATCCTGGAGGTTAGGACACGGCGGTTGCTAATTTGATCTATTTAAATAAATATTTGCAAAAATACAATTTGAATGAAACAGAACTTTGACAATGCAGGCGTGGCGCAAAAAGTAGCCATGCTCCTCGCTCTGCCAGTAGCGGAGCGAGCACTAGAAATGCAGCTTCTTAAAGACGACTTTGCAGTCTGGATGGAGCATAATTTTAACTTGCAGTCCCATCAGGTGTACCAACTTTACAACAAGCTTTCCGCTGGGCTCCGACAAGAACTTGGCACGGCTATCAGCAATTACCTGATGCAAGGCAATGTGCTTCAATTTCAAAAAGACGAGAAGGGTGATGAGGAAGATCCAGAATTTAAGGAGCTCATGGTTCACGGCCTCGATGAATGGCAGGATGGCGTTACGACAGCGCTGCTGACACCACTGTTTATACGGATTTACTACCCTGATCCGCAGCAGTAATCCAATCCCACGTTATCCGAAACCAATTCCCCCGATCATTCCGAAATCCTGGCCGGGGGGATTATATTGACCTATACCCCATTATGAAGAAAACATTACAGATCGATCTCGCACAGGTATTTGGCGAGCCACTCAGTCCTAGAACTGATACGCTACAGCCGCGAATAAGCATGTCCAATGCGGACTGTCAACATTACGAAAACCACAATGGGCAGGCCTGCCTGCAGCAGTTTGACGGCATGCTCGGCTACATCAATATATTGGACATGCATCTGTCCGGCGACATTGTTATTCCTATACAAGTCACGCGTTCGGATATACATATCTTTTATCTCATCACAGTCGATCGTGCCATTCAGATCAGGGATATCCAGAAGCAGATCAGCTACAGCATTTCTTGCAATCGCGGCCGTTACTTCTACTTAACCACAGGTGATTATGAAATCCATGTTCCTGCTGGAAGGTATACCCTCGTTAATTTTTATTTCCGCGGCAGCATTTTCCGCGATGGCAACGAGCGTCCCTTCCAGTTTCTTCACCCCTTGATCCATGCCTATCGACAAGAAGATCCGCATGTATGGTGCAGCATCGATTTCCGTGCCGGCGTCCGAACTATTTCACTGATGAAAAACATTGCGTCAAACATCAAGAAAGGCGACCTCGACAGTGAGGTCAATATCCTTTGGGGTATCAAGAAGCTGATCCAGCTATCCAAGGAAAAGATCTTTGAAGAATATGACAAGATTTCGGAATCCTACATAAAATCCAAAGAAGCCCATGCGGCCATTAAGCAGGCTGCAGCCGAGCATGGTCAGGATTTTAAACTGGAAGATATTGCCTGGCAGCTCGGGATCAGTATGGACTATCTGCATCAACTTTTACACAGTCATTATGGACTAAGTCCCCAAGAATTGAAAATGTCTTTTATGCTGGATCTCGCCAAGAAATATATCGTGGACGGCATGCGCACCGATGCGATCGCCTATGAACTGGGCTACTCCTCACCCAGCAGCTTTGCCCGCTTTTTTAAAAAGAAAACGGGCATGACCGCAACGGAGTTTTTTAAGCGGAATAACCAAGACTATTTATAGAATTTATTATTAAATTAACCTAGTAACCTAAAGACATGAGAGAAATCATTCAAAAAACCGGAAAATTTTTCAGAGCGATCGGACAACTTTTTGTAGCTGAGCCGGCTGACAAAAGCACGATTATTGCGAGAAAAGTCTGTAGAAAATATAGAGCCTGGAAATATGGTCCGCTAGATATTTTTATCGAAATAGCCGCCTCCTATTTCCCTGAAAATTATCAGCTTGATGAAGAGGTGCTCAGGAAAGCAAATGAAGATCACAACATTTATTCTCCAAAGGCTATGCTTTATTATCTTTTGTCCCATGCGAGAAAGGTAGAGGCACCACGGCAGCCATTACCCATTAAAACGAGCTATAGCTATGTGGCATGGCAAAAGATCAATCTATCAAAAGTGGATATCGTGACAACCCTCACCAAACACCCACGTTTAATAGAAATTCGTGAGGAAACGCTGGAACTATCTGCTGCTAAAGCCGAGATACTGATCTTGAGCAGCGGTGGTGATTATTTTGAAGTAAATCATCTTCTTTCGAAGATTGACTTGATAAATAAATATGTAATTATCTGTTCTGTTTTTGACGAAGACGAAATACGCGATCATGTTCTTTATCGAGTAGATCGGAAAATTTCGCCAAATTTTAAAAGTGAAAACGAATGTCTTTCATTGATCGACGAGATTATTCGAGAAGCCACCACAATAACTTTGAACATTTAACCGTAACGTCCCCTTCCCAGGGGATTTTTCATTGCTATACCTATTCATTATTCCAAACCTGTATATACTACTCTCCAGATTCGGTCAATTCCACCTGCTTTTTACTGGCGAACTTTGGTACAAGATGATCGCGGAAAAAGAAACGGGATAAAAACGAAGAAATCAAAAAAGCCCAGTGGGCAGGTCGCGCCAAGGATGCGCCTCTGAGAATAGGCAAATGGATCAGGTAAAACAAAGTTGTATGAACAGGATGTACCAAATATTGAATGTAATGACAGTCCTTTTCCCCTGGATCGGAAAGCTGTACTTGTCCCTGAGGACGCAGGTGCATCTGCTGTTTATGCCAAAGGCTTTGGTCTGCAGACTGGTCAAAGACCCGCTTCAGCTAGACACTTTACCGCATCGTATTGCCTTCGCCCAAAAGAGAGTTGTACAGCGAAGGTCGCACAACCGTAAAGGGGCACTGTTCACGGAGATCCCGGATGGCCCTCAAAGGCTATCTGGGAAAAGGCCGGCAGCGTATCGGGATGCAAAGCCAGCCAGCGAGGTCTGCTAAAAGACAACCGTAATAAAATAGCTTAATCAAAGTTTTTTGAGGCAACCTTTTTTTGCTATTATAAAAAAGACCACAACCATGAACAGCAAAAAGTTCATTAAAAATAACAAAAGATGGTTCAGTGCATCTGCACTAGCCGCTATGGTCGGTATTGCGACCCTAACATTTGCTTTTAAACCAGATGTTAAAGACAGTTCAAACCGCAATGCTAATAAAGTATTTGCTACTAAGTGGTATCAATACAATGGCAGTGGGTCAAGAACTTCCGAAAGCAACTATACCCTGTTAAGCACACAGCCTGCAAATGAAACCGAAGCGGCAAATTTATGTCCCAATGTAGGTGAGATCTGTGTAATTAATGCGCCGGAAGGTACAGGAATGCACCCCGCTTCATTTTCAACCGCATTTAAAAACGAAATCAGTAATGCGCAAGCCAGCGGTGTAGAAACAACTAATGTTAAATTAAGAGATTAGTTGTAATTAAAAGAAATGGAGGCCCTATGTTGGCCTCCATTTCTATTTTAACGCTCATTTTGTGTCAGGCCAGTTATTTCAATTACTTTTAAAGGAATCAAACTGATGTAGCGTTTATCATCCTGTTTTAATTCAAACAGTTCGTTATTCAGTTTCCTGATCGGATGTATACGATACCGATCTTCTTTATTCAACCGTCTTATATCCGACCAACGTACACCTCTAAAAACCATTTCCTTTCTTCTTTCCGACAACACAAAATCTAAGGCCTGCTGGGAACTACTAGCTTGTATTGGTTGATATTTGCCTTTCAAAAAACGTTTTTCAAGCAGGAGATTCAGATACTGCATAGCACCTTGCCTATTGTTCAATCTTGCATTACATTCCGCCAAAATCAAGTATTGTTCATCTGTCGCAAGACCATTAAAAAAAGCACCTCCATAACTCCCGTCATAGCTCGCTTTTACCGTAAAAGAACCGTCTGTATTAGCTTTAAAAAAGATGTCTTTGCGGAGATCGTTTTCTGCATAGCTCCTATACAAGACAGTATCTATCCTGCACCTCGATGTATACAGCAGCGACGATTCACTAAAAGAACGGCTAGCAAAGATCACTTCCTCATTAAATCTTGAGATAGGTACTGCTGCCGTTTGACTTAATACATTGTAGTCTATGAGCTTGCTGTAAATTCGGAGGCATGAATCGGCATATAATGCGGCATTTTTATAATCACCCATATTTAAATATATCCGGCCAAGCAGTCCGAAAGCAGCGGCTTTGTTTGGCCTGTTTTTAGTTTCTGAATTCTCTGGCAGGAGCCGAGCAGCGGTACGCAGGTCGTTTATCATTTGGGAATAGCATTCGCTAACGGTCGCCCTCACCGAAGGAATAGCAGGATCAGCATTCAGACGCATGGGAATGCAGGGGGCCGATAAGGTATTTTCCGCATATTGCGGAGCAAATATCTGTGCCAATTCATAAAACATAAAAGTCCTAAAAAACAGCGCAGATCCACGAACTGCCTCAAGTTGATTCATATAATCAGGCTCGTTCTTAGCTACTGCGTCAATCTCATCCAATACAACATTGGCATAAAAAATCGCGCTGTAAGAATTTACCCAATCGCTAAAAAGCTCGCCTTTGTCATTCCATAGATAATTATTGCGGGTATTGACATTGGAAATCGCGTTTAAACCAATGGTGGTTAAATAATAAGTGTCCGCATATTCTTCCCCTGCTCTTGGAGAGGACATATTCATCTTTGTATAGTTATCCAGTAGCGCCCACAAATCTGCTATCGTAGCGGGTATAGCTAATTTTTTATCAGGTTTTGCATCAAGATATTTCTTGCATCCAAAAAACATGCTACATAGGATAACGATGAAATAGAATCTAATTTTCATAATTTAAATCTTTTAATTTAGAGATTTGTCTTCAGCCCAAAAGCAATGCTTAAAGGTGCTTTTAAACCACTGACAAAATTGGGGTCAACTCCTTTCTTATTTGCTTTCCATAAGATAATGTTCAGGTTGTTCAGATAGGCGTAAATCTGAATCTGTTTAAATAGACCACTTTTGTTGATGCTGTAATTTACCTGCATATCATTTAGCCTGATATGATCGCCCCGTTCAACCGTAGCCTCTGAAAGTGCATAAAAGTTGTCTCGGTCATTATCTAATGGGTAGGTAAACGAAGGTACATTTGTCAATTTTTCATCACCGGGCTTTTGCCAGCGTTGCGCAAAATCGCTATGGCCTTTTCCATAACTTGCCAATAAAGAATAGTCAATGGAATTGCGCCTGAAATAATAATCAAAATTGTAGCTGATGTTGAGAGAAAATGATAGATTTTTCCAGGATATATCATTGCGTATTGCCCCGAAATATAAAGGTAAGGGCGAGCCATGAAATACGGCATCCGATAATGGTGAACTATAGACAAGATTATAGTAGTCTTGACTAAGCTCACCGTTATAAAAGCCTTGGGGATTGCCATTATTGCCATCCAAGCCTGCCCATTTATAGCTCACCACCATATAGGGCATTTTTCCTTCAATTGAAATTAAATCGCCACTATTGACATAACTATTTGCATAAACTGACGGTTTTGTCAAGAAACGCGTGAGTTTATTCTTTACGTAGCTGAACAGCAAATTAGTGTTCCATTTTACGGCGCCGGTTGTATTCACAGAACTTAGGTTTACATCCACTCCTCGTCCTTCCATATTGGCGCTGTTGGTTACCATACTGCTAAATCCTGTAGAAGCGTCCATCGTCTTATTGCCCAGCATATCCTTTACATTTTTGTTGAAATATTCGATTGTTCCAGAAAACCTGTTGCCCTTTAACCCAAAGTCAAGCCCAATATTGAACATCCCAACCTTTTCCCATCTCAAATTCGGATTAGGCGGATTGGTAACAGTTGCATAAGGAAGCTTTACCTGACTTGCTGTAGCCGGCTGATAGTTCATAATTACCAAGGCAGATTGGTTGGTTGGAAGATTTCCACTAAAACCATAGGTAAGTCTTAATTTTAGATTCGTCACCCCATCCATCTTGTAAAATGGTTCATCAGCAATATTCCATAAAGCTCCTGCGGACCAAAGCGGCACTCCTTTCCTATTGGTTTCCACCCCAAATAAATTTGAGGCATCTTTTCTCGCACTTCCTGTTACGGTATATCGCTTTTTATAGGTATATGAAACATTGCTATACAACGAAATAAAACGGTTCAACAAGGAACCAAAATTCTGATTCCCTTCTATCCTATTCGACCCAAATAAATTATTGTAACTGGGAAATTCCGTCACATAATCTACGGGAACAAAGGTGAGCAGATTATCATCGTAACCATAAGTTCGCGTTGTTTTACTTTGAGTTTTGATCTCCCTTGCTTCAATTCCTGCAATAGCGACAACTTGGTGATCGTTTTTCCAGCTCTTGTTGAAATTCAGCTGAGAACGGATTGAGTTTTCGGTCAACTGACTCACATTTTCATCAAGGATACCTCCATAAGGAATATTTCGGATCATTTTACCTGATGATATTTCCGTAAATCTATTGATCAGGTCACGTGCAAAATAGGTTTTCATGCTATGGTAATTCCTACCATTTACATGATACATACCATATTGATAACGGACATCCAGTTTTAAGGCGGATGAAAAACTATATGTACCATTCGCACCGATCCGCAGGTCTTTCCCCCTATTTCTATTATCCGCTAAATCCAATTCTTCTAACGGCCTATAGGACCAGTCCAATAAACCCGTCGTTTGCAGGCTATCGATATAAGATTGGCGCAGATTTCGTTCTATAGCCAAGGGATTACCCGCTTCATCAGCAAATCTTGTATACGGGTAAAGCTGTCTATTTCCAATCGCATAGGCCCCAAAATAACCACCGGGACTATTGGATTGGGATGAGTTGTGGGTAAACAAAATACTCGTGCTAAATTCAAGATTTCTAATAGGTTTCAGACTTTGATTAAAGCGAAGCGTGAACCGTTCACTGCTATTGCCTTTTAACTCGCTGGCCGTCTTGTCATAGCCCGTGCTCATCACATACTTTATCTTTTCATTCCCGCCATGCAGGTTCAGTGCATACTGCTGGTTAATAGCGCTCCTGTACAGGTATTTTCCAAAATCGTTCCGAATATCAATTTTTCCCAATGCTTTAATCTGCTGATCAATAGCAGATAAGCCCACCAAGTCACTTTCCGGAGTGTTTTTCTGCTTTTCCAGTAGTTCAATCAGTTGTCCCACTGGTGGGTGATAGTCTATATCATTCAATTCATTATCATAAAAACCATTTCTGAACAAAAATTTTTGCGCTTCAATATAATCCGGCGTATTCATGATTGGAATCTTAAAAAGATCAGGCTTTTGTGTAATCGTGAGGTTTGAATTCAAATCCAAATGAACCGACTGATTGTATCTGCCTTTTTTCGAAGTGAGCACAATAACCCCATTTCCTGCTCTAGCACCCCAGATAGATGCCGCCGCCGCATCCTTCAATACCGAAACCGATTCTATATCATTTGGATTGATATTGTTGATGTCCCCCTCATAGGGGAAATTGTCCAATATAATCAGCGGATCATCGGAAGCATAAAGTGTACTGACACCTCTTATTTGAAGTTTCACTTGGTCGGTATTTCTTTTATCCACTAATAAACTTCCCGTCACCCCCTCCAGTCTCGAAAGCACATCAGGCCCTACCCTCCGGTTAAACAAGGCACTATCAACGTATTCAAATGAGCCCGTAGCTCTTTCTTTTGGAATATTCTGATAACCAGTGTTGATCACACTGACTTCTTCTAGCGCCATTATTTCTTTATCCATAGGAATTAGGAGCATTTCCTTTTTGGGAAGAACCACCTGTATTTCCTTCTTTTTATATCCCGTATAAGTAATCGTCAAAACCACTGTTGGTTTATCAGTTTTTAAACTGAAAAGTCCATGCTCGTTAGTAACGAGGACATTTGTTTCTCCACCGACTTTTACAGTACAATGAGATAAAGGCATATGACTATCTGCATCGGAAACTTTCCCGAGCAACATAGTTTGAGCGATCAACCCTTTCATTCCGGTTAAGGCAACGAATATTATTATTACTATCTTCTTCATCGCTTATCGGGTTTTATGAATGGTAAATGTTTCTATTTTCCGATCTTCCAGCGTACAAGCATAGCCCTCATCCTCGAGCGATTTATGCAAACTTATGAGGTCTTTACACTGCATAATCGAGGAAGAAACTAGCTTCGTTGGATCATTCGTTTCATCCACAATTAGCGGAACTGAAAAAATCGTGTTATTAAAGTTCCAAATTAAGTCAGATAGCTTGATACCGACCTTATTATTATTTCTAGCGGATTTTGTAGAACGGATAACAAGGCATTGCATATTGGTCCTGTTTAAACATCCCGCTATGCCAAAATAGCGTTTAAGGTCTTGTGCTAGCATATCGTTAAAATCTGCTGAACTTGTATTTTCGGTCATCACCGCCTCGTAACAATAGGTATTTTCCCTGTTCCAGTCCTCACTATAAACAGCTTCAGGCCGTACGTATATATTTTTTGTAGCGTTAGGATATACATATTGCTTTGCAGATAGTTCAGGGATCGGTTTTCCCCATGCAATCACACAAAGGTTTACCAGCCCTATATTGATAAAGTATTTTCGGACAGATTTGGTTATGCTATCGCTAGATGTACCCACAGTTGGATTCACGCCATTTAGATGCCCTGAAAACATCGTGTAATAAATATTTGATGGCTTTGGAGCCCCGTTTTCTGTAGCGGTCAGCAGCGGCATGTCCTTATTAAATTGAAGCATATCATTTTTCATTGTCCAGTTTAGCACTTTGCCTTCCAATACCGTACTAATGTTTGCAGCATTGGCATATTCAGACCATGTGGTTGCCCTAAGTATTCCCTTTTTATCTATCCACACTAAGTGTGAAAGTAATTGATGCGGAAAAGCCCTTGAAAGCAATGTGTCGCCGGTGACAAGTAAGAAGTTCAGCTTCTTGCCAATTTCATTATTCTTTATAAACGAGTTTACAATCTGTTCCTTTTGAAAGGTAACGGGAACTATCGCGATTTGGTTGGAGAAAGCAGCTTGTAGTTTTTGCAATTTAGGAAGGGCCGCTACACAAGGGCTACACCAAGTCGCCCAAAAATCCAAGATAATAAGCCTTCCTTTATAGTCATTTAAAGAAATGACTTTCTTACCATCCGGATGGTTTACAACCTGCAAGGGTGTACTCCATAGTGATTCAGGGATCGTATCACCGATATGCAGTGGAGATGGCCCGTCGGCCCCGCTGTCCCTGCGGGGCGTCTGAGCCGATAAACTAAACATAGAAACAAGTATGAACAAGATTACTAAGATTGTAATCTGTATAACTGGAATATTGACCACCTTATCCAATAAGGCAGTCAATGATTTTGATCTTTTTATCATCTGCTTATGGATTAGGTATTATTCAGCAATGCGGTTAAAGAAACTGTGGATCTTCTGCTTAGCTTCCAGATCAGCTGATATAGCTTCGACAGGTTCAGCAAAGGCGAATGGCACCGCGTCGATTTCAATCTTGCGAAAGTGCACTAGGAAATAAGCCATCAGCACACGATATAGCTGCATCAAAAAAGTATGCATCTGCTTTACATCAACAGTTTTTTCCTGTACTATACACTTTCTATAGTTTTCAAAGAGTGTCCACAGGCTCTCCTGACAATCGGTGATTTTATGTTGGGACCAGAAGTCCGTAATGGTTTTTAATGGATCGTATCCATTGTCGTATATTTCATAATCTGCTAGTTCTAGGGGTAGCAGATTGTTTGATTGTTGGTTCATTTTTGAGGCATTAAAATGATCAGTACCGCGAAAAATTAAGGCAATACTCATCCTATCCCGCGCGCGCGTACACGCTCGGGTTCATAAAATAGTTTAAAAAAAATGCTCCGAGTTAGTTGTCTAATAATTGGTTACACAGCAGATGATATAGATACACTGACAAGCTTCGGATATGGTCATAATGACCCCATGCCTCAAAAGTTAAGGGGGAATTGAATTGTTCGGATGTTTGTTTTTTAAAATCATAACTCGTTATTGGCTGAACGAGTCTTGGGAGAAGGCTTTTTGATATATGTGGGCCTACATGCCGTGGTTGCGAAAAAGTTTCTGAAGCCTAACGTAACACGGGCTAACAGTAGGCCCACATCCATCTTATTTCAGCAAATATACTAAAAGCTTTTATATAAGAATAGACGTGGGTATTTAAACTACTGCCTTGCGTTACGGCTTCAGAAATTGCAACCGCAAGACTCTTTTGTTATAAATACCTCATTTCAGAGTTATATTTCTGAAATATAATTCAAATATAGCAATACAACATGTAAAAACCAAATTATTTACATGACAACATATACAGATTGCTAATGGCTTTATTTAGCTATGACAAATGAAATGTGGCTTTTGACACCTTATGAGCTTTTAACTATTATAATTGTAAGGAATATACGTCTTGATCTAAATATAACCGCTAAGGAACTTTCAGAATTCCTAAAAAAAAGCACTAAATATATAGGCAATATTGAAAGCGCGAAAAGTAACTCCAAATATACGGAGGAGGTTCTATTTCAAATTGCTATTTATTTTACGAATAAAGCAAAAGAAATTGAGCGTGAAAATGGAGAGCAAAATATTCCTGTGAATTTTAAAACGGAATATTCGATATTAGACCTGCAACCGTCTGAAATTCTTGACAGAGCAAAAGTAATAAAAGAAATCCCTCCTATTCCCGCAGGAACAGGTTCAACAGCAACATTAAGTGCTGTAATTGAAACAACAGATTTCTTCGAAATAGCAAGGACACTTCCAGAAATTGTTGACTATTGTAATAATATCCAAAATCAGAATTGGAAAGGTTCAGATTTTACGAGTGCTTTAAGCCGAGCAACTAAAGGGGAAAATAAGCGGTTAGAGGTTAAATTAGTAAAAGGAATTAATACTTATGTAGCGTATAAACCAAAAGCAAATTCTTAAAGCCAAACTTATACATTTATGATTTTTAGTCTTTGAGTAGTTCTAATATTTCTCTTTTACAGATTTCAATAAGACCAATTAAGGTATCAGCCTCACAGGTCTCATCGAAGCTTGCACTACCTGCGTCACCCAAAGAGAATTTCCCATTGGACCAGCGTAATGTATTAAAATCTCTCTGCCCTAACCAAAGGTCGCCATCCTCCCACCATTCATAAATTGTTAAATCAGTACATTCAAAAAAATTTATAATAACATCATAAGCATATCCATTAGTGACACTATAAAAGTCCGTAAGTTGTGTGATTACATATTCTGGGACCTCTCTCGATCTGGCAGTATCGATAAAAACATTTAATTCTTCTGTGGTTGCGGGCACGAACCGAACTTCTAATAAATCTGGGAGAGACCTTAATAAATCGACTATTTTGGACTGATTAACATTCATAATTCTAAATATGGCATCTTATATTTAAATATACATTTTCTAGTATATTTAACAAAAGGAATAGTTTGGCTATATTTGTTGTAAGTCAGTAAGAACCGAATATGACAAAGAACCTAGCGTTTGAAGTAATAAAAATCTTAAGCATGTCAGAATTTGAACTTTTTAAAATGTTCAATGTATTCAAACTACGCAAAGGCATTGGGATGAGCCAGTTTGAGTTTGCTTTTTTATTAGGACAAAGGGACTTCTATATTCGAGATTATGAACGTCCAGATCACACGCTTATTCTTGGTCATGGCGAAAACAATACTATCCGATCCATTTATGACTGCAGGCTCCACGAAATCGTCCCTGTTTCATTGCCAAAATATGCAATTCGGATTCTCCGTGCAATAGATGAAAATGGAAACAAGCACTTCAAAGTACAGAGAAGCTATGATAATAAAATTTGGGAGGATGATTTCGATTTAGCGTTAGGCGATGAGCCAAAAGAGTTAGGGCTACCCATCAATAGCGACGTTACGCAAGAAAATGTGCAGGATTGGATTAACTCAGCATATCAATCAGGCTATTTCAATATCCCGAAATCTGCACTGCAGATTTTCCATGATTGCAAGAAGTTCTTTAAAGATTATGTACGTCCATTATTCATCGCAAATGCCCTTCGAACCTACACGAATAAGAAAAAGGCTCCACGTGTAGTTAAACTCAGGGATAAACTAAACGATTATGATGTATTTGCAAATGAACAGTTTGCTAATATGGGATTTTTGCGTGTAAAGGTCATTGATTACATTAGCGACGATTTTCCCGGTTTTGTAAGAAGTGAATTTAGCGATATCGAAGGAAATTTACATACCATTGAAGAGAAAGTTCCGGTTCTATCTGACCAAGACTGGAACGAGAATACAGCCTATCCTTTTTGGACACTTGTCCCCGGTCAAATATTGGAACGTCGTGCTGAGATCTCAACTACCAAAACAGGAAAAGAAGTAAAAAGGAATATCGTTAAAATATCTCTTGAAAAACCGTGGGGCATTTATGACACCAATAATGAGACTATTTTTGAAGTCTTTGATGGGGATGTTGTGGGATAAAGCAGAAAAATTTGTGGTAATTTAGTAATTTACATGGATAATAAACTATACGAATTGAAAGTCACAGACAGACAAAGCTTCATCAAATTTCTTGATTTGTTGCATCAGGATTTGCTCCAACAGCCTGAAAATTGGGAAAACAAAACCTTACCTGATTTTCTGGAAGCTTTGGTGGCATATACAGAAGATATCCAAGGGTATTATGATAATACAGACGCAAATGTAGATGCTGAAGAAGCTGCGTGGTCAACATTTGCTGATATTTTCAAAGGAGCGAAAATTTATGAATAATAAACTATAATCGCAGACAGAGAAATGTTAGGACCTCTATTGTAATATAAACCTACAACTATCATAAGAATTAATTCAAGATATGCCTAAAATACTTATTACTGGAAATGGTTTTGACCTGAGTTTTGGTCTACCCACTGGATATTCTGATTTCCTTAAAATCTGTAAAAAACTTCAAAGTTCTAAAGAATTTGATTGGAGCGATTTAAAAGATGACATCATAGTCCTAAAAAATTCAGAGAATCTACCTAATTCCGGTTTTCTTAATTTCGAGACTTTCAGAGAAAAACTTAATGAAAACACTTGGTTCAGATACTTATCGAGGGAGTATGGTATCAACACATGGATAGACTTTGAAAAGCATATTGAAAAAGCATTATCTATTATACTAGCTATTTTAGATGATATAAAAGTAGAAACTTTTCTGAAAAATGGTAGATACCCAATCCATGATGAGATATCGTATAAACAAGGGCTTGACGAAACACAATATGAGATATATCTCACCTTAATCGACTTTAAAATCATACGTTATGATGAGTTCGACCAGATTAAATTAAATCCAACTTTTTTAAAATCGATTGAAGAATTCTATGTCGATCTAGAAAAGGAAAAGTTATATGAATTCATTCTGAATGAACTAAATATTTTCACAAGTCTTTTTAGTGATTATTTGTCAAATATAGTCCTCCCTTTAACAGAGCTTTCGAATGGAACTATCAGGATAGATTTGTTAAAACAAATAGATTACCATTTTACATTTAATTATACTCCTACTTTTTCGAGACTAATCTCCAAATCAATACCGACAACCTATATTCATGGTGAGTTAGAAAAAAGCAACATTGTTTTAGGAATAAACGATTGGGAACAAACAATAAATGACCGATCTAGTTTGATTCCATTTACCAAATATTTCCAAAAGTTGTACGCTGGGATAAATCTAAAATTTGTGGATGAGATTGAAAATGAGGACGAGCTATATCAGTTCTTTTTTTGGGGGCACTCGCTAGATAAATCAGACGCTCTATATATTAACGAAGTTTTTAATAAGGTAGATAACATAAACAAAGAAGCTACAACTGGAAAAATCATAGTTATCTACCACAGTGACTCCTCTCGCTTCAGTATTATAAAAAATCTTATTGAAATTAGAGGAAGTGAAGACGTTTTGCGTAAACAGCGTGATGGAAATTTAGTTTTTCTACATTGTGAATCAAATGAACTGAAAAAAGAGCTATCAGTACCTATGACTAATCGATTTGATGGTCTGGACATCTTGTATGCACGTTAATAAAACAAATAATTATAATGGAAGAATTTAAAATTGGCGACGAAGTGTTTCACAAAGCCGACTCAACCCAAAAATGGGTTATTGAAAAAATAGATGATGAAAAAGTATTGTGTTCAACTTTAATCAAAGAAACTTTAAAACAGGTAAAGGAAACATTTCTTAAAACATCTATAAAGAAGTGTGCAGATCGAAGTATAACTTTTGGAAATTCGAGTAGAAGGAATTTTCGGTTTTAATAGTACATATTAATAAATTGAACTATATAGCTAGCATACATAGGAAGGTTTGCGATCTTACGGGTGTAATAGCTGTGGATTCATTTTGAAGTTATGCAGCAGTTTGGGCAAGCAGCATATCGGAGGCTATTCTGCACATAGATTTCTAGTACATCAAGTCTCACGTTGCTTGAGCGTTTCGGTAACGCGCTTGTACATCTCCTGCATCTTCTTCTCATCGCTGGTAGAGCGACCGCAAAAAAAATCTACATAGCTCGCTCCTATATCGCTAAAGACCTTGGTTCCGATGACTACATTGGCTGCTATTGGATCATTATATCGTGAAATCTCCCTCCCTTCGATGGAATTGGTCGTGGTATTCTGAATTAATATATTTACAGATATTAACTTTCAAGATGATTACAAACTGTATGGCTAAGGTATGGGGTTGAAAGTAGGACTGGGGAAACCGTCGCTGATTCATTCAGGAGCTTTAATAAGGACTATATAGTAAACATTTAAACAAAAAGAAGCCCCCCTCGATAACCGTCAAGGGAGGCAATGTTGGCTAAATGCTCTGTCGCCTAATTCTAACTGGCTTGGGGCGTTTATCTATTGTAAAGATCGTTAGATTATTTGAGATATTAGTTGTTCATTTTCGTGAAAATGTTGTTCAAATCCGGACTACTGTTCTTTTCTGTTACAGAAAAGCTTTTGTGTCCATTCAGACAAGCGATACTTGGGAAAAGCATACATTCTACTTACCTTAGGTCTACAATGCACTCCCTGGATCGTTTGAAAATACTGGAACACATTGCTGATTATTTTTTATTCTTTAATTTAACGATATCTACAATAGCTCTTATCATGGTTGCACAGGCTATGAAATCGTTGTGAATTGTTTTCTTTCTTTAATTTAACGATATCTACGACACCTCTATCCCCCGATTAGAATAAGTTAATTGGTTATGAATTGCTTTCATTCTTTGATTTAATGATATTTACAACAGCGAAAGGCTTAATATGGAACAGGCCTTGATAGTTGTGAATTGCTTTCATTCTTTGATTTAATGATATTTACAACAGCAATTTTGGGCTGCTCCCCTTCTACCGCATCGTTGTGAATTGCTTTCATTCTTTGATTTAATGATATTTACAACAGCCAGAGTCCGCCAAAAGAAAGATACATTAGCGTTGTGAATTGCTTTCATTCTTTGATTTAATGATATTTACAACAGCTCTTTTGGTTGAACATGAAAATTGCGGATTGTTGTGAATTGCTTTCATTCTTTCATTTAACGATATTTACAACAGCTTCAGTAGTTCAGTAGTAGTTAGTTCAGTTGTTGTGAATTGCTTTCATTCTTTGATTTAACAATATTTACAACAGCCGTTTATCGCTTTATCAAATGACTGTTCCGGTTGTGAATTGCTTTCATTCTTTGATTTAACGATATTTACAACAGCCATACAACACTATAAAAAGCATATGCTATCGTTGTGAATTGCTTTCATTCTTTGATTTAACGATATTTACAACAGCAGAACGAGCTAGAGGGAGGAGAAAGTATTTGTTGTGAATTGCTTTCATTCTTTGATTTAACGATATTTACAACAGCTATTTTCGGATGTAGTCGGCTTATTTGATAGTTGTGAATTGCTTTCATTCTTTGATTTAACGATATTTACAACAGCGGCAATCATCATTATGGATAAAGAGGGCGAGTTGTGAATTGCTTTCATTCTTTGATTTAACGATATTTACAACAGCATGATCGGTTTTATATTCGATTCTTGGTTAGTTGTGAATTGCTTTCATTCTTTGATTTAACGATATTTACAACAGCATGATCGGTTTTATATTCGATTCTTGGTTAGTTGTGAATTGCTTTCATTCTTTGATTTAACGATATTTACAACAGCTGCGAACGAAGGCTATATCGTTGATTTTACGTTGTGAATTGCTTTCATTCTTTGATTTAACGATATTTACAACAGCAAAAAACTGGCGACTGAACTGGAGCTATTTGTTGTGAATTGCTTTCATTCTTTGATTTAACGATATTTACAACAGCCATTTTGAGTCAAGAACTTTAATCCGGCAAGTTGTGAATTGCTTTCATTCTTTGATTTAACGATATTTACAACAGCAATAACTAGAAAATCTGTAAAGGCATGGTAGTTGTGAATTGCTTTCATTCTTTGATTTAACGATATTTACAACAGCACTTAAACGTACCTACGCTGTCCTTATCCCGTTGTGAATTGCTTTCATTCTTTGATTTAACGATATTTACAACAGCAAAATTCTTAAAGTTGAATGTCCCACGTTTGTTGTGAATTGCTTTCATTCTTTGATTTAACGATATTTACAACAGCCGCAACCGCATTGGTTACAGTAGCGTATAAGTTGTGAATTGCTTTCATTCTTTGATTTAACGATATTTACAACAGCAGATTGGGAAAATACACGTATACCGGAGGAGTTGTGAATTGCTTTCATTCTTTGATTTAACGATATTTACAACAGCGATGGGTATGTGGAGAAAGAATAGATATATGTTGTGAATTGCTTTCATTCTTTGATTTAACGATATTTACAACAGCAAAACGAGGCGAAAAACAAATGTGACACCTGTTGTGAATTGCTTTCATTCTTTGATTTAACGATATTTACAACAGCGGTTTGGTTAATGGTTTGAGTAATGGTTTCGTTGTGAATTGCTTTCATTCTTTGATTTAACGATATTTACAACAGCACCCTAGTTCTACTTTGAATTATGAATTTAGTTGTGAATTGCTTTCATTCTTTGATTTAACGATATTTACAACAGCATGGTAAGCAAGGATTATTTAACTTCATTAGGTTGTGAATTGCTTTCATTCTTTGATTTAACGATATTTACAACAGCTCAGACCTTATTGAGTCTGACAAGATTGTCGTTGTGAATTGCTTTCATTCTTTGATTTAACGATATTTACAACAGCGTTGAGCCTAATTCATATTTATCAGGACTTGTTGTGAATTGCTTTCATTCTTTGATTTAACGATATTTACAACAGCAGTAAGAAAGCTACAGAAGCACATGCAAAGGTTGTGAATTGCTTTCATTCTTTGATTTAACGATATTTACAACAGCGGAAGCTTATAACTTATACAAATCGGGGTTGTTGTGAATTGCTTTCATTCTTTGATTTAACGATATTTACAACAGCAGGAGATGTAGTTAGAGTATGGGATAATTCGTTGTGAATTGCTTTCATTCTTTGATTTAACGATATTTACAACAGCTAACTATAAGCGTATACAAAGGGTTATTATGTTGTGAATTGCTTTCATTCTTTGATTTAACGATATTTACAACAGCTGACTAATAAATTTAATAATGAAATAATATGTTGTGAATTGCTTTCATTCTTTGATTTAACGATATTTACAACAGCCTGGTGTACTAAAGCTATTGTATTGTTTAGGTTGTGAATTGCTTTCATTCTTTGATTTAACGATATTTACAACAGCCAAAGAATTAGGGTTTAATGAAGAGTGTTTGTTGTGAATTGCTTTCATTCTTTGATTTAACGATATTTACAACAGCTACTTAACTGCAAGCATTCCTATGGACGTGGTTGTGAATTGCTTTCATTCTTTGATTTAACGATATTTACAACAGCATTATATTACTGCTAACAACCTTAACTTCTGTTGTGAATTGCTTTCATTCTTTGATTTAACGATATTTACAACAGCTGGAACAAGGAATGGATGTCATACAAAAGTGTTGTGAATTGCTTTCATTCTTTGATTTAACGATATTTACAACAGCAGATTACAATAACTTTGAAATGCCAATAGGGTTGTGAATTGCTTTCATTCTTTGATTTAACGATATTTACAACAGCAAATAGTAAATAGTATATTTGTAATACAAAGTTGTGAATTGCTTTCATTCTTTGATTTAACGATATTTACAACAGCGCAAAAGATACAGCCCTGAAGTTAATGCTAGTTGTGAATTGCTTTCATTCTTTGATTTAACGATATTTACAACAGCGATATGGCTAACATTAACAACAATGCTGTTGTTGTGAATTGCTTTCATTCTTTGATTTAACGATATTTACAACAGCATGCAGGAAGATATTGCTATATGGTAATAAGTTGTGAATTGCTTTCATTCTTTGATTTAACGATATTTACAACAGCAAAATATTAACCGCCTTAAACTGTTGAGTCGTTGTGAATTGCTTTCATTCTTTGATTTAACGATATTTACAACAGCAATATAACCCATTTGTATTAAGCGAAGTTAGTTGTGAATTGCTTTCATTCTTTGATTTAACGATATTTACAACAGCACGTCGGAATAGATACGGTATATGTTCATCGTTGTGAATTGCTTTCATTCTTTGATTTAACGATATTTACAACAGCATAGGTTCGTTGAGTAGGCTTAGAGCTTTCGTTGTGAATTGCTTTCATTCTTTGATTTAACGATATTTACAACAGCCATATCACGGAATTGGATTTCGTTCAAATAGTTGTGAATTGCTTTCATTCTTTGATTTAACGATATTTACAACAGCATACCATGATGTATAATTCAATAAATCAATTCGTTAAATAGAAAATTACAAAATAAAAAATCCAAGCTTAGACACTTGGATTTTTTATTTACTACCATTTTTTAATATCCTATTTTATTTAAAATAGTTCTAGCTGCTGTGGTGTATCTGGCCTTTTAGTTATTTCTTTTCCAATAAATAGCTCGATATCTCCAAATTGCCGATCCGTAATTGTTAATATACCGATGTGACCTTTCTCGGGAAGCAATCGTTTTACCCTTCGCATATGAACATCCGCATTTTCTCGACTATTACAATGCCTGAGATAAATTGAAAATTGAAACATAACAAAACCGTCCTGCATAATTTCTTTACGAAATTTAGCATGCGCTTTCCTATCCTTTTTGGTTTCGGTAGGTAAATCAAAAAATACTAAAATCCACAAAACGCGATATTGATTTAGTCTCTCCAATACATTTACACTTCTGGATAATTAATCTTGCGACTGACTCCTTCATAACATCTAGCCAACGATGCTGTTGTACGAGATACACCCACCAACAATGGACTTGTCATATCATCAAACTTTACATCCAATTGCGGCAACTTTAAAAGTCGAACCTTCAAATCTGTGTTTAACTCCCCCAATGTGCCAACACCAAATTCTTTGACCAAATTATAAACAATACGGTCAACATAGGGACGGAAAGGTTCCATAATATCATCTGCCAGACAATAAGCATTGTACTTATTACGATGAAAAATACCTAAAGTGGGGAGTAATCCTGAAGAGACTAAAGCCCTTGCGACTATTGCTCTAAGTATGGCATATCCGTAATTTAACAAATTGTTGGGTGGCTCACCTCCCCTCCCTCTATTAAATGATAGAAACTCACTAAATATCGTCTGCCAATAATAGGCGGCTGCTCTTCCTTCATAGTTATCCGGATCACCTGATTTTACAGACCGTGACCATCTAAACATATTTATAACATCATAACCTAATTCTTCCAATACCCGTCCTTGATTGTATATTTTCTGTTGGATGGTTTGTTGCCATAGCTGTTTCTTTAATGGCACGGACGCTTCAATCTGATAGCGAAATCTTTCACTCTGAGTGATACCCCCATCTAGGGGCAGTATTAAACCCGTAGGCATATGACTGCTGTCACAGGAAATAATGGCTACATTATTTTCTAATAAGGCTGAAATGCATCCATGTGAAATGGTGATTTGCTGATTTTCCATTAAAAGTACTCCTATATCTTCAATAGGAACAGTTTTGCTATCCTTATCTTTTTCTGGATAAGTTATCAATAATTGCTTATTGGAATGACTAAGATAGGTTGGATTTGAAAATACTAAAGTACGTTTTATCATCGTTCTGACAATTTAATACTCACCTATATGAATTATTTCACCTAAGTGATTAATTCGGACTTTAACAATATTTTTCATAAAATCCTTACTATAAAAATCAAAGTAGGATATACTTCTTAATGATTTATTGACATCTACGGAAGTCTCAAGATGATGTCTAAACCAAAAACCGGATTTTGATAATTCACCAAACTTCTGAACTCTAAACAGATTTTTACTAATCAATTTGTAATTGCTGCGATCCAATAAATTGATTTGTTTTGGATCAAATTCTTCCGAAGGAAATAGGAACATTTCATTTTGTTTCATCGAAAAAAGAAACTTCCAGCCTAAGTGTTGATTATAATGCTTATCAATTATTGGAAATCCATTATTCACACGGGCTACTGCTTCGTAAAACGATACTATTCTTTCCTGTAATGCTCCATTTTCATCTTCATATATAGCCACATGATGGTTATTTCCTGTACTCACAAAATCTACAGGCATAGGTTTGCCATCCTTATCTTTTTGTACCTGTCCTAAATGGTCTTTCTTAGTATGTAGGGCTTCTGCATTCTTGACTCCAGATATGGTTACTCTTTTTATCGCTATTCCTTTCTCCTCATTTAGCCATATTGGATTGTTATCCAAATCTGCAAATGCTTTTTTAGTATCTCCACCGTATTCTAATAAACGTTGTTCCAAAATACGTTTTACTCCCTGGTCTATAACTTTTTCAATTTTCAGATCAGGGCTAATTTCTTTGCGAATCGTATAGTCTTCTTCCAACCAAACCAATTTTACCTTTTCAGGGACAGCTAGCTGTTTTTGTTGGTCAAAATAAATCGGACTTTTACTCGGTGAATTTTTACCTGTAAATGCTTTTTTGGGATCATTACCACATGCAATCAGGCGATCTAATAAAGTTGAGCGGTATCTTGGGTTTGAAACCATTGCAATAGTTGCTGCATCAAATTTTGCTGATATTTTTTCTTCTTTAGAAGCATATTGCAAAATCTTCCCGTAGATAGTTTCTTTATGAAGCTGCCCTCTTGGTGTTAAAACTTCTTGCGCCTCTTTCCTACCGTCAATTTTATTACGATTTTTAGTGACAACTTTGTTTTTAGCTTTATGTGAAACTAAAACAGACTCTAAATGCTCTTTAGCTATCGATCTGAAATGAGGAATAGGTTCTTTAAACAAACGTTTTCGATTTCCTAAATCATCTCGCTCTACATAGGTCTCTTTTATTTCAATGGCTTTAATCGTGCTGAAAAACTCACTTTTCTCATTTTTTCGAGCATTTAGATGATTAAGATAGTGGATATGGCTGTGCTTAGTAAAGGCAACGGTAAGGGCATCCATAGCGTGATGTCGATGATCATTTCGCTTGCTCCAATCTTTGATTACTTCCTTTCGATTACCATCTTTGGTTTCAAGGTACTCAGTCAAACCAACCGCTTTAAATTTGGGTAGGTTTAACTCTTTCATTACACTGACCAGGCCCCAATCCTCACGCAATCGATCGGTAACTGAACCTGAGGTAGAAATGACCGATGGAGCAATTTCAAAAAGCATTGCCTTGGCCTTTTTAGCAATGTACTGTGAATCTCGCAAATCTCGTTCGATAAAACCTTCACCAATCTCAGATCCGCGCATCAGTAGCTTTTTATATTTGGATCGAGATACTCCCTCTTCTTTCAAAGAAAACAATCTTTCAACTCTTGCCTCATATGCCTCAATACCATCTTCCCCCAATTTGGCATGAACATAATCAAATGCTGTTTGATTTCCTTTTTCAATATTAATATTTCGGGGCACTAAAACCTTGTTTGAGAAGCTATCGTCAAATAATCGGGACTGTGGAATGATATGGTCTATATCATATACATTGGTAAAAAGATCTTTTCGCTGAATATATTCATTGGTATAAAGATTCTTATACCCATTATTTTTTAGCTCTTGATACAGCTTGAAACGAATAATATCATTACGTGTTGGATTTTTAATTCCATCTTCAGTTTGCAAGATCTTAATAATCTTTTCATGTTCTACTTTTGATGTATTGATAGCTTTTGTCAGTTCTTCGCGCTCTTTTGCGTTCTTTTTTAATTCTCGAGCGAGCTCTATCCGAATTTCATCGAACCTAAAATCAGCATTCTTACCTTCTCTTATAAGTTTATCGTTCTCGGTATCGATCAACGTGTTGACAACATTGACCATTTGGTTTAATATTTTTTCAACAACAGGGTTCCTTAAACTATTTTTAGGCAGAATATCCAAGTGATCTTTTAGCACTCTATTAGCGAGCTGCTCTTTAGTTAAAGAAGATTTGGAATGGTTATACCCAGCCTGTTTGCATGCAACACTATATTCAACATCTTGAATGTAAGGATATATCTGACGGATAGCTTTCGTGCTTAAATTTCCATAATCGTTTTGCAGCGCAATTTTTCCAACGATCTTAGCTTGATCAAGGCTAAAACCAAATTTAAGGCTCAACTGATTATAAAGACGATCCATTCCTGTTTTAGAATCATCTTCCTCATAAGAATAGAGCAGATGCCACAATTGATAAGACAACTGTTTTTCAAAATCATCGCCTTGCATTTGTGCATCAAAATCTAAAATGGCAGTATCTATGCCCAAATGCTGAAATATTCTTCGAATCATATCCTTAATCTCTGATACAGGTGTATCCAGGTCCGACAGTGTAATTTCATCCTTGTTCAGCTTAATCTTTAACTCACTACGAACATCATACCCCTCGATATCTAAAATATCTAAATAGGCGTTGTATAAGGCAAAATTCGTATTATTTCCTTCAAGCTCAGTATAATTCAACTCCCATTCTTTGGGTTTTCCTTCAATTAAATTTAAGACTTGATAAGCGCTAAGTTTTCCCTTAAGATTCAATGTTTCAAACAAAGACCTTTTCTGCTCCTCAGCAAGATTGTAAACCTCTTTCGTTAGCTTATTCCTGAGCTTTACATTATTGAGCTGTTGCCATATCTTAAATTCCTGAAATATAGGAGACGATTTAGGTGCAACACGTAAGCCTACAACTTTATTTTTCCCATTGATAACAATTTCCCGCTGCTCAAATTCACAGAAGCTGATAAGTCCTTTTTGAGATTTTAGTTTACGTTGATAGAAAATAATGATATCACGGATCTCTTCTTTGAGTTGTTCATTGAGACTTTGATGGAATTGGCACTGTACACTCCAAATTTTTTCAAACTCATCCAAATAATCCTGACGATAGAATACCTGATTTTTTAATCGCGCATGCGTATTTTGTTGTAGTTGATTAAATAGAAACTGTCCAACGGTTTGTTTGTTAAAATAAAGCTCTTTACTGCGATCACTGATAGCACCCAAATATCCGGAGGAATTCGCGAGTTGTCCATTGATTTCAGCTATAACATATGCCACCTCTTCTTGTGTCAATTGCTTTGTCAGGCCATCTTTTCGCCATTGGTATGCCTGAATCTTTTTCTCTTCCCTAGTTCCTTTATTCTCTGCTGTATTGAATTTGTACTTTGACCAAAAAATAGCAGATGTAACCTTTAACCCTTTTCCTCGGAGTTCTTCTTTAAGATCTTGTGTCAATAAATCAGGATAATATTTATATTGAAAATCCCAGATCAAGTCAAGCTCGCGTTGTAAATCTGAACGATAAAAATCAGGTAGTTTTTTCTTTCCTTCTTTCAGTAACCGATAAACAAATTCTCCTGGAGTCAGGTTTTCATGGTAAAGTTTTTTAGCGACTTCCATACCATCAACCAGTTGTCCATCATCTTCTTTATTAACTTTCCGACTACTCTTATATCCTCTTTTTTTGTTGATCATTAACAATACTCGGGCAAGCTCTTCCAGTTTTATTGCTTTGGAAGCTGCTGCTGCACGAAGTCCATATGTCTCAAAAGTAGATTTATTACCGTTTTCCGCTAACAAGCTTTTATCGTCTATCCATTTCTCTCTTTTTAAGACTTCGATAAGATTCTCTCTTCTTAGTTTAAAGCGTTGTAAATTGCGTCTTGCAGATCTTGCTAACGTTCTACCCGCATTGGTTGTTATAGGCTTACCTTTCTCAAAATTAAGTTGTTCATCTGTCGTTAATGGATTAACGCGGACACCTAATTTTTCAATCTTGGAAATTTCATTGTCGTCCTGAGCTTCCAATACATATGCCCAACCAATAGAACTGGTTCCTAAATCAAGTCCGAGTATTCTTTTCATCGTATGATCAGTTTGTTATAATATTATTCAATACTAAATAAAAATATTGTTCAATTTTACGGGTAACCATAATTGCTATATGAAAATCTTTTCTATATTTGCTATGAAAGCAATTCACAATAAGGATTATTTCCGTTGTGTAAACATTTAGCGCCTCGTCTATCTACGGGGCATTTTTATTTTCTATATAAGGTACTAGCTTTTTTGAAGATAATAACGACTCCTTTAGTTTAAAGCAGTTTTTAATGAAAGTTCTGACTAAATTTAATATTTAGAAATCCCCGTAGAGTATTGTCAGCACTTTAACTAATTTCAATAATAGCATACGAAAGAAATGATTGCTCAAATTGTTTAAGCACTTCTTTGATACTTACGTACATCTCCTGCATCTTCTTCTCATAGTTGGTAGAACGACCACCTTACATAGCTTGCTCCGATATAGCTAAAGGTTTTGGTGCCGATAACAACATTGACTGTGATTGGATCATTATATCGTGAAATCTCCCTCCCTTCGATGGAATTGGTCGTGGTTACTATCATGGCAAGCTACTTTTCAATCGGGCAAGGTTAATACCCAAGCCTAATATACATTATTTATGCTGAATTAATATGTTTACAGATATTAACTTTCAAGATTATTACAAACTGTAAGGCTAAGGTATGGGTTTGAAAGTAGGACTGGTTACGGGAAACCGTAGCTGATTTATTCAGAAGCTTTAATAAGGACTATAAAGCAAACATTTAAACAAAAAGAAGCCCCCCTCGAAAACCGACAAGGGAGGCTATATTGGCTAGATGCTCGTTTTGTCAGCTAATTTAACCGGCTTGGGGCGTTCATCTATTGTAAAGATCGTGAGATTATTTGAGATATTAGTTGTTCATTTTATTCCAAAACTTGCTAAAATTCGAACTTTTAATCTTTTTTATGAAGGAATAAGATTTGTACTGCCAATAGTTGGCGATCGTTTGATACAGATTTTGTTAAAAACAATTAGGCTTATTAGGAAGAAACATAAAGGCCGACGTGTTTTACCGGCCTTTGCCACTGTGCGTTTCATGCTCCCTCATGCTCCGCAATCTTCGTTCTTTCTTCATTTCTTATATTATCTAACAAGCTTATCTATATTATACGAGTAACGTGTAAAGCTGATTTCAATTCCCTGCTGCATTTCAATAAGAAGAATGGTCCTTAAAATCGAATTACTTTCCTGTTATTAACTGTATATTACATTTACGTTACCTATATATTATTTTAATTACAAATTTTTACACAAATGTGTAGTTTATTAATCTGATAAAAATTTATCAATAAATGATTTTAACTTTATTTCTATATATCATTAAATGAAAAGTAACATAGAAGTAATGAAAAGCCATTTTTTTACAAGAAACTTTATCTGGCTTCTTATCCTGCTCTTTATCGCAGTAAGTTGTCAAAAAGATTCGTCCCAAGTATTAGATAGTGAAAATAAGCCGACTTTGGCTGATATAAAAGAATTATATGCCAAAGAAGGAATATTTAAAAAGATCAATCCAAAAGATAATATGCCAATTCAGTGGGACCCCTTATGGAATGAAGCAACCGTTCGCAAAGCAAATGATTCAGTTGAATATATGTTCGTTCCACTGCACCCTTATCTTAAAGAAGATAAAAAGAGAATGACGATAGAAAAAGGTGGAAAGACATACTTATTGGTAAAAAATGGCAGAGAATTTTACAAAGGCTTCTTTTTCAATGATAAAAACGAAGAAATTACTGATCTCCATTCCTTTTCTGGCAAAATGTTATTTACAAATCTAAAAAGTAAGGCAGCAAATTTGATAAAATACCGGAATGGGTCACCCTATTTTGAAGGAGATGAAAATGTGCAGAAAAAGAGAGCTTCATCAACGAAAATGGCATGGGAGCAAAATTGCTCTTATCAAACGGTGGATTGTGTGTTTATAGTAGCAGGTTATGGTTGTGGCCCAAACCTAGAGATATACCATAGTAGAAACTGCAGTTGGCCCCAACATTGCACAGGATATGGTTGGTCGCTTATTGATAGCCGAGATGAGTACGTCTGCGAAAATGTCTGGGTTCCAGATGCACCTAATACGGACGGTGGAGGTGGCTCTGATGGAAGTGATATCGCGGACTTCAATGCTAAAATTGATGATACAAATCTTCCAGACTGTATGAAGGGAGTTTTGGATACACTTAAAATGCTTGATGGAAACTCTGTCGCTGATATGATCAAAAAATTTTCAGGCGAAGTCCCAGGATATAATCTTAAATTTGCGACACAAAATTTAAGTGATCCGATGAAATTCGCGGTAACTACCCCAGATAATAATGGTGATATGATTATCGGTTTAAATACCAACCCATTAGTAATCGGTAATGTATCAGATTTGGCAATTGGTGCGACGATGTTGCATGAATCAATACATGCCTATCTATATGCATTCTATCAAAATGATCCAGTTGCAGCAACAATGACATATCCCGAATTATTTGAGAAATATTCGAAAGAGAAAGCCTTCTCAAATGGCGTTCAACACGAGAAAATTGCTAAAGATTTTATTGCAGATCTAGCTGCCTCTATGAAAAATTATGGAGAATTAAAAGGTTATCATTTAGATAAGCAAATATATGATGATATAGCTTGGAAGGGGTTATTAGAAACAGCTGCGTTTAAAAGCCTTTCTGATATAGATAAATCTAGAATTATAGATAGAATAATGTCCGAACAATATGATACTAGAAAAGACAAAGGTGTTACACAAAAAGGAGCTCGCTTGGGTTGCTAATCTCCTTTTATTTTTAACAGTGGTAAGCTGCTCACTGCAAAAGAATCTTGATGACTTTACTGAAATAGATCGGAAAAACTGTAGTAGTTTTACCCAAAGAGGTAAAGGATATACGGATGGAAAAATTCCTCCAACAGTGCATGGTAGGATAAGATTTTGTGATGGGAATGAGAAAATTCCGAATGCTAAAATTTTATTTCTTAAGAATGGAAAAGATACTGTTGCTAATTTAGTTACAGACAAAAATGGTGAATTTTCAAAGAAATTCAGCACAGATGGTTTTTTTGGAACAATTGAAATTCATTCAATTATTACAAATATGACTTTTAATTATGTTCGGATAGGTGGAAATTATAAAAATTATTATTTGGAAATGAAATTGCCAAAACAGTTAGTATATATAGAAGAAATGGGGTCAAAAAAGGACCAGAAAAAACTAAGGAAGGAAGTTGAAAAAGCAAGTCGAAAACATCAGTAAATAATTGGGCTCGCCCCACTCCTAACTCCAAGTTTCAAGTAATTAGGTTGCCTGGAAGGGTTTATTAGAAACGAATGCCTTTAAAAACCTTTCAGATGTAGATAAATCTAGAATTACAGATAGAATAATGGCTGAACAATATGATACTAGAAAAGACAAAGGAGTTACACAAAAAGGAGTTCGCATGGGTTGCTAGCATTCTTTTATTTTGGACATTGGCAAGTTGTGCAACGAAAAAGAATCTTGACGACTTTGCTGAAATCGATCGGAACAATTGCAGTAGTTTTAATCAGCTGGGCAAAGGATATACGGAAAGCGAGGTATCCCCATTAATACATGGAAAAGTAAGATTATGCTATAATAATGAAATAGTGCCTTACGCGCGAGTCTTTTTTCTTAAAAATGGTAGGGACACTATAGCTTCGCTTACTACAGACGAAAAGGGTGAATTTTCAAAACAAATCTCTGCAGATGGTTTTTGGGGAAAAGTAATTATAGAAAAATTTGGATCGAATTTGACAATTGATGAAGTGAGGATAGATGCATTCTTTAAAGATTACTATCTGGATATAAAATTACCAAGGCAACCCGCTTATATAAATGAAGCGGGCCCAAGAAAAGATCAGAAAAAGTTAAGAAAGGAAGTTGAAAAAGCAAGTCGAAATCGTAAATAAATAATTGGATCAACCCACTCACTAACTCCCAGTTTCAAGTGAGCAGGTTGATCCTATTTATTTTTTGAATGTGTAGCTTTTAAAGATCATCCACATGTGATCTGTCAATTTAAAATATTTTTGGTGTTTAGATCATCAATAGTCAAAAATCCAGTAATAGAAAACTTATTGACAGCTAGTACTCCGTGCTCAACAGCTAGAAATAGATTTTTTAAAACCAAACAGGATTCAATATTGTATTAATAGTACTTTTCAAAAATAGGTAGTAATTTGGAAGCCTTGAGATCCTCCCAGACTCAAGGGGAGTGTAACTCAAACTGTGTCATTGGAATAAAATCTTAAAAACCTCTTTCTAGTTTGAGTCTATCCCCAAATCTAATATAAAGTTGGGATATGGTCAAGCCCCAGTTATGCATTGGCATCGTCCATTTTTTTGCAATATCTTTAATAATTAGATACATCAATTTCATGAGCGCCTGCTCA